>Ga0207646_10007906_pt1 | contig 10732 bp, 8 predicted proteins | sample KBSK5502metaG_FD_184343 | JGI IMG/M metagenome (GOLD analysis project Ga0207646, IMG submission 184343) | Corn, switchgrass and miscanthus rhizosphere microbial communities from Kellogg Biological Station, Michigan, USA - KBS K5-50-2 metaG... | ecosystem: Host-associated > Plants > Roots >...
GAGCTATTTCATTTGCGGCAAATGCGGCGAGCGCCACGAGATATTCGGTCATGGCGGGGCGCGCAGGGAGGCTGAGCGCATGGGCGTGCCTTTCCTCGGCGAAGTGCCGCTCGATATGGAGGTGCGCGTCCGCTCCGATGCCGGCGAGCCGGTCGTGGCGACACTCCCGGACGGCGTCCATGCAGCCATTTTCAGGAAGATTGCCGAAGATGTTTGGTCTGGGGTCGAGACCGGAACTACCCGGAAATCGCCCCGGATTGTCATCGAGGACTAGATTCCGGGCCCTTCCATAGGCCCGGATTTGCCCGTAAAAGCTTGATCTTACCCGGCAGTAACGCAAGATTTACCATATGTTCGCTTTAATCGGCGAATCGTGCAGTCGGGGAAGAGGCTAACCATGTCGAAACTGATGATCATTCTGGGCATCATCGTCGCCGCAGCCGGCGCGGTGATCGGCGCACTCATCTATGTTTCTCCGGGCCAGATGCAGGTCCTGGGGCTGACCCCCGAAGTTGCCGCCACACTGTTGGTGGGCGGCCTGGGCCTCATCGGTTTTGGCGGCGTCATCGCTGCTCTGGACAAGGCGACCAAGGCCACTCACGGTCTGCGCGCCTGGCTGTCGGGTCAGGACAATGGTCAGACGGTCGCTGCCGCATCAGCCACGACGATATCCGAATTCAGTCCGGTGACGGACGGGCCGCCGTCTTTCCCGGTTCCGACACCCGTCGTCGAGACCGCATCGTCAGTCAGCAAGATCGATGCCCTCATCGAAGAATCGAAGGTGGAGACCGGCCGGGCAGTCGCCCAGAGCAAGGAAACGATCGCCGCTATCGACAAGGCCAAAGACGAATTGAAGGAAGCTTTGGACGTTCCGGAACCCGCATCGCCGCCAACCACCGAGGAGCCCGCTGCGGAAGACGTCGAGGTCGAAGATACGCAGCTTTTCGTCGTCGAAGAGCGCTTGATCAGGGGCCGTCCGGCCCGCGTCCTCTCCGACGGAACCGTCGAGGCCGAGACCGATGACGGCTGGATGCGCTTCGAAAATCTGGAGCATCTCGAGGAATATCTCGACGCCATGTCGCCAGGGCAGTCCTAGATCGCGATCACTTCAGATCACTTGGCGCTGCGCGGCATCAGATCATAGGGATGCTTCCAGCCGGGCAGCGCCCTGATCCGGTCGAGCCACTTCATGACATGGATATGCTCTTCCAGTGGGATGGGAAGTTCCTCGCCATAGAACAAATAGCCGCACAGCGAGAAGTCGGCGATGGTGGCGCGTTTGCCGACAATGAAGGGCTGGTTCGCCAGATGTTGATCGACGATCTTCAGCGCTGAAAGAACGCGCGGCCTGAGGAACTCGGTCACCGGCGTTTCCCCGGTCCTGGCGAGGTGAACCAGATATCTGAGCGTTGCGAGATAGCTTGTCAGCTTGTGATTGTCGAACAGCGTCCAGCGCAGGATCTCGCGTCGTTCATCATCGCTCTTGGGCCCGAATTTCCGAGTCTGTTCGGCAAGATAATCGAGGATGACGCCTGATTGCGTGAGCTTGAGCCCTTTATGGGTGAGAATCGGGACTTCGCCCATTTCATTGGTCCCGGCGCGGAATTCGGGGTCGCGCGTTGCGCCATTGAAGTAATCTACCCAGACGGGCGTCCAGTCGCAGCGCGCAAGCTCCAGCATGAGTGCCGCTTTGTAGGCATTCCCTGATTCACCGAAACAATGGAGCGTATATTCGTTCATGCGATCCTCTGCTATCTGACGTCGAGGACGCTTGTTCTTGCATTATGCACGACCTCGCTGGCGGTCGAGCCCTTGAAGATGCGCTCAAGCCGCGAGCGGCCCTCATCCGTCACCACGACGATGCGGTAGCTCGATCCGGTCTCGATGATTTCATCTGCCGTATCACCGATCGCGGTGCGCGTGTCGGTGACGGTGATCTTCATGGCCTTTAGCAGCGCCTTGGCGTTGGCGACAGCCTCTTCCGCCGCGGGCCGTGCTGCTTCGTCCGGGGCGACGGAAAACAGCGTGATCGAAGCGCCCATTATATGGGCGAGGACGGCGGCACGGCGCACCGCCTGCATGGATCGCGAGGACCCATCGGTGCAGATGAAGAAGCCTTCCTTGTCGAGGCTGGGGCGCGCCACCAGCACCGAGCAGGGGGCGTGGGTCACGACCTCCTGGACGACACCGGTTCCGAACCAGGCCTTGAATTCATTGCGCCAGCGCGACGGCTCGCCCAGGATCATCAGATTATAGGGGCCGAGCTCATATTGATCGAGAATGCCATTGGCGGCATCGGGTGCGGTCTTGAGCTTGAGGACGACGCTCCTGCCTTTGGGGCTCTTATATTCCACCTTGGTATCACCGGCGGGATCGCCCCATGCATCCTGGTGACTTGCTTCCTGCGGCCAGCTTTCGACATCGATGCCTTCTTCCTTCAAAATGGCAAGCGAGCGCTTGAGGTCGCGCACACCGGGAAGTTCGAAGCCCGAATCCATCATGTTTTGCCGCGCGATGCGCAATTGCAGGCCGCCCGACCACAGCGCCTGGTCGATCGGACGCACATAGAGGACGATGATGTCGCACTCGTCATTGAGGGCGAGACGGGCGGCGAAATTGACCGTTATGAAGGATTCTTCCGTACCGTCGATGCAGGCGAGGATGCGGAAGCGGTTGCGCCGCTGCTGGCGCAGATTATGCAGCGTCTTTTGAACCGCGCGTTCCTGGCGGTCGCTGAGTCTCGTGCGCGTAAACAGGTTCTTCAGCACTGACAAAGTCCTCTACCGACTCAGAGTTTAACGCGCGATGAGGGGCCAATAAAGGCTGGCTAGTCCGAGGAGGATGATGACGGAGACGATCATCATGCGCGAGCCGATTTTGAAGAAATCGCGGCCTTTGAGATAGCCTGACGCGTAGATGATGGTGAAGGCGGGCTGCGCGGCAGGGGTCAGGTAGCCAAAGGCCGAGGAGATGGCGGTGACGAAGCCGGCGATGATCGGGTCTTGGCCCGCGACATGGGCGGTGTTGAGCAGGATCGGCCCCAGGACCGCGACGGCGGCACCTGCCGTCATGGTGTTCGAAACGCCGATGGTGAGAAGCGAGATCGCGGTATTGAAGCCGAGGCCGCTGCCGGCGCCGATATTGTCGAGCAAGTCCAGGAAGCTCTTCGCCACCCAGTCGGCGGCGCCGGTATCGGTCATCTCGACGCCGAGCGAAATCGCTGCGGCATAGAGCAGGACGACACCCCAGTTGACGCCGGAATTGATGTCCTCCCAGCGCACTAGGCCGAAAACCAGGAAAGCAGCGACCCCGATCAGCGCGATGACGCCGAGGCCCAGATGCTGCGACAGGAAGATCCAGCCGAGGATGGTCAGGCAGAAGATCAGGATGGTCAGCCAGCCCGAGGGCTTGAGCGGTCCGTCCATGATCACCTGGGTCCGGAGCCTTGATACGGCGCGCGACATGTCCGTCGTCTCCGGCCTGAAGGTGAAGACGAGGAGCCCCGCCACGATCGGCAGGCGGATCAGGAACATCGGGAAGGCATAGATCGACCAGGTCAGGTAATCCATGAGGTAACGGCGGGTATAGGGGTCGAGCGGATCGTAGAAGAGGTCCTTCCAGTAGGAGATGATGATGGCGTTGCGGGCCCCGCCCGAGGGCGTGGCGACGCCGGCGATCGAGGCGCCATAGGCGATCGAGAACAGGATGACGGCCGCGAGATTATGCACCTTCTTGGGATCTTGCGAGGTGAGCGTGATCAGCGTCACGCCCACCGGAAGCATCATGGCGGCGACCGTATGTTCGCCGATGAAGGCGGCGAGCGTGCCGCAGACGGCGGTGATCCCGAAACTGATCCAGTACACATTGGTGCCGGTCATCTGCACGATCGACCAGGCGATGCGCCGGTCGAGCCGCTGTTTCACGATGGCGACCGCGAGCATCAGCGATCCCATGATGAACAGGACCGAATCGGTCATCAGGCTCTGGGCCACCTTCGTGGGGTCGACCTTGAGCAGGACCACCTGGCCGATGATGATGAGGAGCGGCACGGTGGGCAGGGGGACTGCCTCGGTCACGAACAGGATGGTTGCCATCACCGACATCGCGAGCACGATCTGGCCCTCTTCGGTGAGGCCAGAGGGCGTCGGCGCGATCATCAGCAGGAAGCCGACTAGCATGGTGATGAAGAACCACCGCCGCGTCCAGAAGAAGTTGAGATCGACATTCTGGCGCAGGATCAGATAGCGCTGGTAGCCGCGGCGCTGGAAGCGCGTCAGCCGCTGGCTTGCTTCATGCGCTTGCAGGCTGTCGCGCGGGAGCGAGAAGGTAGCAGCCGCTTGCGTCATCCTGGGGCCCTTGCCGAATGATTATGGCGCATGAGAGACTGCATCGGATTCACCGGGAAATGGTCTTTCAGGTTTTGTAAATGAAAAGTCTTGACGATGTTTTGCAGGGCATCGATGGCGCCCTGGGCGATAGTGTCGCGCGCCTGTTCGAATTGCTCAGATTTCCGACGGTCGGTACCGATCCGGCCTATCACGGCGCCTGCCGTGACGCGGCGGTATGGCTCAAGCGCCTGTTGCAGGACATGGGCTTCGAGACGCGCATGGACGAGACCACCGGCCAGCCGGTGATTGTCGCTGAATATGCGCCCAGGGGCTTGCCGTCCCATGCGCCTCGCATCCTGTTCTACGGCCACTACGATGTTCAGCCACCTGACCCGCTGGACTTGTGGGAAAGCCCGCCTTTCGAGCCCCAACTGCGCAAGGGTGCGGATGGTGAAGAACGCATCTTTGCCCGCGGTGCCTGTGACGACAAGGGCCAACTGATGACTTTCCTGGAGGCCAGCCGCGCCTGGCTCAAGGCCAGGGGCGGCCTGCCTTTCCGCCTCACCATTCTTCTCGAAGGCGATGAGGAGGGCGATTCGACCCATCTCGACCGTTACGTCGCCAAGAATCGCACCGCCCTCAAAGCCGATGTCGCATTTATTTGCGATACCGGCATGTGGAATGCGAAAACCCCCGCTATCACCACCAGGCTGCGCGGCTGCATCGCCGAGGAGATCGTCATTTCCGGCCCCACCAAGGACCTTCATTCGGGCTATTATGGCGGGGCGGCCCGCAATCCCATCCGTGTGCTGACGAAGATCCTGGGCGAGCTTCATGACCGCAACGGCCGGGTGACGCTCAAGGGATTCTATGATGGCGTCGATCCCGTCCCCGCCGCCACGCGCCGACAGTGGAAGGCGCTCAAATTCCCGGCGAAAAAGTATCTGGCGGGCGTCGGCCTTTCGATCCCGGCCGGCGAGAAGGGTTATGCCACCTATGAGCAGATATGGAGCCGGCCGACCGCCGAGATCAACGGCATCTATGCCGGCTATACCGGTGCCGGGTCGAAGACGGTGTTGCCGGCCGAGGCCATGGCGAAGCTCACCTTCCGCCTCGTCGGACGCCAGACGCCGGCCCAGATCCGCAAGGGCCTGCGCGAATTCATCAAGGCGCGCCTGCCGGGCGACTGCCGGGTCAGGTACAAATCGGAAGGCGGCGACTCGATGGCGGTCACGGTCGCCGAATCAAGCCCTTGGGTGCGCCTGGCCCAGCGGGCTCTCAAGAATGAATGGGGTAGGGACCCGGTCCTGATGGCGGAAGGAGCTTCGATCCCGGTCGTCGGCACCTTCAAATCTCTGCTCAAGATCGACAGCCTGCTGGTTGGCTTCGGTCTCGAGGACGACAGTGTTCACAGTCCGAACGAGAAATACAATCTGACGAGCTTTCGCAAAGGCATCAGGAGCTGGGCCCGGATCATTGCCGGCCTTGCCGATCAACAGGAGCGCCACAAGCCATGACCGATATCAACAACGTTCTCCAACTGGCCGATACGGCGCTCGATCAGAGCCTCGGCCGTCTGTTCGATCTGGTGCGCATTCCCTCGATCTCGACCGATCCGGCCTATAAAGCGGATTGCCGGCGGGCGGGCGGGCGCATTGTCGCCGATCTCTCAGCCCTGGGCTTCTCCGCCTCGCTGCGCGACACGCCGGGTCATCCGATGGTCGTGGCGCATTTCGCGCCAAAGGGGGGCGAGGGCAAGGTCCCGCATTTCCTGTTCTACGGGCATTATGACGTGCAGCCGCCCGACCCGCTCGACAAATGGACGACGCCGCCCTTCGAGCCGGAGAAGCGTATCGGCAAGGATGGCGTTGTACGCCTCTATGGCCGCGGCACCGCCGATGACAAGGGCCAGCTGTTGACCTTTATCGAGGCGATGCGGGCCTGGATCACGGCGACCGGCACGCTGCCGGTCGAGGCCACGATCCTCATCGAAGGTGAAGAGGAATCGGGCTCGCCGAGCCTCATTCCCTTCCTCAAGGAGAACAAGGCCGAGCTCTCTTGCGATGCGGCTTTCGTCTGCGACACCAATATGTGGGACGAGAAGACGCCGGCGATCACCACGCGTCTCAGGGGCATGGTGAAGGATGAGATCACCATTACCGGGCCGAGCGTCGATCTGCATTCAGGCGCCTATGGCGGACCCGCCGCCAATCCCATCCGCATCCTGTCGAAACTCCTGTCGAAACTTCACGACAAGAACGGCAAAGTCACCATCCCCGGCTTCTATGAAGGTGTCAGCGACCTGCCCAGGGACGTCAAGGCCCAGTGGCAAAAGCTCAAATTCTCCGACAAGAAGTTCCTGAAGGAAGTTGGACTATCGGTACCGGCAGGTGAAAAGGGCAAAGGTACGCTTGAACAGGTCTGGGCCCGTCCGACCGCCGAGGTGAACGGCATTTGGGGCGGCTATACGGGGGCGGGCACGAAGACCGTCATTCCCTCGCAAGCCCACGCCAAGCTCACTTTCCGTCTCGTCGGCAAGCAGAAGCCGGAGAAGATCCTGAAGGCCTTCCGCGCCTTCGCCAAAGCGGAGGTGCCGAAGGATTGCAAGATCGAGTTCGCCGCTTACGGATCGGGCAGCCCGGCGAGTGAGATTGCCGAGACATCACCGCTCATCCGCAAGAGCGCCCAAGCGCTCAAGGACGAATTCGGCCGCGGCACGGCGCTCATCGGCTCCGGCGGTTCGATCCCGATCGTGCGCTATTTCAAGGACATTCTTGGCATGGATAGCGTGCTGATCGGTTTCGGCCTCAATGATGACGCGCTGCACAGCCCGAATGAGAAATACAATCTCTCGAGCTTCCATAAGGGCATCAGGAGCTGGGTGCGGATTCTCGCGGCGCTGGCGAAGTGACCGGTATCATTTCACTGCGGCGGGTGCTGCAACTGCCATGAAATTGCTATAGAGCTTGCGCGCATTGGCGATGAAGCCGGGCATCAAAGGCTCGGCCTCCTTGGCGAGGCCCTGGAGCGCATTGGGGCCCCGCACTTTGGCGAGCGCTTTCTCATAGGCCGGCACCTTGCCCCAGTCGGATATGGTGTTGGGCTCGAGCTCGACGTGATATTGCATCGAATAAGCGTGCCGGCCGATACGCATCGCCTGCACCGCGCATTGATCCGAGCGCGCCAGCACCACTGCATCCTCGGGCGCCTGCGCCACTTTGACTCCATGCCATTGCAGGGCTTTCATCCTATGCGGCAGACCTGCAAAGACCCGGTCTCTCTTGCCGGCATCGGTGAGCTCGATGCCGAGAATGCCGACTTCGGGCGGGCGCTGCGGCCCGCAGGTGCCATTGAGGGCGTCGGCCAGGAGCTGATGACCGAGGCACACGCCAAGAAAGGGGCGTTTCAGGTCGCGGACCCATTTGCGGATGGCGCGTTTCTCAGGGATGAGCCAGGGATGTTCCTCAACGTCCCAGACATCCATCGGGCCGCCCATGACCCACAGCATGTCATAGGATTCGAGCGCCGGGATGGTCTGGCCCTCATCGAGTTCGACAGCGTCCCAGGAGATGCCGTCCTCCGTGAGGAAATTGCGCAGGACGGCGGGATGTTCGCAGGCGAGATGCTGGAAGACGAGGAGTTTCATGGCGGCAGTGTAGCGCCGGAGAACTTACGGGTTCAATAGAGTGTGGCGCGCGCAATGCGCTGGCTATCGCCGAACATGGCTGTGGGTTTGAGTCTGGCATGGACGACATAGCGCAAGGGACCACGGAACGTGCCGTCGAGCGGCCAGCAGGTGGCGAGTGCCAGATTGTAGCCGCTGGCGCCGGCATCGATATTCGAGTGGTCCCAGCGGACGATTTCCGACCCTGTCATTTCGTAGATGAAGGTGATGCCGTCCTCGCGCGTGACCCTGATCTCATCGCCGATCTTGAGATCGCCCAGGAAACGGAAATGCGTATCGCGATGGGCGGCAAACACCGCCGTGCCGCGTTCGCCCGGTCTTGGACTGGCATCGAGATGGCCGGGTCCGAAAGCCAGAGCCTGTCCGCTGCTGCCGGCGAGTGCGATAGATGAGGCCTTGAGGCGCGGCACGCTGATGCGGGCGATCGGCCAGGTGTCGGCCCAGCCCCAGGGCTTGACCGGCTGTCCGCTCGCGATGCTTTGCGCGAAGGCACGATCGAGCAGGATCTGTGCGAGCTGGGCCTTGGCCTTGATCCATAGGCCTTCGCCGAGGAGTAGGACGCCGGCAACGGCGCAAAGGACTGAGAGGGTGATCAGGAGCTGCAGATGCGGCTTTCGCTCAGTGCCCACTTTCTCGGGAGCGGAAAGCCTCGCCCCCGATGGGGAAGAGGCGAGGCGTTTCTGTTTCAGGAAGGTCCTGAACCCTATCCGGGCGCGGCGGGACCTCTGCATCCAGAAGGCTGGCAGCATATCGAGTTCGGCGCTCATGCGCGCCTCGTATGGCGGGCCAGGAGGGCGAAGATGACGGCCAGCAGCGAGAGCAGCGCACCCAGCAGCAACAGCAACTGCGAGGGCGTCGCCGTCTGCGGCAGATCGACCGTCTTCACTGCATTCGGCTGCTCGCTGGCGCGATCCTTGGTCATCGCGATCAGCGTGACATCAAGCTTCGCATCGCGCTGGAATGCCCTGGGTTCCGCCTGCTCCTTGCCGAAGACTTTGTCATAGTCCCAGCCGGCCGGGAGATCGAGCGGGATATCGGCGCGGGTGAGGGCTTCGCCACGCTGGCGTGCCGGGGTCTTGTCGACTGCGACGAGGCTTGAGACACGGCTGACCAGATGATGCTCGAGAGCAAGCGCCAGGATACGCTTATCGGCTTCCTGGGGTGGGATCGTGCCCATGGTCTGCGCTACCTCGGCATCGTCGATCTTCCGCCTTGCCCACAATTTGGCGATGCCGGCACCTTTCTCCGCCTTGGCGAGCGGCAGGGTCACGGTCCAGTCGCGGTCCGCAACCCTGGCGGAAAACATCAAAGTTCCTTTGCGTTCCGGCATCTTCATCAGGATCATGACCGGCTCGCCCTGATAGACATCAGGCAGCATCACCGGTGTCACTTCCGCCTTGGCCGCGTCGAACTGGGCCTTGAGGTTGGTGACCGCCGGATTCTCGAGTTTGGCGAAGAGCTCGCGCATGCGGTCCTCGACCTGGGCGCCTTCGCCGATCATGGCATAGGCGCCGCGGCCAAGTTCGGCCGCCCGCGTCATGAGGAATGAGTTCGGCGCCGAACCGATGCCGACCATGAATACGCGGGAGCGGCCACGCATGGCAGTGAGGATATCGAACATCTCCTGTTCATTGCCAATGGCGCCGTCGGTGATGAACACGACCTGACGCAAGGTGCTCTGGTCATCGGGCCGCGCATCCCGGAGCGCGGCGCGCAGGGGCGGGATCATCTCGGTGCCGCCCGAGGCTTCGAGACGGCCGACGAAGCTCTCCGCCATTTGGACATTGTCCCGGCTCGCCATGACGGTGTCGGGGAACAGGATGTCCATCGTGTCGTCAAAGCGCACAACATTGAAGCGGTCTGCGGGGTCGAGCCGGTCGAGCGCATAGATGAGGCTGGCTTTCGCTTGCGACATCGAGGGTCCGCCCATCGAGCCGGAATTGTCGATGACGAACACGACATCACGCGGCATGCGTTTCTGGGCCGCCGGCTGGACCGGCGGCGTCACATAGGCAAGCGCATAGTCGTTGCCGTTCACCCTCTCGCTGAACAGGCCGATCTCGGGCACCGCACCCTGCACCGGCTTCCAGGTGAGTTCGAAATCGCGATCGGCGAATTCGGGCCTGGCGAGTGTGATGCGCTTGGCCCCATCGATGAGGCTCTCAGCCACGACGTCGTGGAAAGAACTTGTCACATCGCCGAGCGCAAAGCCCGGATTCAGATGGACGTTGAGGGTCAGGGGATTGACCGGCGCACTCTTGCGTGGATCGAGCACCGGCGGCGTGATCTTGTCGCGATCCGGCACGCTGTCCTTGACGGCATAGAACTGCGCATTCTCGGATACCACGATCTTGGGATCCGGCACATAGCGAGGCGCCACGACGGTCGGCACCCTGAGCGAGAACACGCCGCCCGATTGATGGATCGCCTCCTGATATTCGATCTGGATGACGATGGTCTCGTTGGGACCGATATTGGCAACCTGGTTGGTGAAGACATTGGCGCGCTCCTGGTCGAGCAGCGCTGCCTTCTGGCCTTTGGCTTTCGCCTCTTCATAGATCTGCTTGGCCTCCTGGCGTTCCTTGATGTCGCCGATGATGATGCGCTCGCCGATGACCATAGTCAGCGTGTCGACGGCGGCATTCTCGGATAGCGGGAACACATAGGTGCCTTCGATCCAGCCATTGGCCGGATTCTTGAATTGCTGGGTGACACGGGT
>Ga0207646_10007907_pt1 | contig 10732 bp, 6 predicted proteins | sample KBSK5502metaG_FD_184343 | JGI IMG/M metagenome (GOLD analysis project Ga0207646, IMG submission 184343) | Corn, switchgrass and miscanthus rhizosphere microbial communities from Kellogg Biological Station, Michigan, USA - KBS K5-50-2 metaG... | ecosystem: Host-associated > Plants > Roots >...
CCCGCTTCGCTCGCAGCGGTTGCCTCCGGTCCTGTTCCCATCCACTTGACGTCGAGGACCACGAAGTCGCCCTCCGCCGCCGGGCGGGGCTCCACCGGGTCGTACCGCGCGGCCTCTTCCCGCAAGTGCCCGATCTCCTCGTCCACCTGCTCGTCGGTCACCGCGGCCTTCCGGGCCTTGACGCCGATCCCGCGGTACTCCGGCAGCTCCACGAGCGGCAGCGTCTCGAACACCGCCCGGAACGTCATGGGGTGGCTCTCGTCGATCTTCAGGTCGGTGACCTTGGGGCTGGCCAGGGGCCGCAGCCCGCGTCCTTCCAGCTCCTCGAACACGACGCGGTTGACGATGGCCTCGGCGGCGTCCTCGAGGACCTGCGCGCGGAAGCGCTTCTTGATCACGTCGGGCGGGACCTTGCCCGGCCGGAAGCCGGGGATGCGGACCTTGCGTGCGTAGTCCCGCGCCCTCTTCTCGACCTCCTTCTCGACGACCTCGGGCTCGATCTCGAAGGTCAGGGACTTGCGGACCGACGTCTCCTCGTTGTACTCGACTTTCAAGCGGACATGCCTCTCTCTCGGGAAGAAACGAGGATAACACGGCCGCGACGTTGCCTTTAACGCAGAGGTCGCACGCGCCCCGCGCCCGAGACAACGAGCTTGGAGCCTTCTGCGAGGTAGCCGAGCAGCCTACCTACAGCGGGCGGCGACGCGGGTGGAGATCTCGGCGGACGACGGCGGGTTCTCCCCGAGCCCCAGCGTGTGGAGGGCCTCGTGGATCACGACCACCTCGGCCCACGTCGGGTCCTCGCGGTAGGCGCGGGTGAAGCGGCTGCAAACCGCGACGCGCCGGCTCCCGGGCGTCGTGGTCGCGAGCACGTTCCCGTCGCCGCAACGTCCGTCGTCGCCGCCGTCCGAGAAGTAGACGAGCGACAAGTACTCGGCGCCGTTGAGGCCGTAGGCGTCGAGCTTCTCCTGCAGTCGTTGGCCGGCGGCGTTGGCGAAATCGCCGAAGATCCGGGCGCACTCGGGCTGGGCGAGGCGCTGGGCGGCGCCCTCGCGCGCCAGACGTACCCAGCTCGCCGCCGGCCCGGGCGCGATCATGAGCATCTTCGGGTCGACCGGTGCGCCCGACCCTGACTCGCTGACCCCGGCCAGGAGGCCCGACCACGCCGCGATCGCCACGACCCATTGGATCCGCACGTTCGGACGTACGGAGAACCACCTTGTGGAGTCGTGGCGGAACCCTGAGGTTTTCGTGGGTCGGCCTTGACGGCGCGCACCGCCGGTGACACCGTCGAAAAAGGACCATCCACGAAACCGAGGAGGTTGTGATGCGCGCTCGAAACGGGACCGGCCCCTGGTTGCCCTTCCTCATCCTCGGCGGCGTCATCGCCGCCGGCCCCGCGGTCGCCCAGTCCACCAGCACCGGCATCCGCGGCACGGTATCGGACGACTCGGGCGCGTTGCCGGGGGCGTCGGTCGTGGCCCGCGACACCCAGAACGGGTTCCGGTACGAGACGCTCACGGACGGGCAGGGCTTCTTCTCCCTGTCGGGCATGCGCCCGGGGACCTACGAGGTCACCGTGTCGATGAGCCAGTACAAGCCGCAGTCGAAGTCCCTCCAGCTCGTGCTCGGCAACAACGTGACCGTGAACTTCAGGATCACGCCCGACCTCGTCTACACGGAACAGGTGGAAGTGGTGGCCGGCACCGGCCGGATCATGGAGATGAAGAGCGCGGAGATCGCGACCAACGTCACCAGCGAGCAGGTGCGCTACCTGCCGCAGAACCAGCGCAACTTCCTCAACTTCGCCAACCTCGCCCCCGGGGCGAAAGTCTCCCAGGACGAGACCAGGAAGCAGGTCACCGCCGGCGGTCTCGACGCCACCCAGATCAACGTGTTCATCGATGGCGTGAGCTACAAGAACGACGTCCTCGACGGCGGCGTCGTGGGCCAGGACTCCAGCCGCGGCTCACCGTTCCCGCAGAACGCGGTGCAGGAGTTCCAGGTGCTGACGCAAAACTACAAAGCGGAGCACGAGAAGGCGTCGAGCGCCGTCATCACCGCGCTCACGAAGAGCGGCACCAACCTGTGGGCGGGAGACTTGTTCCTGCTCTACCAGAACAAGGGACTGGTGAGCCTGGACAAGTATTCGAAGGCCCGCAACCTGCCGAAGCCGTCGTACGACCGCTTCCAGCCCGGGCTTTCGGTGGGCGGTCCCGTCATCAAGGACAAGTTCCTCGTGTTCGGCGCCTATGAGGAGAACCGCCAGAACCGCGACGCGCAGGTCTTTCTGGGAGGTACGCCGGCTCCGGCGAGCCTCAACTTGAAGCGGTACGAGGGCACGTTCCCGTCCGAGTTCCGGGAGAAGCTGCTCTTCGGGAAGGGGACCTACCAACCGAAGGCCGGCCAGACCGTGGACGTCAGCTACAGCTTGCGGACGGAGACGGACGTCCGGAGCTTCGGCCAGCAGACGAGCTTCGAGGCCGCGGAGAACGTCGAAAACCGGGTCGACTCCGTGCTCGGCCGCTGGCAGGTGCCGGGGCACGGCTGGCTCAACGAGTTCACGGCGACGTGGCAGCGATCGCGGTGGAACCCGCAGCCGCTCAACCCGACGCTGGTCGGCCTCGACTACCAGGGCGTGATCCGGGCCGGGGGCCGCGACACCACCCAGCTCTTCACCCAGACCCGCTTCTCGCTGCGGAACGACTACACGCGGATGGCGAGCGGGCACGGTAACCATGCCCTGAAGGGCGGCGCCGTGGTGAGCTTCCTCGACTACAAGGTCAGGAAGGAGTTCAACGGCAATCCCGTCTTCCGGTTCCGCTCGATCGAGAGCTTCTCGTTTCCGTTCGAGGCCGGCTACGGCACGGGAAATCCCGACCTCAGCACCAGCAACAAGGAGGTGGGCTTCTTCGTCCAGGACGACTGGTCGGCCACGCCGAGGCTCACGCTCAACCTCGGCCTGCGGTGGGACTACGAGACGGACATGCTCAACAACGACTACGTCACGCCGCCCGCGGTGCGGGCATGGGCATCGCAGCTCGGCGTCGATCCCAACCGATACTTCACCGACGGCAGCCAGCGGCCGCCGTTCTACGGCGCGTGGCAACCACGCGTCGGCTTCTCGTACGACACGACCGGCCAGGGCAAGTACGTCGTCTTCGGCGGCTACGGCCGGTACTACGACCGGATCTTCTACAACGCCGGCCTCGACGAGAAGTTCCGGCTGCAGTACGCCGTCCGGACCTTCCGTTTCTCGGCCGACGGCCGGCCGAACGAGAACGGCAATCCGACGATCGCGTGGAAGCCGGAGTACCTGAGCAAGGCGGGCCTCGACGGCCTGATCGCGTCCGGCGTGGCGCCGACGCCCGAGGTGTTCCTGATCGACAACCAGACCCGGCCCCCGGCGTCGGACCAGTTCAACGCCGGCGTGCGCGCGGCGCTCGGCAAGTCGATCTTCGTCACCGCGAGCTACGCCGGCATCCGTGCGCGCAACGGCTTCACGTTCATCTTCGGCAACCGCCAGCCCAACGGGAACTGCTGCCGGCAGATCCCGCCGTTCAGCAACCTCCTGCTCTCTACCGACACCAAGAAGAACTGGTTCGACGCGCTCTACTTCACCGCCGAGCATCCCTTCGACGGCAAGTGGGGCGCGCAGCTCGCCTACACGCTCGGCAAGGCCGAGGCCATCGGGGGCGATCTCTTCAGCCTCGACTACCGCACGCCGGCGGACTACCCGCGCCACCCGACGGCCAGCGACGAGCGGAACCGCCTGGTGGCGACGACGATCTGGGGCCTGCCCGCCGACTTCTTCTTCAGCGGGATGCTCACCGTCGGCTCCGGGCTCGGCTTCACGATCTTCGACTTCTCGCAGGGCGGCGCGTTTGGCCAGTTCCGCATCATCCCCTTCGCGGGGCGGCCCGACCACCATTTGGCTTTCCGGAGCGTGGACCTGAGGCTCGAGAAGGTCTTCAAGTTCGCCAAGACCCAGCGGGTGTCGGCGGCGGCGGAGGCGTTCAACGTCTTCAACTACACGAACGACGCCTGCTTCGAGGGGTTCGTCCCGACGCTGCCGTCGACGAATCCGAGGTTCGGCAAGGCGAGCTGCGTCGTCGACAACAGCTCGCGCCGTCTCCAGTTCGGCTTGCGTTACACGTTCTGACCCGCCCGTCCTTCCCGCCTTGCCGGTGGGTCTTCTCCGGGGCCTTCGCCCTCGGAGCGTTCGTCACGGTGTGCGCCGGGCGGCCGGCCCTCGCCGCCGGCCCGGACGTCGAGCGCACGATCGACGGTCTCCTCGCGCGGATGACGCTCGAGGAGAAGCTCGGCCAGCTCCAGCAGCTCGACGGCGAAGCGCAAGGGTCGTACCGGCCCGAGCACCTGGCCCTGGCACGCCAGGGGCGGCTGGGCTCGACGCTCAACGTCCGCGGGGCCGTCCACGTGAACGAGCTGCAGCGCGCCGCCTTCGAGGAGTCGCGCCTCCGGATCCCGCTCATCTTCGGCTTCGACGTCATCCACGGCTACCGCACCGTCTTCCCGATCCCGCTCGGCGAAGCCGCGAGCTGGGACCCGGCCGCCGTCGAGCGGGCCGCTTCGATCGCCGCCGCCGAGGCGCGCGCCGCCGGCGTGCAGTGGACCTTCGCGCCGATGGTCGACATCGCCCGGGACCCGCGCTGGGGACGGATCGCCGAAGGTGCCGGCGAAGATCCCTACCTGGGAAGCGCCATGGCGCGAGCCCGCGTCCGCGGCTTCCAGGGCCGTGACTACAGCCGCCCCGACAAGATCGTCGCCTGCGCCAAGCACTGGGTCGGCTACGGCGCGGCCGAGGGGGGCCGCGACTACAACACGACCGATCTCTCGGAGCGCATGCTGCGCAAGGTCTACTTCCCGCCCTTCCACGCCGCGGTCGAAGCGGGGATCGGCTCGGTGATGAGCGCCTTCAACGATCTCGACGGGGCCCCCGCATCCGCCAATCCCTTTACGCTCACGCAAGTGCTTCGGAAGGAATGGGGCTTCGACGGCATGGTCGTGAGCGACTACACCTCGGTCGTCGAGCTGATCAACCACGGGATCGCGGCCGACGAGGCCGACGCCGCCCGGCAAGCGCTCTCGGCCGGCGTCGACATGGAGATGGTCAGCCGGTCGTACGCAACGCACGTGCCGCGGCTCGTGCAGGAAGGAAGACTGCCCATGGCGGTCGTGGACGAGGCGGTGCGCCGCGTGCTGCGGGTCAAGCTGCGGGCCGGCCTCTTCGACGCGCCGTACGCGAATGCGGATCGCGAGCGCGCGACGCTGTTGACGCCGGAGTCCCGGGCCGCGGCCCGCGAGATCGCCGCCCGCTCGATGGTCCTGCTCAAGAACGAGCGCGGCGTGCTGCCGCTGTCGCCCTCGATCGCCCGCCTGGCCGTCGTCGGCGCTCTCGCCGACGACCGCCCCGACATGATGGGCAACTGGACCGGGGACGGCCGCGCGGACGACGTCGTGACCGTGTTGGCGGGGATCAAGGCCGCCGTCGGGCCCGCGACGCGCGTGACGTACGCGAAGGGCGTGAGCGTGGACCTCGAGGTGCTGGCCGATGCGGCCGCTCACGAGGCCGCGGACCGCGCCGGCATCGAGGAGGCCGTGCGCGTGGCGCGCGAGGCCGATGCGGTCGTGCTGTTCCTGGGGGAGACGGGCGACATGAGCGGCGAGGCCTCCTCGCGCGCGTCGCTCGATCTGCCGGGCCGGCAGCTCGAGCTGGCCCAGCGGGTCGTGGGCGCGGGCAGGCCCACGGCCGTCGTCCTCATGAACGGCCGGCCGCTGACCATCCCCTGGCTCGCGGAGCACGCGAGTGCGATTCTCGAGGCGTGGTTTCCGGGGACCGAAGCGGGCAGTGCCGTCGCCGACGTGGTCTTCGGCAATGTCAACCCGGGGGGCAAGCTTCCCGTGACGTTTCCCCGGACGGTGGGCCAGGTGCCGATCTACTACAACTACGAGAATACGGGCCGTCCGCCGGACGCGAACAACAAGTACACGTCGAAGTACCTCGACGTGCCGTGGACTCCGCTCTATCCCTTCGGGCACGGCCTGAGTTACACGGAGTTCAAGCTGTCGAGCCTGCGGCTGAGCCCGACGCGCATCCCGCCCGACGGCCGGGTGCTCGTATCGGTCGACGTCGAGAACGTCGGATCGCGTGCCGGTGACGAGGTGGTGCAGCTCTACCTCCGCGACGTCGTGGCCAGCGTCACCCGGCCCGTGCAGGAGCTGAAGGGCTTCGCGCGGGTGCCGCTGGGGCCGGGTGAGAAGCGGACGGTCCAGTTCACGCTCGCGTCCGAGCATCTCGGCTTTTTCGATCGCGAGATGCGGTGGGTCGTCGAGCCGGGCCGGTTCAAGGTCCGCGTCGGCACCAGCTCCGAAGGCGGGCTGGAAGCATCGTTCGAGGTGGGGGGAGACTGAAGAACACCCGGATCCTCTCGGCCGCCTTCTTCGCCGTCGCATCGCTCGGCGCGTGCTGGCGCCCCGGCCCGACGCCGGGCGCGCCTCCCGCTCCGGCCGCGATCGCCCGGACGTCCCTCGCCGCCGCCGACGAGGCGCTGCTCGAGGACCTGTCGCGGCGGTCGTTCCGGTTCTTCTGGAGCGAAGCCGATCCGACCACCGGGCTCGTCCGCGACCGGGCCCGCACCGACGGCTCGCCGCACGACGAAGCCCATCGCAACGTGAGCAGCATCGCCGCCACCGGTTTCGGGCTCTCCGGTCTCTGCATCGCCGCCGAGCGCGGATGGATCCCCCGTGCCCAGGCGATGGAGCGGGCCCGGGCGACGCTGCGATTCCTCGACCACGGCCTCTACCAGCGCCACGGCTGGTTCCATCACTTCGTCGACGCGCGCACCGGCGCGCGGGTGTGGAACAGCGAGGTGTCCTCGATCGACACCGCGCTCCTCATGGCGGGGGTGCTGACGGTGCGCCAGTGCTTCCGCGGCGACGGCGAGATCCCTCCGCTCGCCCGCCGGGTCTACGAGCGCGTGGACTTCGCCTGGATGCTCGCCGGCGACCCGCTCCTGCTCTCGCACGGTTGGAAGCCGGAGACGGGGTTCTTTGCCGCGCGGTGGGACCGCTACTGCGAGCTGATGGTGCTCTACCTGCTGGGCATCGGCTCGCCCACGCATCCGATTCCCGCCGCCTCCTGGCGCGCGTGGGCCCGCCCCGTCATGACGTACGCGGGCCACCGCTACGTCAGCGGTCCCGATCCGCTCTTCGTGCACCAGTATTCCCATGGCTGGGTGGACTTCGGGAGCTGGGCGGAGGCGGGCCCCGACGCGATCGACTGGTGGCGGAACTCCGTCGACGCGACGCGGGCGCACAAGGCGTTCTGCCTGAGCCTGGCGAAGGAATTTCCGGGCTACGGCGAGAACGTCTGGGGCATCACGGCGTCCGACAGCCCGAAGGGCTACGTGGCGTGGGGAGGACCGCCGCGCCACCCGGCGATCGACGGGACGGTCGTGCCGTGCGCGGCCGCCGGCTCGCTGATGCTCGCACCGGAGATCACGATCCCGGCCGTGCGTGAGATGCGCCAGCGCTTCGGCGACCGCGTCTACGGCCTCTACGGCTTCGCCGACGCCTTCAACCCGACGACGGGCTGGGTGAACCCGGACGTCATCGGCATCGACGTGGGGATCACGCTGCTGAGCGCGGAGAACCTCCGCACCGGCCGCGTCTGGGACTGGTTCATGCGGAACGAGGAGATCGTGAGCGCGATGCGCGGCGCTGGATTCGAACCGCGCCGCTGACCTTCACTTGTCGGGCGGCCGGCAACCGGACTAAGCTCCGCGTCGCTGGACGGCGGCGAACGTGCATCGTGATCAACGGCTGGCGCTGAGGCGATCGCTTGTGGTGTGGGCCTGCCTGCTCGCCGTTCCCGTCACGGCGCAGGCGCCCTCGCCGCCCAAGCCCCTGGCCAGCCCCTCAGACGCGGATCTCGAGCGAGGTCACGCCCTCTTCGACGCCCAGTGCGCTCGCTGTCACGGCATCGGCGGCACTGGCGGCATGGGACCGCCGTTGAACCGGGCGAAGCTCCGGCGAGCACCCCGCGACGAGGATCTCATCTCGGTCCTGGTCGAAGGCGTTGCGGGTACGGCCATGGGGGGCGCCTGGCAGCTCTCGGAGCGCGAGAAGGCCCAGGTCGCGGCCTATGTCCGTTCGCTCGGCCGGGTCCCGACCGAGGCGCTGCCCGGGGATCCGGTCCGCGGCCAGGCGATCTACGACGGCAAGGGAGCGTGCGCGGCGTGTCACATCGTTCGGGGTACCGGCGCGGGACTGGGACCCGAGCTCACGGAGATCGGCGCTCGCCGCGGCTCGTCCTACCTCCGCCAGGCACTCGTCGATCCGGGCGCGGAGCTGCCGGAGCGGCCGGTGCCCTACGAACCGAACACGTACGCGGCGTATCTGGTCGTGCGGGCCGTGCTGCCCGACGGCGCCGAGATCGTGGGGGGGCGCGTGAACGAAGACTCGTTCACGATCCAGGTTCGTGACGGCGCCGGACGGCTGCACTCGCTCCGCAAGGCCGAGCTGCGAAGCCTGGAAAAGAAGCAAGGCGTCAGCCTGATGCCGACCTATCGGAATGCGCTGAGCGCGGCCGAGATCGACGACCTCGTCGCCTACCTCATGACGCTGCGGAGCGAACCGTGATCGCGCGTCTGACGCTGCTCCTCGTCATGGTGACGTCCGTGAGCGCCGGAGTTGTGCGAGGGCAGGTGTCGTACGCCCGGCTCCGCGAGGCCCCGAGCGATCCGGGCTCGTGGCTCACCTACTCGGGCAGCTACGCGGCATACCGATTCTCGCCCCTCGCCCAGATCACCCCGGCCAACGCGGCGGGCCTCCGGCCGGTCTGGGTCTACCAGGTCCGGGAAGGCGGACAGGTCCAAACGACGCCGCTCGTGGCCGACGGCGTCATGTACGTGACCGAAGCGCGGAGCCGGGTGACCGCCCTCGACCTCCGAACCGGACGGCCCCTCTGGCGCTACGAGCCCGTCATCCCCAAGGACGTGAAGTTCATCGGCTTCGGCCCCAGCAATCGCGGCGTGGCCCTTCTCGATCAGACGGTGTACGTGGGGACGCTCGACGCGCACTTGGTAGCCCTGGACGCGACCTCGGGCGCGGTGCGCTGGAACGTGACCGTGGCCGACAACAAGCTCAGCTACGCGATCACCGCGGCGCCCCTCGCCATCGACGGAAAGGTCGTCATCGGCGTGAGCGGAGGCGAAGCGGGCATTCGTGGCTTCCTCGACGCCTACGACGCGAAGACCGGGGAGCGAGCGTGGCGCACGTATACGGTCCCCGGGCCGGGGGAGCCTGGGCACGAGAGCTGGGGTGGCGAGAGCTGGAAGACGGGGGGCGGCGCGACGTGGCTCACGGGAGCGTTCGACCCCGAGCTGGGTCTTCTCTACTGGGGCGTGGGCAACCCCGGCCCGGATTGGAATGGCGACTCGCGTCCCGGCGACAACCTGTATACGTGTTCGCTCCTGGCGCTGGACGCGACCACCGGATCGCGTCGCTGGCACTTCCAGTTCACGCCTCACGACACGCACGACTGGGACGCGAACCAGATCCCGGTGCTGCTCGACGCGACGGTGGCGGGGCGGCCGCGGAAGCTCGTGGCCACCGCGAACCGCAACGGCTTCTACTATGTCCTGGACCGCACGAACGGCGAGATGCTGGTCGGCGTCGAGTATGCCCGGCAGACGTGGGCGAAAGGGCTCGATGCGCACGGCCGGCCCATCGTCATCGCCGGACAAGAGCCTTCCGAGAAGGGTACGCTGGTGTGGCCGAGCCTTCAGGGCGCCACCAACTGGTTCAGCCCGTCCTACAGCCCGAAGACCGGGCTCTTCTACGTGCCGGTCCGCGAGATGGGCTCCTACTATCACAAGGGCGAGGCCACCTACGTGCCGGGCCAGGCCTTCCAGGGCGGCGGCGAGGCTCTGCGGCCCGGCGAGGAGGCCTACGGCGCGGTGCGGGCACTGGACGTGCTCTCGGGCCGCCTGCGCTGGGAGTTCAGACTCCTCTCGCCGCTATGGTCGGGCCTGATGGCCACCGCGGGTGGCCTCGTGTTCGGAGGCACCAACGAGGGCAACGTCTTCGCCCTGGACGCCCTCACGGGCAAGCCGGTCTGGGATTTCCAGACCGGAGGGGGATCGGCTGCAAACCCCGTCTCATTCCTGCTCGATGGTAAGCAGCACGTGGCCATGGCCTCGGGTCAGGGGGTCTTCGTGTTCGCTCTTCCTTGAGGCCTCACGCCGTCGTGATCTCGTGGTACTCGTCCTCGGTGTTCACGGCCCAGACATCGAGCTTCTCCCCGAGGACGTTGCGGGCGGCGAGCAGCGCGGTGAGCATGGCGTGGTCCTGGTTGTTGTACTTGTGCAGGCCGTTGCGGCCGATCATCTGCAGGTTCTCGATCCCCTCGAGATAGGCGCGCAGGGCGGCCAGGTGCTCCTTGTACTCCCAGTCGTAGACGGGGTACGCCTTGCGCTGGCGCACCACGGCCGTGCCGATGATCTCGTCCCCCCGCGCGAAACCGAGCACGACGACCTCACGCCGCGCCAGCTCTTCGAGGGACGGGTCGGGAAGCGACCACAGCCCGTCGCCCTCGTTGCAGAAGTACTCCATGCCCAGGCAGGTCTGGCCGGCGTCGGGCACCATGGCCGCGCTCCAGTTGCGGTAGTTCTGGATCCGGGCCACGTTCACGTCGGGAGTGTGGACGTAG
>Ga0207646_10007908_pt1 | contig 10731 bp, 7 predicted proteins | sample KBSK5502metaG_FD_184343 | JGI IMG/M metagenome (GOLD analysis project Ga0207646, IMG submission 184343) | Corn, switchgrass and miscanthus rhizosphere microbial communities from Kellogg Biological Station, Michigan, USA - KBS K5-50-2 metaG... | ecosystem: Host-associated > Plants > Roots >...
CACGAAGGCCGGGCTTCTGAGCAGCGACAACAACGAGCACCACACCCCTGGAGATGTGTTGCAAAAGCTATCCGCAGGGCCACCGGTGCCACGTCATGCGACACGCTGGGGACTCCTGGAGAAGGCCGGTCAGTGTTGTATTCCCCGCGCCAGGCATCCAGCGCTGCCTGCAGCGCCTCGATGCTCTCGAACGGCCCATGGACATCAAGCAGCTCGCGCTGCAGGGTCTGGAGCAGCCGCTCAATCTTCCCCGTCGTGGTCGGCGAGTGGATCTTTGTCAGCCGGTGGGTGATCCCGTTCTCCCGGCAGATCTTGTCGAACAGCACCTCCACCGGCACCCCGGGCTTGTGGAACCGGCCGGTGAACACCTTCCCGTTATCGGTCAGCACCTCCTCGGGCACCCCATAGACACGCATCGCGTCTACGAACGCCAGGCACACCGGCCGGGCCGTCGCCCGCATGACCGCCTTAGCGAGGACGCAGAACCGGGAATGGTCATCGACCCCGGTCACGATCTTCACCTCGCGGCCATCGGCCAGGAATGCGCTGGCTGTCACATCCAGCTGCCACAACTCCATCGAGGCGGCCCGTTCCCATCGCCGGTAATCCTTACGGCGCCGCCGTCGCGACTTCGGCTCTACCAGGCCGCTGCGAACGTGAGGTGGACGGAGGCGTCGGCGAGGTCGCCGCCAGTCCGCGCGAGACCGGCGGCCTGTTCGGCGTAGCGGGCGGCGTCGGCGGACGCGCCGCGGATGGTCGCGATGCCTGAGCGGGCGGCGCAGATGGTTACCTCGACCCGCCAGTCCGGGGTATCCGAACGCGCGTTGGCTTCGGCCGCCGCCCGGCGGCACAGCTCCTCGGCGCCGGTCACATCCGCGCGATTGGAGGCGAACACGGCGCTGACCGCCAGCGCGAGAGGGTAGCCCGGGTGCCCGGCCGCGCCGGGCAACTCTAGCTAGGGCCGCTTCGGCGGGCAGCAGCAGCGGGTAGCCGGAAGAGACCTCAACCGAGGCGAAGCCGGCCAGGATCGCAAACCCGGTGCCGACGTTGCCGGTGCCGATCGCCCACGACCATGCGGCGAGCATGTTGTCCTGCTCGGCGCCGAGCCGCACGGCCCAGAACACCTCGGCCCGGGGGTCATGGGCGTGGTCGCGGACCTGTGGGAGGAGGCCTGCGTAGTAGCCGGCGTGGCGGGTCCGCCACCGCTCGTTCTCACCAGCCTCGTTAAGGCGTTGCTCGCCGTATTCGCGGATCGTCTCCAACAGCCGGTAGCGGGTCTCGGGCCCGTGTTCCTCGGCCACCACCAGCGACCGCACCACCAGGGCCGCCAGCAGCTCGAACACCGCGTCCCGAACGTTATGAGCACCGTTCTATGACCACCACGTCGCCAGCCACCGCGAGGTGACAAGGTCGAGCTGTTCCTCGACGATATGTGGCGCGGTCCGCTCCCCAGGGAGGTCGGCCGTGCAGAAGAGCGGATCCCAACTCGGTTCGGCCGTAGCGGACCTCATGCCCTGCCGTGCGGTGGAGACGAGTCCGGCGTCGCGGACGGCGAGCAAGTGGCCTGGGGTGCCGGCTGGGCTGAGGCTCGATGAGCGCGAACGGCGCGGTCGTGGAGGGGGGTCGGGTCGAGGCTGGCGAGGACGAGCGCGCGTTTGATCAAGCAGACGGGCGAGCGCCTCGGGTGGCGCCGTGGGCTTTCGGTCGGCATGACGAACCGGCTGAACCCCTCGACTGATGAAGACGGTGCCAGCCTTGAGATCGACGTCCAGTACCTAGGCCGAGTCGTCGGAAGCCTGACCTGCCCGTCCACCGCCCTGCAACGTTCTTGCAACGGTCTTGCGAGAGCGAGAGAGCAGCCTTGACCTCAGATGGGTTGGTTGTGTCGACACGTCGAGCCTGATGGAGGGGGCGGGGTGCAAGCGAAAGAGGGGAGTCGGCACCGGGTTCGGCGTCGCTGTGACGACGTCCACCGGCTGACGCGCCCGGCCCTGTTGTACGCGATCGGGGCCCGGAAAGACCGGGGAATCGTGCCCGAGCTCACAGACGGGAGGTCGCCATGCGGCGATGGTTGATCGTGATGGTGGCGGGGATGACGCTGCTCGCACCATTAGCGCTAGGTGGACTGGCCGGGGCCAGCGTGTTCCCCGGCACAAACGGAAAGATCGCCTTCGCCGTGCCCGGCCCGGATGATAACGGCGCCGTCTTGACCATCAACCCCGACGGGACGCACGAGGCGCAGATCGGAGCCGGCCTTGGTTGTCAAGCCTGGTCGCTGGACGGGAGCAAGATCCTCGTCTGCGTGTGGCAAGGCTCTCCTCTGGACCAAACTCGACCCGCCACCGCCCACCCGGACGGGTCCGACTTCACGCTGCTGGACTCCTACCCGGAGCTGCAGGGACTGTTCTGCGCCTACTGGTCCCCCGACGGCGCCAGGTTCCTATGCAACAGCAATGATCAGGTCGGGACCCCACCGCCGCCCGGCGCCGCCGGCATCTACACGGTGCGATCCTCCGACGGAGGAGACCTCGCGCAGGTCATCTCGACCCCCGACGGTTCGTTCGATGTCGGGCGCGGATATTCGCCGGACGGCTCGCGGATCCTCTTTCTCCGAATCGACCAGTCGAACGATCACGCGGCCTTGTACGCGGTGAACCCCGACGGTACCCATCTGCTCCGGCTGAGCCCTCCCGGACTATCGGTCATCGACCTCGACTTCTTCGAGGACGGGGGTCAGGTCGACTGGTCACCGGATGGGTCTCACGTCACCTTCGCTGCACAAAACCTGTCCAGCCCGGGATTCCAGACGGCGCTCTACGTCGTGAACGCCGACGGGACCGGCCTCCGCCAGATCACGCCTTCCGGGGTCGGCGCCCTCTTCGCCCAGTGGTCCCCGAACGGTCGTCTGATCGCGTTCACTAACTGCTGCGGTGCTCCGCAGGTTTGGTTGGTCCATCCGGACGGGACCGGCCTCAGGGAGGTCACAGTCCCGACCAGTGGCTCCTCCTCGTTTACTCCGGTGTGGTCGCCGGACGGCACGAAGCTCTTGTTCCAGCGGATCGACCGAGGCGGCAGGGTGGACCTGGAGACCGTGAGCCCCAACGGCACAGGGCTATCGAAGGTGACCGATCTACCCGGTCTCACTTCCTACGCCTGGGGGACGGCGCCCCTTTCGTAACAAAGCAGAGCGCGTCGGCGGCATGCGCGAGGGTGTCGCCGGCGCGCATGCCCAAGCCGCGGTACGAGGAGACGGTGAGGAGGCCCCCGCGCCAACGTATGTGGTCGAGTGTTACTGGCCCGGCATCGCCGAGGACCAGGCGCGGGACGCGCTCGCCAGGGTCGCGCGCATCCCTCAATGCACCGCATCCCACGGAGACTCCGCGCGGTGCATCGGCTGCATCTTGGTGCCTTCCGACGGATTGGCCCTGTTCTTGTTCCAGGGCCCGTCGGCTGCGATCGTCCAGAGTTGGAGTACGTGGGCAGGGGTCCCATTCGACCGGATCGTGGAGGCCGTTCAGATCGAAGCGGCAGATTGACCGGGTGACCATGCCGAGGCCACGACATCGGCGGCTGGGCTGCCGAGAGTATCTTCACGTGGCCCGCTTCGATCCGTTCGAGGCTTCCACTGCGGCTCCTCGGACGCCGCCTCTGGGGCCGTGTCGATGGCGTTTCATTCGGCTCGGGTGAAGTCACGTCGGCGCAGCTCAGGTCGGCTACCGGGTCACACCCCGGTAGCCATGACGGCACCGACGGCCGTGATCGGCGCGACCGAACGGCAGCGGCCCGTGGCCCACATCGGACGCGCTGTCCCGCCTCCTCCGCGATCAGGCGATGGTCTCCTTACGAGCCGCGGGGGTTGGGGTCCGAGCCATTAGCAGCTGGGTCGTGGCGGCCACGGGGAGCGTCGATCACCCGGACGAGCCCGTTCCCGCCGGCACGTGTGGGCCCGAGGTCACTCTGGTCCACACCTGCCCTGGGTAGGCCACGGAGAATGCCCACGCGAGATTTTCTCGACAACTGACCGGGTGGCCCTCGTCGTCGTAGCCGACGATGCGCTTCGTGGTGCAGTTCGGCGGGATCACCACATCGAGCCTGAGCGAATCTCCCGCCACCGAGTAGTGCATGGTGATGTATTTGAATGCGAAGGTGTGGTCATCGACCAGCTCGTAGGTGTCCTCGTCGACCTCGTTACCGTTCTCGTCGTAGGAGTTGAAGGAGCCGTCCGCCCAGAACGTGTGCGAGTGTTCGGTGGGCGGCTTGGCGTGGGCACAGGGATGCGAGGGGTTCCAACTGGCCGGGACGGACGCGTCCTCCGGCCACCCCTTGATCGTCTCCCCGATGTCCTGCGGGATGAGATCCGTGAGGCCGGCCTTCGTCAGCGTGCTCACGATGGCAGCGCAGGTTCTCTTGAGCTTCCATTGCCCGACCAGGGGACTCAGGGGTGACGCCGAGGCGGTCGAAGCGGCCGGCGGCCTCGAAGCGGTCGGAGGTGCAACGGCCTTCGAGGGGTTCGAGCTGCAGGCAGCGCCCACCAACAGGATCAGGGAAAGAAGCGCACGTCTCATATCCAGAACTCCTCTTCTCAATTTCTCAATCTCAGCTCGATATTGCTCACGGCTGCGGCCCCAGTTGGCTCGCCGTAGCCGAGGGCGCGGTGCGTGAGCCGGAGGAGCCCGCTGCCCGTCCCCTCATGACGCTGCGTTCGGCCCTCCTTCCTCCTTCGGTCTCCGGCGTGACCCGGCCGGGATCAACACGCGATCACTCTGCTCCGGGGGTCTCGCAGGATCGTTGCAAAGGGGTTGCATGGGGGTGGACGGGCACGTCAGCATTGCGGTGAAGGCCCGAGGCCCTAGGGCCTCTTCGGTCCTCGGCGGGGGGATTCAGTGGAGTTCCGGGCTCTGGGACCGCTCCAGGTCCTCAGCGCCGATGGTCGCGAGCTTCCCCTCGGCGGCGCCAAGCAGCGCGCGGCCCTCGCCATGCTGCTGCTTCGCCGAAACGAGGTGGTAACGAGCGACCAGCTGATCGACGGCCTGTGGGGAGACTCCCCGCCACCAACCGCAGGATCGACCCTCAAGACGTACGTGTCGCGGCTGCGGAGCGTCCTTACCGAGGATGGGAGGGTGCGCGGCTGGTGACCCGGCCTCTTGGGTACCGGCTGCGGGTGGAGCCGGGGGAGCTCGATCTCGAGCGGTTCGAGACGCTGCTCTCCCGCGCCCGGTCTCTCCGAGCGTCTGGGGATGTCCCCGCCGCGCGAGCCTGCCTGGTCGACGCGCTTTCTATGTTCACTGGCGCGCCGCTCCAGGACCTGACCCACGTCCCGTTCGCTCCGGGTGAGATCGGACGCCTGGAAGAGCTCCGGTTGGGCGCGTTGGAGCTGCGCCTGGAGGCAGACCGCTTGAGCGGACGTCACGCTGAGGTCATCGGCGAGCTCGAGGCGCTGGTGGCTCGATTCCCCTTCTGGGAGGTCCTGTGGGGAGATTTGATGCTGGCTCTGTACCGCGGAGGCCGGCAAGGCGACGCGCTCATGGGTTTCGACCGGGCTCGGCGAATCTTGTCAGATGAGCTCGGCGTCGATGCAGGGCAAGCGCTCCAAGAACTCCACGGACGCATCCTCCAGCAGGATCCGTCCCTGGAACTGGCCCCAACGCGCTCCCGGCATGACATCGTGGCCTCTTCCGCGACCCAGTCGAGCCAGCACACGCGGATGGACGGGGTTGTCTCAGGGCGACCCTCGACGGCTTCACGGACGGAGGTCGAACCGCCCAGTCTCGGTGCAGCGGAGGGAGGCAAACGTCATCCACGCCGGCTCCTGCCGGGGCGTCGCCGCCTGCTGGTGGGGGTGTCGGGGGCCGTGGCGCTCGCGCTGCTCGCCATCCTCATCCCGCGTGTGGTCGGAGGTGGAGGAACGCCCAGCGGCGGGTTTCGTCCCGGCACGGTCCTGATCGACCTCGAGACGGGCAAGGAGGTGAGATCCATTCCGCCTGCCGAGCTGGCGGTGTCCGCCTACCCGATCTTCGCCGGCGGGCACTTCTGGGTGAACAACTGGTCCCCGAGCGCCTACGTCGAGATCGATCCGAGCACCGGGGCCATCCCGAAGCAGATCAGTCCGCCGGCGCGTGACCCTAATGTCCAGAGGGACTTCGCCACAGTGACTCCCTTTACCGTCCGGGGCAACACGCTGTGGGTCACCTCGGGGGACGATCTGGTGAAGATGGACATCGCCCTGGGCCGAGAGGTCGACCGGTTCGACCTCGACGGCTTTGGGCACGGGTTCGGGCTGGCAGAAGGCGTGGCCGTGGGTGGCGGCTCGGTGTGGCTGAGCAGGGATATGGGCCGTGGGCAGGTCCTCCGGTTGAACCCCGTCACCGGAACGGTGGAGCACCTGTGGAACGACGTCACCCGTACCTGAATGTCGCCTATGGCGACGGGTCGTTGTGGATGGCCGACGAGCGCGGCATCGCGCGCATCGACGGACAGACGAACGCGCTGAGCGTGGTGAATGGCATCCAGAACAACTGCGGAGGGGGGGTCGGCGGCTGCGTGGTCGCTGGCGGTGGGTTCGGGTGGACCGACGACGGCTCGAAGGGTGCCACGTACAAGGTGGATCGCGCCGGGCATATCGCGGCCACATATCCGACGGGCATCGGGTCAGGCTTCCTTTCGTTCGGAGACGGGGTTCTGTGGGTGGCCAATCCCGACGACGGAACCGTCACAGGCATCGACGCCCTCACCGGGAGGATGAAGACCAGGTACTCGTTCGGACACCCGGTGGCCGAGCTGGTCGGGGGTGATGGGATGCTGCTCGCTCGCATCGAGGCTGGCCGCCCCATCGAGGCTCGCATCGACTCCCTCACCGGGATGGTGGCCAAGTTCTTCGCCCACTGGAATGAACTCGGAGCTGACGAGCCCGCCCTGAGCACCGACCCCGGCGCGTACCAGATCGAGTTCGCCACGTGCGCGAAGCTCCTGAACTACCCCGACAAACCCCCGCCCGAGGGATGGCAACTCCGGCCGGAAGCCGCCGCGGCCATGCCCACGCTGTCCGGGGACGGCCGCACGTACACCTTCCAGATCCGTCCGGGATACCGGTTCTCTCCCCCCTCGAACCAGCCCGTCACCGCGGAAACGTTTCGCTCTTCCATCGAGCGGGCCCTGTCCCCGAGGCTGGCCGAGGGTCCCGTCGTTGCGAACCCCCCCGGCCCCCACGTCATCCACGACATCGAGGGGGAGCGGGCCTTTCTCGACGGGACGGCCTCGCGCATCTCCGGGCTCCGGGCGCGAGGGGACACCTTGTCCATCACGCTGACAAGGCCGTCGCCCGACTTCTTGGAGCGGCTGGCCCTGCCGTTCTTCTGCCCCGTGCCGGTCGGTACACCATTCGTGGCCGGCGCCCCGCACCGGGCCGTGCCCGCAGGCGACGGCTCCATCGTGTCCGCGGGTCCGTACTACGTTGCGCACTACGGCGGCGATGGGTACGTCATCCTCAAGCGAAATCCGAACTACCACGGACCTCGCCCCCACGCCCTCGACGCCATCGCGATCAGGGAGGACGCCGACGCGAGTGCCGCGCTGGACCGCGTCCAGAACCACAGGTGGGACGGCATCACCAGCATGTCGGACCCGGAACTCGATCCGGGAGGGCCTCTCGCCCGTCAGTGGGGGGCGGGAAGCGCCGCGGCGGCAGGAGGCGGCCAACGGTACTTCCTCACACCGGAACTCGGGAGCAGATACATCGTGTTCAATTCGAGCCGCGGGATCTTCGCCAGCCAACGCGTTCGCCGGGCCGCATCCCTCGCTCTCGACCGCCATGCCCTGGCCGCGGCATGGTCAGATGTTCCCACCGACCAGCTGTTGCCTGCGGCACTCCCCGGATACCGAGACAAGGACCTGTACCCGCTGTCGGGATCCGTCTCTGAAGCCAGGGCCCTCATGGAGGGCCGCACCGGCATCGCCGTCATGGCGATTCCCTCGGGCTGCGCCCTGTGCAACGATGCCGCACACGTGGTCCAGGCCGACCTCGCTGCCATCGGGATCGAGGTTCGGGTGCGGGAGCTCGACGACCTCCACGGTGCTCTCGAGTCCGGAGCGAGGTTCGATCTGCTGGATGCCAGCACTGCGATCCTCTACCCGGACACGGGAAGCTTCCTCGCCCAGATGATTCAGGAGAACGGTCTCGTGCTGGAACACCCGGGCCAGCAGAACCTCGGCGTCCACGCCATCCCTCACGGATGGCTGCCACTCGGCGTCCAGAAGAAGATCGAAGGCTTGGCGAACCTGAGCGGAGATGCTCGGCAGGCGGCGGCAGGACGGATGGCGGATGAGCTCGCTACCGATGAGGTGCCGGTCGCCGCATACGGCGTTCCGCAGACGACCCAGTTCGTCGCCCCCAGGGCCGAGTGTCGGCTGTTCACGTCGTTCGGCCACGGACTGGATCTCGCGGCTCTTTGCCGGAAGGGGTCAGCCTCCTGAGGAATTTGAGAGCGGTGCGCGTGGCCAATCGCTCGGCCCCGAATCACACGGCACCTCATGCAGGAGCGCTCGGATTCGGTCTTCAGGGGAGATGCCCCCTGCGATAACAGGCGATGGGCTTGGCGGATCCGTTGATTGACCCCTGGTCTCCCGGAAGGCTCTTCGGGCGATTGCCTCTGCCTCCGGAGTTCCTGCCTTGGCGAATACCTTCGGGTCCGACGGCGACGGCGCGGTGCGATCTGCTGACTTCTGCATAGGTCGACGGCGTCGGTATCAAGCTCCTTCGGCCTTCTGCAGCATGGGAGGTGGGATGCGCCTGATCTCAAATGGCTGATCTGCCCGTGTGTCGTTGTGGTCATTCGTAACAACGATCTGTCCCGCATCTGTCCCGCGACGGCCTGGGAAACGATGGGAGTCTGATGGGAAGCGTCCGGAACAAGACGCGCTCGTCAGAAGCGGTCTTGTCGCCGGAGCCGCACGTCGGCGAAGTCTGTGAAACTCATAATCCGCCGGTCGGAGGTTCGAGTCCTCCCCGCCCCACCCCTGAGGTCTTCACGCTTCGGTGGAGGCCTTGTTCACGTTTGGGCCTGGGGTGATCATCGCATCCGGGTCCGGCATTTCGTCGGCGCGGTTGGCAGGGTTCCTGGGCGGTTGGCGGGGCTGATGCCTGGGTGAGGGGCGTGACCGGGGCAGCGGTGCGGCTGCTGCGGGGCAGGCACTGCGGTGGTGCCGCTCCCTCGGCGTCGCGTTCATCGTCCTGGCGGCCGTCTTCACAGTCACCGGCGGCAAGCCGTACTACCTCGGCGGCATGTTCCCGGTCCTGCTGGCGGCCGGCGCACAGCCGGCCATCGGCTGGGCCTGCTGGGGACGGGCACGGCTGCGGGCCGGGCTGCTCACCGCGGCGGTCCTGCTCACGCTGACCGCGATCCCCGTGACGCTGCCCGTCGTCCCCGTCGCTGACGTGCACGCCACGCCGATCGTCGCGCTGAACTATGACGCGGGAGAGACGATCGGCTGGCCGGCCTATGTGCGCCAGATCGCGGCGGTGTACCGGTCGCTGCCTGCAGCGCGGCGCTCGACGGCCATCGTGCTTGGCAGCAACTACGGCGAGGCCGGTGCCGTGGATCACTTCGGGCGGGCCTACGGATTGCCGGCCGCCTATGGCGTTCAGAACGGCTACTGGTACTAGGGGCCGCCAGCGGCGTCGGCCACGGCCGCGGTCGCCGTCGGCTTCGGACGGCAAACGCTCGCCCGGTATGCGGCACGCTCCGGCTCGCGGCGCACCTGAACAACCACCTCGACATTAACGACGACGAGCAGGGCGCCCGGTCTGGGTCTGCTCAGCACTCCGCGGTTCCTGGACAGCGATCTGGCCGCACCTGCGTTTCCTGGGCTAGAGCCACGCACATCGTCCGGTGCTGCGACGTCCTGTGCTGCGACCGGAATCGCTGCTGGCCTGCTGGTTGGTCTGGAATATGGCCGCCACCGAACCATCCGCCATCGTGGCTTTCGTAGTCACTCGGGCCCTCTGCCCATGCAACCGCACCGGACGAGTTCGCTCAGGGTGCGCGGTAGCCGCAGCACTCACGGCCGAGCATGCGCAGCGCGACATAACAATCCCTCGGCGCGCGATAGGCAGCACGTTGCACCGGCTGGAAATGCCGCGCAGATCGGCGGTTATCTGAAGCCCTCCCTGTGTATGCCGCACCTGACCAGGACGTCTGCGGCGTGAACATGTAGCTGAACAGCGTTCACATAGTAGCCGCTTAGTTCCAAAACAGCAGCGACAAGGGGATTTGCACCGGGTCTGCGGCGGAGACACTGTTCAGGTAACGTGCCCACCACGCAGCAAAAAGCACCCAAAACACCTGCGGCGGCTACAGCAAGGACACCCAGATCCGGACTGGAGATAACGGCGGGTCGGCGCGCGGTTATCAAGAGCTCTCCGCACCGTTGGCAATCCCTGCTACAGCTGGGCAGGCAGACGGCTAGGCCGTATGTTTATGCATCGCCCGCGCTTGGCGTTAACGCCCGCATCTGCCGCGACGAGCGCACCTTGAGTTGTCGGCCGCCCCGTTCCGGGTGGTGAGGCAGCCTTCGCGTCCCTTGCCTATGGTGGCGTGGTGACCAGCCCGTGGGACGCTGCCGGCGGTGGCGTTCTGCGGCTGCCATCCGGCCGGCTCGTCAGGGGCCGCGGCCTGCGGCGGGCGCTGCCGCCCGGGCCAGCGCCTACCTTCGCCGTCTACCTGCTCGGCAAGTCAC
>Ga0207646_10007909_pt1 | contig 10730 bp, 6 predicted proteins | sample KBSK5502metaG_FD_184343 | JGI IMG/M metagenome (GOLD analysis project Ga0207646, IMG submission 184343) | Corn, switchgrass and miscanthus rhizosphere microbial communities from Kellogg Biological Station, Michigan, USA - KBS K5-50-2 metaG... | ecosystem: Host-associated > Plants > Roots >...
CACTTCCGCCAAAACGCGACAAGACAGAGCGCCCGGCGCGGGGGCTGCGAGAAGGAGGTCTTGGACCGTGGGACCACGACGACGCGCCGCTGATTTCCAGGCGCTGGTGGCTGCGGGGCTACGGCTGGCCGGGGCAACGCCCGCCGGGCAGATATGCGCGGCACTCGGCTATGGACCAGGTGCGGGTGAGTCGTGCGCGGGCGACGGCCATCAGTTCCTTCACGGGGAGGACGTAGACGCGGACGGTCCCGTCTCCGCTAGCGGTGGCGAGTCGCGTGCCGTCAGGGCTGAACGCGAGGCCCGTCAGTGCAAAGGTATGGCCGCTCAGGGTGAGGAGCCTCTCGCCGGTCTTCAGATCCCAGAGCTTGGCAGTCGTGTCCTCTCCGGCAGTTGCGAGGAGCGTGCCGTCGGGGCTGAAGGCGACGCCTTCGACGATGCCGCTGTGACCCGTGAACGTCTGCAGCGACCGTCCCGACGCGGCGTCCCAGACGATCGTGCTGCCGTCCCAGTTGCCGGTTGCGATTCGCTTCCCGCTACGGTCGAAGGCGATCGCCTGTACACCCTGGTGACCGCCGGGAAGTGTCCGTACGAGCGTGCCTGACGTCGAGGCGAGAAGCTGCACCGTGCCGTTTGCGGTCGCCTGAGCGACGAGGCTGCCGTCCGGGCTGGTGGCGTCGACCGTCTGGTAGAGACGCTGGCCGGTCGCCGGTACAGTGCAACTAGCCTGGCGCTGCTTGGCGGTCGAGGAGATCAGCGATCCGGACTGGGCATTCCAGAGCTTCGTCTTCCCGTCGCAAGCCCCTGCCGTCAGCAGCCTGCTGCCGTCGGAGCTGTAGGTGACGCTGGCGACTCCTCCCTCGTGGGCGACGAGCGTCAGCCAATCCCGGCTTCCCTCGTGTGTGATGTCCCACACCCGCACGGTGCCGTCCTCGCTCGCCGTCACCAGCCTGCGGCTGTCGGGGGTGAACTGGACGGCGTCGACCGTTGCGTTGTGGCCGCGGAGGACGAGGATCTGCCTTCCGCTCCGTGCGCTCCAGACGCGAGCCGTCCCGTCGGTGGCGCCTGTGGCCACGAGTCGGCCGTCTGGGCTGTATGCAACCGCGACCACCTGCCCTGAATGACCCGTGAGCGTGGCCACCAGCCGCTGACTCGTGATCTCCCAGATCTCAGCTGTGCCACTGGACGTCGGCGTCACGAGATAGCGACCGTCTCGGGAGAACCGCAGTACGGAGCCTGCCTCCAAACCCCTGGTCCGGAACACGAGACGGCTGCTGCGAACGTTCCACACTCGCGTAGCGGACGCAGAGAAGTTGTAGGCGCCGCACTGGCCGGCGCCGACCAACGTGCCGTGCGGGCTCCACGCGACTCCGCATACTGGCTGGGTGGCCTTGATCGTCTGCAGGAGACGGCGGGTGCCGAGGTTCCAGATCCGGATGCGGCCCACGCCGTCGGCGGTAGCGAGCTTCTTCCCGTCCGGGCTGAAGCCAACCCCCATAAATCCCCCGCCTGTGCCGGGATCGGGCAGGACGAAGAGACGTCTGGCGGTTCTTGCGTTCCACACCGTCGCGGTTCCGTCGTCGGCTCCGGTCGTGATCCGCGTCCCATCCGGACTGTAGGCGACGTCGTGGATCGGCGACGTCGCGCCGGCGAGTGACAGCAGCCGCCTCCCGTTTCTCGTGTCCCAGGCGAATGCCTTCGTTGCGCCAGCTTCGGAGCCGGCTTTGAGGTTGCGAACCCGGCCGCCGAAGCCGTAGTTGGTTACGCCCTCGGCGATCCCGATCGAGCCTGCAGTGGCGAGACGAGAGCCGTCGGGGCTGAGGGCGATCGCCGCAGTCGCGGGTGTCCTGATCGTGAGCACGACACGGGACGCCGCGAGCGCGCGATGAAGTGCTTCGACCGCGTCGGGAAGAGGCGCTCCGTTCACGCTCGCCTCCTGGACCGCCTGCCTCGCGAGCAGGATGCTCAGCTCGGGGTCGACTTCGAGGTTCGCGACAGACGCCGCCGCGAGTTGCCGCGCGGTCGCGATCCGGGTCTGGTGGTGCGAGCTGTCGCTCTGGTCGAAGGCATAGACGGTCAACCCGGCGGCGACGGCGGCCGCCACGGCCAGGACGGCCACGAGCGCGCGGAGCCTATTCACTGCCCGCCGTTCGAGCGCCGCTTGCTTGACGCGACGCGATTCCTCCTCCGCTAGGACAGCATCCCGCTCGTCCAGGCTCCCGCGCAGGAACTCACGCTCGAGCTTCGTCTGAGCGAGGCCCGACTCGCCGGCCCACGCCTCGAAACGAGCTAGTTCGGTTCCTCGGAGAAGGAAGCTCGGATCGTGTGCGGACTCCGCCCACTCGGCCGCCCTCACCGCCAGCCGACGGTGCGCGCGGACCTCTCCGCGCGCTCCGTCGATCCACTTGCGCAGTCGTCCCCACTCCACCAGGAGCGCCTCGTGGGCGATGTCGACCGTCGAGGCTCCCGTCCGAGGGTCGCGGTTGAACGACAGGAGCCGTGACGCCCCGTACGCGTCGAGGCACTCGGCAAGCGCCTTCTGATCCACGTCAAGAGAGGCGAGGTCGGCAAGAGCGACTGGGCGTCGGGTATCGGCCTCGGCCTCTCCGACCGCCACCAACTGCAAGAAGAACTGCCTCGCTGCAGCCTGCCCACTTTGCCCGAGCCCAGCGTAGAGCTCATCTGCCCGCGAAGCCAGCGCTCCCGAGACGCCGCCGATGCTGCCGTAGGCAAAACGGGTCATGGTGGCCCCGTCGCGCTGCGCGAACAGCTCGGTGAGTGCGTACTGGAGGAGGGGAAGCGCACCCGGCTCGTCGAGGACGTCCGCCACGATCTCGGCGAGCAGGCCCTGCTCGAGCGACACGCCGACGGCCGCTGCGGGCACCGAGATCGCCCGCTCGATCTCCTCGGGCGACAGCGGCGTCAGCGCGAGGACACGATCCTGCAGCAGCTCCGCGAACTCCCGGTAGCGTAGCGGCCGGTCGTAGAAGTCGGCCCGAACCGTGACGACCACGCGCAGGCGACTCCGTGGGTCGTTTGCGGCGCGCGCGAGCAACGTCAGGAACTGCGACCGGCGGTCTTCTCCGGCGACCAGCGTGAACAGCTCCTCGAGCTGGTCGACGACGAGTACGAACTCGGAGCCATCGGCGGGCAGGACGCGTTTGACGGCCCGGCACAGTCCGCGCTCGTCGCCCTCCAGCTGCTCCATCAGCGTTACAGGAGGGTTGACGGCCACGCGGAGCAACGCCGCCTCGAGCTCCTCGAGCGGAAACTCGCCCGGCGACATCTCGGCGATCCGCCACGTCTCCGAGCCGGGAAGATCACCCTGCCGCAGAGCGGGAAGGAGCCCGGCGAGCACGACAGAGGACTTGCCACTGCCGCTCGGTCCGACGACTGCGACGAACCTCTCTTCCCCGAGTCGCTCGACCAGTCGCCGGCTTATGGTCTCCCGCCCGAAGAAATCGAGAGCGTCAGCCTCGGCGAACGCCCGAAGCCCTTTGTAGGGGTTCCGGGTCGGCCTCGCCGCCAGATCCGAGCCTGCCTCGTCTTGCGGCGGCGCTACACGCGAGGGCTCAAGAGCTGGCTCCTGGCGAAGCACCATACCCGCAAGCTCACGAAGCGCCGGGGAGGCCTCGATACCGAGGTCTTCCCCGAGCACCTTGCGCGTGTCGTGGTACACCTCGAGTGCTTCCGCCTGTCGCCCCGACCGGTAGAGCGCGAGCATCAGGTGCGCGCGCAGCTGCTCGCGCAACGGGTGCTCACGCACGAGCTCCTCAAGCTCACCGACCAGCTGCCCGTCCTGCCCGAGGAGGAGATCGGCTTCGATCCGACGCTCCAGCGCTCCCAGCCGAAGCGCCTCCAGGCGGGCAATCGCTGGCTGGGCGAACGGCTCGTAAAGGAAGTCCGCCAACGGCGGCCCGCGCCACAGCGCGAGCGCCTGACGGAGCAGGGCGGCAGCCGCGGCCGCGTCGCCTCGGCGGAGCGCCCCGAAGGCCCCCTCCGTCATGCCCTCGAACTGGAAGGCGTCGAGCTGATCGGGCTCGACCCGGAGCACGTATCCCCGCGCACGGGTTTCGAGGATCGACTCACCAGCTTGGACACCGCGCTTCTGCCCGAACAGCTTGCGCAGCTGGGACACGTGATCCTGCACCTGCGCTACCGCCGTTGCCGGAACGCTGTCCCCATACAGGTCGTCCGCGATCTGCTCCACCGGCACGACTTGATTCGCGCGCAGCAGAAGGATGGTCAAGACTGCGCGCTGCCTCGGCCCGCCGAGCTTGATGGCCCCTGCGTCACCCGCTACCTCGAGCGGGCCGAGGATGCGGAAATCCACCCTCATGCGCTGACGGTAACGCTTCGGGAGCGAACTGGGAATGGTTCGGGAAGGCCGCGTCCTAGCTTCGGCGCATGATCACAGTAAAAAGGGCTCTGGCCCTTCCCACAGCAGCCCTCGTCCCAATGCTTGCGATCGTCCTCTTCGCGGGCGGTAGCGCGCACAAAGCAGCGGGAGCGAATGGGGCATCGCGCGTGTCGGCGCCGGCAACCCCGTCGACAACAACGTTCGCCGCCGAGTTCATCGGTGTGACGAACCAGTACGCGAAGGAGCACGGAGACACGGTCCAGGCAGGCGATGCACATTGCGTCCAGGCCGCAGCCGGTCGGTACATGTGCTCGTACACGGTCAAAAGGAATGGAACGTCGACCTGCCACCTGATGCAGGCCCGGTGGACACCCGACAGAGCATCGACGATCACGGTCACGCTCGCCGGGAGAACAGCCAGGTGCACAACGCTCCGAGAAGCCATCCAGACATTGGGCTGATCGCGAGCGTTCCGGGCCTAGACGTGATTACTGCAAACGAAAGGAACAGACGATGACAACCGCGGCCATCAGCAGACGCGATTTGTTGCGCAAGGGAATGGCTGGAACGGCGATCGGTGCGGCAGCCCTAGCCGCTCCTAAGGTGGCGCTGGCGCAACGCCTGGCGGACGGAGTCAGCGGACCGGAGAGCCAGGTGGGCAGGATCTATCAGCTACAGGCCGCCTTCCACCGAGCGAAGACGACACAGGATCTGGATCTGATGATGTCTCTCTGGGCCGAAGACGCCACCTTCTCCAACAAGAGCACAGGAACGACCTACGTCGGCTTCGACCAGATCAAGGCGTTCTGGCAGGGCTCAGGCTCGTTTACGCACCACCGGTTCTCGCTGGTTCCCTCGTACAAGACGAAGATCGAGGTTCACGGCCACGACGCGTTCCTCTACTTCGAGTGCCACGACATCGGCGACTTCGCCACCGGCCACTTCGACGACCTGGCCGTCAAGACGATCATCAACGACACCTTCCTGGCCGGAGCACTTCGGAGAGTCGGCCACAGCTGGCTCTTCTCGAACATGACGGCCGGCCCGAGCTCGCCGCTCTCCTTCGACACTTATTACTTCCCGATCCCATAGGAGACGTTCATCGACAATGAACTGCGGGTGGGAGTGGCCCGACGGGAGGGGGACAGCGTCGCTGAGATCGACGGGCGTCGGGCAGTCGAGAGCTGAAGAACAGTCCGGGAAAGACGACCAGATCGCTCTTGCGCCAAATCAGGATCAGCGGTAGGGCGATCCCGACGACAGCAAAGGAGCCATAGATGGCGTAGGCAAGGTGGAACTTGTCCTCGGTGAAGCCACGCACGATCAGCGCGACCAACGCAGTCGCGACGAAAACCAGCGGCCAGCCATAGTGGACTTGAATCCCTTGACCCTCAGCACCGGCTTGGTCGCTCTCGACACGTCGTCCCGCGAAACAGCATCGAACGCCGTGATCGCGATCACCGCAACAACAGCAACGGACCAGAGGCTATTGAGATCCTCCAGATGACCGACCGTCCCTGAGATCGTGGCCACGGGATGAAGTCTCGGAACGTTTTGGAGAGAGCGCCGAGAATCTCGGTCACCGCGATCGCCAACGCGACGGGACCCCAATAGGCGTAGCCGTGCAGTTCCTCCGGCGTCGCCTTGCCAAAGTGCTTCGTAAACCACAGCCCCAGCCAGCTCTTCCAGAACTTCTTCAGCAGCCAGTCGCCGAACCGCGTTTGCCAAAACCGAGAGCGCAACGCGCTCTCGCGAAGCTCGCTGACGGCCTGGTCAGTGAACTTTCCCGCCTCGAGGCTCGGCACGACCGATGCGGCCATGAACCGAAGCTACGACTCCTGTGTACGAAAGTCCACCGTGCCCAGGAATCCTCAGCGCTCCGAGCAAGCTTTGGAGAGGCGGCCGCGCACTGCTGACGAACTGAACAGATGCCCAGGGGACTACCTCGGCCCCGATGTCTCCCCTGGTGGTCGAGCTGCGGCGTGAGCCATCGACGCCGCCCCTTGGGCGTGCGAAAGAGCGGCTGGAGAAACCGCCCTTTCGCTGAGAGAGGGATGGCGCGAAGCGGCGAGCTTCCCGGGACTCAAGCGACTGCGGCGCCGCGAATCCATATATCCCCTGTTGTCCGAAGAAATCGACGCGATAGGCCGAACGGCCTACCCCCAAAAGGGGTAACTAGAAAGTCCTAAAAGATGTGCAAGTTCTCCCTCAATGGTCGATCTGGCTAAGAGATGAGTCTGCTGAGCGACGCCGAGGCTGTCCACGAATCGTCCGACTCTGAACCACGAAGCTGGTGCGCTGCTCGTGCCTCTCACTTAGTAACTATCTCAAAAGGGGTGCTCGCCTATTGGCCCGTCGAGCGCGAGCCGGACCGCGCCACCTTGACGTCCAGGGACTGCAGACGAAGACTAACGGTATCCGGCTGTCCTCACTGGTTGCGGATGTGGAGGATCGACGTGACGCTTTTTTTCTACATGGTCGTGGTGGACGCGGAAACCGGGAAGGAAGTGCGTCCACCATGGCTGACGCAGTGTTCGGAAGACGTGGAACCCGAGACCATGCTGTCGTATCTCCAGCAGCGGCTGGGTGAGCCCCTCCACGCGGCCTTACTGTCTACTCCGAGGCATCCCCAGCTCACGGTGGGCTGGATATTTCCCGGCGAGACGTTCGCGCGAACCGGCGTCGATGTCCCCCCGGGCTCAAACGTTGTGGTGACTCCCGTGATGCGTGGTGCCATGGTGGAAGGCGGCGGTGACGACAGCTTCGTGAGGGTTCGGTATGGGGACGAAACGCTGGTCTCGATGTTTGAAGCACTGGCTGATGAGAAGCTTCGCCTCGAGCAGGCGGCAAAGGATGGCACCTTCCGCAGCGTCCGGTTCCTGACACTGGAGCCTCGCGAGTACGTTCCGAAAAAGGGCCGATAGACGAGTGCGACTGACCTTTTGGATAGTTAATTAGCAGCCTCGCCTGGTCCGGGGTAGGTGCCTCAAGAACCAGGGGTACGCAACGCATTGATATGGCCGCAACCGTGTTCGCGTGCGCGTGAAACGGTGTCGCGTTTTGGCGAAGCGCGACACGACAACGTCTGGCGCTACATGGCGAAGCCGTGAAGCGGGCTTGGCACTCGCTTTCGGCGTAGCCGTGAAACGCGCCTCGACACGACTCCGGCCGAACCATTGAGCGGGCGCGCTCAGGGCTCCTCACGGCCAACCGCCCCGTTGCGCGGCCAACCGCCCGCGTTCTTTACCGGCCTCCACGACGTGGCAACGGCAGCGGACGCGGCCCGGCACGGATCTTGACCGATAGGTCGCACCCGACGGCGGACCCGGGAGCCGGCCGTCCCTGGGGTGAGCTCGCGCGGACCCGCTTGACACAGCTTGGGCCTGGGAGGAGGCTACGCCTGTTCGCACGTCGATATGCGCGCTGTCGCGGTGATGGGGCAGGCACGCCCGGTGCGAGAGAGGAGTAACCGTGTGGAAGATCTTTGTGGCCGTCGTTGGCGCGCTCGCGTTTGCGGCGGGGATCCCGGCGTCGGTCGCTTCGGGGTCCGGTGCGACATCGCCGGACTGGGCGCATAATCCGCGGCTGGACGAGGCGGGCGACTTCGTCGCCCGCTTGGTCGGCGGCGAGTTCAGCAACTCGATCTTCGTGCGCTCGAGCGGGAGTTCGTGCGCGGCGGAGCCGAGCGGAACGACGGACGTTCAGGTCAACTGCCTGGCAGAGGACGGCACTTCTCCGCTGAACACCCAGAGCGAGACGACCGTCGCCGGCTTCGGGCAGAAAGTGGTGGTCGGCTACAACGACTCGCTGGTCTGCTGCCTGCCCGCGATCAATCTGACCGGCTACTCGGTCTCGACCGACGGCGGCTCGACCTTCACCGACATGGGCGACCTGCCGGCCGCTCCGGGGACGCTGCCGATCGGCGATCCGACCGTCGCACACGACGACGCGGGCAACTTCTATTTCGCCACGCTCGCGCTCAACTCCGTCGGTATCGGCACCCACTCGGAGATCGCCTTCTACAAGATGCCAGTCGGCTCGAACAGGTTCCACCTCGTCTCGACCGCCGTCGACGTCGGCAGCGACATCAACTTCTTCGGTGACAAGGAGTACCTCGCGGTCGCGCCCGATGGGAACGGCCAGCTGCACTTCTACATCTCGTGGACGTTCTTTTCCAAGGCGCCGGTCAGCCCGATCATGCTCACCGACTCGACGGACGGCATCCACTGGCGCACGACGAGGGTGTCCGCTGCGGACGCATGTGCGCAAGGCTCGACGCCGCTCGCGGTTGGCGGAAAGGTGTTCGTCTCCTGGAACCAGCAGACGCCGGCCGCCTGCGCGAGCCCGACCGGCACCGCCTCGAACGAGATGATGGCGACCTTCGACGTCAACAGCGGCACAGTCGACCGTGTTACCAGCGTCGCGGCGGTCAAGGGCAACGCCGACAAGATCGTCGCCTGCAACCGGCCAACCGATCTGCGCGAGGTGATCGAGACCGCACCCGGCCACGACATCCGCAACTTCGAGCTTCCCGCGATCAGCAGGGACGCGAACGGCACCTTGTACATGGCCTGGAACGACCGGCCGGACGGCCCCGGCGGCGGCAACAGCAACGCCACCCGGATCTTCCTGAGCTTCTCCCGCGACAACAACGTCACCTGGAGCACCCCGCAGGTGATCTCCGGCACGGTCGCCAGCGACCACATGAGCGACCGCTTCCAGCCCTGGCTCGCCGCTGATGCCAGCGGCCTGCACGCGATGTGGTATGAGCGGGTCAAAGGAACGACCGAAGACGTACTCCGCACCGACAAGGAAGACCTGACCCTCGCCACGCCGACGCTGGCACCGACCGCCGGTGCGGAGACGCAGATCAGCGCCACCACCTTCCCGGTGATCCAAACGAACCCGAACCAGGACCCGATCATCGCCAACTGCTACATGGGCGACTACAACAACATCATCTCCACCGGAACCACCCGCTACGTCACCTGGGGCGACAACCGCAACACCGTCACCACCTCGCAAGGTGTGACCGAAAACCAACCGGACGTGTTCCTGGCCAAGTACTAGCCGAAAGCGCAAGTCGTACTAGAGCGGCCCGCCCGCCGGTGGGCCGCTCCCGCCTTCCTCGACGCAGCAATCGTGCAGACACGGCCCGACCCCGACCCTCCACCTTGTCGCTCTTCCGCCAAACCGCGACAACCGGTTGATGGGTTGATAATCGAGTCAGTGATCTGGCCGGTGAGTGTCAAGCGTGGGCCCGGTCGTGAGAAAGCGCGATGCGGTCCGGGGTGCTTGTCGGGCCTCAACATCGCGGCGGCGGCTAACAACTTCTGGGGAACGCGTTCGTAAAGCGCATCGGGCGAGATGACATCTTTCGTTGAGTAGCGCGTCCGCGGAAGGGATTTCGGTTCGTGATCCGTTTTCTATTGGCCTCCTTGGGAGCTGGGAGACGGCCGTCGAGGGGCGGCCGTTCCTGTTGTTATGCGAGTGCCTCGGTCGACCGTCGAGCGCGCAGGCGTTCGCGGACGATGACGATGGCCGCTGATAGCCCGGCGAGTGAGAGGACGCCGATCGCGGTCTGCAGGACCCAGTCCTTGAGGCCGTGGCGGGCGTAGGCCGGCTCGCCTGCGAGCTCGACGGCGAAGAGCAGGCCGAGCAGGACGGGCGCGACGATGCCGCGGCCCCGCCAGAGCCAGGCGCAGGCGGCGAGGAAGACGAGGCCGGCTGCGAGCGAGCCGAGCGGCTGGTCCATGAAGGGGGTGCTGACGAGCTCGAAGACGGCGGCGAGGAGCGTCGAGCCGACGAGGACGCGATGGGCGCTGCGGGCGTTCACGTGGAGCCTCCTTTGGGTTGAGAGTAGGTACGGGCGACGGTAGGCCGGTGACGGCATGGGCGCCTCGGCCGGGCGGCCGATTTCGCTCGGCCGCGCGGCCGATGTGATTTCGGCGGCGGCTGGGTTACCGTGCGCCGTATGCGGATGCGTGTCGACCTCGCGGCGGCGGCGGCGCTCGTTTGTCTCTCGCAGGTGGAGGTGTGGTGGTACGGCGCCGGCGGCGCGCACGCGGTCGCGGCGCCGACGCAGGCAGCGACGGGCGCCGCGGTCGCGCTGCGGGGACGCGCGCCGCTGGTCGGTGTCACGCTCGCGGTCGCTGCGACGACGGTCGACGCTCTCGCCGCCGGCTCGTCGGTCTCGCTGACCGCGGTTGTAGCGTGGTTCATCCTGTTCAGCGCGGCTGGTGCTGCGGCGAGCGGGCTCGTTCGCTATGGCGCGCTTGCGGTCGGCGTCGCCGGTGGCGCCGCGATGAGCAGCGGCAGCAGCTTCAACTCGTTCCTTGCCGCGTCACTCTCGTCGGTCGCGCTGCCCTGGCTG
>Ga0207646_10007911_pt1 | contig 10729 bp, 18 predicted proteins | sample KBSK5502metaG_FD_184343 | JGI IMG/M metagenome (GOLD analysis project Ga0207646, IMG submission 184343) | Corn, switchgrass and miscanthus rhizosphere microbial communities from Kellogg Biological Station, Michigan, USA - KBS K5-50-2 metaG... | ecosystem: Host-associated > Plants > Roots >...
CTCATCGAGGCGGCCGCCGCTGGAAAGCCGATCGTCACGACGGACGTCCCGGGCTGCCGCGAAGTCGTACGAGCTGACGGAGGTGCGACGGTTCTCCCATCACTGGGAGGGCGACGCATCGCTGCGGCTCCGCGAGGGTGACCTGTCCGCCCTGGACGACTACGACAAGCACGGCCGCCTGAGGGCGTGCGGCACCACGGAGCAGGCCCAGTTTCAGGCGTCGCGAGCGTGGCTCGCCGACACGTTGGCGGGGATGCGGTCGCTGCTGCTGGTGGGCAGCAACAAGGCCGCCGCTGAAGTGAACGCCGAGCTGCGGGCCGAGCTGGTGCGGCTGGGGCGCGTTGAGGAGCAGGGTGTTCCGCTCGGCCGGGAAGGCGCCGTCGCCGGCGTAGGTGATGTGGTGCAGGCCCGCAGGAACAACTGGACTCTCGACACCCCTGTGATCAACCGGCAGACGTTCCGAGTGACGGCAGCGCTCCCGGATGGCAGCTTGAAGGTCGCCTCGAGCAACGGCAGGGAGATCACCCTGCCCGCCGATTATGTGGCGCAGCACCTGTCCCTGGCCTACGCCTCCACAGTGCACGCTGCGCAGGGCCGGACGGTGGAAACCGCGCACGGTGTGATCGACCGTGCGGACGCGAACGCCGCTTATGTGATGGCGACCCGTGGCGCCGACGCGAACACCCTGTGGGTGGTCACGAAGCCGCTCGCGTCTGATGCGCCTGTGGGTGAGGCGCAGGACGTGGAGCCGCGCACCGCGAAGGCTGTCCTCGCGGACATGCTCGAGCGGGCCGAGGTGGAACGTGGGGCGCTCGCCCAACAGCTCGAGGCTGAGGAGTACGCGAAGTCCACGTTCAAGAACGTCGACCAGTTGATCGACGGGATCGCCCTGGTGAACCCGGGCCGCACCTCCACCACCCTGGACCGGTTGGCTGCGGCGGGCGTGATCACCTCGGAGCAGCGTGAAGCCCTAGCCGCGGACCAGGCGATGGGATCCGTGGAGCGGCTGCTCCGCTACACCGAGGTGTCCGGCCGCGCACCCGAAGACGTGCTGCGGGACGCGCTCGAGGGGAAGACCCTGTCCGGGGCGCGGTCGGCAGGGCAGGTGCTGCACAAGCGGATCCGGAACACGCTCGGCGAGAAGGTCCCCCAGATCGCCTCGTATCGGGATTTGATTCCCGCCAACACCAGGGAACGGGAGTACCTCGAAGCTCTAGCCGACAAGGCGGACGAACGCCGGCACGAGCTGGGTGTGAGGGTGGCTGAGGAGAAGCCCCCGTGGGCGCTCGAGACACTCGGCCCGGTCCCCGCGGATCCGTTGCAGCGGGCGGTGTGGGAGTCCCGCGCCGGCTGGGCTGCCGCATACCGGGAGGGCGCCCAACACGAGGATGCGAACGACCCGCTCGGTTCGGCACCGCCTGCCGGCCTGGCGGAGAAGCACGCCATCTGGGCCACAGCACATGCCGCGCTGGGGTTGCCGGATGTGGGGCCGGAGGAGGCGATGCTCACCGACGGGCAGCTGTTGGCCAGGGCGGCGGCGTGGGATCGGGAGCAGCAGTGGGCGCCCCGATACGTCGCCGACGAGTTGGCGGCCACATCGGAGCAGGCGGCGGACCGCCGCTCCCAGACTGAGCTGTTCCGGGCACACGCCGAAACCCTCGACGGCGCCGAGAAGCAGGGTGTGCTCGAGGCCGCCGAGAAGGCGGCGCGTGAAGCCGACGAGTTGGAGATGCGGGTCCTCGACCTCGAAGAGGCCGACAAGGTCCGCGCCCACTGGGTGCTGCACACCATGGGCACCAAAGACCGCGGGATGCGGTCCAAGGCTGAGCTCGCCCGCCGTGGCATCGACCTGGTGAACCCGCCGGACAAGACGACCGCCGCGGAGTGGTTGAGGGCGGAGCAGCAGGACCGCGTCACGGGGGACGAGCGGCGTCCCATCCACGAAGAAGACCTCGCCGAGGTTGACACTCTCGCGGCGTCTCAGCGGTCTGTTGAGACCGCGGTCGCGGACCTGCGGGACGTCGCGATCGAAGAGCCGACCGAGAAGGACCCCCGGATCCGCCGAGAAGTCCCCACCGCCGACACCACAGCCGACGCGGTGGCGCGGGCCCGGGAGACCCTCCTTGAGATCGACACCCGCAACCGGGCCGACCAGATCCGGCTCGACGAAGAGGAAGCAGAGCGGCGCGCCCAGTGGGTTGCCGCCCCGGAACAGGCAGACGAGCACGCCGCAGTGAGGGAGATGTCATGAGCGACGAGGCAGCCGACCTCGGCTTGAAACTGGCGCAACTCCCCCACGACCACGAGCTCGTCGTCGCCGCGCGGTTGGCCATGGAGATCCGCTCCGACCGGATGCAGTCCTACGACGACTACGGCGACGGCCGGTTCCACCGAACCCACGAGCTGCCCGGCGAGTACTCGGACCTGCAGAAGCTGCGGTACCCACCGAACGGCAACCGGGACGAGTGGGTCCGGAACGGCCAACCCGTGGACATTCCAGCGCAGCGGCAGCCCGCCGAGTGGACATCAGCACCAGTCGAAGACGCTGGCGGAGCACGAGTGAGGGGACGCTAGTGCGGCACCAGCGAAGCCAGCTTCTCGTTCCGGGCGGCCTGCTTGCGGGCCCACCGGTCGGCGGCGTTCCGCTCCTCCGGGCCGTCCCACTTGTCTGCCATGTACTCGCCGACCAACTGCTGGTGGGTGTAGAGGGTGCCGTCGGGGTTGCGTCGGGGCAGGTCGATCGGCGGGATGCCGGTGAAACCGATCAGCCACGCGATGGTGCCGGTGTCGTCGTCGACAACCCGCGCCTGGACGGTGCCGTGGTCGGGGAGGTCGCTGGTGACCCAGTCGAGGATCGAGCAAACCTCGGCGTGCCGGCAGGCCCGACCCACCTCCGCGGCCACCGTGTGCGCAATCCAGTGGCAGTCCGTCAGCTCCCGGGCCGACGGAACGACCCAGGCCGGGATGACCGCCTCCACCATGACTTGCAGTATGCGGGCGACTGTGTCGCCCAGCCAACCCAACCGGGATAACTATCCCGGTTTAGCGCAGTGGAAAGGGACCATCATGACCGCGTCAGAGCCTAGGTTGTCGGGGGACCTGGTGCGGTTCATCATCAAGTACGGCACAGCCAAGAAACTGCTGGCCGAGCACAAGCCGGATGCGTCTGGTCATTGCCCGCGGTGTCCGGCAGGTGCGTCGAACTCCGGGAAGGTGAAGGCGCCCTGCACGGTCTACTTGGCTGCGGAAGCGGCGCAGAAGCTGGGAGGATCGCAGCGTGACTGACGATCTGGTGGCCTTCCTGAAGGCCATCCTCGACGAGGACGAACAGGCGGCCAGAGACTGCCCGCCCACCGATGGATGGTGGGCAACAGCCGGGGCGGAGTCCGCCCCCGGAGCTGGGATGGCCCAGCTGTTCGTGGAGCAGTTCGATCCGGCGCGGGTGCTCGCGGAGGTGCAGGCGAAACGCCGCATCATCGACCTGCACAAGCCACGCGAGTACAGCCGGCCGTATCTCCAGCTGCCCAACTGCATCTGCTGCTCGTACTGCGCCTGGCAGCCGGAGTGGCCGTGCGTCACTATGCGTCTGCTCGCTCTCCCCTACGCTGGGCACGACTCGTACCGTCCCGAGTGGGCGCCGGACACGGAGGTGAACCGTGGCTGACTGGCAGAGCACCTACAGCGAGCGCTTCCTGCAGCGCGCGATCCAGCGCCCCGAGCCGGACCCGGTGTACGTCCGCGTTCGGCTGACGGACGAACAGATCGAGAGCTTTCCGGAGCACCTCCGCTCGCTGGCGTACATGACCCGTGCGTTCGGGGACTCCATGGAGAAGACAGTCGCCGCGGTCGGTCAATCCATGGCTCGAGCCCGGGAGGAGCGCCATGGCTGAGGGCATGACCGCGCTGGATCTCGCCGAAGACCTCGGCATGCTGCAGCCCGACGACATCCAGTACCTGCTCGCCGAGCACCTGGGCGTGGACCTGCACGACGAGGTCATCCCCGTCGAGTGGTGCGTCGAGCTGCGGGACATCCTCAACCCGTTCGGGGAGCGCACCGCGCCAGCCCCCTTCTACTACCCGGGACATCCGGTGTCATGGGCTGGGGACTCGCCGACAGCCGGTGAGGGCGACTACGAGGGGATGTTCGACTGGTGACCGTGATGAGCCCGCCAGCCCTCGTCCTCCACGCCGAGTGTCTGTGCAGCAAGTGGGGCTTTAGCGATGGCGATACGCCCGACGCGCTGATGGACTACTGGGACGCGATCGGCGTGGACTACAACCGCATCGACTGGCACGCCGTGCTGCGTAGGCTGGTACGAGAGCATCTCGTCCCTGCGATGGAGACAGCTGGCCACGCAGTCGAGGTGTTCGACATCGACACGATCCACAACCCGATCCGAGCGAGCCAGATCGACGGCGTTGAGATCGGACCTTACAACCGTGTGGACGCGCCGTTCGACCTCCGGCCGGAGTCTGTGACAGTGCCCTACGAGGCGGTCGCACGCGCCTGCGGTATCGCCGCCTGAAACGACAACAAGGCCCCGCCTCCCATCCCGTGAGGGACGAGAGGCGGGGCCTTGTGTCTTGCCCGGCGTGACGGGGATCAGGCCGGGCGAGTACAGGTCAGGCGATGGCAGTCAGAGTGGCGGGGGTTGTCTCCTCGTACGTACGCAGATACACAGCGGCGGACTCTGCGCGCACGGCAGAGTCCTTCAGGAAGCCGAGCGCCTGGTTGCAGTAGCGGCAGAGCAGGCCGCGGATGCACTGCCCGCAGGTCTTGTTGCCAGGGCAGCAGGCATGGTCGTGGTCGACGTGCAGGTTCTCGTCAGCGGGTGTATCACCGCAGATGCCGCATCCGCCGCCCTGACTAGCCAGCAAGCGGTCGAACTCGTCGACGGTGATGCCGAAGCTACGCATGAGCCGCCTCGATCTGGCCCGTCGTTTCTCTGCTGGATCCTGAGCTCGGATCCGCTCGTGCTCTTGACAGCAGTCACGGCACCGACTCTGCACAGCGAGTTGGCTACTCCTGTTGAACTCGGCGAACGGCTTGATCTCACCGCATGAGCTACAGCGGCGGTGGCCGGTGGCACGGAGTGCGACGCATGCATCGCACCGCCAGCGTTTCTGCGTGAACTCGGTTCTCGGCACACCGGTCAGGCAACTACGGCACTGTTTGATCGTCCGCGCCTTCATGACACGGACGTGGCCCGCCTTGTTCCTACACGGCACCGAACAGTAGAGGTGGCCCCGCCGGTGTTGGATGAACTGCCGCGTACAGACCGGACAGTTCATCGGGCCAGCCTTCGGCAGACCGGCCTCATTCCGCGCTCGCGCCTTCACCCCGCACCAGCGTCGGCAGTAGATGTTGGCAGCCCGGCGGGGCTGGAACTCGGTGCCACACTCCGCACAGCTCGCTGGTGCGAGTCTTGGCCTCATCTCGGAGCGTCGAGTTCCACGCGACCGCTCCCGGCACATCACCGAGCAGTACACATGGTTCCGTCGCCGTGGCGCGAACGTGGTGCCGCATCGCTCGCAGGACGCTTCTGTCGGGACGGTGGGCAGGGTAGGGTCAGCCATGTCAACCTCACATCCAGGTTGGCCACTGCCCGGGGGTGTCGCCAGCACCCGCCGGGCCCTTCACTTTCGAGTGAATCCTATCAGTGGCCAGTATTCAGACCGCGGAGTCGGTCACGTGCGCTGCTCCGGTATTCGGGACAGCGTAAACGCCGAGCGCGCCCAGAGCAGCAACCCCCAACTGCATCCACTCTGAGATGGTCACCCCGTCCGCGATGAGATTGGTGAGCAGCATCAGAACTGCAGACAGAACCGCGAGCACGGCCTTCGTGTAGCGCGCGCCTGGCACGTTCGGCGCTGCAAACACGGCGAGGGCGCCGACACCAGCGATCGCGATGTTGATCCATTCAACATCGCCAACAACACCATCCCCGGTGAGCGCAGCTACGATCGCAGACAGTACGGTCGCGACGACTGCGGCGCCCGCCTTGGCGTAGTTCATGGTGGTCTCCCCTTGCTCGATGGGTTCTTGCTTCTCGTGCGCGCCCATCAGCTCTGTCCTCCGGGCGGGATCTGGTTCACTAGGGCGACCGCGCGCGGGTTCGCGCACAGCGCCTGGGAGCGGCGGTCGAAGTCCAGCCAGGTGTGCAGCTCCACCCACTGGCAGGTCGCACCCTTCGCGATCTCACCCTCCGCTGATTTCAGCTCGCCGGGGGAACCGAGGCCGACGAACATGGGACCGGACAGGACTGCGACCATGACCGGCTTGTCTGGGGCTGGCTGGCACTTCACGTACATGCAGTCGTCCTCTCGGGGGCCCGACCGGGCGTGCTTCGGTGACACTTGCGGCCCACTAGTCGTGAGCCAGCGGTCAACATCGCGACGGAACGCGCCCATCTCCCAGAACGCCGGGTCGATCTTTCGGGCGGGCGCCCATTCCTTGTGGCCGATCGCGCGCGACGACGGCAGCCCTAGGTCGCGGAGCAGCGCGGCCACACCGCGGGGGTAGCTCTCCCGCTGGGCTTGGGTCCAGTCGTCACGGGTGCCGACTGATTCGGCCTCGATGCCGATCAGGTGTGAGTTGCCTGCGTTCGTCGGACACCACGAGATCGCGCCCGTGCCAGCGTGCCAGGCTGAGCCCGCCGCGATGACGAGCCACGTGCCGTCACGGGCCAGGCCGAGGTTCGCCAACGGGCCAGCCAGACCGGCGCGCCCGTTCACCACGATCCCGAGCGACGGGTAGCCGGGAACTCGGAGGTCTCCGAGGCGGCCATCGCCGGACGCCGGACCCGCCGTGTGGTGACAGAGCACCCCACGCACGTCGGACATGACGCCATGCCCGCGGGTCTGCCACCCGGGGATCTCCCGCACCGGTAGGCCGCTGGCGCGTAACGCACCACTGAGCCACGTCAGGTAGGCCATCTACCGGCCCTCGTTCTCAAGCTCGGATGGTGGGCGGTCCTCGCACCAGTCGTCGACCCGCGGCGGAACCTCCGGCAGCCGCGGCACGATGGGCAGGGCGGTGGTGATGGTGGCGGCGTCCGAGAGCGGCAGCAGTGACGAGAGCGGGGGAAGCGGGTCGGGGACGCCGAAGCCGAGCTTCGCCACCAGCTCGTCATAGATGGGCGTATCCACGCGCCCTCCTGTGCAGTTGCAAGGGTGGTGCCCCGCCCCCCATGGGGAGCACAAGAGGGCGGGGCACCAGTCGGGCCCCGTCGGGCCCTGGCGGTTACGCCGCGTTCGGTGGCTCGGGCGAGTCGCCGTTGGGGTGCGCGACCACCAGTGCGTTATAGATCGCGTGGACCTCAGCCGCGATGTCCGGGTCGGTTACCGAGAGCCGGTCACGCAGCTGCCACAGCCGCACTAAGGCCTCGCCGCGCTCGGCCTGGTCGGTGACCAGCGTCATCGTCTTCAACTCCTTGAGTCTCGTATTGGACTCCACCTGAGCCCACTGGATGCGAGCCACATCTCGCTCAAGGGCTGCCAAGGCGCGGCGGGGCAGGAACACCCACTCAAGGACCTCAAGGAGGAATGCCTTCACCGGCGAGGCAGCCGTATCCGCGGCCGCGGTGGCACACCCTGCGGCGCCTCACGCCGGCGGGCAGGCCACAGGTCGACCGGTTGCCGCTGCGACGGGATCCTGGATGTCACCAACGCCACCATCTCCGCGGGCCGGTCCACCCGCACCGCCCACCGGTACAGCAAGGCGTAGTTCCGCCAGAACCGCGCATCCGCCTGGGCACGCTCCAACTGGGCGCGGCCGGCGACGTGTGGGCGAGGCCTATACATGGAGCCACCTCCGCAGCCATCCGGGGAGCCGGTCCCGCCACGGCGTCGTGAACTCGAGGCAGTCGCAGCCTGGCGCACTACATTCGCTGCCCTCGCGCCAGTGCTCGTGTGAAGCCTCGTTGTGGCCACAGGTGCAGGTCACACCGACTCCGATCTGGGAGGATGGGCAAGTGAGTGACGAGTACCGCCGGGTCTTGCATGAGTGGGCTCGCTCCCACATGCCGGAGCAGCTTCGGGACCGGCCGATCGTCGACGTCCAAGTCGAGACCGACATGGGCCGTCAGTGGTCCGAGATCACTGTTGAGGACGCCTCCATGTATGTCCGGGCCGTCTACCTCGATGAGAGCGGCAGCCGAGACACGACGCTTATGGACATCGACCTGGAGGACGGTGGGGTGAAGCTGTCGGCCCTGCTGCGTGATCTGTTCAAACTCGCGGACCAGGGACGCTGAGATCGATCAGAGCTGCTCTGGCGCGAGCGTCGTGAAGATCACGAGATTGTCGCGGTAATGCCCCACGTCGCGCTGGAACGGCCCGCCGCAGGTCACGAGATTGAGCCGTGGCATGTCAGCCGCCTCGTAGACCTCTGCCGACGGGAACGCGGACTTGTCGAAGCTCGCCACTCGCTCGACCAGGAACCGCAGTTGCCCGCCGTCCGCCTGGCTGATGAATACTTCGTCTCCCGGGACGAGCTCCCGGAGCTTGAAGAACAGACCGGGCTGACCCTTCTTCCCGTCGATCACGCCATCAACGTGGGCCGCCACGACACTGCTGCCCCGTTCCCCCGGTGCGATTTCATCCCCGTCTACATCGGGTCGCGCTCCAGCGAACCAGCCCCCGAGCCCTGGCTGATCCACCGGCGGGGTCTGCAGTGACCCGTCCGCGTTCAAGCCGAGCTTGATGAGCTCGGAGTGCGCCCCGATTTTCGGGATCGAGATCGCCGCCGGGTCCGCCACCGGCTTCACAATCTTCGGCGCGGACGTATCAGCTGGCGGGCCCGCCGCGTCATAGGTAGCGGGGGGTGCCTCGGCGCCGCACGCCACCAGCGTGGAGCCAGCCACGACGGCGCCGAGGACCGCCCCAAGCAAGACCCGCAGGGTCACGCGGGCCCGCCACCCGTCTCGACCCCGCCCTTCGGGACCACGACCTTGACGGTGGGCGGCGGGTTGAGGACGACGTCCTCCTCGCACGCCACCCCGTCACCGTCGACGTCGAGGTTGTTCGGGTCCGACCGGTCCGAGTTGAGGATCCGCTGCGCCTCGGCAGCCGACACCTCGTCGCAGTCCACGTCGTTGTCCTTGACCACCGTCGTCGGGGTCGCCGGTGTGGTGGTGGGGTCGTCGCACTTGTCCTTGCGCTTGTCGACCGCCTTGTCGCGCTCCTCGTCCAGGCGCAGCGTCGTCCCGTGCAAGGCGTCGAGCTTGGTCTGCTCGTCCTGCGAGATGCCGGTGACCTTGTCAGTCCCCTCCACAGCCCCGGTGCCGTCCTTGGCCGCGGCGCGGAAGTCCTTCTCGACCTTCTCCGCTGCCCGGAACGCCGCCAGGGCTTCACCCTCGGCGATGCGGGCCTTCGCGCAGGCGCTGGAGTCGGCGCCGGTGTCCGACGTGTCCGCCTGAGCCAAACCGACGCCAACTGTCATAAGGGACAGCGCGAGAGCAGCAGCAGGTACGACGAGCTTCTTCACGAGGGTCTCCCCTAGATGGTGATCAGTCGCAGGCGTATGTCGGTGAGCTGTCCTCACCGCCGCTGCGAACGCATGTGTGGGTCACGGTCGGCACGACCGGATCAGGCCACGAAAACTCCGCCGGCGGCGAACCTGGAGGACCCTGCGGGCCGGGCACCGTCGAGTCAGCCCCGTCCTTCCCGTCGGCCCCAGCAGGTCCAGCCGGTCCCGCTGGGCCCTGTGGGCCCGTCTCGCCTCGCGGCCCCGCAGGGCCGGGTTCACCATCTCGGCCGTCGCTGCCGTCCTGCCCATTCGCCCCGGCGGGCCCAGCCGGTCCGGCGGGCCCAGTGGATCCGGGTTCCCCAGCCACCCCAGTCGGGCCGACAGGGCCGGTCTCACCAGCCGGGCCGGCCTGTCCGGCCTGTCCGGCCTGCCCGGGGGTTCCCTGAGGGCCCGCCGGCCCAGGAACCGGGGTGGCCGCCACATCCTTGGCCTGCTCGCAGATAGGCCCCTGCAGGTCCCCACTCGCGCACGCTGTCTTGATCTGCGCCGCCAGGGACTGGGCCTGCCCCGACGCCACATCCCGTTGCTGCTCCACCACCCCGGTTTGTTGCTGCGCCTGCTGCTGACCGAGTTGCGCCCACAGTGCGCTCCCGACGATGAACAGCACCGCTATAGCGGACCCGGCGAGGAGCATCATCCGGTTCCGGGAAATCAGCCGCAGCCGGTGCCGGGCGGTCACAGTGCGCCGCCAGGGTCACGTCGGTGCCGGGGTCGCATGGAGTCCTCCGCCGCCCGCCGCCGCGCGCGTTCGTCGTCCAGCTTTGCGTTGAGCAGATCGATTTGCTCGCGCAGCCCTTTGATCTCCGCGCGCAACTCGTGGAGCTCTTCGTCGTGCGACTCGTTGATCCGCTTCAGCTCGTCCGCGTGCCGGGTCGCCAGCTCCGCGACCTGGGTGCGGTAGTCGGCCCGGTCCTGCGACTCCCTGCGCATCAACAGCGCCAGGAGAGTGAGGAGAACTCCACCGACCCCGAGCTGTGGGGCTGCCTGGATGAGCGTGGTGACGACCGCGTCCACCCCTGCCGGCCTCCGATCGTGTGGCGAGGTGCCCGGTCAGCCGTAGTGGTAGGGCCGCGGACCAACATCCATGGCCGGCGGAGGCGGGGCAATCGGGTCGTCGGTGGCCAACAGCCCGGTGGTGTCCTGGCCGCCGGCCTGGAACCCGGCGAAGCTCACCTCGGCGGTGTAGGGCGGGCTGGGCAT
>Ga0207646_10007913_pt1 | contig 10728 bp, 21 predicted proteins | sample KBSK5502metaG_FD_184343 | JGI IMG/M metagenome (GOLD analysis project Ga0207646, IMG submission 184343) | Corn, switchgrass and miscanthus rhizosphere microbial communities from Kellogg Biological Station, Michigan, USA - KBS K5-50-2 metaG... | ecosystem: Host-associated > Plants > Roots >...
CACCCCTCCGTGCTCCAGGCGTACGTCCTCCCACGAACCCGCAGCTGACACGCGAAGGAATGCTCGCGCAAGCCTGCTCGAACGGCGGCGGGCCGCTCGGAAGATAGGTCAAAGTCCACAACGGCGGTCGCGCTACCAACGAACGCGCGTGGGATCTTCTTGTGTTCGACATTCGTCCAGAACACGTCAGTCCACGAGCTAGGGATGGTGTCGAGAGGTGTTCCGATCAATGAGGGCTTGCTGGCTCCACAGACAAGGTCGACTTCTAACCGGGTGTGGTTTGAGGCGAGGGCGTGAGCTAGCAACTGACCAAGGGTCCAGTATCCGCGCAGGTCATCGTTCCTGCTGACGAGAGCTTCGCCGACGTCATGCGCCACGGACTTCAGAACCCGGCGACCTGGCATGATAGACCCTCTGCGCGTGCGCCTAACGGATCGCGCTTAAGCTGCGGGCGACTCGCCCGCCAGCGCAAGAGAAGTGGACGAACGTCCGTACCCGCCAGGGCACAAACACTCCGTTTCCCTTAAAGCGATCAGCGCCCGCCAGCTTCAAGCGCATGTTAGGCCGCACGCCCACGAAGAAACCGCGCTGCCCGATTCATAAGCGAGATGAGCCAAGTGGGCAGGCCCACCCCCCGCAGTTCGGCGAGCTGATCCGCGCGCACTGTCTCTCTAGACCACTCGGTCTCACCCGCAGATGCCCAGCGACTGAGTCGGCGTTCGACAGGCTCGACGTAGCGCGCTGCGTTCGGTAGCCGGTGAGCAAACGCCAGCTCAGCCATCGCACAAATTACTTCAGCATGAGCGCGTCGCCCGTCGTCGTATCGGGCACCGAGAGCGAAGAGGCGAGCATGCATGCTCTCGTGCACCAGGGTCAGAGCGAGGTCCTCCGGAGTTGTGTCAGCAGACTGGAGGTAGCGGGCTGTGATGACACAGCGCCCCGCGTCATTCTCCCAGTACGCCACCCGATGGCGCTCAATGCCAAATGCAAGGATGCCTCGAACGTGAGTTCGAAACCGAGCGAAGGTGGCAGGGTCGTGGTGCTCAATAAGGCCGAGAGCCGAGTCGATCCGTCCAAAGGACGCCGCCTCCAGATCGGGATCACCAAAGACCGCTGCTCGAATGCCGTGAAGATCCCGGTGCGGGGACCAGCGCCAGATCGCCTCCATGAAAGCCCGACCGACGAAGTGGACTGTACCAAGAACCAGACGGCGGAGCATCAGGGGCTCGAGGGTTGGGCGTGGCGGCCTAACGGATCGCGCTTAAGCTGCGGGCGCAATGCCCACAGGCGCAAGGCAGCTGAGTCGCAGACAAAAAGGCTCGCCGGCGAGGCAACGCAATTCTTCCCCCAAGGGCGCCCGGCAGCTTCAAGCGCATGTTAGGCAGATGCCGGTGACCGAGGTTCACAGCTTTATCCGCTAGCGGCACGCCTAGCGGCGAGACGTGCTCTAATCAGTTCGCTGATCTCAGTGAGGTTCGCCTGATCTTGTTGGAGGTCGGGGTGCATCAGGCTCACAACCAGCCTAGCGAAGAACGCACGGTCAGCGGGGGTGCCCGGGGCTCCGTCAAGCAGCTCGCGCAGGAATACGTCAGCCGTAACCTCTGGCGGAAACTCGATGCCCGCGTGCGCCGAGAAGGCTTCGAGACCGGGGCCAACGATCTGTACAACTTCAACGAGGTCAGGTTCCATGGCCGGCATCTGCCTAACGAATCGCGCTTAAGCTGCGGCGGACGTGTTCGTCATGAGTCAACATAACGTTTCCCTTTAAGAGCAGCGCCGCCAGCTTCAAGCGCATGTTAGGCAGCCGGCCCGGACCTCGACACGTTGTGTGCGCAGTGACCTTCTTGAAAGTCCCACACGCCGGTCTTCTCACCTTCCTCTAGAAGGCGGTAGACAGCGAAGATGTCGGCTTGAGGAGGGACATCAACGGCTAGCAAGCGGTCGCCCGACGCCTCAAATGTGCATCCCGCAGCCTTGAGAGGCGCCCACGCCCTCTCAAACCGCTCGTCCTGATGAACTGCCGCTTTGAGAGCCAGCCGATAGGTAGAATGGCCAGATCGAACGATCGGCTCCGTCACGACGGGGAACGGTGCTTCGTGCGAGCCTGAGTGCGCGTGGACTACGTCGAGAAAGCTGAAACCGTAGGCGTAGAATGGCGAGTTGCGAATGCGATATCGGTCGCCGCCAAGAGGTTCAGCCCATACGCTTTCGGTAGCGACACCAGTGTCGCGCAGATGCGGACCTGCAAACGCGATCTTGACCAAACTGGGGGATGTTGGAGGCATCGTGCCGGCTGCCTAACGGATCGCGCTTAAGCTGCGGGCGTAATGGCCGCTGGCGCAAGGAGGTAGAGGCGCAGAGAAAAAGGCTCGCAGGCGAGGCAACGCAATTTTTCCCTACTTGCGAGCGCCCGACAGCTTCAAGCGCATGTTAGACAGCCGCATCCGAGCAAGGGCTACCATTGAGAAGCCAAGACGGTACTCTGCCAGTGCGCGAGAGCGGTTCTAAGCTCGGGTAGGCGGGCCGCATCGCTGGTGTTGCGGATGTCTTCGAGGGCATCGCAGAATTGCTGCCAGGAGGCAATAAGTGGCTGAGGCGGATTGGCGGTCCTTAACTCCGTATCCAGGACACCGGTCCCGATCCCGATTGCTCCGAACAGGTCATGGCCAAGAAGGGAGCTGGTGGGTGCGTTGGAGGCGTCAGCCAAGCCCAGAAAACGGCCGACGTAGAGCTCAAGTCGGTGGGTCAGCCACAGAACCCGGTCGCGGGCGCCCAACGTCCTTGTCTCCTCCCCGAGTTGACGCTGAAGGGATTCGCGTAAGTCCCGGCGTCGTCGCTCATCCATCGAGGTCAGTGCCAATTGTGGGACAGTCGCGGCTGTCTAACGGATCGCGCTTAAGCTGCGGGCGCAATGCCCGCGGGCGCAACTGACATTGGACGCAGTCCTGTGCCCGTCAGGGCACAACCACTCCGATTCCCTTAACAGCGATAGGCCCGCCAGCTTCAAGCGCATGTTAGGCAGCTGCGCCCCGAACCTCAACAAAGGTCCGCTCTTCGAGCCAATCGTCGCGACCGGCGAGGTCCTTAGCCTGAAGCTGGATCCGTTGACGGGGATCCTCGGCATAATCGCCGTCCCAGCAAACGAACAACTCGACGGGCCCCCGCAGCGTTGCATCGGCGAGGTAACCTTGAAGGCCCTCAAGCGAGCGGCGCCGATCGGCTACCTCGGGCTCTTCACGAGAACTGAAGCCGCAGCTGCACTGTGTGTGGGACCCGAGATAGTAGACGTGAGGGTGCGAAAAATGGCGACGGACGGAGTCTTCGTCCGGGGTGATCGGGCCTACGTTGAATGCCGGCCGCTCCTGAGACCATTGGATCTCGGGGAGTGGATCAGGCGCGGCTAGATAGACGCCCAGGCACATAGAGTCGTAGCTGCCTAACGGATCGCGCTTAAGCTGCGGGCGACTCGCCCGCCGGGCGCCGTGTAATTGAACGATAGTTCGCGCGCGCCAGCGCACAACGCTCCGCTTCCCTTAAAGCGATCACCGCCCGCCAGCTTCAAGCGCATGTTAGGCAGCCGCTTTGTCATCGTCTCTCCTCGAGCCACGGCGAGAGGAGACCCGTCCACATTGGGCCGCAAAGCGCCCAAAGAACGCCTGCGTAGAACACCACTCGAGCCAGGGCACTGCTGGCTATCCAAAGACTGAACCCCAGTACGGCTAATCCCGCGACGCTGCATATACGGACGAGCCGAGCTGTCTTCCGGCCGTAGGCTGCGGCAGCGGCTGCCATTAGCTCCGCACTCCACATCTCCTCTTCAATGCGGGCTTTCGAGAGTGTGAGCAGCGGCTGGACGGAGATCATGGTACGCGGCTGCCTAACGGATCGCGCTTAAGCTGCGGGCGACCCGCGCGTCAGCGCAAGAGAAGTGGACGAACGTCCGTGCCCGCCAGGGCACAAACACTCCGCTTCCCCTAGGACGATCAGCGCCCGCCAGCTTCAAGCGCTTGTTAGGCGGCGGCATCCTTAGTCGAGTATCTCCACGGTCGCCAATCCCTTTGTACCTCGTTCGAATAAACGGAGAGACGTACCCGGTTTGAGGCGATCATGCGGAGCTTCGTCGACCATGAAGCGAACTCGCGCCGCAGAGGGATTCCCTTGCTGAGCCGGAGGCCGATCAAAGCGGCACATGAGGCTCCAGCCATCGCCCTTCAGAGGCTCGGCGTCCTCCAACCAAGCGGGATCGATCGTCTGGCTAATCGGGGGCAGTCCGCGACGCACCTGCTCGGCGGACCAAGTGATTCGCGCACTATGCTCAGTAGCCATGGGGAGGATGTGGTGTGCCGCCGCCTAACGGATCGCGCTTAAGCTGCGGGGCGAGCGCCCGCTGGCGCAAGCGCCCAGCCCTGCAGTACGAGCTGGCTGGCGCACAAACGCACGATTCCCCTCAAAGCCGGCCCCGGCAGCTTCAAGCGCATGTTAGGCGGCAACCTATCGAAAGTCGGCGACGTGCGCGGCGACATGAGCGCGTAGCAGACGAGTGAGATCGTCGGGGTAACGGAAGAACTGCTGGTCGAGTCGATCCCACACTTCCCTCGCTGCGGCCGGCAGGCCGTCCAGCTGGGCTTCCCGCACCAGGTGCGTGGCCGACGGGCCCGGCGGTGGAAACACTGCAATAGCATCCCGGAGCAAGGTGGCAGCTCGGTGAGCGCCGATTGTCTGGAGGGCCTCGAGGGTGTCTGCAGCGAGGTCGCCAGCCGGGTTCAGGAAGAAGAGCCGAAAGCCGCCGTTGTTGACCTCCCGCTCCAGTTCCGAGACGCACCACACGACGCGTTCCCCCGGCCGGAGCTCATCTAGGGAACGGGGGCTTTGTGCGACCAGGTCACTGATCGCGATGGCGAACGCGGTGGGATCAGCGATGGTCAAGACTGTGTCGATAGTATTCGCCATGACCACAGGCTCACTGGTTGCCGCCTAACGGATCGCGCTTAAGCTGCGGGCGACTCGCCCGCCGCGCGCCGTGTGGTTGAACGATAGTTCGTGCGCGCCAGCGCACAACACTCCGCTTCCTTTAAAGCGATCACCGCCCGGCAGCTTCAAGCGCTTGTTAGGCGGCTGGCTTCGGGAGCTAATGAACAGGCGCGCCACACTCGGGACAGCGGAGAATGGGTGGACGCCAAGGAGGTTCGATGACGACGTGACCAACACGGTCGCAAAACCGCGCGCTCCGAATGGTGAGTAGATCCATGACAAGCACGCCTGGGAGCAATAGCAACACGAAGAAGGCCGGCAAGGTCACGGCGAGGACGAGGACGAAGGCGGCCGAACTGACATGCGCGTAAAGGCGAAAGCGACGGCGCTTCTCAGTGACGATCTGCGCCCTACCTACGTAAAGCGTACCGCCGCCGATGAAGGCACCCCACGCAAGGAAGAGGAGGACGGGATCCAGGGGCCCTCCAGGAGCTTTGAGGTCTTAGCCGCCTAACGGATCGCGCTTAAGCTGCGGGCGACTCGCCCGCCGCGCGGCGTGTCGTTGAACGATAGTTCGTGCGCGCCAGCGCACAACACTCCGCTTCCCTTAAGGCGATCACCGCCCGGCAGCTTCAAGCGCATGTTAGGCAGCACGGCTCTAGGAGGTTGGTTGCTCCTTGGGCTTCCACAACGCGGCATCCAGGATGGACCAGAGATGAATGATCCACCCGAGCAGGAAGAACCATAGCACGCACGCTAGAACGAATTGAACCACGGCAATGAGAAGGCGGCCTTGAACCAACTGCCCTAACCCCGGGACAAAGAAGCTACAGAGCGCTGCGATGACATTTCCTGCAGATCCCTGCCCCGCCATGTGGCCTCCGACGCGAGGAGATCGAGCCCCGATTGGGGAATCTGACGTGCTGCCTAACGGATCGCGCTTAAGCTGCGGGCGGCGAGCCCGCCAGCGCACTTGACGCTGAACGATAGTTCGTGCCCGCCAGGGCACAACACTCCGATTCCCTTAAGAGCGATAGGCCCGCCAGCTTCAAGCGCATGTTAGGCGGCTCCGCCAAGGCCCGGCTGGCCTTAGGGACCGCCGAATCGAATGCCGGCCATGAGCGGGAAAAACGTCGTTCTGGGGCCTGGCTGTCGCGCGCACGATGTAGCCAGGGGGCAACTGAAGCCCAAGCCGCCCGCCACGTCAACGTATCGCGCTTCAAAGAACAAGACCACGCCACGCGTGCTGTAGAGGATCCCCGCACCCAAATTCCACGCGACCGTAGTCTCGGCGGTGTCCGCAGGGAGGAAGCGGCCCCCGGTGATGGAAATCGCGGTGTGGTAGACCCCGATCCCACCAAGCACGTAGGGGCTTACTCGAGCGCCCGATGGAACCGGGTAAGTCAGATCCACGTTCGCGCCAAGCACTTTGGATTTCTCGTCGGTCGATTGACCGTTGGAACCGTTGAGCGTCGCGTTCGCGCCGTTCACGCCATATGTGCCGTCCAGGCGGAAGCCGACTGGCCACCCCGGTACCTTGAAGGCAGCGAGTGCCATCCCCTGCCAGCCGAGATCGAAGCCTTTACCGTACGCGTTCGCGTCTGCGTGGTACGCGCCAATAGGGACGCCCACGCCCGCCGCGACCCCGAAAATGCCTTGGGCCGCGGCCGTCGCGGCGGTAACGATGGAGGCAACGATTAGGAGGCGCGCTGCTCTTGTTGAACTGGACGTATGCACCTCTCTCCTGGCGTCCATGAACGAGGGCAGCTCCCTAAGTGCTGAGCCGGGTGGCGCATGCAGCGCCTAAAGGTCACGTCGCGTCATATGACGCGGCGGAGCCGCCTAACGGATCGCGCTTAAGCTGCGGGTGACTCGCCCGCAGGGCGCTGTGTCGTTGAACGATAGTTCGTGTGCGCCAGCGCACAACACTCCGCTTCCTTTAGAGCGATCACCGCCCGGCAGCTTCAAGCGCTTGTTAGGCGCCCGCTCCTCAGAGCGTGACGACGATCGCGCGGAGGCTGTCCGGCCGGAACGTGGCTTGGCCGCTGGGCACGAGGTGCCACCAATAGACGATGGCTTCACGGGCGCCTGGCGCATACCCAGCGATTTGGGTGTAGGGTACCGAAGCCGTTACGCCTGTCTTGATGGCCGCGCAGCGCGCCGCGTCCGTGCACGGCGCCCAGTCCGTGTAAGCGGCTGTCTGCCGCTCGATGGTGAAGGTGTAGACCGGTGCTGGGCTCTGATTCGTGAGCTCGAGGAGCGGCGGGGCGGCGCGCACAGCGAGCCGGCCTCCGATCGGACCAGTGGGGTTCCCACAGGCGAGACACAGGACGAGGATACTCGTGATTGGGCGCTTCATCTTGGACATACCATGGGAGTATACCCGCCGATGGCCCGAGGAGGTCACAACTCCTGCGGTCGTGGGCGCCTAACGGATCGCGCTTCAGCTGCGGCGCGCAAGCTGAATGATCACGAACATAACGTTTCCTTTAATAGCCGGCGCCGCCAGCTGCAAGCGCATGTTAGGCGGCGACGTCACGTGGTTTAGCAGTGCCACGTGGCATTTGAACGCGCAAACACATCGACTTCCGTGATCCTGGTGTCGGGTGGAATCCGAGAGAGGTCGGCTGGCCGGCTCGAGGTTACGCTGTCCGGTGACGCATCCAAGATTAACAGCACTCGCGGGTGGGCGCAGAACATTACCGTCACGCGATGCTCATCAGTGGACGCGTTCTCGCCGCTCGCGATCCCTGGTGAAAAGGCATCCCGGAATGTGGCCCACGGCGCGCTGAGCGCTACTCGGCCGAATAGAAGGCCGTTGGGACTACTGACGCTCATCCAATCCGCAGGCAGGCGAGGAATAAGAGAGTCTTCATACTGGCCTGCGAGCACTATCAAGCCAGGGAACGTAAAGCGAACACCTCCGCTCACGTTCTCCTCTCCGTACAGGACAGTGTCTTGCGAGGCTGGGAACGCCGCCCTCATCGTCGCGATGGTCATGCTGAAGTCGAGAGGGCCGATACCGTCTTCGGATATGCAAAGCGCGCTTACGCCTTGCGAGCAGGACGGCGTGCTCGGAGGATTCGAATGGGTGAGGGTGGCCATCGCTCCAGCGGCCACAGTGTCCGACTGACTGGACCGGGCGCGAGTACGCTCGGGTGCCTCCCGAGAGCAGGCGCAGAGGAAGGCACAGAACAGTGTGACAGGATGTCGGCTCATGGCACGCGTTCGTCGCCGCCTAACGGATCGCGCTTAAGCTGCGGCGGACGTGCTGAACCCAAGTCAACGTAACGCTTCCTTTGAAAGCAGCGCCGTCAGCTTCAAGCGCATGTTAGGCACCCGCGGCACGATCCAAGCTCTGCTGAACGGTGCGAAGCGCACGCTTGAGGTCGCGACGGAACCGCCGATAGGTCGCGAGATGGCGCACCTTGATCCCGCTCTTGAGGGGTGGAAGCCGATCAAGTGTATCGACCCCGAGTCGTTCGACTGCGCGAGCCCATGAACGCCAGGGAACAGAGATGCGAGCGCGGTGGGGCACTTCACAACGGTGGAATTGCGAAAGGATCACGGATTCACCTATGCGCTGTACCCTGAAATCCTTGATGATGCCGCAGCGGTTGTGGAGGTTGCCCGCGCAGAAGAACAGCGGCCATCGGGCCTCATCCTCAGTGGCCGAAGTGGCCGGCGTGTGGTCTTCGGTAACGGAGCGCAGCAGCGAAACCGCTGAGTTGTTTAGGCCGACCACGTCGTAGTCGAGGACCTTGCGACCACTGAGACGCAGAGTCACGTAGCCAGAGAGCACGCCTTCCCGTCGCCATGTGTCACCGTGACGCCAGTCCTCGTCGTCGAAGTCCACCTGCAGTTCCACTGCTTGTCTCATACTGGAGGGGAATGCATGTGGGTGCCTAACGGATCGCGCTTAAGCTGCGGGCGACATGCTCGCAGGGCGTCGTGTAGCTGAACGATAGTTCGTGCGCGCCAGCGCACAAACACTCTGCTTCCCTAAAAACGCTAGCGCCCGGCAGCTTCAAGCGCATGTTAGGCAGACACGCTTCAGCGGTCCGAAGGATTAGTCGATCGCGTGTGTCCATTTCACCACCACCAGACGACCGTCACGAAACGACAGTGCCACGCTCGTCCCGGACACAGGATCAGTGCACCACCAGCAAGAATACAAGAGACTCGGCGTGGGGCCGGAGCTTGAGTCGCCAAAGTAGCCGCGTACCTGGGCAAGAGGGGTCCCGAACGGGAGCGGAGACTTGCGCAGGTACCGAGAACCCGTGATGGTCGCCTCGACGAGGAACTCGTGATGAAACTGTGTGACGCTGTAGATCACGAAGGTGGCGCTGTCGTACTGCAGGGTGAAGACACTGTCCGCTACGGACGTGTCTTGAGGGTTGGGATTCAAGCGGATTGAGACTTCAACGGGCACCCCGAGCGTACTGGTGATGGCGTGACGACTGTTGCCGAACCACTTTGCAGGCGCTTCGTAGATGAACCACTCAACCCGAGTCTTGGTCTTCTGGTCCGGCTCCTGAGCGAGGGCAGAGATGTGGCCCAGGAGGCAGAAGAGCGTGGCAAACAGAGCCTGAGATCGCATGGCGGTTAAAGGAGCGTGTCTGCCTAACGGATCGCGCTTAAGCTGCGGGCGGCGCGCCCGCCAGCGCACTTGAAGTTGAACGATAGTTCGTGCCCGTCAGGGCACAACATTCCGATTCCTTTAAGAGCGATAGGCCCGCCAGCTTCAAGCGCATGTTAGGCGGCTCCCTTCTCGACGGCTTCACTGAACAACTCGAAAGCCCGCCCAAAAAGCATCGAGACTCTAGGCTGGTCTGCGTCAGCCACAGCCGGGACCGGAAAGGTGACCATCCACGGAGGCCGATCGCCCGAGGCACTAGTGGTGGATGGTCTCGCCGCGTCGAAGCGCGGTTCACGCGCCCAGTCGCGGAGGATGGTCGCAATACGCGCAGCAGCGGACTCGAACGGCTCGTGCCCCACGAGGTGATCGTGAACGACTGACCACACGCGCTCGTGGAACTTCTGAAGGCTTTCGAACTCGGGCCCGGTTGGAGTTGTCATCCGGATCTGTGCCTGTGGGAGCCGCCTAACGAATCGCGCTTAAGCTGCGGGCGCAATGCCCGCGGGCGCAAGGCAGTGGAAGGGCAGAGAAAAAGGCTGGCTGGCGAGGCAACGCAATTCTTCCGACGCGGGCGCCCGACAGCTTCAAGCGCATGTTAGACGGCGGCTCCAGCCGATGGCCGCTGGGCCTTGTAACGCGTGAGCGCCCAGACACCGAGAATGATGGCGCCGGCAGCCACATAGAATGTCCGCGCCGAACCTGCCCACCCGATGATAAACGGCAGCACTATCAACGTGATCCCTACAACCGCTTCCACAACACCGTGACCCCGGAACGGGAGCGGCTTCCTGCGACCCTCCGGGAATTCTGTCACAAGAGTCATTGCCAGGTGGACGCCGGCCAGGACGTAGGCGAGCGCCGCTGCGGGACCGGTGAGATGGACGACGGTCGGCGCGAGCGCGAAGGCGACAACGGTGAGGAAGTCGAGAACACGATGGACCTGCGGACTCAGGATCGTCATTTGATCGGCTCGCGGGAGGTTGGGCCGCCGTCTAACTATGTTTCGACAGCTTAGTCATCGGAGGTTCGCGACGCAACGGATGCGGCGCCTCCGCGCCGCACGCTGCCTAATTCGCGCCTCCCGTAGAGGGTGGCCGAGAGATAGGCGGCAAGAGTCG
>Ga0207646_10007914_pt1 | contig 10728 bp, 22 predicted proteins | sample KBSK5502metaG_FD_184343 | JGI IMG/M metagenome (GOLD analysis project Ga0207646, IMG submission 184343) | Corn, switchgrass and miscanthus rhizosphere microbial communities from Kellogg Biological Station, Michigan, USA - KBS K5-50-2 metaG... | ecosystem: Host-associated > Plants > Roots >...
GCGTCCCGAGGCCGAAAAAGGGGACCCAGAAGGCCATAACCTGGCCGAGGCCGTAAGACGGATCACGCTTGTTGACCACCGCGGGGTCGAAGTGGCTCTCATGCTCAATGATTGCCAACACCATAGCGGGTTCGACGTCATGAGCCCGGGCAGCCTGGTAGACCATCTGTTGGATTGGCGTGAGCTCTTTCGCGTTTTCATCCACGGTCACCGCACGGGCCTGCCGCGCGGCGACGAGGACCAGCACGGCCGCGAGCGCAAGCAGCAAAGGGATCACTTTTTTTTCAAAACCAAAACCAGGACGACGATTCCGCCGGTCACGAGACCCAGCGCAAGCAGCGGATTGAGCGGGCCCACGGCGTAATTCAAGCCTCGGGCTGGCAGGCCCGCCACCGTCTGTAGGACGGTGACGGTCCGTCCCGGCAGAGCCTCCAAAAACGAGTCCCAGAACGTGCCCCACCAGGAATCCTCGGTCTCGAGCTGCGGCAGCCGCTGGGTGCCGAGGTCGATCACCTGCTTTTCGCCGGTCGTTTTCCGAAAGACCAGATAGCAGTGGTCCCGGTCGCAGAGCTGGACGCCCTGCGGCGGGAGCTGCAGGCCTGGGTGCCGCGCGAGGATTACGTCCGCCTCGGCTTCGGTAAGAGTGCGATACAAACAATTTCTCCTACTTCAAAAAATAACGCAGGGCCACCAAGACCGCGATCGCGCCCCCGCCGATCCACAGCCACTTGTAAAGCTGGACGTCGGAGATCGGTCCGAGGCCGCCTCCGGATCCGCCGAGGCCGCCGCCACCTCCACCGCCGCCGCCGAAACCGAAAGGGTCGTCAGTGGTCCCTGCCGGCGTAATCTTGAGGTAGCGATAGCCGGTGTAACAGGAGGACGGATCCGCCGCCCCGGGCAGACAAGCGGGATTCGGCATGTAGCCGGACGGTACCGGAGGCAAAGGCGTGTCCCGCTGGGCAGGATTTCCGCTGCCAGTGCCGGTTACCGTCCGATCCCGGCTCGAGTACACGGGCCCGGGCCCGCCGGTTACCGGCGCCGCCTGAAACGTGCTCGTTGGCTGCGACCGGCCGCCAGACGAGCCGGTGAGCGAGCTGGTAGAGCCGACAAGCGTGATGCGATCGCGAGGCATTTTATTTTTTCTTGGAAAACGCGTACCACGCCACGCCGATCACGACGGCGCCAAGCAGGACCAGGACGAGCCCGCTCGCCGGCTGTTGAGGCGCCGGGTTGTAGGCCGGGATGGAGCCGGATCCGGTGCGCCTGGTGGCCGCGATAATTTTCGACGCCGAGTCCGCGATCGTTGAAAGGATGCTATCGAGGCCGGACTCCCGATAGTAACCGCCGCCCCCGCCGCCGTCTTCGCCCCCGCCGATGAGCCGCGGATCAATCACGATCCGGAATTTCCCAACTGGAAACATTACCGTTTACCTCACTGATTGATCGGAATCAGGTCGATCGGATACACCTTCAGCCGGCCGTTGGCGACGCTAGCGACGTCGTACACGATTTCGACCAGGCGATTCCGCTCAGGCAGTCTGACGGGAAGTAAGGTGTCGTAACTGCCGTCCGGCATCAAATCAATCATCCTATAGCCGGCCGGAGGCGCGATCCCGTAGTGGGCCTGGTTCTCGCTGGTGAGCTGCGCCCACGTCCACCGTTTCGTCTCGACCTTGTCAATTTCCAGGCGGATCCCGGTGAGGATCGTATTGACGGGTGTATGGACGTTGAGCAACTGGGTGTAGGTTTTGAGACCAAACCTGCAGGGGATGTGGAGGCCTCGCAGGTCCACCCGGTCCGTCAATGCGGTCGAGTTGTACGCCTTGTCGATCACCTTCTGCGCCAGAAGCGAGTAAGTGTTCTGAACCGAGAATGCGTCTGCGAACTCGATCGACTGGACCTCCACCTGCGCGGCCGTAATCGTGGTGACGCGGTCCCCGCCCACGATTAGATCCGCCGCGTCGCCCCAATCCAACTCTAGAACCGCGGCGTCCACCTCGCGCGGATTGAAGAGACTCACGCGCGGTTCCCGCGAGTGCGGCACCGAGAAAAAAATCATCCAATCCTGAGCGAAAGGTGTGGCCGTCTGAACGCCCGGGATCGCGAGCGCCGTCGCCGGCAGCGCGATCCGTTCGAGGAGCGTCTGGAAATTCGTGAGCGCCCCGGGGTCGGTCTGCCGCAAAAGGCCGTTGGCGCTCGGCCGGATCGAGCTCGACGCCCTCACGCGGATCTCGCGCAGGAGCGAACCCGGTTGCTCCGGAGCGAGCGTCCCGTCCGTCGTCCCGCCGGCGACCGTACAGAGCCCGGTGAGGCGCACGCGTAGGGCCTGAATCACATTCGCCCCCTTGAAATCAATGGGCTCGGTGGGCCCCGCCCTCCCGGCCGCCACGGTGTTGCCGGGGTAGGCCAGAGTGCGGACGTCACGGACGCGCAGGTCTTTCAGGAGGTCACGAGCTGCAGACATTTTCGACTCCGGAGGTTTTGATTTTTTGGAAGGGAAGGGAAAGGCGAAAGGAAGAGCTGTGAATTCAGGCAAGGACTCAAAAGCGGATCCTCTCGCCCTTGCCTGGGAAACACGAGGCGAATATTGTCACTCCGGGAATAACTGAATGTCCAGGAATTTGTGCCTGGGCAGGCGCGGGAGCTCGGCCAATTGCGCGGCCGAGACGAACCCGCGCACGGCTCGCAGGTCGGCCGCCTGATGCAGGTGAAACAACACCATGCGGTCGGCGTTGGCGATCAACCAGTCCGGGACCTCGGCCGGCCGGCGCGAGGCACAATACAAATTGCTTTTGCCATGCCGGCCATAGCGCACGTAGGAATCGAGCGTGTTCACCGATCGGCGGATCAACTCCTCGCCGTAGTGCGGCGACGTGTAAAAGTCGATTTCATCGACGAGGAGATTCCACCCGTAGGCGATCGCCATGCCAACCACGAAGTGAAAATCGGGCCGATCGACGTAGAGCGACCCGCGCGAAATTTGGTCCGGGTGAAGAATGACGGTTTCCAAATCCGTCCGGACCAATTCGCGAAATTGGTAGATCGGATCCACCCCGACAATTGGCGGCGTCGTGACATTATGCCGCAGCCAGTGGGTCTTGCCGCTCTCGCCCTTCCCGAAGACCAGCGTAATCACAGAGGGAAAGGCTCGACCTCGCGCGAGAGCGCCTCCCAAAACGCCTCGTAGGTCTCCAAATTTTCGTGAATGTGCCGGATTGCGCTCGACAAATTTTCCGGAGCGCAGTGCGTCGCCAGGCCTCCGAGAATGGAGGAAAGCAACTTCGCGATTTCCCGGTCAGTGAGCGGTCTCGCCGGCCGCGTTGTCAACGCCATTGGTCGGTCCCTCCGGTAGGGCCTGAAAAATCAAGACCCGGTTGCACGCGATCACGCCGACGATTGCCAGGAAGGCGAATTCCTCCTGCCAATTCCCGATCACCGATCCGTACTTGTTCGCCAGGGCAGTGGTCGCCACCACCAATTCCTGCGCCTCATCGTCGGCGAGCTCGCGCCACCCGATCCGGCGAAATATAGAATTGGTCATCGCGATCATCACCAGCGAAACCATCTCGGGCCGGATTTTCGGTAATTTGGGTTTTGGCCTGGCGGGTTCGCTTCCGTTGTCGCCGGCGGCCGCCTCGCGCTTTTTGTAGGGCCCGCGCTTTTTGCCGGCCGGCTTTTCGGCCTCGCCGGCGTCGCCATTTGGCGAAATTTTCTCCCGGCGGAATTCCTCCTGCACCGATTCCACGGTCGGCAGAATCGTCTCCTGGCCCTCAGTCGATGATTCCCTCGAGGGGGTCGTCTCCTCCACTTCCGCTTTCCTCTCGTTTGGCATTTCGCTCCTCCCTCTTTTTTTCGATCGTGGAAACCACCCTGTCGGCCACGTCCTGTATAGCCTTGTCGCGGGCTTTTTCTTTTTCGCTTTTCGTGTCCTTGGTCAGCTTGCGCCCTTCCTTGGCGCCACATTTAGGGCAGAAATTGCCATCGAACTCGGTTTCACAATTCAAGCATTTCATTAAATTCACCTGAATTTGGGAAATTCAGGAAACCTCAGGGGGGAGGGTCCGAAATTTCAGTTTAAGGCTTTCGATCGTTTCGGTTTAGTATCTAAACCGTAAGTGAGGCGTTTTCCGATTGATGGTGTTAAGAAACGGGGGGACTCACTGTCCCCCCGTTCGTCTTTTTGGGCTTTCGCCCGCGCCAAGTCGTCGAAAAGCTAGTGAGGTTTTCCGGTTGATTGGCAACGTCAATCTTAGAACTTCCAGAGCAAGAATCCAAAGAAAAATCAGCCAGTGTATGGGTAGCGGCCCCCCCGGCGATCGCCTCGCCACGGGGCAGGTTTTCAATTTGCGGCTCCCTTCTATTTTCCCAACCCTAAAAACGTCGTTGGAATTTCACCGTAACGTGAGCGGCACTGAGCCGACTTCTCTACCGTGCCAAGCAGGGGTTTGTCCGGGCGGCCTTAAGCGGAGACACGGCTCCGATGGCGGAAGAACCCAGAATTGTTCTGTGCGCGCGCCCAGTGTGATAGCGGCCGGTGAAGGCAGTTTCATCGATGGGCTAACTTGCGGGGATACGCCGGAATTCGGACGGCAGAATGACAGTCAACAAGGGTGGCTCCTACCGGACTGTCATTGGGAATCTATTATCCAGCGGCCGAGCCGGAATTCCGGCGACGCTAACCAGAGTGTGTGTACCACGCCGGGCGTCGCCTGGGAGTCTGTGGCGGCAGTCGGGAGTTGCTGTCATCGAGCAAGCACCGGGGGTGGGTCTGTGCGAAAAAATTTCCCCCTTACCCCCTTTTTCGCGCAGATCGCAGAGGAGTTGGTGTTTGGGTAGTCGGCCCTCTGAAAACGTGGGCTGACCCCCCTACCCCCCTAATAGGGGGGAAACGCCCCTCCCCAACCCTCCCCTCCCGGGGAGGGGGCCCGCCACACCCCTTTCGGGCGGGGTGTATCCCGCCGTCAAGCGTTCCCGTCCCACTTTTTGTGGAACTGCTCGCAAACGTCGTCCGGCGACAAGTTCAAATACCCTTGAGTGGTCGCTAGACGCTCATGCCCCAATAACTGCATCACATATCGGACATCGAGCCCTTTGCGCAGACAATTCACCGCGAAGGTGTGCCTCAGCATGTGGGGGCAGACGTTGCGTGTAATCAGAGCCCGGTTAGCGCACGTGTGTACGAGACGGTTCATTGTGCGGCAATGTACCCAGACACTGTAGGTTCGTCCTTTACGCTGCTCGTTGAGCCTCCGTTCGAGCAGACCCATATTTGGCGCCAAAACCTCCATTGCTTTTTTTGACAGCGGAATCACCCGGCGCTTGGAATTGTGACCCGTCTTCCCGCCCTTTCCATAGACCGTAACCCGATGGAGCTGCCAGTCTATAGCTCGGAGATCCAGCTCTGCCAGCTCACTTATGCGCATTCCGGTTTCGAGAAACAAAACGACTGCCAACCGTTCCCGGCCAGCCTGGACAGTGCTGAGCAGCCGCAGCTCCTCATCCTGTCTGAGTGGTTCTCGTCTGTAGATGTAACTCATTGGTTTTTCCTCCGTCCAGCTTCGGGCGAGAGCCCCATCTCAATTTTGATGTGATTGTCGATCATGGTTAAAGTCAGGGCCGGATCGGCCTTGACCGCCAGTCCGATAATCGCGAGCTGTGCCGCAGTCAGCTTGGCGAGTATCGTTTGGAGATCCTTCCAGGTTTCGTCCTTCGTGTGGATCTGAACGTTCATTTGCAATTTTCTTCCTCCCCATTTGCCGGGCCGTCCGTTCCGGTTTATCGACCAAATGACGAAATTTGTCCGCAATCGTTTTCATTTCTGACATAATGGCAGAAAAGAAGAAGGCTCGTCAAAGGGAACCTGGCTTGATGAATTTCCGAGAACAGCGCCGAGAGGACAAAAGAATCGCGGGATTGAGGCAGTGTGCCAGGGGCAAACACAGATACGCCTGGCAGGAAGACCCGGTCGAGCTCGGCGGCCTGCAAACCTGCGTCAGATGCGGAAAGAAGGTCGCCAGGAGAGAACGGGCTACAACATATCGCTCGCGCAGTTATGCTGGGAATCGGATACACTGATGCCCGCGAATCGCGGCCGCAGGAGAGTAACTCGATCGCGTTACTCTCCGTGGATCCAAGAGATCCCAATGTCAGAAAGTAGGATACTTTCGGACATGCGCCTGCAGACCCTACAGGCGCTGTCAATCCCCTTGCCGCCTCCCTATCGCGCCGCGTAGAGCCCCTAGCAAGGCCCCAACAGCTAATTTAAGTAGGTCCCCGGCCCATTGTTGGGCATCAGTGCGAGCCAAGATAATTGGAATCAAAATCAGGATGAGGAAGACAAGCAGTAGCTTATCAAATTGGGCTTTCAGGAAGGTCCAATCCCGCGATCGCGGCATCGGGGGCAGGCGCAGGTCCGGTATGTCGTCCTGCGCCACTTCAACGACCTTTGAGCCAGAGATAGAATTTCACGATGGCGCAGACGAACAGGAAGAGCGCCATCAGAAGCAGAAAGGCGGCAAGCGGGTTTTCAGGGTCGGTATGCGGAGCTGGGGCCGGCGTCGCCTGTTGCAGAAACGAGAGCGCCAGGCCGAAGGCCACGCCGGCGGCAAACCAGACACCGACGATGACGGCTGTATGCTTGGTCACGGAAGGATTGTGACAGCCTGTTGGGAAAAATTGTGGAGCGAGTAGGTGAGCCGCAGCATGGTAGGCACCATGACGGTGATCGTCGGGGTAAGCTGGAACGTGATTTTGTTGGTGCCGGCGAGCATGGTGCACGTCACGAGGACAGTGCCCGCGGTCAGTTGCCCGGAGGAATTCAGCGAGTCGCCGCAGACGCCCGTGATCGCCCCGCCGTTGTTATAAGCGGCATACCTGAAGCCCGCGGCGTAGGAAAGCAGGTCCGTCGCGCTCGAGCCGTCGAGACCGAATTCCAAGCTGCCGCTCGCCGTCGCCCCGGAGGTGAGCGCCACGTCGAAAAGACTGTTGACTGTCCCCTCGCTTAAATTTTTCGTGAGCCCGGCAAAGAACCTTTGAACGTTGACGTGTTGCGTAGTGCCGGACGCGGTTCCTTTCGCGCCCCCCTTCAGCACGACATAGCCAGGCTGACCTGTGCCGGTGCCGCGGCCCGCCGAGAGGGTAAAGAATCCGCCGGCCGCATTGGTGATAGCCCCGGCGTTTATGTCGTGCGAGTCCTCGGTCTTGATCCCGATGTAGTCGCCGGAAACAACGGACGTCGCCAGACTGCCCACCTGAATTCCGTAGCCCGTCTCGGCCCCGCCAAGCGAGTAGTAGGAAAGTTGCTGACCGTTGAAGCTTCCCCACATTACCCGGCCGCTCAAATTCACGTTGGCAATTTGCCGAGGGTAAATTGATGCTTCGGTTGAGAAATTCGACCCGATGCTTGCGCCAGTCGGAGGAGGAATCAGGGTGCCCGCGGTCGCATCGACTTGCCATACCCGGTCGACAGGCGCAGCCTCTTTTGAGCCAAAAAAATAGTTCAGCGGACCCGCTCCATAGGTTGCCAACACAGAACCAAAGCCGGTAATTCCTTCGGCGCTCAAGTCGCCCAGCACCAGGGCCACGCGCCCGTTCGTCGTGTAAGTCGCCTGACGACTCTTGAAGACCCGGAAGACCTGGGGTGTCGTGCTGTTTTCCTGTTCGACGATGTTGGTCCCCTGTCGCAGCAAGGAATTCCCGATCGATAGCCCGTCCGGTGTCCAGAGCGGAATCTGATTGAGCGTGCCAGTACCGCCCACGGTGCCCCAAGGCACCCAGCTCGTCCCGTTGTAGAAATTTCCGTTTTTCGTCGTTGAGTTGAAAAGCAACACGCCTTCAGCGCCGGCGCCGGAAATCAGGTCTCTGTTTGTGGTCGTCACCTGCGTCAGCCGGATCCCGGCGACCGAGGAGTTAAATTCGTAGGCGCACCCGGTGCAAGGGCCGGCGCTGACACCGAAGGTCGTTTTCCCTGCGGTTTCAAAGGAGACCAAATTTCGCGTAGTCCCGTACAAGCCATTTGCCGCCGTGTTGACCTGAATTTTCCAGACGTCGCCATCAAGGACGATCCGCCAGGCCCCAAGGGGCAGCGTCTGGTCATTCTCGCGGAACCGGAGCTGTGGTGTCGCGCTGGTGAGCTGCGCGAGCAAAATCAGACTGAGTAACATACGCGGACTCGATCGTTAGCCAGGGGAGGTTGGTTGAAGGCGAACGTGACGGCGCCGTTCACGTACACGTAATCTGTACCGGCGCCCTCCTGCAGGATCCCATTGAGAAAGACGAGGAGTGTCCCGGCAACCGGAACGGCGGGCAGTGTGTAGACGGCGTTGACGCCGTTGACGGCGCCGGCCGGGGTCGCGCCGTTGACCGGACTCGAGGCCGGCGCGGCAATAATTTGCGACATGTTACCCGCCGACTTTTTTTAGCCATTTTCGTAAGCCGGCCTTTAGCGAGGCCGGAATCTTTTTCGACTTGAGCGCCTTGCGTGCGCCCTTTTTTCGTTCACTCAGCGTCAATTTGTGACGAGCCATTGAAAAACAACTCCTTAGGAGAACCAGCCACCGATCACGCGCGTCCCCGTGCCGGCCGTCTGCAGCGCGGCCGCGATTCCCCAGACGGTGAGGCCTCCGAGGTTGTCGTAGATCCGGCCGGAATTAGCGAGCACAGGAGTGCCGCTCACGATCGACAGAAGCGGCGCCTGCGCCCTGGATAAAGAAAACGCGATGAAGATTGACGCCGCCCCGAGGTTGTAAATCTCCACAATCGAGCCCCGGCCGCGGGCAAAGGTCAGGTCGGCAAGCAGCGTCGGCCGCACGTCCACGAGGACCTCGACCGGCGAGAGAATGTTATTGAGCGCGTCGGTTTTGCCCTCGGGCATAATGCCCGGAATCTCCCGCGCCACCTCGCGCAGGATCCGCTGCGGTGTCTCGATGATTCCCCTGCAGGACCCGCAGATCACTGTGCCGCCTTTAACAACGCGATCGCGCCGAGGCCGATCAGCGCAAAACCCAGAAGAGCGCAGGGGCTCTTCCAGTCGGCCGACTCGCGAATGTTTGTTATCCCGACTATCCCCAGCGCCAGGCCGGAAAAAGCAAGGATCGGTTTGTCCGGAATTTTCTTCAGCACCAGGACCTCCTAGAAAATATCCCCGTAGCCGGAGACGTTGGCTGCAAGGATCCGGTGCGTGAGAAGTAGCGCGGTCATCAGCGCCGACAGGACCACGAAAGATTTCATGTCACCCCCTCGTAGGGCGGGACGTTCGCGATCAGGACCCGGTGGGTCAGGATCACAAGCGTGAAGAGCAACACCAAGGTGCCAAATTGCTTCATGCGGCCTTCCTTAGCTGAGGCAGCTTGATGCCGGCCCAGGTCGTCCCGGCCGCGGCCGGGATCCCGGCCTGGTTGAGTAGATAGCCGGCCAGGCGCGAGAGCACCAGGCCGACAAAAAAGGCGCCGACAAACATCGCCACCTTTTTGCCGGACATTCCTTTTGGCACGTCCACTTTTTCACCTCCTCAAAACAACAATTTGCGGGCCGCGATCGCCACAACCGCAAGGAGACCGATAATCAGAATTCCCCGGCCGGGCCCGGAGACCAGTCCGGTCAGTCCGCTGGGAAGAAGACCGGTGAGGCCCGGACCGGAGACCAGTTGCCACTTGCAGGACGATTCCAGCCAGGCGACGAATTCCGCGGTGTTGCCCGTCCCGGGAGCGTTTCCCGCGCAGACACCGAGACGGACGCTCCGATCGCGCGGCACCGCGTAGAAGGCCTCGAGCGACGCATGCCGGTCGATCGGCTCCCAGCTCGCGTCAGGGTAGACGCGGATCCGCTCGCCGAACCAGTAGGCCTCGGTCGGGAGGCCGGAGGCCCGGGCTTCGCGCAGCATGAACGGATACAGGAGCACCGAGAATCGGGAATAGCCGCCCCGGGGCAGCACGCCCTGCCGGGACTGCGCGTACACGTCGGCGCCGGTCTGGACGGCCGTCCCGAACCAGCCGCCGCCGCCCTCGTAGGGCTCGACGCCCTTCACTGCCCGACGGGGCAGCGAGAAGCTGATGTCTTGGTATTCGTCCTGAACCGGTGCGATCGTCACGCGTCACGCGCTCTTCTTTTTGCCGGCCGCGGCCTTGGTTTCGTTTCCAGCGGTCACGAAGGCGCCGCTCTGGTTGGCGGCCTTCACCGCGTTGTCAGTAGCCCACGAAACGAAATCTTTCGCGACTTGCCCGTAGTCAGCCTCGATGCCGGCGACCGGGCCCATGATCGCCAAAGTCTCCTCGGCGTATTTATCGACGAGCGCTTTTTTCTCCTCGCCCTTGCCGCGGCCGAGTAGATTCTCGGCCAGGGCGACGCCCGCCATCACCACGGAAAGCAAAAACAGTTTTAGTGCGTGGTTCATAATCGTTCCCTCCACCTGTGAAATTTTTGAGTGACACCATCACGATACGAACCATTGCGGATACCCTTGCGCCACAAGGTTTCCCCGACGTTGTAAATGTCCGCTTCGGCCGGAAACGTGAACGTGTGCTCGTAGAAAAAATATTGGACGATCCGCGCGGTAATGTCCGCGTTGAAACCCGGATCGAGAAGGATGGCCGGGGCCTGCTCGAGCGTCCCGAGGCCGAAAAAGGGGACCCAGAAGGCCATAACCTGGCCGAGGCCGTAAGACGGATCACGCTTGTTGACCACCGCGGGGTCGAAGTGGCTCTCATGCTCAATGATTGCCAACACCATAGC
>Ga0207646_10007915_pt1 | contig 10728 bp, 10 predicted proteins | sample KBSK5502metaG_FD_184343 | JGI IMG/M metagenome (GOLD analysis project Ga0207646, IMG submission 184343) | Corn, switchgrass and miscanthus rhizosphere microbial communities from Kellogg Biological Station, Michigan, USA - KBS K5-50-2 metaG... | ecosystem: Host-associated > Plants > Roots >...
GGGACTGGGACCAAACTCCTGAACTTCTCACTCGTCAGCAACCCTACCCAAGCGAGTTCCCTGGCGAACTTCACGGCGGGAGGCGATGTGGGTGCGCTAGGCACTTACGGCTCCAACTGGACCATGCGGGTGAATGGGATCATCAGCAGTCCCAGTGTGACGCTTGGAACGTCTCCCGTGATGCGAGTCGTTCGTCCTGAAACCGCCGCCCGGGTGGCTTCCGTCTGCTTCATGGGGATGTACGTCGACTACACCCCGCATCCCGCCCCACCTTGGGGCCGCCGTCATCGTAATCTCATCATCCGATAGGAGCCGCCCATGTCTGCGCCACGCATCTATACCGCTTCCTTCTCCGCCATTGCCACGACGACCGTTACCGACATCTTCGAGCTGACGGCCGCTACCGATCGACCGTTCGATATCATGGGCTGGACCTTCTTCCAGACGACCGATCTCGGTGACGCCCAGGAGGAGGTTCTGAGTATCACGGTCGAGCGTGGTGTGACGGCTGGCTCGGGCGGCACGGCCTCGACCGAGGTGGACTACGGCGCGCGCGGCGAGGTTACGGCTGACACGGCCTGCGTTCACATGGTGACGACAGCCCACACCGGCGGCACGGTCATGTTCAGGAAGGGCTGGAACATTCGCATCCCCGAGGAGTTCTGGCTACCGCCCGAGCTGTACGCCTACGCCGACGCAGGCACCGACCCGGTGACGGTGACGATGACTGCCCCGGCCGACTCGATCACCATGTCGGGCTCCATCTTCTGGAAGGAGTACTAGAAGGGTGTGGGCGTCTATCGAAGGGGCCCGTGGCTTCTAGCTAACTTCCGGCGTCGGGGCCGGCGCTTCCCGTTCACTTCGGGCGTTGCCGTCACCAATGCCCAGGCCGTGGCGACGACTGATGTCACGGTTGTCGCCAACAACCCGGCTTCGCTCACGCTCTCCACCGCTGGCAGCGCGACTGCCGCGGTCACAGTCGCCGCCAATAATGCGGCGGCCAAGGTTGAGCCCACTGGGCAGACGCCGAATATCACGGTCGCCGCGAACACCGCGACGACCACCGTCAAACCGACGCCTGGGACCGCCACCGTCACCGTCGCAGCTAACGCAGCCGCTCCCAAGGTCGAGCCGACTGGCACGACCGCAACAGTCAGCCTAGCCGCGAACAACGCGACTGAGACGGTCGCCCCGACTCCGACGATTGCGACTATCAGCGTGGCGGCGAATACCGCCTCGAGCACCGTCAAGCCCACCGGCTCTACGGCTGCGATCGCGGTCGCTGCGAACAACGCGAGCGATACCGTCGCTCCGACCGGATCGACGGCGACCGTCTCAGTCGCTGCCAACACGGCCAGCAGCGATGTCCGTCCGACTGCCGGCAGCGCCAGCGTCGTCGTCCTCGCCAACTCCGGCACGGTGGCGGAGTCGCCCGTCGCGCCGACCGGCAGCATCGTGGTCACGGCCAACCAGGCGGCCGCCGATGTCAAGACGACGCCCTCCGCGGCGGCACTATCAGTGGTGGCCGCGGATGGCACCAGCTCGGTCGCCCCGACGCCGAGCACCGCTGAGATCACCTTGGCGGCCAACAATGCCTCGGCCCAGACGACGGGCACCGCCACGACGGCCGAGGTCACGGTTCAGGCGAATGACGCCAGCGCCTCGATCAGAGCCTCGGCGGGCATCGCGGATATCACGATCGGAGCCAACGACGCTTCGGCCTCTGTCGCAACTCATGGCGGGACGGCGACCATCACGTTCGGCGCCAACGATGCGACCGTTTCGCTGGCCGGCTCGATCGTCTACGCCACCGCCCAGGCGGCCTCGATCACGGTTCAGGCCAACAACGCGCGGGTCAAGATCACCGGTGGCAAGAAGTTCGCCCCGGTGCTGTTCCCGTTCAAGCCGCCACAGGTCAAGGCGTATGCCCAGACGGCGACCATCGACATCGTGGCCTACGACGCGGGCATCGTCTGGGACGACGACGAGCTGGCGATCATGCTGCTGCTTGACGGAATGCTCTGAGCGGGCGTACATTCCCGCTAGGTAAATACCCACCGGCCGTGCTCTCGTAGCCAGTCCGGGTTCGTGGCCTCCGCGCATGTGCCCCAAGCGCAGCGTAGGAGGTCATTGCGTTGTCCGACGAAACCACAGAACCGATCATCGACTTCGAGGCTCTTAGCCAGGCCGTCCTGCCGACTGAGATCGAGGTCCGCAGCCTCTCCAAGCGCGAGGTCGACATGCGGATCGTCCCTTGGGACACCCAGATCAACACGGTCATTGGGCCGGAGATGTTCGTGCGCGGTGCCTTCGAGGGAACGAATCCCTCCAAGGTCCTGCTCATGGGCCTGGAGCATGAGGTCCATTTCGGCCTCAGTCAGAACGGCACCCCCAAGCTGACCCGTCGACCGATCGGCAAGGGCATCGCCCTCGAGGATCGGCCGGATGGTGCTCACATGACCTTCCGAGTAGCCAAAACGGCCTCGGGCGATGAGTACCTCGCCCTCGCCGACGCTGGCGTAGTCGACGGCGTATCCGTCGAACTCGGCCAAGGGTCGGTGATCACCAGCGAGATTCGGAGCGGTCGCCGCACGAGCTTCGTGCGCCGCGCCAACTTGACCGCCGTAGCCCCCACTTATCAGCCGGCCTACGCCGAGGCACGAGTCCTCGCGGTCCGGTCGCAGGAAGAAGGAGAAGCCCCAGTGGCTGACCAGGACAAGGCCGCCGAAGGGGCGGCTCCAGACAAGGACGAGAAGGAGCGCGACGAAGTTCGCATTCGTTCCGTCCAGGATTCGATCGCCGGCTTCGGCGACCAGCTCGACAAGGCCCTGCTCAAGGTGACGGACGCCTTCGCCGAGCGCATCGGCAAGCTCGAGGAGTCAGCCCGGTCACAGTTCGTGGTCCCCGGTGCTCCTGAGGCCAAGACCCAGGTCACGGCCGGCCAGTGGATGCAGTACGCGCTGCGCTCGCTGTCCGGGGAGCGCATCAGCTCCAACGACACGCAGTACCGCGCCCTCGAGGACGTGGTGACGTCCGACAACCTCGGCGTGGTGCCGGACACCTTCCTCCAGAACGAGATGATCGGGGTCATTGACGCCCGCCGTCCGTTCATGTCCAGCACGCGTCGACTCCCCACTCCGTCGAGTGGGATGACGATGCATGTGCCGGTCCTCGAGCAGCGTCCCAGCGTGGGGCTCCAGTCCGAGGAGAAGTCTGAGATCGACAGCACCGGGATCAAGGTCACGACTGCCGACTTCTCGGCGGTGACCATCGCCGGTGGCATCGACATCAGCCTCCAGCTCCTCAAGCTGTCGGACCCCTCCTTCCTCGACCTGGCCCTACGGCTGATGGCCGAGGCGTTCGCGCTGACCTCCGAGCGGTATGCGTTGCAGAACCTCTTGGGCGCCGACGTGGACGACGGCAACACCCTCGACCCGGCCGCGCCTGGTCTGGGCTCAGCCTTCATCACGACTTTCGGTGAGATCAAGAGCCCACCGGACACGATTTGGCTGTCGAGCAACGCGGTCGGGGCCTTCATCGACGCGGTGAGCCCGGTCACCGGACTGCCGATGTACTCGTCTATTACCGCCAACGCGACGGCTGGTGGCGGGATCTCGGGTTCCGTGTCCGGGCTGCGGGCGGTGCATGTGCCGGCCCTCGGGGATCTCGGCGCAGACGTGATCGTCGGACCGTCGTCCGGCTTCGCGTGGGCTGAGGCGGGGACCTACACCCTCCAGGTCGATGTGCCAAGCCGTGCTGGTCGCGACGTGGCCCTGGTCGGGATCGACTGGTTCGCCCCGTACTACCCCGCCGCGTTCACCGTCTACACCCTGTCCACCTAATGTCCGAGTCCGAGGTCGAGATCGGCTGGCCGACCATCGACGAGCTCAAGCAGTACCGCGATGTAACCGGCTCCGAATGGGACGGCGACACAGACTCATCGCGGTTCACCGCTGACCTCGCCACGGCGATCGCGCAAGTCAAGATCGACGTCGGACTCTGGGACGAGCTGACTGACGTGCCGGACGAGCCGTTGAATCGTGCGGCGATGCGGCTGGCGGTGCTGCTGCGGATGAACGCGGAAGTGCCGCCAGCCCTGCTCACCAGTGACCCCATCTACCAGAAGTGCCTCAAGGGGCATCACCGGAGGTTCGCCATCGCATGAGTGACACGTTCTGGGCCATTCGCAAGCGCGAGATGGCGAAGCACGAGCCGGTCGTGAAGAAGGGCAAGAAGGCCAAAAAGGAGAAGGCCGTGGAGGAACCGATCGAGGAGCCTGTGGTCGAGGAACCGGTTGAGGAACTGGCCGAGGAAGCCGAGGACGAAGCAGCGGATGACTCTGCTGGGAGCTGACGATCTGCGCAAGCGGCTCGCCGCCATCCTGACGGCACCGGAGCAGATTCAGCGCCAATGGGCGGCTGAGACGGTGCCGATCCTGCGTGCCCGGATTCCGGTGAAGTCCGGTGATACGCAAGGGTCGGTGCGGGCTGGTAAGACTGGCACGATCATCGGCAGCCAGGTCGTCAACTTCCTAGACTCGGGAGTCCGAGCCCATGACATCACGGCGCGGAGTGGGGTGCTCAAGTTCAACAAGGGCGGACAGACATTCTTCCGCAAGAAGGTCCACAAGCCGCGCCAGCAGGGCCGCTTCTTCAAGGCTGACTCCGCCCGGCAGGGGCTCGAGAAGGTCCACCCCGCCCAGATCATCGACCTCTGGAACAAGGCCGCGTAATGCCCTTCACCTTCACGACCATCCCATTCCAGACCCTGATGCGGGCGGCAGCGGTCGATCTGCTGACCGCCTATGCCGCAGGGGCGAGCCTCAAGCTCCAGGTGTACCCAGGACGGCCTAGGACGCTCTTTGTGCCCTCGGCCTTCCCCGACCTGATGCGGGAGGCCACCGTGTTCACCGGGCCGACCCAGCGGCAGCGCACCGTGACGGTTGAGATCGTGGCGGTGTGGGGCCTGTTCGACTCGGCCGAGGCGGTCGCGCAACGGGACGCCTTCTGTGACGGCTTCGCGGATTACGTCACCGACCACAGACATCAGGCCGACCCACATGCCATCATCGGCGGAGTTGCCTTCCAGGACATCCCCAACTTCATCCCCGACTGGATACCACCAGCCGAGCAGGCTTCGTACTACGCCACGCGCATCGCACTGGAGGGCTATGTCAGCGCCTAGGTAATCGAAGATCTCCATGACCAGCGCCGGTCGGTAGGCGTATTCCCATAGTTCGACGAAGGAGATTCCCTTGCCAGTTCTCGGCTACACCCGCAATCGGCGGCACCTGTTGGGCCGCCAGTCAGTGTTTGGCACCCCCGTCCCCGCGGTGCGGGCCTATCCCTTCTCAGGCACCCCGGATGAGGATGAGCAGTGGACCGACCCCGAAGGGGACTTCGGATCGGTGTATCCCGTGGCCGCGCCCTTCCGGGGCGTGGGAGAGTACGGGGCCAACCTGTCGCTCAACCCGCTCAACTACAACGATCTCACCCAGATCCTCTCCGGCTTCTTCGGCGGCGGAGTGACGGGTTCAGGCACCCCGGATGTGACCCGCATCTGGCAGCCCGCGGCGGACGGGTCGGACGACTTTGATGTCTACAGCTACGAGTTCGGGGACGACGCCGATGGGACCGGCGGCAAGCCGAATGACTGGTTCCAGAACACCGATGGGATTCTGACCAGCTTCACCATCGACTCACCCGAGACAGGGGCAGGAGTTCTCACTTCCCAGCAGCAGTGGATGTTCGGCAACTTCTACTATGCCGGCTCGACCGACAACGCCCCAGGCATCTCGATCCCCTCGATCACCGACGTGCCAGACACCGATCCGGTGCAGATCTATCTCAAGGATGCCTCGGTGTTCATGGACTCCGACCCGAGCGATATCGGCAGCACTCAGCTTTCCGACTCGGTTCACAAGTTCACCCTGCGTGGCACCCAGGAGCCGGACAAGAAGTTCTATGTCAACGGCAGCCAGTCCTTCTCGCCTCAGAACTGGGGCCGCGGCCGGGTGGGGATCGAGATTGACCTGATCTACGCCAAGACCGAGGACACGGTAGGAGTCGGGTCAGAATCGGATGCTTGGTCGGCCGATCAGTCCGTCCCACGGTTCCTGACGGTGGCCTTCGAGTCGCTGGTCATGGCTGATATCGCGGTCCCCTATTCGTGGCTGTTCAGCATGCCGCTGCGCTACTACACCCGGACCGAGGGCAACATCGGCGGCAACTCCACCGTGCAGCTCACCGGGCACGCCTTCTTCGAGCCCGACACCCTGGCCTATCCGTTCTACTCTGAGCTGGTGAACACCCTCGCCAACGCGGACCTGTAGTCATGGATACGACCAACCTGGTGCCGGTCAATATCGGTGCCTGTGAATGCCCTGATTCTCCACATCCCGAGGGGGATGTGGTGTACCTGCGTCCCCGCCTCGATTTACGCGGCGGATTCCGCGTCAAGCGGCGTCTGCTGGACCTGAACCGCTCCGCCCAAGTGAGCGAGATGCAGACCGCCTTTCGGAATGGCGAGGCGACCGTTCATCAGCTCGCCAATCGGTTCAGTCTGGCTCCCAACGAGGTACAGGAGATCCTGGATGGCAAGGGTGACACCGCTGAGCTGATGAAGATCGAGCGGGTCGACTTGGAGATCAACTTGGCCGAGGTCTACCTGGACGAGGGGATCGCGGCCTGGAACCTGGTCGATGCCGACGGCAACGAGCGTCCGATCACGCCTGAGACGCGGCGTGACTTCCTGTTCAGTGACTACGGGCGGATCGACGCGGCGGCTGATAAGGCCGACGATCTCTACCGCCCGGCGGTGCTGGACCCTTTACTGCAAAGGGCCTTGAGCTCCTTGCCGGCTACGCCGACGAACGAGTCGACATCTCCGCAGAATGGGATTGGGTCGAAGCCGAAGCCGCGGTCCAAGCGATCCTCGACGAGCGGTACCCAGACGGGCTCCATCGCGGCGACTACCTGATCATGCGCTGGCGCCTACAGCATCTCGCCGAGCAAAGCGTGGGCTCTGCCTCGCGGCAGACGCAGTTGGCTGAGGATGCCGCAGTGGCACGCCTCAAGAAGAAGCGGCGATGAGCTTCGCTGACACGGCCCGGCTCCTCTCGACCCTTGAGCTCCAAGACAAATTCTCGGGGCCGGCCGCCAATGTCGGCAAGAGCCTGGGCGGGCTCGAGCAGAAGTCGAACTTCGTCCAGAAGGGCTTCGGCCTGATCGGGTCGGCGGCGAGTGGCGTGGGCAACGCCTTCTCAACCCTCAAGGGTCGCATCGGGCAACTGGTCACTGGTCCCTTGGGGATGCTCGGCCTCGGGGCGGGACTGTTCAGTGTCTTCGGGCTGATCAAGGGCGGCATCGAACAGGCGGGCGACTTCGCAAAGGAGGTGGGCCGCTTAGCCAAGGTCACGGGCCTTGATACCGACGCGACTTCGCGGCTGGCGGCGGCCTTCCATCACTTCGGCATCGAGACGGACGACGCCCTGAATCTCGCAGGATTGGCTGAGAAGAACATCTTCAAGCTGGGGAACACGTCCGCGCTGGCCCAGAAGTTCACCGACAAGTACGGCTTCTCGCTGGTCGACGCGAACGGCAAGCTCAAGGACTTCAACACTCTCCTGCTCGACACGGCTGATTTCTTCAACAACAAGTCCATCCCGGCCGCCCAGAAAGCGGCAGCCCTGGCCGCCATCTACGGCAAGAGCTGGCAGACCCTCGTCCCGATTCTCGGGGCTGGCCGCGAGGCCATCAGTGATGCAGAGGACGAGGCTCAGAAGCTCGGGCTGACCCTGACTAAGGACAACCTCTCGGCACTCTCGAAGCTCAAGTCGGCCACGCGCGATTGGGGCACGGCCTTGGGTGGGTTGAAGCTCCAACTCGGACTGGCCGTGGTCCCACTGCTCACCGATCTTACGACGGGCGCGACGAACTTCCTCAAGGCCACGGACGAGTTCGGTCGCACGGGGAGTCAGCGCATCGTGGGCTTCTTCAAGGATCTGATCGCCTTCGGCAAGCAAGCCTTCGGGGTCATCCAGGATCAGGTGGTCCCGGTCGTGAAGAAGGTGATCGACGGCTGGAACAACCTGCCCGCTCCGCTCAAGGGCCTGCTAGTCAAGGGCGTATCGGGCAACTTCGCGATCAAGTTCCTGCTGGGCTTCGACCCGATTGCGATTGCCGGAGCAGCGGCGACTGCGGTTGCTGGCAAGATCGCGGGCTCGGTGGCTGGGTTGTTCACCGGCTTCATCGGCGACTTCTTCGGCAAGACGGCGGCTAACAAGCTCATCCCACAGGCCATCATCCCTGCCAGCGGGGCGCTCCCGGTATTCGTGACGAATCCGGGCTTTGGTCTGCCGGGTGGCGGCGGGGGAGGTCCATTAGGTGGAATCCCACTGGCCGCAGGCGGCGGAGCCCTGCTGGTGGCGCTGACGCTCGGGACGATCGCTGCCATCGGTGTGGCCTTCGTGGCATCCCAGAACGTACCGCGTGATCCATTCGCGCATCCGGGCGATGTCATCTCGCCTGGTCGTGGATTCGGGCGCCCAGAAGATCACGGACAGCGCGATAACTCCGATGCTCTCAAGGACAACACCGCCGCTCTGATCGACCTTCACCGAGGATTGAAGCTCCCCGGTGCGCCTGGTGGCGGTGCTCCTCCCAAGCCGCTCCCGCTGGATGACGCCGATCTGATCGCGGCTCTCGCCAAGACCTCGGAGTTCGGCAAGGCCGGGATCGGGACGACGATCGAGCACGGGCCGCTGCTAGGGACTGACCCATTCGGTGAGGAGGCGCTGGCGTTATTTCAGCGGGCCGAGTTCCCCAAGCAGGGCAAGACCTTGGGCGAGATCGAGCGTCACATCATCGCGGCCGAGGAGGTCCAGCGCACCTATCTGCAAGAAGGGGATATCAACAGCGCTCAGCGCACCCAAGCAGTCATCGACGGGATGCATGAGCTCCTGGGGAGCACCGACAAGTCTCGGCCTCCGCTTGAGTTCATCCGCCAATCACTGGAGCGGCTGCCGTTCAATCTCGGGAATGCCTTTAGTCGCATCCCGCCTCCCAATGTCAAGGTCAACGTCGCCGCCACTGCCAACATTAGCGTCTCCAACGTGGCTCGAACCTTGACCAGCTTCCGTATCGCTGGCTCGACCACGGTTGGTGGGTTCACCGAGAGCGCATTCGGCTAATGGCCCTCAAAATCTACGCCCGCCACGGTGGCGCGGCAGCGGCGACGCAGGACGACATCACTGCTCGGGTGCCGTTCCTCGACGGTCCCCCCGGTACGCCCATCGTCCAGATCGGGATGGGGCTCCTGGGCTCGGCCTCGCAGGGCACCATGCTGGTCCCCGACCCTACCGCCAACGACGACGCCAGTCTGTACTTTCCGCCGCATACCCAGATCACCATGACCGAGGATGCCACCGGCGACGAGTTGATGCTGGCCCAAGGTCGGCTCAGCGGGTTCTCGATTGGACGGGCACCGGGCAGCGAAACGGAGGATGCGGTCGAGTGGTCCCTGACCATCGACGACGCCAACCGCGATCTCAGTGGGCTCGCCTTCACCGAGGACTGGGTACGACCGGCGGAATCAGGAACCACCAGGCTGTATGCGCTGGCGCTTTACACCCTCAACGGCACCAGCTCCACTCGACCGAACTACGGCGGGGTCATCACCTACCGCCCGAGTACCACCATCGTCATCAGCTCGTCTCACCTCGCACCGGACACCGAGACGGTTCAGATGCCGGCCAAGACCTACCCCAAGGGCACCGAGCCGCTGGATGTGGTCAATGACGCCCTGACGACTGAGGGCAAGCAGTTTGGGGTGGTCCCCCATCACGTCGCTGGCGTCTCGCATCTGTGCGGGCTGTATGTCAAGGAGTCGGATCACGCGACCTACGCCAGCACGGTCAAGATCAGCGACCAGTTGGCCGACTGGGACCCCGACGACCTGACGGCGCCGGTGTTCGAGCCGATCTGGGATCAAGGCAAAGGTCAGCGGGTGGACGGCAACGCCAACATCTCGGGGCTGATCAGCCGCTACGGGCCGGACGATGCGGTGTTCATCTCGGTCAACGCCACGCTGGGCAATGCCAACGAATATTGGAACGAGCCCTATCAGGACGGAGCCTCGCAGAACGCCACCCAGGCCGAGGCACGAGTAGCAGCGATTGTCGCCTACCGTTCCCCGTTCCAGGAGACCGATAGCGTCTCGATCGAGGTTCTTCCAGAGCAGCACTATCTCATCACGGCGGGGATGAGCATCCAGACCAAGGTGGCCCCGATCGCAGCGGGCACTGTCTCGACCTTGGGTAGCTACGTTGACCGGCGGATCGTGGGTCTGGTCTGGGAGCCTCGGTCGAATGGCAAGCTGCACGCCATCCTCCAGCTCAACCGACCGGCTGGTACGGGTGGCGTCAGCCGAGGGCAGACGCAGCCCGCCTCCACTACGCCCAAGGCTGCGCCGGCCTGCGGCACCACCTTCGGCTGCGTCGAGAACTTCGGCAGGACTGAGATCGACGGCTGGGGTATATCTGACTGTGGGGATGCGTGGGAACTCAGCTATGTCCCGGCCGGTGCTCCCCCGGATGCGTCTGGGGTCAGCGTCAACGGCAACGCGCACGGGGCGGACATCATCGTCGACCTCACCGGCAACCATCGCAACAACTTCGCCGCGATCCTCGGGATGCCGGCGTGGGCGGTGAGCGTCACGGCAACGGTCACT
>Ga0207646_10007917_pt1 | contig 10727 bp, 12 predicted proteins | sample KBSK5502metaG_FD_184343 | JGI IMG/M metagenome (GOLD analysis project Ga0207646, IMG submission 184343) | Corn, switchgrass and miscanthus rhizosphere microbial communities from Kellogg Biological Station, Michigan, USA - KBS K5-50-2 metaG... | ecosystem: Host-associated > Plants > Roots >...
CCGTCGCGAACATGGCCTAGCCCACTCCGCCCAGCGCGCGCAAGCCTAGGAAGACGGGATATGTGGTGGTCATGACGCTGGCGAGGTCGATGAGCGCTATCAGCAAAAGGCCCCAAATCATCAGGGGTCGTCCGAGGCGGCCGAGCAGATAACCCGTCGGCAAGCTCGCGATCCATTTCCCGGCGCCGAAGACCACCGGAATCAAGGTCACCATTCTGTAGTTCGCCGAGAACGATCGTTGGAGGTAGAGCGGCAGCGATGGACGGAGAACACCCTGGCCAAGGTTGAACAAGAATGCCGCCGCAAGCACCGCGACCGGTACTCGCCGCTCCCGGTCAACTGGGGGCTCGCTCACCCGTTACTTTCAGTGGCGTTCGCGTACGGGCGGTTCTTCCACGCGGCTGGCGTTCACCAGCGCTCTCGATGTCCAGACACCGACATCCCTCCGCGTGCCGCTCACGGGGCAAAGTCAACAGGCGGTGCAACACCTGTTCAAGCTGCTGCTGGAGCAGTCCGAGCTCGGCGCACTGGTGCTGCACCGCAGAGAGCTGCCGTCGGACCAGCGCCCGCAAACGGGGACGCACGGCCAAGCGTGGTCCCTCATCAAGGCCAACAATCACTGTTTTGACGTCACGAAGCGGCAGGCCCAGCGAGCGGGCCCGCCGGATGAAGCGCAGCCGGTGCACGCCGGACTGGTCGTACCGTCTATATCCCGCTGCCGTGCGGCTCGGGGTGGGCAGCACGCCAATCTCTTCGTAGTAGCGAATGGTTTTCGCCGCCACGCCCGTTGCCTTTGCGAGCTGACCGATGGTGAGAGCGTGTGCCATCGGCTCACCTCCCCTCTTTGATGTGGGGCGCCACAATAGACCTTCCAGTGGCTGGAAGGTCAAGGGGATTTTAGGGAGGAGTTACATGTCAGATCCGGTCGTCACCTATGCGCGACAGACAGCGTCTTCGTAAACCGCGCTAGAGGTCTTGGTGATAGAGCACGCGGCTGAGCCGGAGAGTCAGTCCGTGCTTGGCAAGTAGCTCGGCGACGATCGTATCGAGCACGCGGCGGTGCTCGTCGCTCCGTGCACCGCGGTAGACCGCCTGCACCTCGGGTGATGCCGATCGAAGCGCGCGCTGCATCCGCTGCTGAATGTACGGGCGAAGATTGATGTGCTCAACGTACAGGGAGCGCACGCCGGCGCGCGCGAGGCCCGCGAAGAGGGTATCGAGCGCGCCGCGGTCGTATCGGAAGTGCGGCAGGAGCGGCCCCACGAAGGCGTAGGTCTCGATGCCCCGTGAGTTGAGCGCCGCGAGGGTCTCCAGGCGCCGGCTCGCAAGCGGCGCGCGCAGCTCGAGAAAGCCGCTCAGGCGGTCGTCAGTCGTGGTAACCGTCAGACCGACATGCGCCCGCGGTATGGTGGCGAGGAGATCGGCGTCGCGCAGGACGAGCGGCGATTTGGTGAGAATGCCGACGACGCCAGGGTACGGCTCACGGGCGAGCACCTCGAGAATGCCGCGCGTGAGTCGGTACTTCTTCTCGGCACCCTGATAGGCGTCCGTGACCGAGCTGAGCAGGATCGAGGGCGCGCGTCCTGCGCGACGCAGCTTGGCCAGCTCCACCTCGAACAGGGGGCCTGCGTTGATCTTGGCGTAGACATAGCCCCAATCCGAAAATAAATGGTGAGTAGCGTCGCGGATCGGAAGCAGAAAGGCCCCCTGTGTGATCGAAAGGGAGAACGCGCCAACGTTGCTCCCTACACACAGGAGGCCCCTCTGATGCGATTGAGCGTACCGAGCCTGCGACGGATGGTCAAGCGCCCGCTGCATGTCGAGTTCGGGCCCCAGCAGGTGACCTCGTACAGCGGCTTGGAGCTGCTGCGCCGCTACCTGCGGCAGCATGAGCTGCCGAGCCGACTGCGCGCGGCGTGCGCCGCCACCGGCGGGGACTACGGGGGCGGCCGGCTCGCGCGGCTCGTCCTGGCGCTGCTCTACGTCGGCGCCCGCCGCCTCGAGCACCTGCGCTATGTCGCCGGTGACCCGCTGATCGCCCGCTTCTGCGGGTTGGCCCGCATCCCGACCGCCCGCACCGTCGGCAACTGGCTCCGTCAGTTCACCCAGGCCACCCTCGGCCCCTTGGTCCAGCTCAACCACGACCTCGTCATCGAGGCGGTCCGGCGCCTGGCCCTGCCGCGCCTGACGATCGACGTCGACGGCACCGTGGTGCGCACCGGCGCCACCGTGGGCTGGGCTTTCCGCGGGTTCAACCCGCATCACCGGAAGGATCCCAGCTACTACCCCCTGCTCGCCCACGTCGCGCAGACGGGGCATATCCTGCGGGTGAAGAATCGCCCCGGCAACGTGCACGATTCCACGCAGAGCGTCGCCTTCCTGCGCGAGGTGATCGACGGCCTGCGGACCGCGTTCGGCCGCCGCCTCCCCTTGGAGTTCCGCATGGACGCCGCCTTCTGCCAGCGCGCCGTGTTCCGCCTGCTGGCGGCCCGGGGCTGTGCCTATGCCATCAAGGTCGGCTACTGGAGCTGGCTGCCCCTGAAGCAACTCGCGGCCGCGCGACAGCGGTGGCTGCCGGTGGCCCCGCACGTCACCGGCTTCTTCCACGACCTGCACATCCCCCAGTGGAATCTCCACCTCCGGGTGATGATCTACCGCAAGCACGTCGGCCACGAGAGTCCCAAGAACTTCCAACTCGATCTGTTCACCCCCGACGATGGCCATTTCGAGTACAGCGCCGTCGCCACGAACCTGGCCCTGGACCTGCCGGCCCTCTACGCCTTCATCTGCGGCCGCGGCGCCCAGGAGAAGACCATCGCCGAGCTCAAGGGCGAGTTCGCCCTGGACGTCATCCCCACGCGCCACTACGGGGCCAACTGCGCCTGGCAGCAACTCAGTATCCTCGCCCACAACCTCATGCGCAGCTTCCAGCTCGATACCCTGGCCACGCCCAAACCCCGCTCCCGCAAACGCACCTATACGTACCTGATCCGGAGCATGCGCACCCTGCGCTTCCTGCTCGTCGTCAGGGCCGGCCGGCTCACCCGTCTCGGCGGTCGCCACGTCCTGCGCCTGGCTCACAACCCGGCCACGGAGGCCCTCTATGGGTCGATCAGTCACCGCTTGGTCGCCTGAGTTATTTTCGGATTGGGGCTAGCAGCGGCGAAAGAGATCCCGCACGGGGAACTGGCAGTTGCGTCCGGTGCGGGGATCGGTGAGGTGTCGCTCGATGAGGGCGCTCAGGCCAAACCGCTCGTCCAACTGGCGTGGCAACAGCAGCCCGGCGCCGGAGGTCACCGTTGCCCCTCGGAACTCGACGCGAAGTTGTGGGTTGAACGAGAGGCGAACCGGGCCAGCTTTCGCGTCACCCATTGGGTGGTGCCCTCCGAGCCAGCGAGGAGCCCCCGAGAGCCGCGTTTCATGCGGGTGTTGAGCCATTATGGCCCACTGCGTTCAGCGTTCAAATCGAAAATGTGGGCTTAGCAGTCACGGTGGTTCATGCCCCACTAAAGCAGCCATTAGGAAACTCGCTTGAAAATCAGCGACGCCGGCGCCCAGAGGACCACGAGCTGGCGATCACCGCCTTGGGCTTGCCGGCCGCGAGCTCCACCGCAGGGATGACCGTCACCCGGTCGGTCAGCTCGTAGCGTCGCGCACCCGGGTACAAGACCGTCAGGTGGGCCAGCTTGAGGTCGTCGAGCGCGACCCGCATCGCGGGCGTCAGGCGCGGCGCGTCCTGGCGCTTCACTTCCACACCGTAGCGGCGGCCCGCCTTGAAGAGAAGCAGGTCGAGCTCGGCGCCCGTGTGGGTCGCCCAGAAGTAGGCGGCCTCGGGCCGGACCGCGTCAAGCACCTCTTCGACCACGTAGCCTTCCCACGAGGCGCCCATCTTGGGATGGGATAGCAGGTCGCGCGGCGTACCATGAAATTCGAAACCGCCGTGTTCGATTTTCATGGTTCGGCTGTGTGACCTTCCCTGTCGCAGCGCCGCGGCATGCTGGAGCCAATACAGTGAAGCTCCGCTGAGGAGGCTCTCATGAGGCGCATCGCTCTGCTGCTCATGCTGACCACGGTTCTGGCCGGCTGCGCGTCGTCGGACGTGCCCGCGAAGCCGGTGTCGAAGCTGTCGCCGGAGATCTCCCAGGGCACCGGGTTCCTCGTCCGGCCCGACGGGCTGGTCCTGACCGCGTTCCACGTGGTCGAAAAGGGGAACACCATCAAGGTGCGTTGCCAGGGCTATGACCTGGTGACGGCCAAGCTCGGCGAGCGCAGCCAGACGATGGACCTCGCGGTGCTGCACACGCCGCTCACCGGGACGCCGTACCTGCCCGTCGCCGATCCGCGCTCCGCCCGCGCCGGCGATCCCGTGTTCACCATGGGCTTCCCGGCGGCCCGATATCTGGGCACCGAGCCCAAGTTCTCCGGCGGGGCGATCAGCTCGCTGACCGGCTCGGGCCGCGAGGCCGCACGGCTGCTCATCAGCGCACCGACGCAGCCCGGGAGCTCCGGCAGCCCCGTGCTGACGATGGACGGGACGGTGGTCGGCGTTGTGACCGCCGCGGTGAGCGAGGAGGAGTTCGCCCGCGACACGGGGGCCCTCCCGCAGAACCTCAACTGGGCGGTGAAGATCGACTACGCGACGCCGCTGTTCGATGTGCCGCGCGGCCTGAGCGCGACGGGGGATCGGCCGGCGGCCAAGACGCCGCGGGAGGTGGTCGAGCAGGCGTCGCAGGCGGTGTGCATCGTGCTGGTCGGGCCGTAGGTAGGGGTGAAGGGAGGGCTCGACAAGCGCCCCTGATCACCCGTATACCAAGAACTGGGAGCGGCACCGGGTGGCCGGCGCCGAGTGCGAGCAGGTCTTCTTCAACCGGCCGCTCGTGGCAGTCGCCGACGAAGAGCACTCGGACGAGGAGCCTCGGTTCTATGTGCTCGGGCAGACCGATGCCGGGAGACGGTTGTTCGTTGTGCTCACCATGCGACGCGGCTTGATCCGGGTGATCTCGGCGCGAGACATGAATCGGCGAGAGCGAGCGGAGTACGACAAGGCATGAAGAAGATCCCGAAGTTCAAGTCCGAGACCCAGGAGCGTAACTTCTGGGCGAAGGCCGACTCCACCAGGTACCTGGACTGGAAGCGCGGGCGGAGGGTGACCATTCCGAACCTCAAGCCGTCCTTGAGGACGATCTCGGTGCGCCTTCCGGATCTCCTGCTCGAGGAGCTCAAGCTTCTGGCCAACAAGCGGGATGTGCCGTACCAGTCACTCCTGAAGATCTTCTTGGCTGAGCGCGTCGAGCAGGAGCTGCGAGGGCGCCGGCGCAGGCTGGCGCGCGCCTGATCCCGTAGTAGCGGCCCCATGCAGCACCGCGACGACCAGCTCCTCTTCTCCCCCTCCGACCTCGGCAACTTCCTGGCCTGCGAGCACCTGACGCAGCTCGACCTGACCCTCGCGCTTCAGGGAGGCCGGCGGCCGAGCTACGAGAACGCGTACGCCGAGCTGCTGAGAAGCAAGGGCGAGGAACACGAGCTGGCCTTTCTCGAGACGCTGCGTGTCACGGGACGTCGCGTGGTCGAGGTGAGGCTGAACACGGCGCGCGACTTTGAGGACGGGACCCGGCGCACCAGGGAGGCCATGCGGGCCGGCGCCGACTACGTCTACCAGGCCGTCTTCTTCTCCCACGGCTGGCGCGGGATCGCGGACTTCCTGGAGCGCGTCGATCGACCCTCCGCGCTGGGCGCGTGGAGCTACCAGGTACTGGACACTAAGCTCGCCCGGCATCCCCGCCCGGAGCACGCGCTGCAGCTCTCCTTCTATAGCCAGGCGCTAGCGGAGACGCAGGAGGTCGCGCCCGACCTGGCCTACGTCGTCCTTGGGACCCGCGAGCGGGTCGCGATCCGCCTGGCGGACGTGACCGCCTACTACCGGCGCGTCCGGCAGCGCTTCGAGGCCGCGGTGGGTACCCGGCCCGAGACCGGGCCCTACCGTTGCCATCACTGCTCATTCTGCGACTTCCGCTCGCCGTGCGAGGACCGGCTGGAGCGAGAGGACCACGTCCTGCGCGTGGCCGGCATCCACCGTGATCAGGTAAAGCGACTGTTCGCCGGCGGGATCAACACGCTGACTGCGCTGGCCGAGACGCGGCAGGACACGCGGGTGGCCAAGATGGCCCCTTCGACGTTCGAGACCTTGCGCGACCAGGCCGGGCTTCAGTTGATCCGGCAGCGGGCGGGCACGCTGGAGTGGCGGCCGCTCGAGATCGAGCCGGGGCGCGGCTTCGCGGCGCTTCCCCCACGGTCGCCCGGCGATGTCATCTTCGATCTCGAGGGCCACCCGTTTTTCGAGCCCGCGCGAGGGCTCGAGTACCTCTTTGGCGTCCTTCTGCTCGACGGCACCGAGCCCCGATACCAGGCGTTCTGGGCGCACGACCGCGACGGCGAGCGCCAGGTCTTCGAGGCCCTGGTCGATCTCGTTCACGCGCATCTCCAGCGGTATCCCGATCTGCACGTCTATCACTTCAGCGGCTCGGAGCCGAGCACGCTCAAGCGGCTCATGGCCGAGCACGCCACGCGCGAGGCCCAGGTAGACGACCTGCTGCGGCGGCAGGTCTTCGTGGACCTCCACAGCATCGTCCGCCGGGCCCTGCGTGCGGGCGTGCCGAGCTACTCGCTGAAGGAGCTCGAGGTCCTCTTCAGCTTCACGCGGACCGGCACGGTCAGGTCGGGCACGCAGGCCATCCTCAACTACGAGCGCTGGCTTCACCAGCGGAAGCATGAGCTGCTCGACGAGATCGCCGCATACAACCAGGAGGACTGCCAGGCCACGCTGGGCCTGCTCGAGTGGCTACATCTGATCCGGCCGGCCGACCTTCCGTGGCCCGAGGCGCCGGAGCCGCGGCCGGTCTCGCCCGAGACCATCGAGGCGCTGGACGCGCGGCAACGCTTGCGCCAAGAGCTGATCGAGGGGGCCGAGCCAGGGACGCCGCGCGGGCTCGCCGGCGAGCTGCTCGAATACCACCGGCGCGAGGCTCGCCCGGCCTGGTGGGCGTACTTCGACCGCCTTGGTAAGTCGCCGGAAGAGCTGCTGGAAGACTCGGAGGCCATCGCCTATTTGGAGGCTGACCCGGGTGCGCCTCCGCAGCCCAGGAAAAAGTCGCTGGCGTATACGCTCAGGTTCCCGATTCAGGACCACAAGCTCCATCCCGGGCACATGGTCGACGATCCCGCGACGGGCAGAAACGCGGGCACGATCGTCGCTATCGACGACGCCGGCGGGACGCTGCAGCTCCTGCGAGGCCCGAGCTTCAGATCGACACCGCTGCCCCGCGAGATCGTGGCCGGCAAGCCGATCGAAGACCGAACCCAGCGCGCGGCCGTGCTGCGCGTCGCCGAGGCGATCCGCGCTGGCGATGGGCGCTATCCCGCGCTCCAGGCGATCCTTGCCCGTGAGCGGCCCAGGATCCGGGGGCTGGCCGCCGGCGAACGGATCCAGACCACCAACCCCGATGAGATGAAGACGCTGGCGCTTGGCCTGGACGGAAGCTACCTGTTCCTCCAGGGCCCACCCGGCACCGGCAAGACGTGGACCGGCGCCCGCATCGTCGTGCAGCTGCTCGCGAGCCGCCGGCGGGTCGGGATTACCGCCCAGAGCCACAAGGCCATCCACAACTTGCTCGACGAGATCGAGGCGGTCGCCCGGGACACCGGCGTCCGTTTCAAGGGGCTCAAGAAATCATCGGCTGGGAATCCCGAGTCCGAGTACGACGGTGAGTTCATCAAGAGCGATCCGGACAACTCGACCTTCGCGGAGGCCGGCCCCGACGTTCAGCTCTTCGCCGAAACGGCCTGGCTCTTTGCGCGCGAGGACCTCGACGGCAAGCTCGACCATCTCGTGATCGACGAGGCAGGCCAGGTCTCCCTCGCCGACGCCCTGGCGATGGGCACGGCCGCCCGCAACGTGATCCTGCTCGGGGATCCCCTTCAGCTTGCGCAGGTCTCCCAGGGTGTGCACCCGACGGGCAGCGGCGTGTCCGTACTCGAGCACCTGCTCGGCGACGCCCCGACGATCCCGGAGGACCGCGGCGTCTTCCTGGAGCGCAGCTTCCGCATGCACCCTGATGTGTCCGCTTTCATCTCGGAGATCGTCTATGCGGGTCGATTGCACTCGGACGCGTCGGCGGAGCGCCGGACCACCTCCTTCGGCACCGGGATCCGCTTCGAGCCGGTCGACCACGACGGCAACAAGTCGTCCTCCGACGAGGAGGTCGCCCGGGTCGCCGCTCTGATCGCCGGCATGCGCGGCGGGACCTTCACCGATGGCGACGGTACCACCCGGCCGCTCCGCGAGGAGGACTTCATGGTCGTGGCGCCCTACAACGCCCAGGTGCAGCGGCTGCGCGCGGCCCTGCCGGCCGGGGTGCGCGTCGGCACCGTGGACAAGTTCCAGGGCCAGGAGGCGCCCATCGTCTTCTTCTCGATGGCCACCTCCAGCGGCGAGGACGTGCCCCGCAGCCTCTCCTTCCTCTTCTCCCGCAACCGCCTGAACGTGGCCATCTCCCGCGCCCAGTGCCTCGCCGTCCTGGTGTGCTCCCCGCGCCTCCTCGAGGCGCGCTGCGAGTCCATCGAGGAGATGCAGCTCGTCAACGCGCTCTGCCGCCTGGTCGAGTACGCGGAGGCCTAGGGCGGGGTCAGGTCTTACATCCCGACATTTGAGGTCACCGCTTGTGACCTCAAACGGGACCCCCAGCTGGACGGCATGCTGCGTCGACTCTTGACCGGCAGCTCAGATCGTGGGTGGCCATGAAACGCACAGGCGTTGGGCTCTCGATACGTCCTCTGCGTGAAGAATCGAGGCTATGCTGCGTCGCTGGAGCGGAGAAAAGCCTACCGGCGTCTCAACGATGTGCGAGCAGGCAGGCACGACTTGATTCGCGTGGTAGATGAGTCCGGGCAGGACTATCTGTATCCGAGCAACTACTTCGTGGCTATCGCAGTGCCGAAGACAGCTCGACGTGCCCTGACCGACACACGGTAGCCTGGGCCGCGCTCAGCTGACCCTCTAGCTCGCCCGCCGGAACTCCTCGTAGCGCTCCGCCAGGAAGTCCGGGCGCGGCCAGAGTACCCGCGAAGTCGGCCGGGGAATGGTCTTGCCCTGGAAACCTTGGAGGCCATGCTGCAGCATGGGACCATCCTTCTCGTTCAGGATGTCCATCCGCACTTCGACGCCACGTGGCTATGCCAGGAGGGGATCGCGGCCTCCTTCCTGCCGGATCGCCCGGCGGATGGAACGGCGGGCGTTTCGACCATCCACAGCTCGAAGGGCCTGGATGCGGGGCACGTGTTGATCCTGAACGTCCACGAGCTGGATCACCTCGACACAGAAGAAGCCCGCCGACTGCTCTACATCGCGATGACGCGCGCTCGGGACGAACTATGCGTCTCTTCTGCCCGGCCGTCGTGGATCGTCGATGAGGTCATCCGAGCGGTGCAGCGCATCGCCCCTTGACCTCCCGGCGCTCGGAGCGCACACTCCGCCCATTCTCGAGCGGTGGAGGCATGGCGGTGAGAACGCAGCCGGTCGCCTGGGCCGTCTCCCTGACACTCGTGGCGAGTGCTCTGCTCGTCCCTGCCCCGGCTCTGGCGCAGCGAGTCCACGGCGGGTCCGGCGGGGGACGCGTCGTCGTCGGTAGCCCGGCCGGCTCGCGGGCGTTCGCTCATCACCGCTCCGCGCCGGGCTCCTTCGCGCCGCGTTCGTTCTTCTCCCACCGCGGGTTCGCCCCTTTCGGGGCGGTCGTCGTCTACGCGCCCCTCGCGTACGGGTCGCCCGACTACTATGATCCGCCGCTCGCCTACGCCCCCCCGGCGATGTATGCCCCGCCGACGGGTGGCACGCTGTCGCTCGCGCCGCCACCGTCGCCGATGCCGAGCGTGGTCGAGTTTCCTACCGGCCGCTACGAGCTTCGCGGCGACGGGATCACCGCGCCATACCAGTGGGTGTGGATCCCGAATCCCCCGGCGGCTCCGCCCGCAGCCCCTCCACCGGCGGCCCCCCCGGCCGCGCCCGCACCCCCGTCATCGAGGAACCCGGAACTCAGCCGTCCCACCCCGCTGTATCGCTGGACCGACCAGCAGGGCGTCGTTCACCTGACGGACCGCAGAGACTCGATCCCGGATCGGTACCGCCAGTGACGTAGCCCGACGGCCCGGAAGAGGAGGCGATCCATGAAGTTCATGCTCTTCGTGTTGCCCACCGTGCCCGGCACCCTGGAAGATCGGAAGCGGCTGCGGCCCATCGGGCGGAACAACGAGCGCTACCAGCAGATGCTGGACGAGCTGCGCAAGCTGGCCGTGTTCGCCGACGACGCGGGCTTCGACGTCCTCGCTACCACCGAGCACCACTTCCACTCCGAGGGCTACGAGACCTCGGTGGCGCCGCTGCTGATCTACGCCGACCTGGCCGCCCGGACCAAGCGCATCAAGTTCTCCCCGCTCGGGCTGGTCCTGCCGTCGTGGGATCCCATCCGGGCCGCCGAGGAGCTCGCGGTGCTCGACCACCTGACGAAAGGGCGGATCTACGCCGGGTTCGCCCGCGGATACCAGGATCGGTGGGTCAACGTCCTGGGCCAGCAGTATCACGTCACGGGGGCACCCATGGACGGCTCCTCCATCGACAACCACAACCGCAGGGTCTACGAGGAAACGGTCAAGGTGATCAAGAAGGCCTGGACCGAGGA
>Ga0207646_10007919_pt1 | contig 10725 bp, 18 predicted proteins | sample KBSK5502metaG_FD_184343 | JGI IMG/M metagenome (GOLD analysis project Ga0207646, IMG submission 184343) | Corn, switchgrass and miscanthus rhizosphere microbial communities from Kellogg Biological Station, Michigan, USA - KBS K5-50-2 metaG... | ecosystem: Host-associated > Plants > Roots >...
GTGGATTGCCCGTTCTCTAGGATTTCTAGCCACCATTAGACCGCGAGAAGCCGGATATCGACGCTCCGATGATACGCGCTATAGCGCAGCTTATTGGGTCGTGACGATCGGTGGAGACACGGATCAGATTCCGACTCGACTTGCACGCAAGAAAGCCCACGAGAGGCAGGCTCGCGTTGTCGCCACTCGTACTGGTTTCGCAGTCAGCGACCTCGGCGAGGGTGACTACTACGGATTCACACTCGACGGAGATGGGCGCTTTTTGCTCGGAGATTTCACGGTTACTCACAACACATCGCTCGCGGTGGTGGTCGCCGCTGAACTCGGCACGAAACTGCACGTCACCTCCGCGCCAGCAATCGAGCACAAAGGGGCGCTCGCGTCGCTACTCACGACGCTCGCGGACGGAGACGTTCTCTTTGTCGACGAGATCCACGCGCTCGACAGAAAGCTCGCCGAGACGATCTACGCAGCGCTCGAAGACCGCGTGATCGACCTGCCGGCCGGCAAGCGCGTCATCCGCGTCCCCTTGCCGAAGTTCACCCTGCTCGGCGCGACGACCCACGCGGGCAAGCTCCCCAAGCCCCTGCTCGATCGTTTTGGCTTCGTCTGGCAGCTTCGGCCCTACACGCTGCCGGAGATGGCTACCATCGTCGCCCGGTCGGCCCACAAGCTCGGCGTCGCGATCGACGGGGATGGCGCCGAGACGATCGCCCGCGCGTCGCGCGGCACGCCGCGCATCGCCAACCGCCTCCTGCGCCGCGTGCGCGACGTCGCGGCGAACGCCGCCGCGGACGGCGCGCTCGTGGTCGGGGGGCTCGAAGACATGACCTGCGCGAGCGGTACCGTCAACGGAGCGCTCGCCGCCGCGGCGCTCTCGCAGCTCGGCATCGATCACCTGGGCCTCGACGCACTCGATCGCCGCTACCTCGCGGTCGTCGCAGAGCGCCCGGTCGGACTCGAAGCGATCTGCGCCGAGTTGGGAGAAGACAAGAGCACGATCGAGGACGCCATCGAGCCCTTCCTCGTCCAGGCGGGGCTCGTCAAGCGCGGCAGCAAGGGCCGCCTCGCGACCGAGGCAGGTCGCGAGCACCTCGCGGAGGTGGCGTCGTGAGCGAGTTCATGTTTGGCGTGTCGCGAGAGAAGCCCACGCGCAAAGGCGCGAAGCTCATGGAGCGCACAGCGAAGAAGCACGACGCTTACCTCGTCGAAGCCACGCTCCCCGGCACGGGCTACCAGCGCTGGTTCTGTGCCCGCAACCTCGGCGACCCGTTCGACCGCCAGCGCGCCTCCAACGTAATCGGCGAGCTGCGCGCGATCGGCGTACTCGACGACGACGGCCTGACGGACGCGTACCGCGCGCAGAAGGGCAGCTGAGCATGGCGGTGCTACTGGATTCCCGCAGACGGGTACGTCGAAGGGCATGGCTACCGCGTCTCGATCGTCTTCGAGTACGAGGCGGGACACTACCCGACTGGCGACGACGCTTGGATCACGGGAGACGCGTCCAAACGCAAGCCGTGGTTTTGGGGTCACTCGTACGACGAAGCCCGCAAGGTCGCCGACGACATGAACCTCCAGCGCCTCGGCCTCTCACCCAGGGACGCCGCGGACATCGTGACGACCTCGCTGTCGATCAAGGACAAGGACACTCCGCTGTGATCACCACGAAGGAGCTGCCCAGCTACGACCGTCCGCTCGGCCGCAAGGCCGGCGACCTCGACGTCAACTTCGAGGTCGATGGCGCGCACCACAAAGCGACGTTTCCGTTCCGCGTCGACATCGACAAGGGACAGTTCATCGTCGTCGACGGCGACGTCCAGTACATCGGCGAGACCAAGGCCGAGCTGGTCGAGCACATGAAGACGGTCGCCGCGAAGAAGATCTCGCTCACCTGGACCCGCTACATCGAGATCGAGTACCAGGTCAGCGTCGTCAAGGGTCCGCACCGGATCAGCCACAGCGGCCTGGGACCTGACGACAAGCGCGACGGTCCCGTCGTCTCGATCCACCTCGACTTCGAGGTCGTCGAGTACAGCAACAAGTTCGACGCGCCCGGCCGGGCACCCGCGATCGCCCGCCGCAAGATCGGCGAGAACGGCAAGCCCCACGGCGAGGAGCGACGGTGGGAGGTACCCGAGGACGCGATCCCGTTCTCACAGGAGCGCCTCGACGCGCTCCGGCACATCCAGTCCGCGATGACGGCCATCGACGACCGCATGCGCGAGCTGTTCGCCGGCAAGGCGAAGGCCGTCGCCGCGCGCCTCGACACGATCACGAACCAGCAGCTCGCGCTACCGGCGCCCGAGATGACGTCACGCGGATCCTCGGCACAGCACATGAACACGGGCGAGGGTGCACAGGCACGCGCCGCGCTCAACGGGACGAAGCTCGGCGTGCCGAGCGGCAAGCGCCGCAAGGGAGCAAAATGAGCTACACGCATAAGGTCGACGATCTGCTCAAGATCGCCACCGAGCTAGGCTTCTCCGAGCAGGACTTCGCCGATCTCGCGCTCGCCGCGGCGGACCAATCCGGCGCGACCGCCAAGGAACAGGTGTGCATCGCCCAAGTGCTCGGGATCCAAACATGGGCCGAGCGCGAGTGTGCGACGTGCATCGGCCTCGGCCGCATCCGCGACGGCGAGACGAAGGATCGACGACGATGCCTCGACTGCGGCGGAACGGGCCTCCGATGAGTGCCTCCGAGATCGCCAAGATCGCTTTCGACCTCTACGAGAAGAAACAGCTCTCGCGCGAAAAGTTGGTGTGCGTGCTCAAGCAGTGCGTGAACGCAGCTGCGCTCGACAATGGCTACGCCGATGCATACGGGCTGCCGTTTCCCAACAAGACACGCAAGAGGAGGGCGCGCCGTGCCCCATGACCACTGTCCACCGAGCCGCCGCGGCCACGCGTGGCGCGAGCTGCCGCTGGTGCCTCCGTCCGAGGGCGGTCCGACGATCCGCGAGCTATACGAGCTGCGTCGGTGCTTGCGCTGCGCGGCGATCGGCCGCGTCGACGCCTGGGGGCGCATCGTCATCGTGACGGGCCCGTGACCATCTTCCCGCTTCCCGCTGACGCGCGAGCGCGTCGCCCAGCTAACCAAGGAGATCCCGCAGCCGTGATGCTCACCGACCAAGAAGTCATCGACCTCGTCAACGAGGTACTCACGCGCGAGCGCGTCCCGCCCGCGGATCGCATCCGCCGCCTCCGCGAAAGCGCCTCTTCGCTGCCCGGACTCAGGCCGGTCATCGACCGCTACCTGGCGATCATGGACCCGCCGGCCACGTGTCAGGTCGAACACGACCACTGGGAAGGCAAGATGATCTGCGGCAACCCGCTGCCCTGCCGCACCCACGGAGGACGCTAGACGGTGGCGAAGATCCTACCCGACAACTCCGTGCCGCACCTCGGAGACTTCGCGGGTGCCGCCAGGGAGCTGGCCGAGCGCTGGTTCGTCCGGATCCTCCGCGACGATCCGCCGATTTGCCTCGTCGAACCCGGCCTGTGGTGCAAAACGCCCGGCGACGCAGAGAAACTCGTCCGGCGGATCGACGAGGCGATCGTGACCTGGTACCGCACGTTCCGGACAGCTGCGACCATCGGTGACCGCGAGGCGGTCGCGGCGCTGATCGATGTCTTCGACGATTTCGCGGCCAGACAGCGCGCGTCGATCGAACGCTGCCTCGTCGGCATACGCTGGGAGAACACCCGGATTGGCCTCCTGGGACTGCTCACCTACGTAGGCATCGACGCGGAGCGCCTCCAACGAGAGCACCCGCAGCGAGCCAACAGACCGCGGCCCGCGCTGAGGGAGGTCCCGTGAAGACTCGCGCGACGCCGCCGATCGCTCCGATCGATCTTCCCTGCCCAGCGTGCGGCGCGGCAGTCGGCGACCTCTGCCGGCCGATCCTGTCCAACGGCACGGGACACCCGACGGAATGCGTCGACTTCCACCACGCCTCGCGCGTCGACGCCGCGCTGCGCGAGGTGTGGCGGCGCTTGAGTACACCCGTGATGTATACGCGGCCAGCGGGGCCAGCGGAGCACCTCGCCGCGTCGTACGTCGCCGCGCCGTACGAGTTCCGCGAGTGCGCCGCCTGCGCGGCGAAACCCGGCGCGCCGGAGCTGTGCCCCGCGTGCCTCCACAACCGCAAGATCGTCGACCGACTCCGCGAGAGCCTGCGCGCGGCCCTCAAGATGTTGGACCGCGCGCGGAGCGCTGGCGTCGGTCCCCACGACGCGCTGACCGTCGACGCATGGCGGAAGGAGCTCGACCTGTGATGCATACGACGCAGCCTCGACCTCTGCCGCCGGCAGACGCGGTGCTGTGCCCGCGCTGCGGGAGCCCCGACACGGCCCCGTACAAGTGGCCGAGCGATCCGCAGAGCCGGGTGTTCGAGAAGAACCACCCCGACGCGCGCGTCTGCGTCGACTGCCGTCACGTGTGGTGGAGCTAAAAGAGCATGCCGAACACGGAGGTCACCCCATGAAGCCGGGCGAGACATCCCACGAGCCGCTGGCCGGCACCGCGATCCACGGCTTCCGCATCGAGCGGAAGATCGGCGAAGGCGGCATGGGGAAAGTCTTCGTAGCCCGCCACGAGTCCCTGCCTATCTTCAAGGTCGTGAAGGTCTTGCTCCCAGAATACTCGCGGAACAAGCAGATCCGTGCGCGGTTCCTGCGGGAGGCGAAGGCCGTTGCGAGCATGGACCACCCCCACGTCATCACCGTCGACAACTTCGGCGAGCTGCCGAGCGGAGAGCTGTTCCTGATGATGCCGCTGCTCAGCGGGCGCGCGCTCGACGACTACCTCCGCTCGGCGGGAAAGCTCGGGGTCCACCACGCCCTACAGATCGCGGCTCAAGTCGGCAGCGCGCTCCAGCACGCTCACGCGCGCGGCATCGTCCACCGCGACCTCAAACCCGGCAACGTCTTCGTCGAGCGAAAGAGCGGCAGGGATGTGGTCAAGCTACTCGACTTCGGGATCGCGAAGGAAGTGAACGTGACCGCGGGCGTGGACGTGAACGCCACCGCGAACATGCGGGCGACAGGGAGCCCGCGCCGCACCGCGGGGGCGCGCACGAAGACCGGCATGTCGCTCGGTACGCCGTCCTACATGGCGTGCGAGCAGTACGACAACGCGAGCGCGGTCACCAGCACCGCCGACACTTTCGCGCTCGCGGTCGTCATCGTCGAGATGCTGACCGGCGAGCTACCGTGGGGCATCCACGACGACCACATCCTGTACTTCCGGCAGAAGACGGAAGCACCAGTCTTCGGACCGGAGGTACCGCGGGCGTGGCTACCGGTCCTCTCCGCCGCGCTCTCACCCGACCCGACGAGGCGCCCACCGTCGGTGCGTCTGTTCGTGCTCGGGCTGGCAGAGCGCCTCACCGCGCTCCCACCGATCTGGTCCGACGGCATCCAGATCATCGCCGAGGTGGCGCCCGACCTGATCCAGCACGCGATGCCCACCGACGCCACGGTCCGCAGCAGCAGCAACGGGAGCGCGAGGCCGGCCCAGGTCCCGCTGCCCGAGCACGCAAAGACCCCGTCACCCACGACGCTGAGCAGCGCGAGCGGCGCCTCGGAAGTGCGGGCTGGGCCGCGGAGGAAGTCGCGGCTGCTCGCGCTGATAACGGTCCTCGTGATCTGCGCGGGGATCGTCGGCGCTCTGGTGTCCTACCTGACCGACAGCCGCGGCAACAGGGAGGTCGCCGGAGCGGACGAGGGGCACCCGCGCACAGCGGCGCCCTCCGTCGCAGACGCCAACATGACTGCGAGGCCGACCGCGGATGCGTTCTCTGCTCTCGACGCGGCGACCGCGGACGCGAGCGCCTCCGTCGACGCCGCGATCGTCGTCGACGCGGGGATCCATCGCCCGTGGTCGGAACCGCGTCGGCGGCAAGAGAGCGTACCCGCCGGATCGGCCGCGCCGCCCGCGCCGCCAGACGCGGCGCTCACCTCACCGTTGCCGGCAGAGGAAGCGAAGCAGAACCCCAACGTCCTTCGGCTCGAGGTGCAGCCGAAAGGGGGCAACCTGGTAGCGAGCAGCTCCTCGTGCGGCGACGAGGCGCTCACCGCGCTCTGGACAATCGTGAGGCAGGCGCCGCGCGTCGAGATCGGGGAAGGGGCGATCACGATGACGATCAACGGCAAGCCGCGGGCCGCCAGCCGCATCGCCGGATCAGGGTCGTACACCGTCGGCTTCTTCGACCTCGAAGACCACAGCACCCTCGCGATCACGGTCCCACGCCAGGAGGCAGGCGATCCGTCCTTCGAGACGGAGATCGCCCGCTTCGTGCGCCCGAGCGACCGCACGACCGCTTGCGTCGACAAGTGGCGCGGACGATCGAGGAAGGTCGAGCCGTGAAGCTGACCGCGAAGACCGTCGGCGACCTGCTCGAAGCCACCCTCGGCTACCGCGTCGAGATGAACCCGTACGGCTTCGAGCTGCGCAACGACCAGCTCGTTCCCGAGCGCGCGCGGTTGCGCAGCGGCTCGGGCATCGGCGGACAGAGCACCGTCTGGGGGCTCGTGCGCCTGCCGGCGGGAGAGCCGATCACCATGCGCATCGACACCAAGGCCAAGCTCGTGCGCGCAGTGCTGGAATTCATGGCCGGCCCCAGGCCGTCGCGCCTGTCAGACTACACGGTGCCGCGGGCCAAGCGCGTCGTGCACCCGCGCACGGGCGCATCGAACTTCGTGTGGTACCGAAGGCTCAAGAAACGGCCAACACCACGCGTGGTACTCGTCCCGTTCGGAGCTGCGCAACGATGAGAAGAGGAGAGCGAAGAGAATGATCACCGCATTCATGGCTGGAAGCGAGCTGCACGCCGTGTACGTCATCCGCCGCGAGGGCATGACCAAGATCCGCGCGCAAGGATCATGCTTGATCGAAGATGACGCTGGGCAGCCGTTGGCCATCTATCAGATTCCGGTTTGGGCGTTCGACGGGCGGCCGAAGTACGGCGAGATCCAGGTCTGCCAGAAATGCGCGAAGATCGTCGCCGCGACGAGGGAGCCGCCCAGGTGACCGCGGAGCTGCCAGACGCCGAGCTGGGACGCCTCGAGACATGGGCCCGAGAGCGCACGTCCAGCGCCGACGCGGTCGGAGCTGACCTGGCACAGATCGCACTGCGTGCTGCTGCTGAGCTGCGCGCGCTGCACGCGAGGTCCAGCGAGACGATCGCGGTCCCACTCTCGGACGCAACCGGAGCGATCCGCGAGTCGCTCCGGCAAACCCTGCGCGGACAGCACCTCGTGCTGTGCGACCTCGATCGACTGACGCGCTTCGACGCCAGCATCCTCGACCTAGACGAGCGCGCCTTCGAGGACGCGCTCCACCGCCTCGCCACAGAGGTGGCACGGACCCTGTACGGCTACTCGACGAAAGAAACGACGCGATGAGGGCGACCGACCAGGTCACGGAGGACCTCAAGCTCATCCGGCTCAATAGCGCCAGGATCGAGGGGCCCGACGACGAGAGCTATCCGTACAAGCTCGAAGTCAACCTCAGCCCGCCCGACCTGATGCTGGTCGCGTTCGTGATGCTCCACGGAGGCAGCGAGGAGATCGTCGTGCGCGGCAAGACGCGGTCAGCCATCAACCGGTTCGTCGCACTCAACGGCCTGCGGCGCCATCCCCGCCTCCGCTGGATGACGATCACAGGTCCCGGCGGCCTCCGCGAAGAGGTCCGCCGGTGATGCCGGCGAGCCACGACAGCGGCGGCGATCGCCCGGGGCCGACAGCGTCAGACCCGACGGCAGTCGACGCCGCGAGCCCGTTCGACTCTACCGAGGGGGGCGCGGACGCGGCCCCGCCCGCGGCGCGGCAGACCCAGCTGTCGGATCCGCCGACCGGTCTCGTGGTGCCGCGGGACAACTTCCGCGAGCTTTTGCCGGGAACCGTCGTCGGAGAGAACTACGAGGTCGACGCACGGCTCGGCGCGGGGGCGATGGGTGAGGTCTACGCCGCCAGGCATGTGCGCCTCGGCAAGCGCGTTGCAATCAAGGTGATCGGGCGCCGTCTGTCGGACGACGAGGCCGCAATCGAGCGCTTCGCCATGGAGGCCAGGACGCTCGCGCAGATCCAGCACCCGGCGATCGTTGCCGTCGAGCACGTCGGCGAGCTGGCAGACGGCCGCACCTATTTCGTGATGGAGTTCCTGCGCGGGGAGTCGCTGTTCGAGCGCCTCCAGCGCGGCAGGCTCCCCCTGCCCGAGGCGCTGCGCGTGCTCGACCAGATGGCGCGCGGCCTGGACGCGGCACACGCCGAGGGCGTCGTCCACCGCGACCTCAAGCCCGAGAACACGTTCCTGGTCCACCTGCCGGGAGAGCCGCCTGCCGTGAAGCTTCTCGACTTCGGCCTCATGAAGCTCGTCGCCGAGCGGGTCGGCGACGACCGGCGCGCAGAGCGCACGCAGAGCGGCGTCGCGATCGGCACACCGATGTACATGTCGCCCGAGCAGGCGCGCGGGCCCGACGTCGACCACCGCACGGACGTCTACGCGCTCGGCTGCGTCGCCTACGAGCTGGTGCTCGGCACCCCGCCTTTCCCGCACGCGAGGACCGTGCCCGAGCTCTACGCGGCGCACCTCAACGGATCGCCACCGCTGCCGCGCTCGATCTGGCCGGAGATACCGCCACAACTCGACTTCGCGCTGTTCGCGATGCTCGCCAAGGATCCTGGCCACCGCCCCACGCTCGCTCAATTCCGAGCGGTGATCGCGGCAGTGCGATCGAGCTCGTCCCAGCGAGCAGTCACGGAGTTCGTCAGGCCGCGCGCACCTCGGCCACGAAGGACTAAGATCGTGGTGATCATCGCCACCGCCCTGGTCGGGGGTATCACGATCGGAGGGCGCCTGATGTCCAAGTCTCCGTCTCCGCCCGCCTCACCCGCGCCGAAAGCCCACCGGATCTCCGCGCCGACCGCACCGATGCCGACACCAGACGCGGGCGCTCCACCCGTGCCCGAGACCCCGCACCTCGCGACGCCGAAAAAACGGACCCTGCCGCGGCAGTCGACGAAGCGCGGCAACGACGCGGGTCGAGCGGTCTCGGTGGTCCCGGCGTCGACGGCAGCGGCTATCGACGCCGGGGTGCCCGAGGCACCAGATCCCGTCCGGAAACGGACTCCGCCGACCATCGACCGCAACCAGACCATCAACCCGTTCAAGCGCAAGACGAACCCGTGACCTACGAAGATCTCCTCGACCACATCATCACCGACGGCATCGCCGAGGTCCGCGAGGCATACGCCGCCCCCGAGAACCACCACAAGCGCGACGGCGCGATCGAGGGCTTCGAGGCGTGCCGCGGCAAGAACCCCGCCGAGCTGGTGGAAAGCTGGAAGACGGCAGAGGACGAGGCGACGAAGATCATGCGCGACGACCGCGACGCAAAGACCGACGCCAAGAACTACTGGAATCGGCGCTATAAGGCTCCAAATCGAGTGGGTTTTGAACGTGATCTCGGTCGGGCTCGTGAACAGCGGGCATCCAGCGCTGCTCGGGCACTTACCGACTGCACGAGGTGCCATGAAGTACGCCGCGATCGTCGGCGTACACGGCGGAGCGTCATCGTGAAGCTCGTAATCTACCAGCACGGTGAACGACCCATCGAGATCGAAGCCGATCGAGTCCGCGTGTTCTGCGGCCAAGACCACTACGAACTGCGCGAGCAAACGGCGCACGGGCGCGATGGATCGAGCCTGCTCGTCCGGCTCGAAGAGCACGACGGCGGCCTCGCGCTCGATCTCGCGGTGTTCCCAAGCGGGGGCAACGCAGTACGCCTCAAGGGAGGACTACGATGAAGATCATCCTGTGGATCGCGATCATCACAATCAGCGCGCTTGAGACCACCGCGAGCGCGCAACCGCGCGCCGAGGACCTGTACGCGGAAGGCCAGGCGGCCTACGAGCGCACCGACTACGCGACTGCGATCGCAAAATGGCAGGCGTCCTACGACCTGTCGAAGGAAGTCGGACTGCTCTTCAATCTCGCGCAAGCCAAGCGGCTCGCAGGCGACTGTACCGCCGCGATCGCGACCTACCGACGCTTCGTCGCGGCCAACACCGATCCAACTTCCGAGCAGCACAAGCTCGCCGAGGACCTCGCACTCGAACTGGAGGGAAAGTGCCACCAGAAACCTGCCGTCGCGATCCCGCCGCCGCAGATCGTCGAGGATCCAAAGTTAAATGGCGGGCTAAATTTAGCCTCTCGCCTGAACGATCGTGAATCCAACCATGAATCTGGCCGGACGAGACCGGGACGCCCGTGGAAGATCGCCGGCCTCGCGACCGGCGGCGTCGGTGTCGTGACGCTTGCTGTTGGTCTGGGCCTCGGACACCACGGGGCCTCGATCGGAAACGAGATCACCGCGGCGTGCCGCGCGAGCTGCGACTGGGCGGAGCTGAAGGACAAAGACGCGCGAGGGAGGCGCGAGGTCGCGATCGGACGGACGCTCGACGCGGTCGGCGTCGCGGCGATCGCGGGTGGGGCCATCTTCTACTATTTCGGTATCCGCCGGGGGGAGATCACCGTCGCGCCCGCGCGAAGCGGCAACGGAGGCGTCGCGTCGTGGAGCGGCTCGTGGTGATACGCTGCCTCGGAGGCAGCCCGAAATGACACCGCACGCGAGAGCTCCAACTCGACCGCGAGCAGCTCGAGGGCGGCGACGTCTTCGGAGGTGGCGGTGCGCATGATGAAGTTCCGCAACACGCGGAT
>Ga0207646_10007921_pt1 | contig 10724 bp, 8 predicted proteins | sample KBSK5502metaG_FD_184343 | JGI IMG/M metagenome (GOLD analysis project Ga0207646, IMG submission 184343) | Corn, switchgrass and miscanthus rhizosphere microbial communities from Kellogg Biological Station, Michigan, USA - KBS K5-50-2 metaG... | ecosystem: Host-associated > Plants > Roots >...
TACGTTATCCGCTGTGACAAAGCCAGGACCGGTCTGGAGGACATCGTTCGAGATGGTATTGAGGTTCGTCTTGTACAGTGTCAACAAGACGATGGGCAGGTATCCCTGCTCAAACTGCTGCTGGTCAATGGCAAACAACATCTGACCAGCCTTGATCGCATTCAGCACATCAGACGACAGGTCGAAGGTAGCCAGCTTGATCTGCCCAAGCTTGTTCAGGCTCTGGAGCGCTTTGATGGCCGGAGTAGCTCCCGTGGGGCCAAGCGTCAGGATGCCATCGATACTGGGATCATGCTGGAGCGCAGCCGCAATGGTCTGCTGGGTCTGAGTCGGGTTGCTCAGGTTAACTCCTATCTCAGTAACTGTGCCGCCTGTCTGCGCCAACCCTTCCTTAAAGCCCTTGCAGCGCAGTGTAAGAGCGGCGTTACCGACCTCCTGGTTGACGCAGAGGGCGTGTTTGACACCGGCAGCACCCATTTTCATACCGCCGCCAATGCCAGCCTGTTCCTCGGTCTGCCCGATGTGAACAAGCACCCCCAGGCTCTTCGCAACATCGGAGCCAGAATTGATCGAGATCACGGGGATACCAGCAGCGACAGCCGCTTTAATCGAGGGACCCAGGCCTTTGGGATCGGGGATCGAGACGACCAGCCCATCCGGGTGGGCTGCCACCGCAGTATCAATGAGATGGGACATTGCTACCACATCGAAAGTGGCTGAGGCTGGCGCTTCATAGATAGCCGTGACACACATATCGTGGGCTCCCTGGTCAACGCCTTTCTTGACCACCGACCAGAACGGGTCTGAGGCCTGGCCGTGTGTGACCACATAAAACTTGAGGTTCGCGCGTGACGCGGGGCATGATCCCGACGCCGAGCCGGTGGTGGATGACCCACCACTGCCACAGGCAGCAAGGACGAGAGGCAGCATTACTACCAGGATGATGAGTTTTTTGAAGAATCGGTGCATGTTGTTCTCCTTTGGTTGCACATGAAATCCGTTAAAGTTGTACGTGAGATCCGCTAAAGACAACTCGTGCATGGCTCACCTCGTTGGGACACGAGTCGCTCTATTGCCATTGGCGCCCTGATTCCTTCTCGCTAGCTTCCTCCTTTCCTGGAATGTACGATCCCTTTCTTATGCAAATAGTCATAGGGAGTTGTCACTGTTCGACACCTGCAAGCAATGCTGCCCTATTGCTACTGCCCCAGAAAATAGCGCTCCTGTGCCCGCCTTTCTGCCCACGCGGCATAGGCGGCCTGCACCTGGGGCATCTCGCTGACTTCGGCAACCGGTACATCCCACCAGCTTTCATAGCCGGGCACTTCCACGTAGCGATCGTTCTGAATGTAGATCACCGATGTCCGATCGGTTGTCCGCACTTTCTCGAGCGCGGCAACAAAATCAGCATAGGTCTTGCACTCGACCACGTGCGCACCCAGGCTGCGCGCGTTCGCCGCCAGGTCAACGGGCAAAATCTGTACATCCGCGCCTGCTGAGTCTCCGGGCAATATCCCATTGCGCGGGTAGACATAGCGGGTGCCGAAGCCATCCTCACCCAGTGAGCGGCTGAGAGCGCCGATGCTCTTGAAACCATGATTGTCGAGCAGCACAATGATCAACTTGTAGTTTTCCTGGATCGACGTCACAATCTCGCTGTTCATCATCAAATAGGAACCATCACCTACCATCACATACACGTCGCGCTCAGGCGCGGCCATCTTGACGCCCAGACCACCCGCAATCTCATAGCCCATGCAGCTGTAGCCATATTCCAGGTGGTAATTCTTGGGGTGACGTGCCCGCCAGAGCTTGTGCAGATCACCGGGCAGACTGCCAGCAGCACAGACCATGATCGCGTCGGAAGCGCTCAGTTCGTTCACCGCGCCGATCAACTCGCCCTGGCTGGGCAGTGGCTCATTGCGCATAGCATAGATGCGCTCGACCTCGGCATCCCACGCCGCGTGAAGTTGCCTGGCCTGAGCATGATAACTCTCATCTACATGGTAGCCGTCGAGCAGCGTAAGCAACTCTTCCAGCGTCGCTTTCGCATCGCCAACGAGCGGTAACGCTAGATGTTTGGCTGCGTCGAACGCAGCCACGTTGATATTGATGAAACGCACCTCGGGATTCTGGAAAGCGGTCTTTGACGAGGTGGTGAAGTCACTATAACGGGTACCGACGCCAATGACCAGGTCTGCTTCTTTCGCAAGGCGGTTAGCGGCGAAGGTGCCGGTGACACCAATCGCGCCCAGGCTTAGTACGTGGTCGTAGCGCAAACTGCCCTTGCCCGCCATCGTTTCACCGGCAGGAATGCCGGTTTGATCGACGAAACGCTGCAAGATGTCCGGTGCCTCCGAGTAGATGACGCCGCCACCAGCGACAATCAAGGGATGCTTGCTGTTCCGTATCCACATCGCTGCCTGCTCAAGCGCGCTCCGATCTGGTCGATTGCGTGGGATGCGCCACAGGCGCTTGTGGAAGAACGCTGCGGGATACGCATATGCCTCCGCCTGGACATCCTGGGGGAGGGCCAACGTGACAGCACCGGTTTCCGCCGGGCTTGTCAGCACACGCATAGCCTCGGGGAGAGCGGTCAGCACTTGCTCAGGGCGCGTAATGCGATCCCAGTAACGACTCACAGGCTTGAAGCAATCGTTGACCGAGATATCCTGGCTGTGTTCGGATTCTAGCTGCTGTAAGACGGGAGCGACATTGCGGCGTGCGAAAATATCTCCTGGCAGCAACAACACGGGCAGGCGGTTGATTGTGGCTGTAGCAGCACCGGTCACCATATTGGTCGCGCCCGGGCCGATAGAAGAAGTGCAGGCAAGCGCCTGCAAGCGATCCCTGGTTTTCGCATAGGCCGTGGCGGCATGCACCATGGCCTGCTCGTTGCGCGCCAGGTAGTAGCGGAACTCCGGCATCTGCTGGAGTGCTTGACCGATGCCGGCGACATTGCCATGACCAAAGATACCAAAGCACCCGCCGAAAAAGGGCAGCTCTAGCCCATCGCGCTCCACGTACTGGCTCTTAAGAAATGCGATGACGGCCTGGGCCATCGTCATATGCTTCGTTGCCTGCTTATCCATGTTCGACCTCCAATCGTTCCAGAAACTACGTCGCGAGAACTAGAATCCACCGTGGTTTTGAATGAACGTCATCACCTCGTCGTAGGTGGGCATGAAGTTTGCGCAGCCATGCCTGGTGACCAGGATCGCGCCGCAGGCATTCCCCAAGCGCGCAGCCTTGTACCAATCCCATCCACTGACGAAACCGTACAGGAAACCCGAGGCAAATGCATCGCCGGCGCCCAGGATATTTTCCACCTCCACCGGAAAGCCTGGCACCTCGATCTGCGTGGCAGGACTCCCGTTGGATACGAGATGAACCATGGAGCCTGCCGCGCCGCGCTTCTGTGCGAGCACACGCGGCCCCAGGCTAAGCAGCGCCTGGATTGCAGCATTGATGTCACCGCTGACTCGTGCGTCCGAAACCTGGGAATGAGACAGGCTGACCTGGCTCGCATCGGTCAACATGGCGGCATTGATTTCGTCTTCCGTGCCGACCACAATATCGACCAGGCGCAGCGATGAGCGGAGTGTGACGCCGAAGGCACGCGGGTCATGCCACTGATCGGGACGGAAGTCGATATCCAGCATCACCGGGACGCCCGCCTGCTCTGCTGTCTCGGCGGCAAACAGCGTAGCGCTGCGACTTGGCTCCTTGCTCAGGCCGGTACCGGTAATTAGCAGGGCTTGACTGCCTGCAATGGGCGTCGCCAGGACATCGTCGATGTTTAGTTCGATATCGGCGCAGTTATCACGGTAATATGTTAGAGGAAAGCGGTCCGGTGGCTCGATACCCAGCACGACTGCGCTTGAGCGATGTCCCGGTTTGCGTGGGATGAAACGTGTTTCAACCCCTTCATTTTGCAGAAAATGCAAGATAAAGTCGCCCACCTGGTCGTCTCCTACCGCTGTCAATAGCGCCGGCCGCAGGCCCAAACGCCGCGTGCCAACGCTGATGTTCGTTGGGCAGCCGCCAACATAGGCTGCGAAACTGGTGATTTCCACGAACGGAGCACCGATATCGTTGGAGTAAAGATCGATCGAGGATCGTCCCATGGTGATCACATCGTATAACCTGCTGGCTGTATCCATGCCTGGCTCCTGTTCTTATCGCAAATGGCGTGGTGACGCTCAAAATACCAGTGATATGCTTCGGCTATCAGGCCGAGGAAGTGCTTACTATCTTAACCGGCCTACGATAACGGATCGGTAACGTGTGCAATACCTTTATAAGGTGTACGCGGGGAATCAGAAACTATAAATAGGCGTGGTTGCTAGCCACCAACTTTCGATCCCGGGGATGAGCCCCGGAACTCACTGATGCTGACCGGGCGACCTGCCTGGTAGGCAAGTGTAGCAGCAACACCAATCTCGCAAGCAGCGAGCGCCTCAGTACCGCTGACTGCTGGAGACTGTGCATTGTGCAGGCAATCGACAAAGTGCTGCAATTGGGTACGATAGGCATCACCGAACCGCTCCATCAGGTATGGCGTCACATCGTACTGAGCGCCTGCGCGGGTTAACAGAACCACCGGTGTATACTGGTGAGCGCCAACCATCACCGCGCCCTCAGAGCCGAGGACCTCTGTCCGGATATCATAACCATAGAACGCATTGCGGCTTACTTCGACATTGCCGAGCGCGCCATTCACGAAGCGCAGATTAATCACAGCGTTGTCGATGTCGCCGGCTGACTCAAGATCTTTGCAAACGAGAACGGTTCCCTCCGCCGTCACACGTTCCACTTCGCTGCCCATGAGCCAGCGAGCGAGGTCGAAATCGTGGATGGCCATGTCGAGAATCAATCCACCATTTTTAGCAGGGTCCATATAACCACGTGGTGGGCAGAACGGGTCACGGCTGAGCGCCTTAAAGGTGACCGGGTTCCCGATCTGGCCATCAGCGATCATTTTTTTGGCCCTTTGATACGCTGCATCGAAGCGGCGCATGAAGCCAACCTGGAGCGGTACCTGCGCTCGTGCGACGGCTTCTAATACTTCGTAATTCTCTGCGAGCGTTAGAGCGAGGGGTTTCTCACAGAAAATCGCTTTGCCCGCATTGGCAGCAGCGATCACAAGATCGTGATGCGTACTGGTCGGCGTGGCGATAACAACGGCATCCAGTTCAGGGAGCGCAATCAGTTCAAGGGCGTCCGCAAAGGTGTGGGACACACCGAGTTCGTCTTCCAGCTGAGTCCGTGTTTGCCCGCCTGTTTCCGCAACCGCGTACAGCTGGACCCCCGAGACCTGGGTTGCAAGCATGCGCGCATATAGCCGGCCCATCCTGCCAAGGCCGATCACGCCGATCTTGAGTAGAGCGGACATACGCAGAACCCTCCTTTTTTGACGCTAATCGCGTGCTAACGGGGCCGTGCTAGCGCGTTCTATGAGTGTAGGCGGCAACGTGTAGTTTCGCCCTGGACGATTATGCAACAGATCCAGCATCACCTGTGCTGCAAGACGTCCCAGTTCTACCTTTGGTTGATGGATCGTAGTAAGGGGAGGGGTCACGTAGCTGGTCATCTTGATGTCGTCAAAACCGATGACGCTCAGTTCCTGTGGCACAGCAATGCCCCTTTCCCGGCAAGCAATCAACACGCCAATTGCGATCATGTCGTTGTAGCAGAAGACAGCGGTAACCCCGCTATCGAGCAAGCGGGGCAACGAGGTCTGCCCTGCAGCGACATCTTCCTCAAGTGATGCCTCATCACCAGGTGTGATCACGGCCCAGGCGTCGCGATATGATACCCCTGCCGCTGCCAGCGCGCTCTGATATCCGAGAAGTCGTTGCCGGTTTGATCTCGGTCGCGTGCCAGTGCCGAGATAGCCAATTGAACGATGACCGAGTTGTAGTAGATGTTCCACTGCGAGTTGCGCACCCGCGGGATCGTCCACGGAAACCCAGTGCAACAAGTTGCCCTCTGACTCAGCCTGGCTGTTGATCAGTACGGTCGGCACCCGGATACGGTTCAGGCGCTCCCTGTAATTGCTGGTGATGCGAGATGCTGCGACAAGGACTCCGTCAACGCGCCGGCGGTGGAAGGTTTCGATAATCGTCATTTCCTGGTCGGGATCATTGTGGGACGCGCTGAGGATCACACTGAAGCCGGCCGCTCGGGCAACTTCTTCGACGCCTTTCATCACATCACCCCAGAATGGATCAGCAATCGACGTCACCACCAGGCCTATCGTGCTCGTACGTCGCCTTTGCAAACTCTGTGCAATGGCATTAGGCGTATAGCCCATCTCATGTGCCAGCTGCTGGATGCGCTCCCGTACATCTGCACTGATCAGCGGATTATCGCGCAGCGCCCGCGATACCGTCGAATGTGAGACCCCAGCTGCCCGGGCGATATCTTCAATGGATATCTCTTGCCGGCGCAAATAACCTACCTTCTTCCTTTGCTGAACGAACGGCAAATCGGCATCGGCCTGGTTAATGTAGACGTGTGTAGAAGCTGAAAAATATTTATGCACACGTGTGCATAGAACAAGTATACAGGACACAGATGCGCTTTGTCAAGAGGATATTTGCAAAATTTACACGGAAAACTCGGTCACTTTTTCTGGTGTGAAGCGCAGAGCAACACGAGACTGTTGTACTAAGGCCGCAATAGCTTGCTGTCTTGTTGCTTCATCTTTCATATAGCGTTCCACCAGGCGCTGGATATCCTGGCGGACAATAGTCTGATCTTCGCTGATGGTCACGGTGCCATAGAGGCTGACATAGCGATTCCCATCTTGCACACAGATCGCGATGCGGGGATCACGACGAAGATTCTTCACTTTCTGCAGGTGGCCCGGCGTACTCATGACGATCGTTCCATCATTTTCAAGCAAATACCACATCGTGGTCAATTGTGAACTCCCATCTTTGTTAAGAGTACTTAACACAGCAAAATGTTCTTCGCTGAGCAACTCCTTTGCCCAATCAGAAAGTATGCTTGTCACAGGGAAATCTGCCTTTCATATTGTAAATTGCACAATTCCACCTTCAGGGCCTGGCCGGACGCACCGGACGCCTCAGCCGTGTCTCACTGCTGCCTCGGCGAGCAGCTCGACGAGCCGGTTGGGAGTCGAGACCATTGGCCAGTGACCGGTGTCGATCGTGCGGAAGGTCCAGTTCGGCTCCTTGCGCATTGCCGCGACATCCTCGGAGAGCCAGTGGCCCCCCATCGTGCACGCGATGTAGGTCGCCCGCTGCTCAGAGAGCGGTCGGGAGAGGACGGCCGGTTCGGATATCGTGCGGCCCGGATGCCCAAGAAAACGCTCCAGGAGCCACTGTGTCTGCTCAGTGGACAGACCATTGCCGTCAAGAGCCGCAAGGTCGGGAGCCGGCCAGCGACCCTGATGTTCGGCGATCTGGCGGAGCTCGTCCTCACGCTGGCGCTCGTCGAGGGCGTCGAGCATCGACTTGCCGTCGTGCGGCAGGAACGCTTCCACATAGATGGTGTGCGCCACGCGATCGGGCGCGCGGTCGGCGACCTGACCGGCCACGATGCCCGCATAGAGGTGCCCCACGACAACGACATCCCGCAGGTCGTCCGCCTCTAAGATCGAGAGCACATCGTCGACATGGGTTGCCAGCCCGACGTTCGAAACATCGGTCCCCTTGGACAGTCCGGACAGCGTGACCGGGTAGACGTGATGACCGAGCGCGCGCAGCCCGCAGGTCACCGGCTCCCAGACCCAGGCACCCATCCAGGCACCGGGGATCAAAACAAAGTTCGTCATGATTCACGCGGCGCGGATACCCGCATCTGATCTGTGCGGGAGCAAGCGCCGCCCTCCTTTCAAGAATTGCGCAAATTGATGTCTTGTCTCCACCTCAGGATGAGGGACAAACCTCTGATCAAATGGGTGTCCCCGCCTCTTCCATTGCCAGCTATGGCGAACGAGAAACTACCCTGGATAAGCTATGACGCGCACGCGGCTTTCGTTCTTGCGGTTGGCAGGAGTATCTGCCGGTAGTCAGGTCATTGCTTCCTGACGCTCATGGTTTGCACTCCAGCAAGCACCTTTCATTTCCCCGAAGCGTGAGATGAGCCGGATCGACGTGTTCTTCTCGATCCAGATGCGTCGAAAGGACGACAGAGGCCGTACCAAATGGTGACAAGTCGAGCACCTGTTCTGAACTTGCGAAGTTGAGCACGATCAGAAAGCGTTGCGCGTCCGAGTCAAGGAGGGAGCGCCTAAACGCATCGCATGGCTTTCCATAAGTGGGGCACCTCCAATAAGTTTGTCCGTCCGTCCGTTCGTGTTTTCTTAAGATAGAGAGAGCATACCTGAAAACAGCTCACAAGTGAATGCGAAATACAAAAGAAATATGCTATGCTACTCGCAAAAAGAAAGGAAAATGTGGGACATGGCTTTGCAATCAGAAAGGTCGCTCGATAGCACCGATTGGAAGATCTTACGCGAACTGCAACAGGACGCGCGCCTCTCCTATAACGAATTGGGGCGACGTATAGGGCTGTCCGCTCCGGCGGCTGCCGATCGCGTGCGCAAGCTGGAAGATGCGGGCGTCATCACCGGCTACAGCGCACAGTTAGATCCGGCGAAAGTAGGCATGCCGCTGCTGGCCCTGATTCAATTGCGCTGTGTTCAGGGCTCGTGCCTGTTAAGAACGAGCATAGCCGAGGAGTTCCCGGAAGTGCTGGAGATGCATAAGCTGAGTGGCAGCCATTGTTCTGTTCTCAAAGTGGCTCTCTCTTCCATGCGGCATCTGGAGGCCTTCAATGAGCGATTAAGTGTTCACGGCGCCCTGGTCGTCAATATTGTGACGTCCAGCGTATTGACCCACCGCGTCATCGATTGGGAACAGCTCGACGGAAACTTCGATCTTCCAAACTATCCAGGTTGGACCAAGCAATAGATCTCTTTCACTATTCTTTGCTTCCATCCTTTGGAGATCTCCCTCTCAGAAGTCTGCAGCGAGTGCTGGAGAGGGTCTCAACGACCACGGAATATTGCGATTTACAGGCAGGCTGGAGACCAGAGTTGGCAGGAGTGCGAGGCTATGAGATCACGGCTTCATACCCCACGCGGTAAGCAGGTAGAAGATCGCGACGAAGTCATCTTCCATCGTCTCGAGAAGCGTCCGCTCGTAGAGGCGATCCAGCTCCTCTTGACCGGGAATACCCGCCTCTGGGAAAGTGTTTCGCGTTTTGAGCATGAAAGGCTGGATTAATTTGAAGAAGACGCGGAAGTTCTGGTACATTGCCCGGTGGGCCACGGCTCCCGTGGAGTAATTGATCGCGTGCGCCCTGGTCCCAATACCCTCGAGCACTGCCCGGGTTAAGAGTCGCTCCAGCATCGGGGTAATGCCGAATGTCCGACCGCTGGGGTCGAAGCTGTGCCCGGTAAGGGAGGTCGCTCTCATGATCAGGCTGTATAACTGTTCAAACGCCGGGCTGTTAGTCTTCCCCCAGAGGTCGGTTTCGGTGAGGCGTAGGATCCCGCCCGGGCGCAGGATGCGAACGCACTCCTGCACAAGTGCCGGCCAGTCGGATGTCCGCATGAACCCCGCAATGGTGCGGGCATTCACCAGATCAAACGAGCTACCAGGGAAGTCCAGCGGCTTCGTCGCATTCATTACGATGAAGTGGGCGTTATCAAGGTGTTGAGTCCGTGCCTGCATCTGGGCATACTCGATCATGGCCTTACTGATATCGATGCCGGTGACCTCGATGTGGGGATAGGAGAAAGCCAGTTCCTGGACCCAGCCGCCAGGGCCACAGGCGATGTCGAGCACATCATGGAGGCCCTCGACGCCGCTCTGTTCGGCAAGCAGCCCGCCCATGCACCTGGTCAGCGTGCGGTCCTGGTCGAGCAGGCGTAACATCTCCGCGCCGGATTCGGGGTCGTTCACATATGTATTTTCGTCGTTCGTATTCTTTAATTCAGATGCCATGGCAAGACTTCTCTTCCTAGCGGCTTGCTTCCGCAAGGCGCGACCGGACTAGTTCCTCTTCAATTTGTTGCCACACCAGTTGCTCCGCCTGGGTGGCACTGATGTACTGCTGACGGTCTGCTGCCTGCCTTAAGATTCCTAGCAGGCGCTCGCGAAATCCAGAGATATAAGGTCGTTGTTCCTGTTGAGGCGGGAATATCCGCAACTGGATACAGCGTGGATCATAAAATTGGTCTGGCTCAAGTGCCAGCGCGAGCACATCAGCGTAGTTGCTGATGAGCTGCTGGCGAACTGGAGTAAAGTAATCGAGTTGGGTGCTGGAAACGAGGAGGCTTCCCGCAATGTTGCCCCCAAAGGTGATGGGCCCTGCCGCTGAACTCTTCTCCCATGCTCCCTCAGAAGCGGGAAATCGGTTGCCTTGCGCGTGAAGGTCCGCAATTGCAACCACGTGACCGGAGATGACGGCGTACCCGGCCAGCGATTCTGCTCCTAGCAGCATGGTCTCACGTTCCATATTTTGCTCCCAGGGCGGGCTTCCCCGGCCCTTGTCTGTCAGCAGGCTACTGACCAGGTTTCCATTCGAGGGTGGAAGGCAGCGAGCAATGCTGATCCCGATTCCATAACGATCGGGATCAAGGTGTTTGAGCGCCTGCTCCAGAACGAGGTCACAGAGCACCCAATAGCGGAGATTTTTGGGTGTGGTGGCGCGCGTTTGCAGGACACGCAAATAGAATTCGCTGG
>Ga0207646_10007922_pt1 | contig 10723 bp, 8 predicted proteins | sample KBSK5502metaG_FD_184343 | JGI IMG/M metagenome (GOLD analysis project Ga0207646, IMG submission 184343) | Corn, switchgrass and miscanthus rhizosphere microbial communities from Kellogg Biological Station, Michigan, USA - KBS K5-50-2 metaG... | ecosystem: Host-associated > Plants > Roots >...
GGTACTGACGCACCACGTCTAACACGGCGCCGATCACGTCGGCCACGTCCTGGTCGCTGAGCCGGGGGTTCAGCGGCAGGCTGAGCATGCGCTGGTAGTTCGCGCACGCGATCGGGAAGGTGTGGGGGCGGTAGCCGTACTTGTTTCGGTAGTATGGGTGCAAGTGAATCGGGATGAAGTGCACCGACGTCCCGATGTTCCGCCGCGTCAGCTCTTGGATGAACGCGTCGCGGCCGATGCGGAGCGTGTTCAGCCGGAGCCGCACGACGTAGAGATGCCAGGCGTGCTCGACGCCCGCACGCTGCACGGGAAGCTCGAGCTCGTCCCGGTCCGCGAAGGCGTCGTTGTACATCCGTACCACCGCACGGCGGCGCTGCTGAAATCCCGCGAGCTTGCGCAGCTGCCACAGCCCGAGCGAAGCCTGGATGTCGGTCATGTTGTACTTGAACCCTGGCGCGACGATCTCGTAGTACCACTGCCCGCCGCGGTCGTATCGCTTCCAGGCATCGCGGCTCATGCCGTGGAGGCTCAGGATCCGGGCCCGCTCGATGAATTCCGCACCGCCCGTCAGCATGCCGCCCTCGGCCGTGGTGAGATTCTTGGTGGCGTAAAAGCTGAAGGCGGTGGGGTTGGCGCCGGCACCGATGGCGCGGCCGTTGTGTTTGGCGGGCAAGGCGTGAGCCGCATCCTCGATCACGCTGAGTCGGTGAACCCGCGCGAGTTCGCCGATCGGGTCGAGCGCCGCAGGGTGGCCGGCGTAGTGCACCGGGAGAATGGCGCGCGTCCGCGGCGTAATCGCCGCAGCCACCAGGCCGGGATCGAGGTTCAACGTGTCCGGCTCCACGTCCACGAGCACAGGCCGAGCCCCGACGTGCTCGATCACGTTCACCGAGGCGGCGAAGGTCATCGTGGTCGTGATGACCTCCGCGCCCTGCCCGATTCCGGCCGCCACGAGGGCGGTGTGGAGCCCCGCCGTGCACGAGTTGAGAGCGAGTGCCGCTGGCGCGCCGAGATACGCGGCGAACTCCTGCTCGAACTGTTTGACCTTCGGCCCCGTCGTGATCCAGGTGGAGCGCAGGGTGTCAACCACCTCCTGGATCTCCTCCTCGCCGATCATCGGAGGGGAGAAGGGCAGGAAGTCGCGCCGTGCCGAGGGGATGCCCGGGAGCGGGATCGGTCGCTCGGGAACGGTCGGTGCTCGCTGCGGTCGTGTCGTCATTCCCATCCGGCGGCGGTAGGTCCGTCGCCGCGCATTCGCACTTCTTGTGCGCAGGAGCGCTCGGCCAGATCGCCTTGGGACAGAAGGGCTTAGGGCGCGAGCGTGGCGCGGATACGACGGCCTGGTGACGCTCCTGACTTACAACTGCGCTGGCAGTCTGCGACGGAGCGCCATGCGGGGACCGAGCCCGAGCCTCCCGCACACATTGTGGCAGGTTCCTTACAGCCGGGGCCGCGCACAGCGGCCGCGCTCGGGGCGGCGCCAGTATCTCGCTGGTAGCGGGCATGTTGCGCCGTTGACCGCCACCGGGCCGTTGGTACCGAGTTTGCCGAGCTATTGCCCGTACGCGGAAGCCAGGCTTCGAGTCACCATCGAAAGGATGCCATGTTCCGACCCCTCCCGTTGGTTGTCGCTGCGCTCGTCGCGGGGTTGCTCGTGTTGGGCGGTCTCACTCCGGGCGAGGCACAAATAGCCTCGCCGGTCTCGTACTCGCAACGCCTGACCCAGACCCGCGCCGACCTGGAGCGGCTTCTCCAGCGGCTCGTGGGGATGGCACGGGCGGACCAATACGAGCACGGTGTGTCTCCTGACTTCGCACGCGCCGAGATGTCCTATATCCAGCGGCGGCTCGACGAGGGGGACTTTCACGTGGGCGACCGCGTCCTCATCACCGTGGAAGACCCGGAGCCGCCAGCGGCGGTGTCTGCGAGCGCGGCCGGCAGGTCGACCGAGCAGCAGCTCTCCGACACCTTTACGGTGGGCCCCGCCCAGGAGCTTTCCCTCCCGCAGGTCGGAGTGGTGTCCTTACACGGCGTCCTGAGGTCGGAGCTGGAGCAGCGGCTGGCGCAGGATATCGGCCGCTACATCCGAGACCCCGTGGTGCATGCCCGCCCCCTGGTGGGGCTCGCGGTTACGGGGGAGCTGACGCGACCGGGGTATTACAGCGTTCCGGCGGACGCCGTGATCCCGGCGGTCTTGATGGCGGCCGGGGGAACGACGCACGACGCCAAGCTGAACAGCCTGAAGATTCAGCGAAACGGCACTACCATCTGGCAGGGGGACGCGTTGCGACGCGCGATCGCAGGGGGGAGCACGGTGGATGACCTCGAGCTGCGTCCGGGGGACGCGATTGTGGTGCCCCGCAGAGGCTCGATCGGGAGCTTATACGGACCCGCGCAACTGTTCGCTGTGCTGCTCGGTATCCCCGTCACGATTTATACGCTAACGAGGATTTTCTGAAGCCCCCGTGCTAACGGGGCGTCGACGCCCTCGCGCTGCTGTCGGGCGCGGCAGGACCGCGGTGTGCGGCGGCAGGTCCAGCTCGAAGAAGAAGCGTGTCCCCCACCCGAGCCGGGTCTCGAGCTCCAAGGTCGAGCCCTGCGCTTCCACAAGCTTGCGGGTGATCGCGAGGCCGAGGCCGGTGCCCGAGAAGCAATAGCCACCCGGCCCCCGCGGGCGGCGGAGCGGCTGGAACAGGCTCGTCAACGCGCCGGCGTTGATGCCGGGTCCCGTATCCCGCACGGAAAACGTGACACGGGTCGCCGCCTGCTCCTCGCAGGCGACCTCGACGTAGCCGCGCTCGGTGAACTTGAGCGCGTTGGTGGTGAGGTTCAGCACCGCGCGTGAGAGCGCCACCGGGTGACCGAGGCGGAGGTCCACCGTCGGCGGGCAGAGGCGAATCTCGAGCGCCTTCTCCTCGGCCATCGGACGGACGATCGCGCGCACCGATTCCATCAGCTCGGTCACCGAGAAGGGCGACGGGTACGCGTCCGCGAGCTCGTTGCCGCCACTCGCCAGCTCGATGGCATCGGACACGACCGAGCTGAGGCCGAGGGCGGCGCTGTAGATCAGCCCCAGCTGGCGCCGCTGCACGTCGTTCACGTCGCCGCTCTGGCCACGCTGCAGCGTTTCGGCGAGGAACAGGATGGACGTGAGCGGGGAGCGCAAGTCGTGGATCACCTCGACGAGGAGGTCGAGACCCGGCAGGGCGGGCAGGTCGGCCTCGGGGCCTGGGGCGACCCCCCGGCGTACTTGCTCGAGCGCGTTCAGCGTCCCGAGAATCGCCGTGGGCGAGACCGGCGTCGCCGCTTCCGACCAGGCATGCAGCAGCTCGGTCTGCAGCATCTCGACCAGACGGTGGCCGAGCCCCGCTGCGGGCCGGGGCAACAGCTGCGTGACGTAACCAGGTCGCTGCTGGTCGGTGGCCAGCGCGAGGGCCGCGAGGATGCTCGCCACGGCTTCGCTATCGACGGACGGGAGCCCGGCGGCGACCGCCTCCTCTCGCCAGCGGCGGGCGACCCGCCGGGTCGCGGCCGTCACGATCGCCGACGACACGCCGGCAAGCGGGGCGTCGAGCTCCGCGAGGGGCGCGTCCTCGAGCGTCAAGGAGACGGGTCGGGTGGGTGGGGGCGGTGCGACCGGAGCCGCCGGCTCGATCACGCTGCCGCGACCGGGACTCGCTCTCACTCTTCTTCTGTACCGCTCAGCAAGTTCCGCTGCAAGCCGTGGCGCTCCATCAGGCGGTAGAACGTGGTGCGGTCCACCTTCGCCATGCGGGCCGCTTTGGACAAATTGCCCCCGGCGCGGATCACCACGCGCGTGAGGAAGCGGCGGTCGAAGCGGGCGAGTAAGCGGTCGCGCGCCTCGTAATAGCTGTCGCTCGTATCCGCCTCCTCGGCGAGCGCGCCGAGCTCGGGGTCCGAGCCGTTGTCGCTGATGAACGGGATGTCCTCGGGCCCCACGTCGGCGCCGGGCTCGAGCAGCACCACCGCGTGCTCGATGACGTTCTGCAGCTCGCGCACGTTGCCGGGCCAGGAGTGGGCCCGCAACGCCCACAGCGCGGCCTTGGAGAGGCGCGGCAGTGGCTCTTGCCCCTCGCGATGACGCTTCCAGTAATAGGCGAGGAAATGCTCGGCCAGGAGCGGGATGTCGTCCACGCGCTCGCGCAGCGCGGGCACCTGGAGCGGCACGACGCGCAGCCGGTAGTAGAGGTCCTCGCGCAGCGCGCCGGACGCCACGGCCTCCTCGGGGTCGCGGTTGGTCGCCGCAATGAACCGCACGTTGACCACCGCGTCCGTCGTCTCGCTGCCCACCCGCCGCACCACGCCGTCCTGGATCACGCGCAGCAGCTTCGCTTGGATCGGTTTCGACATCTCGATGAGCTCGTCGAGGAACATCGTGCCGCCGTTCGCCACCTCCAGGAGACCTGGTTTGTCGCGCACCGCGCCTGTGAACGCCCCCTTGCAATGTCCGAACATCTCCGACTCGAGGAGTGTTTCGGGGAGCGCGGCGCAGTTGACGGCGAGGACCGGACGGCTCGAGCGGCGACTATGATGGTGGATGAACTGGGCGATCAACTCCTTGCCGCTGCCGCTCTCGCCCGTGATGAACACCGACGCGTCGGTCGCCGCGACGCGGCGCGCCAGCGTGATCAGCTCGCGATACTTGGGAGCCGTGCCGAGGATCGTGACACGGGCATCCGCCGCGTCGGCGCCGGGCTGGTCGCGCAGCGCGCGCGACTCGCGCGCCACGGCCACGGCGTGGGCGGCGCGCCCGATCAGGACCTGGAGCTGGCTGCCCGTGAACGGCTTGGGGAGGTAGTCCCACGCGCCGGCGCGCAGCGCTGCGATCGCGCTCTCGACCGTCGGCTTCCCGGTGATCACGATGACGATCGTCTCGGGGTTGGTGGCGAGCGCGGCGGCGAGCAGCTGCATCCCCGCCACCTGGCCCATGTACAGATCTACCAGGACGATGTCGAAGGCATTCCGCTTGAGCGTCTCGAGCGCCTCCTCGCCGCGCCCGACCGTCTGCACGCGATAGCCTTCCACCTCGAGCACGCTCGCGCAGCTTTCCCGCAACGTGCGCTCGTCGTCCACGACGAGGATGCGTAAGGTCGCCCGCATAGCGGGATCGATGGTGAGGAGGTGTGCGGGGTCGCCGGCGGGAACAGCACGCCCGCGCTCCGCGAGCGCCGCTTGATCAAAACGGGTTGGGATCGCCATCTGTGGCTTCGTCTCCTGAGTGCCGGCCCTCATCGCCACTGCAGCGCCGCACGCCGAGGGTGGGCCGGAGCGAGCGCGCCGCGCGACCCAGCGGCTCGCAACCAGACGATAAGGTAGCGCACATCGGCCTCCGGCGTGAGTCCCCCGACGCGGTTGTGGCGGCTCCGCTACGCCCGGCCGCGCCGGCGCCTATGTACGGCAAGGTCTGTACCGCCGGCTGTCGTCGGAGCTTACGGGTTAAAGTGTCCTAGCACAGCGAGATACCGGGGGGTTCCTCGATCGGCGCATGAAGACCGGCGGCGCAACAGCTACTGGGCGGCGGCGGGGGAGGGTGCGAACGCTCGGATCGCGCCCGCGTCGCTCCCCTCGTCCTCCGCGGCGCGCAAGGCGTGCAGCGCGCGCGCCAGGAGCACGGCGGGATCCAGTGCCGCCGAGCGGAAGCCGGAGCGGGCATAGTACCCGGCGCGCAGGCCCAGGGGCCCCTGCGCGGTGGCGAGCGCGCGGCGTTTGCCGGGCGCGGCGAGTACGGCTCCGACCCGACGAAACAGGTTCACGGCGCCGGGTGCGTCCGTGTCGGGGGCGAGCACGGCGAACTCGCGGGGGCCCAGCCGGCCCACGGTGTCCGCGGCGCGGGCGGCGGCCCGCAGCTCCCGCCCCAGGGAAACGACGGGCGCCGAGCCGTCCCGGTGGGGCGCGACCGCGATACAGGCGAGGGAGGCGTCGCGGCGGTCCACCTGCGCCGCCAGCTCGCGGGCCCGGCGCTCCAGCCCCCGCGCGTTATACAAGCCAGTGCCGGGATCGAGCAGGCCTCTGTCGCGCGCCGCGTCGGCGTCGAGCTTGGCCCGCAGGTGTCCCTCGAGTCGCAGCAGAAACTCTTCCGTGTCGAGCGGTTGTCCCCACACGCCGCTGGCCCCGGCCCGCAGCGCCTCCAGCACCTGTGCCCGGCCGAGCGGTCCATGGGTGGTCAGGAAAATGGGCGTGCTGGGCGTGATGGCGGGGTCCACCCGCAGCGTGCTGCACAGCGCCAGGACATCGGTCTCGGGGAGCGCGCTGTCGAGGATGATGGCATCGGCCGCTGAGCGGCGCGCGACGTCGAGCGCGTCACGGCCGGTGTAGGCCTTGAGGACGACGTATCCGGCGGGGCGCAGGATGCTTTCGAGCGACCGGCTCACCCATTCCTGCGCGTTCGCGACCAGGACGAGGAGTGTGCGGGCGGGCGTCGCGGCGACCGGCATGCGCGCCGTTCGTGCATACGGCGTGCGCGGGAGAGCGGGCGGCAACTCGTTGCGGCGACCCCGGTTGGGTCGGACGCCAGCGGCTTGCGCGGCGCCGGTTCGCGGTGATGTGCCAACAAGCTGTAACGCACCTGCGGCGTTTGGCTGCCCCCGACTGGGGGCGGCGCGCGCGGGAACCACGGCCCCAATCTTGATGGTGGATAGCGAGACGATGCTGTGTCGCCTGTGCAGTGCCCTCCCATCGGATACCCGTCAGCTCGACGTCGGCGCGCCCGACGTCGGGGCGGTCACGGGGGTCTCGTGCGCGCGCTGCGGGGCCGTGCTCGGTCCAGACGACCTCGCCACCCGCCTCGTCCTCAAGCTGGCGCAGCTGAGCCAATTCGGCCTCGCGGGCCGCGACGGCGTGCTGCGTCCCCCCACCGAAGACGCGAAGGATCCCTGACACATGTGCGGCATCGTCGGATACGTGGGGCGGCGGGAGGCCTCACCGATTCTGGTAGACGGGCTGGAGCGCCTCGAGTACCGCGGCTACGACTCGGCGGGCGTGGCGGTGCAGAACGGGGCGGGTGTCGGCGTACGCAAGCTGGCGGGGCGGGTGGGGGCGTTGCGGGCGCTCCTGGGCCGGGCGCCGCTGCACGGGACGAGCGGGATCGCGCACACGCGCTGGGCGACCCACGGGGCGCCCACCACCCGGAACGCGCATCCGCATTCCGATTGCACCGGAGACGTGGCGCTGGTGCACAACGGGATCATCGAGAACGCGGACGTGCTCCGCGCGGGGCTGGAGCGCGCCGGCCACCGTTTCACCACCGACACCGACACCGAGACGCTGGCGCACCTGATCGAGGATGCGGCAGGGGAGACCCTCGAGGCACGCGTGATCGCCGCGCTGGCCCTGGTCGAAGGGACCTACGGGCTGGCGGTGATGGCGTCGGGGGAGCCGGGGAAGATCGTGGTGGCGCGGCTGGGGTCGCCGGTGCTGCTGGGGATCGGCGACGACGAGCTGCTCGTGGCGTCGGATGCGGCGGCGGTGCTGGAGCACACGCGCTCGGTGGTGTATCTGGACGACGGCGACATCGCGGTGCTGACACCGGAGGGCTACGCGGTGCTGGACCGCGAGTCGCACGTGCAGCTGCGGGCGGTGGCGGACGTGCCGTGGGATCGGACGCAGCTGGAGCTGGGCGGCTACCCCCACTTCATGCTCAAAGAGATCATGGGGCAGGCCGAAACGGTACGGGCCACGTTGCGCGGGCGGCTGTTGCCCGACCAGGGGAGCGCGCGCTTGAACGGGCTCAACCTCGCGCCCGAGGACGCCCGGGCCCTCGAGCGCATCGCGATCGTGGCGTGCGGCACGTCGTGGCACGCCGGGCTGGTGGGGCGCGACATCTTGGAGGAGCTGACGGGAGTGCCGGTGCAGGTGGAGTACGCGTCAGAGTATCGCTACCGGCGACCGCTCGGGGCGCGGGGGACCCTCACGGTGGCGATCTCGCAGTCGGGCGAAACGGCGGACACGCTGGAAGCATTGCGCGCGGCGCGCGCCGCCGGGTCGCGGGTGGTGGGGATCGTCAACGTGGTGGGGAGCACCATCGCGCGCGAGTGCGGCGGCGGGATCTACCTGCACGCCGGGCCCGAGGTCGGGGTGGCGTCGACCAAGGCGTTCACGTCGCAGATCGCGGCGCTGGCGTTGCTGGGGCTGTATCTGGGGCGGGCGCGCGGGCTGGCGGAGGAGCGAGGGCGGGAGCTGGTGTGCCGGCTGATCCAGTTGCCGCCGCTCGTGACGCGCACGCTGGCCCTCGAGCCGGAGGTGCGGGCGCTCGCGGAGCGCTTCGCTCGGGCGGCCAATTTTCTCTACCTGGGGCGGGGAGTGAACTTCCCGGCGGCGCTGGAAGGGGCGTTGAAGCTCAAGGAGATCAGCTACATCCATGCCGAGGGCTACCCGGCCGCTGAGATGAAGCACGGGCCGATCGCGCTGATCGATGCCGCGATGCCCGTGGTGTTCGTGGCGCCGCAGGATCACGTGTACGCGAAGGTGCGCTCGAACATGCAGGAGGTAAAGGCGCGGGGCGGGCGGATCATCGCCGTCACGACCGAGGGATCGGACGACCTGACGGGGCTCGTCGAACATCAGCTGCGCGTGCCGGCCACCGCCCCGCTGCTCTCGCCCGTGCTGACGACCATCCCGCTGCAGCTGCTCGCGTACCACATCGCCGTGCTGCGCGGCTGCGACGTGGACCGGCCCCGCAATCTCGCAAAAAGTGTTACCGTGGAGTGATGTCGCCACCGGCGTCAGCTACCGCGAGCGTGTCTCCCTCCCCCGACCCCGACCCCGACCCCGAAGCCGCAGCCGACCGCGCCGCCCGCGCGGCGCCGCCCCCCGCGCCGACGGTGCTGTGGGATGACGGGTACGAGCCCGCGGTCCCGCCCGCGCGCGGACTGCGCCGCCTCGTGCTCGGCGCCGCGGTGGTAATCGCGGGAGCCGGGGCGGCCGGCTGGTGGCTCGCCAGTCGCGGCGCGGCACCCGCGCGGGAGCTCGCGACGCCGGAGGAGGCGCGCTTCGCGGCCGCGCCCGTCGAGCCGGCGCTCCCGCGAGACACCGGGCCTCCCCTTCCGGCGCGCCGCCCGCTCCCGCCGCCTGCTCCACACCGCTCGGTGGTGGTCGCTCCGGGACGTCTATTCGTCGGGGCGACACCCTGGGGCGACCTCTTCATCGACAATCGCCTCATCGGACACACGCCCCAAGCGGCTGTGCCGATCCGTGCCGGCTGGCATCAGGTGCGTATTGTACGTGACGGATTCGCTCCGTTCGAGCAGCGCATTCACATAGCACCCGGGGAGGACGTGCGCCTCACCGGCATCGTGCTGCGGAGCCTCGGCCCCTGACGTCCAACTAGCCTCCCAGCGTGAACACCGCCAGCTCCGGCGGACAAAGAAACCGCGCCGGCATCAACACGGTGCCGATGCCGCGCGAGACGTACAGCGGCGCCAGCGTGTCGCGGTACCAGCCTGCGACGAAACGGCCGCTCCCCGGCGGCGTGTACGGCGTGTAGAACGGCAGCCGGATCTGGCCGCCGTGGGTGTGGCCGCTGAGGATCGCAACAGGCTGCGGAAAGAGATCGCGCGGCACGCCGTCCACGAACCCGGGTGCATGCACGATCCAGATCGCCAGATCGGCGGCATCGAGCCCGCGCACCGCCGCGGCGAGGTCGGGCTCCCCCGCCACCGGGTCGTCGATGCCCACCAGGGTGAGCTCCGCGCCGCGGATCGTCACGCGCGCGCTCGAGTTGTACAGCAGCTCCACACCGGCCTGACCGTACGTCCGCTCTCCCCGGCCGCGATCGATTCCCCCGTCATGCTCCCAGTTGCCCAACGTGGCGAACGTGGCCTGGGTGCCGCGAGCCGCGCGCGCCCAGTCGCCCAGCACGGGCAGGTCGCCCCGGCGGTTGCAGATATCGCCGATCAGCAACACGACGTCGGGGCGCTCGCGCTCGAGCAGCGCGAGCGTGGCGCGCGCCGCGCGCGAAAACGCGCGGTGCAGATGCACGTCCGTGACACAGGCGAGGCGCAGGCCGGCGAGGCGTGGGTCGAGCCCCGGGATCGCGAGATCGTGCCGGGTGAGCTCGATCGCCACCGGCTCGCGCACGAAACCGTCGCCCAGCGCGGCGGCGGCGAGGGCACCGCCCGTGGCGGCGAGGAAACGGCGGCGCGAGAGCAGCGGAGCCATGGCACGTAAAGTAGACGGGAGGGGGGACGAGGGACGAGGGACGGGTGGTCATGGGGGAGTTCTTCCCGACTACTGGAACGCCCTGTGATCCACCCGGGTCCCGCGTCGGTCTTGGCGGCCCGCAGGGCGCTGGTGGCGCGGCCCAGCAGGTGCTTCGGCTCGATCGGCGTGTAGCGCGCGTTGGTGACCGCCGACACGCGAGTGAGCGAAGTCACTCGGCTCGTTAGCTATTCGTCAGCGAGTGTGGCGGCGATGCAACACGGGAAAGGGGAAACGGGAAAGGGGAAACGGGAAAGGTCATGACGCGGAGGCGCTGACACGCTGCGGCGCGAACCCATGCGCCACGCGCTGCAGCGCCTCGGCGGCATCGAGCGCGTCGCGCATCTCGCCCAGCGTCAGCCCGAGGTAGGCGCGGGCGTGCAGCTGCAGCGTCTTGGTCTGGGCGTAGCCCAGCCGTTGCGCCACGTCGTCAACGGTGAATCCCGGATCTTGTAACAGCCGGTGCGCGTGCAGCACGCGGGCGGCGGCGAGGAAGTGGCGCGGCGAC
>Ga0207646_10007924_pt1 | contig 10721 bp, 10 predicted proteins | sample KBSK5502metaG_FD_184343 | JGI IMG/M metagenome (GOLD analysis project Ga0207646, IMG submission 184343) | Corn, switchgrass and miscanthus rhizosphere microbial communities from Kellogg Biological Station, Michigan, USA - KBS K5-50-2 metaG... | ecosystem: Host-associated > Plants > Roots >...
GATGGTCGGCGACGACGTCGACGCCGACATCGGGGGCGCCGGAGCGCTCGGGATGCACACGATCCTCGTCCGCACCGGCAAGTTCCGCGACGACGCTGGTGCCTGGAGCGCGCAGCCGGAGGCGGTCCTGGACTCGATCGCAGACGTCCCGGAGTGGGTGGAGCGCGCCGGTTCCTAAACTTCAGGCTGTGACCGCTGGCATCGACCTGACTCAGGCGTCGCTTGCGATGCCGTCCTGGAGGCCGTGGTGGCTTTGCCGCCGCGGCCGTTTTCACCGGGTCGAGTCCTAGAATCGGTCAATGACCGTCGGCATCGATCTGATCGAAATCGCGCGCGTGCGGCGCACGCTCGAGCGCTATCCATCGTTTCGCGAACGGTGCTTCACGGCTGCCGAGCGCGCCTATTGCGACTCCCGGCCGAATCCGCCGCAGCACTACGCCGCTCGTTTCGCGGGCAAGGAGGCGATCGGCAAGGCACTCGGCTTCGGCGTTGCGCGCGCCTTCGCGTGGCGGGAGGTCGAGATCGCGGGTCGGCCGAAGCCGGGCGTCAAGCTTTCGGGACGCCTGCAGGCGTGGGCCGAGCGGATCGGCGCGGGGGCGATCGACCTCTCGATGTCGCACTCGCGCGAGCTGGCGACGGCCGTCGCAGTTGCCGAAGGCGGATCCCAGAACGCGTAGCGTGACTGAATTCGAGCCGCTGTACACAGCCGAGGAGATGAAGGCGGCCGAGGCGGGGCACGACGTCGAGGCGCTGATGGAGCGTGCCGGCACCGCCGTAGCGGCGGCGGTTGCACGCGACTACCCCGGCGCACGCGTCGTCGCGGTCTGCGGCAAGGGCGCGAACGGCGGCGACGGCCGGATCGCCGCGCAGAAGCTCGGAGCGGAAGTGGTCGAAGTGGGCGCCGAGCTGTCGCCCGCGGACGTGATCATCGACGCCATCTTCGGAACCGGCTTTCACGGCGAGCCGCGCGAGGAAGCGGCGCGGTCAATCGAGGCGATCCGGAGCGCGAACGTGCCGGTGGTCGCCGTCGACGTCCCCTCCGGGGTCAACGCGTCGACCGGCGAGGTCTCGGGGCTGTGCGTCGATGCGGTGACGACCGTGACCTTCCACGGCGAGAAGGTCGGCTTGGCGGTCGCGCCGGGAAGCCTGCACGCAGGCCGGATTGAGCTTGTGGACATCGGGCTGGAGCCAGCCGAGACGAGGCACGCGCTGGTCATGAGTGAGATCGTTCACCGTCTGCCCGAGCGGCGGCGCGACGGGAACAAGTACCGCTCAGGCTCCGTGCTCGTCGTCGGCGGGGCACCCGGGCTGACCGGTGCTGTCTGTCTCTCCGCCGAGGCGGCGTTCCGCGCGGACGCGGGGTACGTGACCGTCTGCGCGCCGCGCGAATCGCTGCCGATCGTCGAGATGCGGCTGCTCGAAGCGGTCAAGCGGCCGCTCGAAGAGGCCTTCGAAGCGGCGGAACGCGCCGGCGCTCTTGCGCTGGGGCCCGGGCTCGGCCGCGGCGAAGACCCGAGGCAGCTCGTCCGGCGGCTGCTGGAGGAGACCGACCTGCCCGCAGTCGTCGACGCCGACGCGCTCTTCGGCTTCGAGCCGGTCGAGCGGCACCCTCCGACTGTCCTGACACCCCACTCAGGCGAGCTCGCCCGCCTGCTCGAGGTCGAGACTGCGTGGGTGGATGCGCATCGCCTGGAAGCCGTCCACCGGGCGCTCGAGCGCTTCAAATGCGTCGTCCTCCTAAAAGGGAACGAGACGATCGTGGCTGCGCCCGGCGCCCGAACGCTCATCAGCGTAGGCACACCTCGCCTCGCGACCGCCGGCACCGGCGACGTCCTGACCGGAATCGTCGGCGCCTTCCTGTCGAAAGGGATGGAGGGACCGCTCGCCGCCGCCACGGCGGCGCGCGTCCACGCCGACGCGGCGCTCGCCGCGCCCCAGGCGCGGGGCCTGATCGCAAGCGATGTCATCGCCGCGCTACCGCTCGTCCTCGGTCGCGCTTGATGGACGTCGTCACCGGCGCCTTCTCGTACACCGGCTCGTACATCGCGCGGCGGCTCCTCGAATCGGGCCGCGGCGTGCGGGCGCTCAGCCGGGTGCCCGATCCCGAGCACGCCCTCGCCCCCCGCCTTGGCCGGACGTACCTGTCCGAGCTGGCGCGAAACTTCAGGCCGTATGCAGCGGTCTGAGCTGACGATCGACCTCGGCGCGATCCGCGCCAACGTCGAGCGGCTGCTCGACGTGCTCGACGGCGCCGAGTTGTGGGCGGTAGTGAAGGCGAACGGCTACGGGCACGGCGGGGCCGACGTCGCCGGCGCGGTGCTCGGCGCCGGAGCGAGGGTGCTCTGCGTCGCGACGGTCGCCGAAGGCCTCGAGCTCCGCGAGGAGTTCCCCACCGCCCGAATCCTCGTGATGGGGCCGACATCGACCAGCCGTGAGGTCGCGTCGGCGCGAGAGGCAGCCCTCGAGCTTGTCATCTCGAACAGCGAGGTCCCGCAGGGCGTGCGCGTCCACCTCAAGCTCGATACCGGAATGGGCCGCTGGGGCCTCTCTGACCTTGCGGAGCCGTCCGCCGGGGTCGTCGGGCTGATGAGCCATCTCGCGAGCGCCGATTGCGATCCCGACTTCACCCAGACACAGATCCGGCGCTTCCGCGAGGCGACCGAGCCGTACCGGCACCTGACGCGGCACCTCGCGAACAGCGCCGGCGCGCTCCGCTTCCCAGACGCTCACTTCGATGCCGCGCGCTGCGGGGTCGCGATCTACGGTCTCTCGCCCTTCGGCACAGCCCCGGGTGACGACGGGCTGGAGCCCGCGCTCCGGTGGTCGAGCATGCTCGCGCAGGTTCGGCAGCTCGCCCCGGGCGAGAGCACCGGCTACGGGCGCCGCTTCGTGGCCGAGCGGCCGACCTGGATCGGAATCGTCCCGGTCGGCTACGCGGACGGCTTCCGCCGCGACCTGACCGGAACCGAGGTTCGAGTCGAAGGTGAGCCACGCCGCGTCGTCGGCACGATCTCGATGGACGCCCTGGCGGTCGAGCTCGACCGCGAGCTGCCCGCCGGGACGCCGGTGACGTTGCTCGGCGACGGGGTAATGGCGGAAGATCATGCCCGTGTCGCGGGCACGATCAACTACGAGCTGGTCTGCGGGATCAACAGCGATCCCGCCCGCTCCAGGCGGGTGGTCGTCGATTCGTGAGCTCGTCGAAGAGTTGTTCGCCGGCGAGGAGGCCTGGATCGTGGGCGGCGCGGTTCGCGACGAGGCGCTGGAACGGCCGATCGTCGACGTCGACGTCGCAGTTCGCGCGCCGCAGCGGGCGGCTCGGCGTTACGCACGGGCGTCCGGGGGCGCGCCGTTCCCGCTCTCCGAGCGCCACGGCGCCTGGCGGGTGGCGCTCGCCGACGGCCGAACGGTCGACTTCACGCCTTTGACCGGGCCGATCGAGGACGACCTGGCGACCCGCGACTTCAGCATCAACGCGATCGCAGAGCGCGCCGGCAGCGGCGAGAGCGTGGATCCGTTTGGCGGTTACGACGATCTCACGGCGAGGCGTCTGCGCGCTGTCGGCGAGTCCGTGTTCCGCGACGACCCGCTCCGGCTGTTGAGGGGCCCCCGGCTCGAAGACGAGCTGCCGTTCGACTTCCGGCTTGTTCCGGAGACCGAGGAGCTCATCCGCCGGGACTCGGGGCTCGTCACGAAACCGTCCAAAGAGCGGATCCTCGCCGAGCTGCGAAGGTTGTCGGTGGACGGCTTGAGGAGGCTCGACGAGCTGGGCCTGCTCGAGCCCTTGGGCGGGTCGCTGAGGACCATCGAACGCGCCGGCGCCGCGGGCTATCCCGACTACGACCTTGTCGTCGTGTTCGGCGAGAACCTGCTGAAGCTGCCGATCTCGAACGAGACACGGCGGTTTGCCCGAACGCTCCTGCGGGCCGAGCCGCCCGCGAACGACTCGCCGCGGGCGATTCACCGCTTCCGCCGGGCGACCGAGCCCTGGTCGCTCGAGGCGCTGGCGTTCCTCGGGGCGCGAGGCTTCGACGACGCAGTGATCCGCGCCAGGGAGGTGGAGCCGAAGAAGCCGCTCGTGCGCGGTGGCGAGCTCGAGCTTCCGCCCGGGCCCGAGGTCGGCAGGCTGCTCGAGGAAATCGCGGAGGAGCGCGCTGCTGGCACGATCTCGACGAAGGAGGAAGCGCTTGAGTACGCACGACGCAATACGAGCTCGGTTCGCAGCGACGGCTGATCGGATCGCCGCGTACCAGGAACGGCGTGCGGACGAGCTCGCCTCGCGCATCCGCGAGTTCGTGCTGCTGACCGGCGAGGAGCGAGCGCTCGACGCCGGCGCGGGCACCGGCGCCCTGGCTTTTGCGCTGGCGCCGCTCGTGCAGGAGGTCGTCGCGGTCGAGCTCGTTCCGGAGCTGATCGAGCGCGGCCGAGCCAAGGCGCCGCCGAACGTCACCTTCATCGAGGGTGACATCGAGAAGCTCGATTTCCCGCGCGCGTCTTTCGACGTGGCGGGAACGCTGCGGACGCTGCACCACATCCCGCGGCCGGAGCTGGTAATCGCGGAGCTGACGAGGGTGACCCGGCCTGGCGGGACGATGCTCGTCGTCGACCAGATCGCGCCGAACGACCCGCTCGCCGCGGGCGACCTGAACGCCTTCGAGCGGGCCCGCGATCCTTCGCACACACGGACGCTCGCCGACGTCGATCTGCGCCAGCTGTTCGAGTCGAACAACCTCGTGCTGCTCAAGGCGGAGTTCGTGCGCGAGCAGCGCGAGCTCGATCCCTATCTCGATCTCGCAGGCTGCGAAGGCGAGCAGCGAGAGCAGGCAAAGGCGCTGGCGCCGGCGGACTACACGGCCGAGCTCGGCTGGTACCTGCTGCGGCGGCCTTAGTCCGCGTGGTTACGATGCGCCGCGTGCGCGTCGAGATCTTCTACTGCCCCGTCTGAAACGGCTACGACGAACGAGCCGCGAGTCTCGCGGCTGAGCTGACGGATCAGGGCTACGACGCGCGGGCGATCGAGGGCGCGAAGAGCCAGTACGACGTGATCGCGGACGGGCGGCTCGTCTTCTCGAAGCAGGCCGAGGGACGGTTCCCCGAGCACGACGAAATCCTCTCCGCCTTGGGGTCTTAGGCGACTGGGAAGTTCGGATCCGTGTCCGCGCAGGGTCGCAGACCGGGTTTAGCGGCCGCCCGAGTGAATCGGGGCGGCCGCTTAGACGGCCGCCCGAGTGAATCGGGGCGGCCGCTTAGACGGCCGCCCGAGTGAATCGGGGGGGCCGCTTAGACGGCATCGCAAGCGACGCCTTAATCCTCTATGTGCGCGATCGCCGAGCGGAGCTCCTGGCGCTCCTGCTCGTTGGTGGTGAAGGCCTTCATCAGCCGGCGATCGCCTTCCTGGGTGAGCCGAAGGTGCGCGACGCGGCCGTCCGAGGCGGATTGCTCGCGCTCGACCAGGCCGGTTTCCTCGGCCCGTCGGACGAGCTCGGTGACGGTGCTCTGCGCGAGCTGCAGACGCTCGGAGAGCTCCGTCACGGTCGATTGCTCGCTGCCGTCGGGGGCGCCCTTGATCATCAGCAGCAGCAGGTAGCGCTGAGGCGTCAGTCCCGATTGCCGTGCGTTTCGCTCGCTCTTGCGCAGGAAGGCACGCAATGCGGCGCGGAAATCGGCGACGCGTGCGATCTCGGTCGGCGAAGGCGACGGGTGCATGCTCAGGCTGATTCTATTTCCGCTTGCGGCGGACGCCATTAGCCCGAGCGGCACGGGCGAGCAGTGCCGGGGCGGTCGCCTGGACGATCGCGGCAGGCCGGTACCAGCGCGGGACGAACTGCTCGAGCCGCTTTCGCTCGATCCCGCGGACGACCTGCTCTGCCACGAGCTCGGGGCCGGCGACGAGTCCTTGCAACAGGCGACTGCGAAAACGCGACCGGTTCGGGAATCCCGGTGTGTCGATGAAGCCGGGAATGACGGTGTGAACCGTGATCCCGCTGCCGGCGAGCTCGACACCTACTGAGCGTGAGAAGGCGAGCTGCGCGTGCTTCGAGGCGCTGTACGGCCCCGAGTGCCCGGCCGCGATCGTTCCCGCGACGGAGGCGATGTTGACGAGGTCGGCTGGAGCCCCGGCTTCGAGGGCGGGCAGGAACGCCCGCAGGCACCAGACCGAGCCGAGATAGTTCGTCCGGACGAGCTCCTCGATCTGCTCCGGGTCGAGATCGAGGAAACCGCCGCCGCCTGGAATGCCGGCGTTGTTGACGAGCAGTCGGATCGCCGGGTGCCGTTCGCGTACCGTCGCGGCGACGCGTTCGACTTCGGCGCGATCGGCGACGTCGCAGACCTCGTGGTCGGCCCCGACCTCGCTGGCGAACTCGACCAGGCGCTCCTCACCGCGAGCCAGCAGGACGAGCTGCCAACCGCGCCGGGCGAGCGTGCGGGCGATCGCGGCGCCGATGCCGCTCGAGCCGCCGGTGACGACTGCGACGGGACCCTGTCCGCGAGGTCCATCTTCAGCGCTCACGTCTCTCAAACCGGGATTAGCGGCCGCCCGAGTGAATCGGGCGGCCGCTTCGACGGCATCGCGAGCGATGCCTTGGCGCTAGCGGCAAACCCGAACGTTCCGGCGCGCCTGCACCGACCGCCCACGGGACTGCAAGACGACGCGGAGCTTGTGCGGCCCGTGCTTCGCGGCTCCGGTACGCCAGCTCGCGGTGTAGAGACCCATCGTTCCCTTGCGGACGGCCTTGATCAGACGCTTGCCGTCGAAGAAGCGGATCGCCTTGATCTTCCCCGGCGCTGAGGCGGCGACCGCCAGCGACGTGCTGCCCTTCACGCAGGACGTCCCGAGGGGCAGGAGCCACGTCACGGTCGGCCTCGTGGTGCCACGGACGTTGACGCGCTTGATCGTCGTGTTCGGCAGGACGTTGGCGCCGATCTGGTCGACGTTCTTCGACTCCTGGTTGTCCGCCGCCAGCGCGGCGCCTTTGAACAGACCGCGGCGGACGGGCGGGGCCGAGCGCGGAATCCCGAAGAGCGCCAGCCCGCTGGCCGGGTCGTACAGGGCTGCTCCGAGCAGTACGTTCGTCCGGTACTCGATCACGAGCGAGAGCGGATCGACGCCGGAGCCGAGGTCGGTCACCCGCGCCGCGAGCAGGGGCCGGCCGGCGGTGACGCGTTTCGTCAGCAGCTTGAACTTCGGCGGCGTCACGTCGTTGACCCAAGAGCGGAGTTCGTAGGCCCCTGCGAGCGAGCGGCCGGTGAAGATGTCGCGACCCGAGTCGACGGCGACGTAGTAGCGCTTCTCGCGTGGAAAGACGGCGCCGGCGACGCCGACGTCGAGCCGGTAGTCATTGGTCAGCACATTCGCGTCCACCGGCGTGCCCGCGTATCCCTGCACGTCGTTCTCGTCGCGAGAGCCGAGCAACCAGGGCTCGACCAGGGCGCCCGTCGAGACACCCACGATCGCCACGCCGACGTTCGCGACCGGCTGACTGATGTGCAGCGAGTAGAGCTTCTCGGCGCCGCTCTCGTCCATCGGCGTGCCCGTAAAGGTAGGCGGAGGCCCGAACGGGCTCGTTGGGAAGCGGTACTGGCCGATGTTCGACTTGCCGACGCGCGTGTCGCCGGTCTGGAACTTCTTCAGCGGCACCACCGGCGTGATCTCGGCACCGGGCCGCTTGACCGCGAAGTAGTAGGGCACCCGACGCACGTCAGACCCCTGTGTCAGCGTGATGAAGCCCTCGTTGTCCCCCGTCGCGGCGCTGGCATCCGCTCGAATGACGACGGGGATCTCCGCGGTTCCTCCGGGCGACACGGCGACCGTCGCCGGCAGATCGACGAACGCGCCGTCAGTCGCCGCCTGGCTCTGGAGTCCGAGCGTCCAGCTCCCCGCGCCGCCGCCCGCATCCTGAACCTCGAGCAGCAGCGAGTGCCGAGCGCTGCCCGCGGTGACGTCCAGGTCCTCGAAGGAGAGCGAGACAGGCGTTGTGAAGAGCTTGGGATCGTCTGCGCGCGGGACGTTGACCAGCCCCGCGCCCTCGAGCAGCACGGACGCCTCCTGCGTCCGCGCGGTGTCCGCCCAGGCCGCGCCCGCGGTGGACATCAGCGCGGACTTGATGTCCGCCGGCTTCCAGGTCGGATGGCGCGCGATGAGCAGCGCCGCGGCGCCCGCGACATGGGGGGTCGCCATGCTGGTGCCGTCGAAGACTGCGAACGGCTCGCCCAGGGCCTCGGGCAGCGTCGCGGAGAGAATCTGTCCGCCCGGCGCCGCGAGGTCGGGCTTGAGCTGGTGCCCGAAGTCGGTCGGGCCCGCGGAGGAGAAGCTCGTGATGATGCCGCTGCGGCCCGTGTTCAGCTGGTTGAACGGCTTGACAAAGCGGACGGACGTGCGGCCTCCCTTCGAGTCGAGGTAGGCGCGCAGCCGGGCGCCGTCGAGGTCGGAGACCATCCCCGCGTCCAGCGGCAGCTGCAGCGGGATGAAGTTCGCCTCGCCCGGCCGGTTGTCGACGAGGACGATGCCCGCGGCGCCGCCGATCTGGGCGTTCGCGGCCTTGATCGTGAAGGCGCAGATACCCCGAGAGACGAGCAGGATCGTCCCGCGGGCCGAGTCCGGCGGCAGCGTCCCGCGGCTGTTGGGATCGGAGGTGGGCCCGCACAGGTGCCGTTCGACCGGGCTGCCGTCGGTGCCGACGATCGTGCCGACGTCGGTGAGCGTCTGATCGGCGCTCGTCCAGGCATCGGGGATCGGGAGGATGTCCTGGAACGGGACGTTCTTCACTGTCGCCGGCGCGTCGCTCGTGGTCACGTTGAGCGAGGGGGAAAAGACGTGGCTGTTCGAGACAGCGGCGACCGAGATCGCGTCGGGCGCGGTTCCCGGAGAGCCGACCGAGCCGAGGCCCCAGTCGTCACGGTCGTTGCCGGCGGCGATCACCGGCACGACGCCCGCGTTGGAGACGTTGCGGACGGCCTCGACGAGCGCGTCGCTGAGGGGATCGACCTCCGGGCCGCCGCCTGAGAAATTGATCACGTCCATGCCGTCGTCCACGGCCGATTCGAACGCGGCGACGATCTGCGGCGTGAAGGCGTCGTAGCCCGTCGGGGTCGGCGTGTTGAAGACGCGGTAGTTACCGAGCCAGGCTCGTGGCGCCACGCCGCTCAGCCCAGTAACCGTTGGATGGTCCGGGCCCGCCGGGGCCGTCGTGCCAGCATCGCCGGCGGCGATCCCGGCGACGTGGGTCCCGTGGAACGAGGCCTGCCGGTAGAGCGGCAGCTTCCCCTGCGCGCCGGAGCCTGGGCCCGGGAAGGCACGAGCGACGATCACCTTCGGTGTCGTGAACGCGGTTGCACCGCGGGGGAAACCGGCCGGATAGCTGAATCCCGTCGGGCTGAAGAACGGATTTGACTGGTCGATCCCGTCGTCGACGACGCCGATCTTGACGCCGTCGCCGCGGTCGCCCGTCGTCGCCCACATCTGGTCGGCGCCGATGATCGCCGGGCTCTGGTTGGTGTCTAGCGAGTAACGGACGCTCGGGTAGATCTTGGTCACGGCATGGAGGCGCGCGAGTGCCGGCAGCTTGCGAGCCGGCAGCGAGACGGCGAAGCCGTCCAGGACGACCCGGTAGCGATACGAGATCCGGGCCGACGGGATCGCACGCTTGAGCTCGGCAGCGGCGGCGCCCTGGGCGCGCGCGAGCCGGGCGAGATAGGCGTGTGAGCTCGAGCTGCGGACGTTCAGGCGCGAGGTGCTGACGGCGCTGAAGAGGTTCCGGTTGTACGCGGCGAGCGGCGGGAGGCGCAAGTCGACGAGGACGGTCAGGCGCCCTCTCGAGGAGGCGGCGGGAATCTTCAGCGTCCCCGCGCGCACGCGCGGCAGGCTGAACTCGCCATAGCTGCGGCGGATCGGCTGGAGGGTCGCGGATGCTGCGGAGGCGAGAATCAGCGCCGCAGCGAGCATAAGAAGAACGGCGCGGCGCAAGTCTCGCAGGGTAGCCGAGAAACCGTAAACTCGCCCGCCGTGGCTGATTTCACCGGCAAGCGCGGCCTCATCCTCGGTGTCGCGAACAAGCGCTCGATCGCCTGGGCGATCGCGAAGCGTCTTGCCGACGACGGCGCCAAGCTGGCCTTCACGTATCAGGGGGAGCGGATCGAGGCCGGCGTCCGCGAGCTCTGCGGAACCGTCGACTCGCCACTCGTGACCGAGTGCGACGTCCGCTCGGACGACGACATCGCCCGCATCGTCGCCGAGACGGCGGAGATCTTCGGCGGGGAGCTCGATCTGCTCGTCCATTCGGTGGCGTTCGCGGCCGCCGAGGATCTCGAGGGCCGCTTTACGGATACGCCACGCGAGCGCTTTTGGATGGCGCTCGACGTCAGCGCGTACTCACTGGTCGCGGCGGCGCGGGCGGCGGAGCCGCTGATGGAGGCCGCCGGCGGTGGCTCGATCCTGACCATGACCTACCTCGGCGGCAAGCGGGCCGTGCCCCACTACAACGTCATGGGCGTCGCCAAGGCTGCGCTCGACTCGTCCGTGCAGTACCTCGCCTGGGACCTCGGGGCCAAGAACATCCGCGTCAACGCGGTCTCCGCAGGGCCGGTGCGGACGCTGGCCGCGCGCTCGATCGCCGGCTTTCCGACCATGGAGGCGATCGTCGAGGAGCGCGCCCCGCTTCGCCGCCACATCAACGCCGACGACGTCGGTGCAGCGGCCGCGTACCTGCTCTCAGACGACGCCC
>Ga0207646_10007925_pt1 | contig 10721 bp, 11 predicted proteins | sample KBSK5502metaG_FD_184343 | JGI IMG/M metagenome (GOLD analysis project Ga0207646, IMG submission 184343) | Corn, switchgrass and miscanthus rhizosphere microbial communities from Kellogg Biological Station, Michigan, USA - KBS K5-50-2 metaG... | ecosystem: Host-associated > Plants > Roots >...
ACCCGCTGGCTTCCTCGGCGGTGCCCACGAAGCGCGCGTAGCGACCGTACGTATAGCCGAAGTCGTCGCTCGCGGACGCGCCGGCGCCGGCCGGGGTCCAGAAGACGCGTCGGCCCGTCGCGGCAAAGGCCTTATGCGCCGCGTCGGCGCCGATCAGCGCGTAGCTGCCCTCGCGCAAGACGCGCACCGAATTTGCCAGCAGCTCGAAATAGGATGGTGCATCTGCGGGATCCGGGTCGAGGCTCCGCGCTTGGCGTTCCAGCGCGACGAGCGCATCCTTGCCGCGGTTGGACAGGCTCGCCGTAGGAATAAGTCTCGACCGATCTTGCGTCGCGCCGGCCGCGATCGCGAGCGTTTCCGGTTGAGGAGCGCCGGGCGTCGACACGCCGGCGTCGAGTGCAACGCGCCACACGCCGTTTTCGCGCTTCCACACCGAAAAGAAATAGCCGTAACGCGTCGGAGCGCTCGCGTCGCGCTGATTGCGCAGCGAATAAGGCCCGGCCGTGAAGCCGAGATCGCCCGCACGGGCGACGGCGCCGGCCTGCGGCGACCAATCGAGGAGCAACGCCAGCGGATCCGCCGGCACCGGCCGAGCGAGCATGCGTTCGCGCATCGCGCCCGGGCCGGGCCGAAAATCGACGCCATCCGCCGCAAAGTACTCGAGGAAGGACGCGCGGATGCCGCGCTCGGTCGACGCGCGGGCAAAGGCGCGCTCGGCGTCGAACAATCCCTCCAGCGTGCCGTCGGGATACGCGACCGGCGCGCTCGTACATGCCGCGAGCAGCAAGGCTGAACATGCGGACGCGAAAGTTGGGCGATGTGCCATGAAGCCCTCCTTCATCGCGCGTAATTCGAGAGGTTCATAGTGCGACTAATTCGCACGTAGCGCGCATTGACACGGCATGGCCGAATGAATTCGGCCCTACGACAAACTGCGCAAGCCGCGTCATCGGCGCCGATCGCGCAAGCGTCGTACGAACTTCAAGCCCGACCACGTCACATCGATCGCACAGACCTTGACGTCGACCAGCCCGGCGGCGAGCCCAGCGCGCCGGACGACGTCTTCGGTAAGCTCGGTCGCGACACCCGACGCCTTCTTCGGCCACGCGATCCAGATCATTCCTGCATCGACGAGCTTCGGCGCGAGCTTCGCGAACAGCGCCGCGAGCGCGCGCTCGGTCGTCACGAACGCGAGTGCGCATTCGAAGGGCGCGACGCGGGCCAGGCGTTCTAGATTCGGTGCGCCGGCGAGCAACATATCCAGGTCCCCCGGCGCGTTCAAGGTGATGAATTTCATGCCTGACTTGAGGCCCAACTTGGAGGGCAAGGGCGTCCCGGAGTAGCCCGCAGTCGCCGGCTTCACGGGCGCATCGGCCGATGGAAGAGGTAGACGCCGAAGCCCAGCGTATCGCGACCCCAGCGAAGGTAGCCGTCGCGCCAGCGGCGGATCCGTTCGAGCATCGCGGGAACGTCGGGGTCCCCCGGTTGCTCGAGGGCGTAGCGCTCGATCGAGCGGCTGTACTTCCATTCGTATTCGTCCCATTCGTCGGACGACGCGACAAACGCGTGCAACGGGATCAGCCCGGCGTCGACACCGGCCTGAACGTTGCCGCGATGATCGCGGAACTCGTCAGCCGTCGCTTCCAGATGCGCAAGATATTCCGGCGCCGGCGGCTGCACCCAGTAACCCTCGCCGATAAGAACATAGCCGCCGCGGCGTGTCCAGCCGGCGAGCGTGGCGCAAATGCCCTTGATACCGCCGCCGATGCCTCCGCCGCCGAGCATCACCGTGAGGTCGAAGCACTCCGGTTCCGCTTTGAACTCGCCGATGTCGATCTCCAGCAGCCGCAGGCGCTCGAGCGCACCGCACGACTGCGCGCGTTCCCTCACCGCATCGAGCATCGGCGCCGAAATGTCGACGGCGGTGACCCGCGCCTGGAAGCGCTCGACGAGCTTGAGCGAGAGCTCGCCGCGGCCGCAGCCCAAGTCGAGCACGCTCGCGTCGCGCTCGAGTGGCAGGAGCTCGAGGATCCGCTCGATCTTCGCCGCCGCGATTGGGTTGCAGTAATCGTGATCGCGATGCGCGATCGCGCTGAACTTGTGCGGGTTCATCGCACTTCCGGCGAGCCGCCGGGCACCGGTTCATTCCAGGGGGCGACGCGCAGCAAAAGCGCCATGCCCGGCAGCGCCAGCGCCGTGCAGAGAAGGAAGAAGGTAAACCATCCGGTCTGCTCGACGATCCAACCCGTCGTCGCGTTGACCAGCGTACTCGGTACCGAGGCGAGGCCGGTAAAGAGCGCGAACTGCGTCGCGGTGTAGCGCGGGTCGGTCGCCCGCGCAATGAAGGCGATGAACGCCGCCGTGCCGAGTCCCACGCCCAGCGCCTCGAAGGCGATCACCACCGCCAGTAGCACGCGATCGGGTTCATTCACATAGGCAAGCCAGGCGAAGCCGAGGATCGATACGACCTGTACCACGCCGAACAGCCAGAGCCCGCGATTGATGCCGATCTTGAGCATCCAGATGCCGCCGAGCAGTCCGCCGACCACGCTCGCCCAGAGACCGACGTTCTTGGCGATGAGCCCAATATCGGAAAGGGAAAAGCCGAGGTCGAGGTAGAACGGCGTCGCCAACGCGGTCGCCATCGAGTCGCCGAGCTTGTAGAAAAAGATGAACGCCACGACGAGCAGCGCCTGCTGCCAGCCGGAGCGCGTAATGAATTCGTGGAACGGCTCGACCACGGCTTCGGCCAGCGTGCGCGGTGCCGGTCGCGCCAGCCGGGGCTCGCCGACGAGAAAGGTGTTGGCGATGCCGGGCAGCATGAACAACGCGGTGACCGTAAAGACCGTCTGCCACGGGAAATGATCGGCCAGTATCAGCGCGAGCGCGCCGGGCACGAGGCTCGAAATGCGGTACGCCTGGACGTGAATCGCGTTGCCGAGGCCGAGCTCCGCGTCGGGGAGGAGCTCGCGCCGGTACGCATCGAGCACGATGTCCTGTGTCGCCGCGAAAAACGCGACGGCCGTGGCGAGATACGCGATCGTCCACAGGTCGAGTTGCGGCTGGAGCGCGCCGAACAGCGGGATCGACGCGAGCAGCAGCAACTGCGTCAAGAGCATCCAGCCACGGCGGCGGCCGAAGACTGGCAGCGCATAACGATCAACGAATGGTGACCAGAGGAACTTCCACGTGAATGGAAAACGAACTAGCGCGAACAACCCAATTGCAGTGAGGTCGACGTGCTCCACACGCAGCCAGGCCGGCAAGAGGTTGATGAGCAGATACAACGGCAGGCCGGAGCTGAATCCGGTGAACACGCAGATGAGCATGCGCCGGTTGAACAGCGCCTGACGCCAGCTGACGGAAGACGCACTCATCGGCGGCATTGTATCCGCGCCGCGTAACGCTTGCTCAGCCGCGTTGAAAGCGGTAGATCGCCAGCGATCCGAAGAGGTTCGGCAGCACGGTCACACTGCGCGTCTCGTGCAGCACGACGCGCTCGAGCACGCGGAACGCATGCGCCGCACAGAACGCGTCGAAGTCCGCGACCGTGCACAGATGGATGTTCGGCGTGTCGTACCACTGGTAGGGGAGGCTCTTCGATACCGGCATCCGCCCGCGCAGAACCTGCAGCCGGTGCGACCAGTGGCCGAAATTCGGGAATGTCACGATCGCCTCGCGCCCCACGCGCAGCATTTCGAGCACGATCTCCTCGGTGTGGCGCATCGCCTGCAGCGTCTGCGACAGGATCACGCTGTCGAACGATTTGTCGTCGAAGCCGGCGAGCCCGCTCTCGAGATCGCTCTGGATCACGTTGACACCGTTGCCGATCGACGCCAGCACGCCGGCATCGTCGATCTCGATGCCGTAGCCTGTCACCCCGCGCGATTCGCGCAGGTACGCAAAGAGGCTGCCGTCGCCACAGCCGAGATCGAGCACGCGCGCGGTCGGCGCGATCCAGCCCGCGATGGTCGAAAAATCTGCGCGGGTAGCGAGCTTCATCCGGCCTCCCGCGCGAGGTACGTGCGCACGACCGCGTGGTACTGCGGCGTGTCGAGCAGGAACGCATCGTGGCCGTGCGGCGCGAGGATCTCGGCGTACGAGACATCGCGGCGGGTGTCGACCAGCGCCTTGACGATCTCGCGGGCGCGCGCGGGGGAGAAGCGCCAGTCGGTCGTGAACGAAATGACCAGGAAGCGGCACGTCGCGGGCGCGAGCGCACGGGCGAGATCGCCGCCCGTCGCCAGCGCGGGATCGAAATAATCGAGCGCCTTGGTGATGCGCAGATACGTGTTGGCGTCGAAATATTCGGAGAACTTTTCGCCCTGATAACGCAGGTACGATTCGATTTCGAATTCCGGCCGGAACGAGTACTGGATCCCGTCCTTCAACTGGCGCCCGAATTTCTCGCCCATCTGCTCGTCCGAGATGTAGGTGATGTGCCCTACCATGCGGGCGACGCGCAAGCCGCGCACGGGCTTGACGCCGTACGCGTAGTAGTGACCGTCATGGAATTCGGGATCGGTCAGGATCGCTGCGCGTGCGACCTCGTTGAAGGCGATGTTCTGCGCGGACAAATTGGGCGCGGCCGCGATCACCAGCGCATTGCGGATCCGCCCCGGGTAGCGGATCGCCCAGGAAAGCGCCTGCATGCCGCCGAGGCTGCCGCCCATGACCGCGGCGAAGCGCTCGATACCGAGATAATCGGCGAGCCGCGCCTGCGCATCGACCCAATCCTCGACGGTGACGATGGGAAAGTCCGAGCCCCAGGGCACACCGGTCGCCGGATTGATCGACGCGGGGCCGGTCGAACCGAAGCAGCTGCCCAGGTTGTTGACGCCGATGACGAAAACCCGCGTCGTGTCGACCGGCTTGCCCGGCCCCACCATGTTGTCCCACCAGCCTTCGCTGTCGGGCTGACCGGCGTATGTGCCGGCGACATGATGCGACGCGTTCAACGCGTGACAGATCAGAATCGCGTTGGACCGGTCCGCATTGAGCTCGCCATAGGTCTCGTACATCAGCTCGAACGCGGGCAAGGTTGCGCCCGAAGAGAGCGCAAGCGGTTCCGTGAACGCGGCGCGCCGCGGTTCAACGATGCCGACCGAGCCCGGCGATTGAGTCACGATGGTCAATAAAAAACCCGATCAGCTCGCGCTAATCGGGTCGGCAGACTTCGACACAGCAACCTCGCCGCTTTAGCCGTATTTGTCGGGGAATCTTCCTTATCGGGAAGCCCCTTCGCGCCCGCAAGCTGATCGTCAAATCGGCGCGTGGCTGCTAGTTTACCGAGGCGCTCCCGGATGTCAATTACCGAGCCCTGCCGAAATGACTGACGATCAGCAAAGCTCCGCCCTCGCCCGTCAGCCGGCGTTGAGCCTCTCCAGCAGCGCGACGAGCTTCGCCGGCTCGTCGGTGCGCCGCATGCGAGCGACGAACGGCTTCGCCACGCCGATGTCGCTCGCGAGCACGCGCTGCTTGATCGTCAGAAGATGCGCCGGATGCATGGAGAAGTTGGTGAGCCCCATGCCGAGCAGCAACCGCGTGAGGCGGGCCTCGCCCGCCATTTCGCCGCAGACCGCGATCGGAACCTCCGCCTTGTTGGCAGTGGCGATGGCGAGTGCGATGAGCTTTATGACGGCTGGATGCAATGCGTCATACAGTTGGGAAACCGCGTCGTCGGCGCGATCGACCGCGAGCGTGTACTGAATCAGATCGTTGGTGCCGATCGAAAGGAAATCCAGCCGTGTCGTGAACGCGCCGATCGAAAGTACCGCGGCCGGGATTTCGATCATGCCGCCAATCTCGACGCCGGGATCGAACTTCGCCCGCTGCTCGCGCAAGCTCTCCTTTGCCTGCGCGATCAGCGCGAGCGCCTGCTCGATCTCGCCCACGGACGAGAGCATGGGGAGCAGGATTTTCACCTGGCCGTAATGCGACGCGCGCAGGATGGCGCGGAGCTGGGTGAGGAACAGCCGCGGCTCCGCGAGGCAGAAGCGCACCGCGCGCAGGCCGAGCGCCGGATTCGGCGCGACGCGCGACAGGCCGTCGAGCCCTTCCTTGTGCTTGTCCGCGCCGAGGTCGAAAGTGCGGATCGTCACCGGATGGCCCTTCATGCCGGAAGCGACTGCCCGGTATGCCTCGAATTGCTCGTCCTCGGACGGCAGCCCGTCGCGGTTGAGAAAAAGGAACTCGGTGCGGAACAGCCCCACGCCGGCCGCCCCGTTCTCGATCGCCTGCTCGAGATCCTCGGGGAGCTCGATATTGGCCATGAGCTCCACGAGACAGCCGTCGAGCGTCTTCGCGGGGGTCGTTCGCAGGCGGCGGAGCTTTTGCCGCTCGAGCTCGAGCTCGTCCTGCTTGACCCGGTATTCAGCGAGCACCGAGCGATCGGGATTGACGATGACGACGTTGCGGCCGCCATCGACGATCAAAAGCTCGTTCTCGCGGATCAGCGTGCGCGCATTGTGCGTCGCGACGACCGCGGGGACGTTGAGGCTGCGCGCGACGATCGCGGTGTGCGAGGTGACCCCGCCGAGATCGGTCAGGAAAGCCGCAAAGTGGTGGTTCTTGAACTGGATGACATCGGCCGGCGACAGGTCGTGCGCGACGAGGATCGTATGCTCCTCGGCGTTGGCCGGCCTCACGTTGCCGGGCTTGCCCATAAGGACCTTGAGAACGCGCTCGACGACCTGGACGACATCGGCCTTGCGCTCGCGCAGGTACGGGTCTTCGATCGACTCGAACTGCTCGACGAGCACGGAGAGCTGCTGCGTCAGCGCCCACTCGGCATTGCAAAACTGCTCGGCGATGGTGCGCTTCGGCATCTCGCGCAGTACGGGATCGGTGAGGATCATCCAGTGCACGTCGAGAAACGCGCCGAATTCCGCCGGCGCGTCGCCGGCGGTCATCGCGCCGCGCAGGCTTTCCAGGTCCTTCTGGACGGCCTCGAGCGCCTGCGTCAGGCGCTCGATCTCGCCGGGCACCTGAGCGGGCGTGATCGAGTAGTGGGCCACCTCGAGCGTCGCGTGCGAAACGAGCTGCGCCCTGCCGATGGCGATGCCGCCGGAGACTCCGATACCGTGCAGGACGAAACTCATGTGGCGCGGAATGGTGAAGGGCAAAGAGGAGGGGACAACACCCGAAACGCCGTGAACTTCCTCCCGGTGTGGTCGCAAGAGAGACAGTTAGTTCCCGGCTTCATGCCGCGCTGCACCGCGACAACGTCAGCGGGGTCTGCATTTTGCGGGCGCTCGACCCCGTTGCTCGTCCTTCCGTCACCGCTGCTCGCCGAAACGACCGGCGATCAGCTCGACCATCGCGGTCATCGCTTCGGCTTCGTCCGGGCCCTGAGTCTCCAGCCGGATCGTCGCGCCCACGCCCGCCGCGAGCAGCATCACCGCGACCATGCTGCGCGCGCTCGCCCGCCGTCCATTCCATACCAGGCAGACATTGCAGCGGAATTGCGAGGCCAGCTCCACGACCTTCGCGCATGCACGCGCATGCAGCCCGCGGCGGTTGGTTAATTCGACTTGGCGTATTTGCATGATCGGAGCCGTCGTTGTTCAGGGACAGCGTCTCGGGATACAGCTTGAGCGCCCCTGCATTGATCGATCCCGCCATGCATTGGTTCCGCGCGGCCTGTAAAAGCATGTGTCGCCGGCTGACGACCCTCGGACAGTCTGCGGCCTGCATCACTGCCCCTCGCCGAAGTAATCGCCGATCAGCGCGACGATCGCGTCGAGCGCTTCGGTTTCGTCCGGACCGTCGGTCTCGAGCACGATGCGGCTGCCCTTGCCCGCGGCGAGCATCATCACCCCCATGATGCTCTTGGCGTTGACCTTGCGGCCATTGCGCGCGACCGAGACCTCGCATTGATACTTGGCTGCGAGCTGGGTCAGCTTGGCCGCGGCGCGCGCGTGGAGCCCCAGCCTGTTGATGATCTCAACTTCTTGTTGCCGCATAGATCGGATCGACGTCGATATGCAGCACGCCGTCGCAGCCACCGCTGATGGCCTTCTTGATCATCGTCTCCATGCCCTTGTCGCGGTACGTGAATGCGCGCACCAGCATCGGCAGATTCACGCCGGCGACGGCCTCGACGCGCCCCGCAACGAGCAATTTGGCGGCGAGATTGGACGGCGTCGCGCCGTAGATATCCGAGAAGATCAGAACGCCGTCGCCGGTGTCGAGCGCCTCCACCAGCGCCCGGGCTTTGGGCAGCAGATACAGCGGATCGTCGGTCGCGGCGACCCGCAGGGTATCGAACTGCGGAGGGCGGCTGCCCAGCACGTGCGTCACTGCGCCGGCGAGGCTGTCGCCCAGCGTGCCGTGAGCGACGATCAGGATGCCGATCATGATGGCTCCGTCGAGCTCTTTGCGTGGCGCGTGCCCCAGTGGATCCGGTCGCTGCGCCGCAATCGACGCCGGCGCGCGCTTTGCAGTCTCGAGGTTATCTTAGCACGCTGCCTCGAGGCGCCCGGCTCGATGCCTAGGGCGCCGCGTGCACCAGCGCCTCTGCGAAGCGATCCGCGACGTCGAACCCCGTCTGCTTGGTGATCTCGACGAAGCCCGTCGGACTGGTGACATTGATCTCTGTCAGGTAGTCGCCGATGACGTCGAGGCCGACGACCAGCATGCCGTCCGCCCACAGCTTCGCCCCGACCGTTTCCGCGATCAGGCGGTCGCGCGGCGAAAGTGGGCGCGCGACGCCGCGCCCTCCGGCGGCCAGGTTGCCGCGCGTTTCGCCGGGCTTGGGGATGCGCGCGAGCGAATGCGGCACCGGCTCACCGGCGATCAGTACGATGCGCTTGTCGCCGTCGACGATCTCGGGTATGAAGCGCTGCGCCATGATCGTGCGCGCGCCATGGTGGCCGACTGTCTCGACGATGACGTTGCGATTGGCGTCGTCCTCGCGGACGCGAAAGACCGATGCCCCGCCCATGCCGTCGAGAGGCTTCAGGATCACGTCTTCGTGCTCGTCGACGAATTCGCGCACTAGCTCCGGGTCACGCGTGACCAGCGTCGGCACGATGAAATCGGGGAACTTTGCGATCGCCAGCTTTTCGTTGTAGTCGCGCAGTGCGCGCGGGCGATTGAAGACGAGCGCGCCATGGGACTCCGCAGCTTCGAGAAGATAGGTGGAATACACGTACTCCATGTCGAACGGCGGGTCCTTGCGCATCAGAACGGCGGCGAAGGACTGGAGCGGCCGCATCGCGGGCGTTCCGACCTTGAACCAGTCGTGGTCGTCTGCGGCCACCGTCAGCGGGTGGACGGTGCCGAACGTCTGTTTTCCGTCCCAGAAGAGGTCGCGCTGCTCCAACGCGAACAACGCGTGACCGCGATCGTGCAGCGCGCGCATCATCGCCACGCTCGTGTCCTTGTAGGCCTTGAGCGAAGCAAGAGGATCGAGGATGAACGCGAATTCCATGGCCGGCGGGGGCGGCATGCGGGAGCGCCATCGTACCGCAAATATCCCGGGGTACACGCTACGCGTCGAGCGCCTCGACGCCGACCACCGTTCCCGCTCCTTCCCCCCGATATCCCGGCAGCGTTCCCGCAACGCGTGCAAAGATCGATCCGCGGAGCACTTCGATGAGCCGCAGGACGGCGGGCGTCGCGAGCGCGGACACGCGGACCGCGAGGTAGTAACGCTCGCGCACCCGCGGCACGAACGCGAGCCCGTATTCGGCGGCGGCCGCGCGCAGCCCGAAGCCTGCGTCGGCAGCCCCCGATGCCACCGTAGCCGCGACGGCAGGATGCGTAAATTCTTCGTTGGCGTAGCCGATGAGTGACGACGCTTCGCTACCTTCCTCCGCGATCAGGCGATCGATTAGCAAGCGGGTACCCGAGCCACGCTGCCGATTCACGAACCGCAGTCGCTTGCGCGCGAGGTCGCGGAAGCCGTGGACGCGCGCCGGATTGCCGCGTGGAAGCATGAATCCCTGGTCGCGATCGACAACGCGGATCAGTCGATCGCGCCGCGCTCGCAATAGACGGCGGAACGGAGCGAGCTCGCCTGCAGCGTGCACGCCGAGGGGAAAGTGAAAGCCGGCGAGGTCCGTTCGGCCTTCGGCGAATTGCTGCAACGCGTGCAGGCTGCCCATGAACGCCAGGTCGAGCGAGAGGCCCGCTGCGGCGGGCAGCGCGTCGCGCAGTGCGGCGAGCACCAGGTCGTGGCTCGCGATAGCGGTGAGCATCTCCGCCCGTACCCCGCGTCCGGCTCGCGATCCCAGCTCGACGGCCAGGGCCGGCAAGATGCGCTCCAATCGTTGCGCCGCCGCCCGGTGCCCTGCAAGGAGTTTTTCGCCCGCGGGCGCGAGCCGGGCGCCGCGCCCACGTTCGAGCTCGACCAAGGGCGCGCCCAGCATGCGCTGAAAGTTGCGCAGCAAGCCCCATGCCGCACGGTACGACAGGTCGAGCTCGGCGACCGCTGCGGCAAGCGAACCCTTGGCGCGAATCGCGCCGAGCAACGGCAGGAGCCTTGCGTCGAGCGCTTCGGCCGTTTCGGCGAGCGCCCACGACAGCGTCGGGACGACGCGCATTATGCAAGCAAATACATATTTGATGGCTGCGGATCAGCCGCTATGATCGGTCTGTGTAATGATAGTTTATATGCATCAGCTTACATATATCAAACCAGCCGCGGCCAGACATCGAGTGCGATGAGCGATCTTTCACAGGCGGGTGCAGAAGCGCTGCGGCTGGTTGCCGTCGGC
>Ga0207646_10007926_pt1 | contig 10721 bp, 13 predicted proteins | sample KBSK5502metaG_FD_184343 | JGI IMG/M metagenome (GOLD analysis project Ga0207646, IMG submission 184343) | Corn, switchgrass and miscanthus rhizosphere microbial communities from Kellogg Biological Station, Michigan, USA - KBS K5-50-2 metaG... | ecosystem: Host-associated > Plants > Roots >...
CCATGCCAGATACTTTTAAGACAAAGTTTGGGCGTTAAATAAGATGAATATGTACAAGATATTAACTAATCTTGCAACTCATGGGATCGGAAGACCAGGAACCATCGAAAGATATGTGAACTGCGAGGTAGGCTTTATTGATGATTTTAGGATCATAGACGTAAGAACATTGATTGATGGAGATAATATTCCATCTGACTATCTCCTAAACATTGTCAGAGTGACTAGCTATTTGGAGCTAGGCGAGAAGGTTGTTATTTGTTGTCGTGTTGGTGCATCCAGGAGCAATGCTATAGCAGTAGGGGTATTAGTTCGGTACTTCAAAATGGATTTTTATAAGGCAATGGAAGTAGTCATTTCTAAGGTGCCCATATGCAATATTTTAGAGCCTCATATTATAGCGTTACAGAAGTTATTCAAGACTTAAGTTTAATGATATCATAGACGTTAGTTTTGATCGTTACAGAAATTGTTTAAATGTACTCAAAAGCCACGTTTGTAATTTTGTCAGATCCGCAAACGATTTCTCGCTATCTGGGCCTGTATCTCCGAATCGCGTGTAATATATAACACATCCTTAACGTCATGTCTTCAGATCGCAAGGTTTAGGTATGACTTGGGAACCATATAGTTTTCAAAGCAAATTTGTTTACACTTTTATTCATTTCGGCAATTTTTTTTCTGATGGTGGTTACCAGTATTCCCGTATCATATGCTGAGGACGTTGTTACAATCATTCCATGTTCAAGCAATCATAACAATCCTAAATTTTTCGATACACCTTCATATTATGTACAAAAAGGACAACAAATACGATGGTATAACGCTGATGACATTAATCATAGGATAGTCGTATCTGCCTCTGATGCAAAAACGTTGTTGGCTGATTCTGGCATAATAAAATCAAATGGTTCCTTTCCATTCAAATTTAACAATATTGGCATTTACCATTTTTCGTCTCCTGTCTATCCGTGGATGCAAGGGAATGTTTCTGTCACAGACGATATCTCTTCTGTAACAATGACCAATCCGAAGAACAACGTAGACGTACAACTAACATGGACTCTAGCTATACCAAGGGTCGGGGAAATCACCCATTTTAAAATTATCTTTATTAACAGAAACACCGACAAAAATCAACAGCACATAGACTATGTATTTTCAATTGACAGTCCAGAGAACAAGATATTATATCAGCAAGCACTTCATTCATCCTGGGGAGTTGAGTATGCTTCATACAAGTTTAACGCACCAGGTTTTATTATACCTAAACTCACTATTGACGCCACACTCTTTCAACCAGTCGAACCAGTTGAATACAATTTCAAAATGTCAGTAAAAGTTTGATTTTGTTGTTAAAAGAAAAGTATTTGCGTCATACCTCGCAATCATGTTTATAATCTAAATATACCCGGTTCGAACAATTCTCATCTATCCTCGTACTGCAAAGCTAACTAACCACTGGTAAACAGGGATGTCAACTTAGGATAACCTCACATATTGTATTTGGGTGGTTTTCTCCAACTTTTCACGATCAAAAAGGTAGCAATCGCTGCGGCGACAAGAATAACAAAGATAATCCAAGGGCTGAAACTCCCGCCGGAATTATTCAGAGAAAAAACATTTGGTTGACTTGGAACAATTACTTTGAATGATGTCAATGAAGCAACATCATTCGAAGGTGAGGTTATCCTCGCGATGACTTGATACAACCCCACATCAGGAAAAAGATATTTAATTGAGAAAACACCATCAGGCGCCGTTATATTAGTGAATCTAAAGATTCTTTCCTGACCACTACTATTAGTAAGTATAACAACTCTTGCCAATAGGTCCGTTACAGGTTTACCGGTTTGCAAATTTTGAATATTAAATTTGAGGTTAGTAGGTGTGTCAATTATTGGCATTGTTGGTGTATAGCTAAATAGTATTCTTACATTATTTTCCCGATCTAACCAGGATTGAGCAGCGCTAATGCTAGACTGTCCATACGTAATATTTGGCAGGTAGATACCTACGATAATGATGGAGAATATCAGCAAAAAGTGGATGATCATGCGAGTCACCAATGAACTATGACATTTCAGACACAGACGTATAAAAGTAATGATCAAAAATCTTCCTTTTAGAGTTATGGTACTAATTGAAATGTCTCTCCGTACAAAATACTACCCAATCCTTTTTTGTTTTACAACTCGTAAGAAAGAAAATACTAAGATGAATTATAATACCTCATCTGTTGGCTGATCCTAGAGATATACGATTAAATATCTCAAAACTCAATTTCAATTCATGAATTCATCAAAGGATTCCTTCTTTTTAATTGGCCTTCTAATTAGTTCAATTGTTTTCGCTCCAGTTTTATTATCGATTTGGTCAAAACCTGTTTTTGGGGATGGGTTAACTCAGGAACAGTTAACGGCTTCCTTAGGAAATAGGAAGGCTGATCTTCTCATTAAGATGATTCCTCCTGTAGTCACAACAGAAACGTTACAAAATGGCCAAAAACCTATTGTGGAATTTAGATTATTTGATTCGAACACAAATAAATCCTTTAGCCACGTAACTTATTATATCATTATAGAAAAGGACGGTAAACGGCTACTTGCAGACTTGTTTCATGACCATAATGGTGATCTAAGAATTCAAATTAATCCAAATAATTCGAGTCAAGTATCCATTAGTGGACAACAAGATCCTCTACTCGGTACATTCATGGGAACTTCAGATAGTCCAGTGATTGCCTCAGGACCTATCTTTATAAAAGGTGGATTATATCATTTTATAGTAAGGATAGCTACGGTAGATTCTGACAGCACTCTGCTACCTGATAATCAAGAGCCGATTTATGATAGCTGGTTGAGTATAGGAAATACCGTAAATCAGCAAATAAATGTCAATGGTAAACAAATTCCAATCAAAGTCATATCTTACTATGACAAACTAACCAGCTTTCGATTCGATGATAAAAATATGCAGATGCAATTTAATATGCCTTTCAATTGGAATATAAGTAGAATTAATAACACCAACATTTTCGTCCACGAAGAAGTATACGTACCTAACCCAACTCCTTTCACTGCAAATAAGTCATTTGCAGGAAGTGTTAATGGAATCGATGTTTCAAAAAACCTAATGTTGGATAATAGTAATCCAAATAGAGACGTAATTCATGTCATGATACCAAAGAACGATTTAGTTGTGATAGCAGACCAAGTTAACGAGAACCCGCAGGCATCTAACGGATTGATGAAATTTACCTTGCAACCCACCAAGGGCACCATGTCCTCAATGTCCTCAATGTCTGGTTCTAATTCCTCAATGTCCTCAATGTTTGGTTCTAATTCCTCAATGTCTGGTACAAATGCAACATCAATTTCAATTGTTAAAGGAGCTTCTAATCCTAGTACCCAAAAACCGTACAATCCTTCGCCAGCTAACATAGCAGTCGGCAGAACTGTTTTATGGATAAATAATGACAATACTGCTCACACCGTGACTGAGGGAAATCCTTCCGGTAATACACCTTCAAACGGATTTGATTCTGGAATACTTGGTCCTGGACAGACATTCAAGCATGTTTTTGATAAGCCCGGAACAGTGGGCTACTATTGTAGGCTCCACCCATCCATGTTGGGACAAGTAATAGCAAAGTAATGAATGGTCTGATACGTTCAATGGCTAGAATACCAAGTACAGAGATATCGCCAGATCGGAGCTTTTTGAAAACGAAGGTTATTTCCTCGGAAGACATGACCTATTGAATCTGACTAACATTATGTACATTTATTTAATGGCATTCTCCTAATTCGTACAGATAGACTATTTTCATGGCTATAACAACTTCATCCGCTATATTGAAAATATGTACCAAGAATTTCAGCCCCTAAACACCATGATGTCTTGTTATAATAATTGTAGTAGCCTACCCAATGTAGTTTTGTGCAATACAATCTTTAAATGTAATGAAATACAATCTTAGAAAATGGAAGAATACTCAAAAATAAAGAATTTCGGCCACTGCACGCGGTTGCTCACATTTGCTGGAGTAGCAATAGCTTTGTTGACGCCATGCTTGTTAACTGGCGTTTCTTATGCGGTATTATCGTCATCCTTATCTGCAAAAAATCTACCTACTGTAAAAATTACCTCTCCTCACAAAGGTCAGGAGCTTCCGATTACTGGAAATATCATAGTATTGGGAATAGCCTCACCGCCAGCAGCAGATAAGACGAATACCGGTTGTGGAGTTTCAGTTTCACTAAATGGTGTGAAACCGTATCAGAAGGCGGTAGCAACCGGGCATGGTGGAACAACTGATTATTCTAGCTGGCGATATGCTATTACTCCTAACTACTCCGCTATGAAGCACGGACAAAACAAAATAACTGCCAAAATCTCTTGTGCTGCAACTCCTACTAATCTGACGAAGTTTAATAGCGTAAACGTGACCGGGATATGAGATACGATCCTGCAATGTGAGGAAGTAGTAAGACAGGGCATCAAAATCAGAACACGGAGCTTCTTGCTTGACTTTTAGGTACAGTACAATTTACTTTTTTCACCTTAATGAAACTCTGGAACTAAACAAATAGTCATGCTCAACCTAGTCAAACATTTCATCGGCTGAAGACATGACTCTCTGCCCACAAATCTTACAATACGAGTTGTGATTCGACCTAAGCATTCGTGATTTCGCCAACTATATTTTATGGCGTCATGAAATAAACGACATGAGAGCCCCCTTATATAGTGGAATTATCTTACATTCACATGAATGACTGATTCTGTAGAAAATTGGGAATCAATAATTCACAAGACTGTTAGAGCCAGGGACGGACATCTTATCGGAAGTGTTGATGCAGTTGATGATACTTCTGTCCTGATTTCGACGGAAGGAGCAAGAACACATTATAGAATTCCTAAGCACATCGTTGAGAATTTCGATGGACACGAAGCCGTCTTGAGTGCACCTTACATAAAATTAGAACGATTTAAAGGGGGAGCAGCTGAGGGTTTTCGTGAGATAAGATAATGACCTTGGAATTCCTGGACTATGACACTTGTGGTTTGGTTGGTGACTTTACGCACTAATTATCATTATCTTTATTGACGCCTTTCGGTACTGCTCTAATGTACCTTCTACCACATTGACTCCGATGTATTTTCTAATATTTCTAATGTTTTCACAATCTTGCTTAACTGTTCCGGACACTGATACATCAACCCGTGTCCACCTCCTTTAATCTGAACAAGCCAAGATCCTCGGATTTTTTCTGCCAGTATCAAAGAATTAGCTTCATGTACAGAAACAACTTCAGCTCCAGTTAGAACTAAAGTGGGCTTCAGTATTTTCGGAAGCTGACTGCAAACGCCAGTCGAGTCGGTTGCGTACCAGTGTTCTACTAGGTTAAACTGCTGCTTTAGAATGTTAGAGTAAGAATCTCTTTGGGTTTTGGAATTCTTTCAAAGTTATTGGGATGAGATTTGATCCATTCTGGTGGGAAAGTAACTGATAGAAGTTTTCCTTAATCCATCTGGCGATTATTTACAAAATCTGACAAACCTTTTACAACCTCAGTTTTTTGAAGTACACCATCTTTTCCCACAGATGTTGCACCATAAAGTAACAGCCTGTTGGCTTTTTCTTTATTTTCTTAGTACTTGCGTCCTTCATAATAGTTTTAAGCATAGTGTTTATTAAAAAAGGGATAACACAAAATCCGTCACAGTTGTGCCAGATAGATTGTAAAAATTCTTAATCACACAAACGCTACTTCAATCCTCTGAGTTCAAGGTAAGTCGCCTTAAGTTCAAACATCAGTTATGCATTGTATAGATGATCGAATTATTATTTAATCATTTATCACGATATTATTTATTACAATGTGTAACACAGCTACAATTTTCGCTTCTCTCGCGGGTCAAGATCAAATAAGGTCATGCTGGTGTAATTCACTAGCCGAATATTACGTAGCTCGAAATCTATCTAAATCACCTTAATTGTATTTATTTCAATACACACCAAGGTGAAATAACAAGCACTCTCGTGAAATTGGTATATTTAGTTCTATATTTTATCCAGTAATCTAATTTTTAGTCTTTGAAACTCTTCATCAGTTAAAATTCCTTTTTGTTTCAGGTCAGCTAATTTTGTCAACTTGTCTACGGGGTCCGTCTTGGATTCTAATGCTTCCGATTGTCTTTCTTCCCGACTAGAATTCCAATACCTATGATTTGGAGTCTGTTGCGGTTGGTTATAGGGGGCTTGACCTATGTGTTCGCCCCTAATCCCCTGGCGGATAAGTGAATTGGCTTTTTCTGCAATTTCATTATTCGTTCCCTTCACAGCGATTTCGTCGGTATGGAATCGAGGTTTTAGGAATATATCTGTATGAATTATTCCTCGCTTCAATCTAACATCAGCAATATCCTGATAATTGACATCTATTATGTAAGATTTTAGTCCACCCCAAATGGGCTTTCGATAAATTACTCTCATATTTGTGATATAAATTGAGAGAGGGGTAACAGCTGAACCACCTGGACCTATTCTCGATTGTCTGACACGCAGCAAGACTTTTTCTCTTTCAAGTAATTGCTTTTGTATGTCAGGATCGACTTCTGTGGTGGGGTTGTTCTGCAACTTCCTATCTAGACAAATCCATTATTTATTAAGGATGTAGAATAAAGTAAAGTCTACCATGTCATGATTAATCTTAGTTTAGAAGCATAATATACAATTAATGGTAATTTCAATCTCAACATCGACAGCATCAAAAGTTATGGAGAATCTAAACAAGAAATAAAACAGTAGATAGTCCCCTAGGAAGCAAACAAGGGACTAGCGATGCGCTCTATATCTATTTCAAACGAAATGCTGCATTCAGGTCAGGATAGATAGTCTTCTGGACTAAACTTGCCACGTTGTCATATGGACCTTTTGTATCTATACTATTCTTCAACTGCGAAAGGTCGTTAGCAACTTTAGCTATCGTTAACGTTGTCGTTGATGTGACATTTGTTGGGAGAAGTGCTATTGCTTCAGTAAGCATGCCTTGTGCCTGTGACACCAAGGCTTGAGCGTTTTGATAGGCAGACATATTCAAAACAGTATTTCGGCTCGTTGAATTACTTGGACTGGGAGGTGCATTGGTATTGATATTGCTCACATTACCTCCATTAGAACCTGATATTCCAAAGGCGTATCCGTACTGTCTAAGTGTTTCATTCACCAGGTCCTTGGTAGCTTCGCCGTTAATTGTAGAATTACTAACATGATCTTTTGGGACTCGTACGGCACTAGCTTCCTGTAACGTGGCATCAAGATTATCTATTTTCGCCTTAACAGCGGCTTGTATGGGTGCAGGATTTGACTTTACTGCCGTTAGCAAAGCATTTGCTGCGCTAACTATGTCAGCCGAAACTCGTTTGTTATTCTCAGACATTTCATTTGGCAGGATACCAAATGTGTGATTTGCCTTTACTATTCCGACGACAGCTTTCCCATGTTCTTGTGCCAAGCTGAGATTTGAAGCAAGGTTTGTTTGTACAAGACCACCTTCAGCTTGCAGTATTCTTATAACTGAGAGAAATGACGCGCTCTCATCTCCAGTAAAAGTATGCGCATAGGCTACTTGTTTGATTGGAGATGTTATTGCTATGGACAACGAACCTAGCAGTAGCAAAACGACAATAACAGCAGTACTCTTTGCTGCAGAATTACGCATTAGTAACTTTTCCATCGAGTATGATATGTTAGTATCTCATAAAATAGTTTGTGGTACAAATATCGAATTGTAAAACATCCTTTAGGTTTGGAAGAATTACTTTGTATTCTTTCTCTTAGAGCGGTGGTATATGGCAAGTCCAACCGGGACTATTATATCATTAGGAAGACCATAAAGTAAGACTGCTCTGTCAAAGGGAATACTTATTCCGGTTTGGCTTTCGAGCAAGAATATCAATGATGTCGCAGAATCAGACCGTACTGATAAAATCGGCATCTGTTCAAAGACGCACATTGGGGTTCCAATGCATTCGTATATTTGTATTATAGATTCAAAGTTCTTATTTTATCCTTTTTGTTAGGTCTATTACATCTGAGTATCAGATACAGTTTTTGGCCTCGCAACTACAGAAGAGATAAGTATATCTACAGATCTGTTCAACAACTTGTTGAAAACCTCTTCGGCTAATTCTACCAGTATTGTTAGACAAAGTTGTCTGTACTGCTGCGAATTTAATCCAAGGGGAACTGCAGGCAATGTACATGGTGGATCATCTAAGCCGTCGTAGATTAGCCACTGCTTATTGGGATCTTCTCTTAAAACTTCAAGGACAGAAATCACTGCTATAAGTAGTATCATTTTATTGTCACTCAAGGTCTGTCTCATTTGTTTTTCTACATCGTTCCGAAAGCTCCCGTATTGCTCGTTATCACTCTTCAGGCTTGCTATAAAATTCTCAAGTTGATGCTTGTTATAGTTTAGCTTTGATAGCTCTCCATTTGTGATTAAGATAGATTTGTTCGATGAGTGTAACGTATCCCTTGCAGCGGCTACCTGATTTCCCAAGTCACACAAAGTGCGTTGCTTCACCCTTCTCGCTATAATCCAGTAATCATCATGTTATTCGACCCTATCTGCGAAAAAGCCATCTAATGTACCGCTTGATAGCACTCCTTAACTTTTGCGATAAAAATTGAACTAACACATTCGTTTACTCACAACGATTAATACGAGGTATATTACTGATTGATATAGAAGCTTGTTTGGATACTAAACTTGATAACATAGACGTCGCAATTATCAAATCATTGATGCAGGATGGCAGAAAGTCTTTTAGACAAATAGCAAGAGAGATAAAAGTAAGTACGCCGACCGTTGAAGCAAGGTTTAGTAGAATGAAGGGAGTTGGAATTATCAAAAATATACAACCTATTTTTGCCATAGAAAAGATAGACAGTCAAATGTCTGCTCTTATTTTTATCAAAACAAACCTGTCGCAATCAATTGAAATTGCAAACAAGCTTGCTTCAATTCCACAGGTAAGAGGAGTTTACAGAATGACAGGTGAGTACAATATTATAATTAAAGTAATAATGGCTCAGCATCCAGACTACCTAGAGGAATTTATAAGAACCAAGATCGCAAGTATAGCAGGTATAAAATCTGCTTCCTACCAAATGATAACAAAAACAATCAAAGACGACCAAAGCATTCCTGCAATAAAAGAAGGAGTTTTCCTGAAAATGAAGTGTGATTATTGCGACAATGATATTTTCAGAGATGCGAAGTTATTGAGAGTAGGCCAGTATGAAAGATACTTCTGCTGCAATTCTTGCTTAACTCTATATAAACAGAAATACAGGAGTAAAATTGAAGCAATGTCTAGGTAATAATTTGTTGATCACGGATTTATGCCGTTTGCCTGAGCTACCACCACTACATCAACATGGCTATCCATCATTGAATACATAGGCTCACCAGGCGGAATTACATGAATATGTAGTTAAAACATGAATATGTAGTTAAAAAAAAGAATTGTCATAGTCACTTTTGTTTTTTATTTATCCCGCCATTTTACGACATTCTGAAGCACATTTTCTACATTTTTGAGCACATTGTTTACAGTGTTCCATCGTCTGATGTTTTTCACATTCAACACCGCAGGCATCACATACGTCAGCACAAACACTGCAGATCTGTTTTGCATATTCACTATCTCTTGACATGAATTGAGAAGCTGTAACGCAGATATTAGCGCAGTCGCGACATAGCTGGATACATTTTGACATCATTTTTACCTCTTCTTCGCGAAGGCATTCTGTGGCACAAAATTCACATGCTCCAAAACAGTCATTACATGCATCGATGCAGCTTTGATATTTTGGATTTTGTAGAGCACTCGACATATTACTATATTGAGAGACACATGGATAACTTAAATGTAACATGACCTTTACAGAGAATAGAACTGACGTTGGGAATGCTGAATTGCCTTTCTAGGTAAATGGAAATGGTAGAAAAAGATCGATCACTACCCAACAAATCTCGTGCGCTGTAACTTTCCAATTAGCAAGATATTACTATAATATTTTGACGATTGTATACGTGTACACTTAAGTACGAAGCTTTGGTTACTGAACGAATACATGTTCATGGCTTGTAATAACGGAGTAAAAATCACAAAAAAGAAAATTGTAGTGTTATCCTCTGCAGCTTCAGGAATAGCAGTAACTACGTATGTTACATTTACATTAACGCATAATCCAGGTATAGTAGCAACAATACCTGCACTCCTCTCCCTGGCAGCATGTCCAGCTATGTGTGTGGGCATGGGTGGGGCATTCTGGCTTGTTGCTTTTCGAGGAAGATTAGGAATAAGGATCAAATACACGAGTCAAAAGAGGAGGAAAATGAAGAATCCTCATGTTGTAGTAGTGATGACAAGCAACAAGAGATAAGGACAAACTCAATTATACCTAAAAGAAAAAACAAAGATGATGTTGAGACTCCTTCGTATTATCTACAAAACACAAAATCGAATTCGAAAATTAATCCTTCTTCTTAATTCGTTTGTTCCTGTTGTTTTAGGATAGTCGAACATATTATAATTAATAAGTACTTTCTTTGTAGCATGGACCATACATCAAAATTAACTAATAAAGAATGATAGCAACGCAAAATGACACTAACCTAGAGAATTTTAGTTTGAAG
>Ga0207646_10007927_pt1 | contig 10718 bp, 4 predicted proteins | sample KBSK5502metaG_FD_184343 | JGI IMG/M metagenome (GOLD analysis project Ga0207646, IMG submission 184343) | Corn, switchgrass and miscanthus rhizosphere microbial communities from Kellogg Biological Station, Michigan, USA - KBS K5-50-2 metaG... | ecosystem: Host-associated > Plants > Roots >...
CGTCACCGTTGACCTGCACCGAGCCAACCTGCGCGACTGAGCTGTCCGGAGCGGTCAGCGTGAACGTGATCGTCCCCGTCCCGTTGAAGCTCCCCGACAGCGTCGCCGAGTCACAGGTGGTGCCCGTCCCTACGACGCCACCACCCGTCGTCGACGCATCCGTCACGAGCGATGGCGACGCCGGACTCGACTCGACCGACTCGTTCGCGCCGTTGTCCTCGGTGCCGTTGTTCAGCTGGTCGCCGGAGTAGACGGCGTGCCAGGTATAGGTGCCAACCTCGGTCAGGAGCGGGCAAGACGGCGAGCTGTACGTGCCGTCCCCATTCACCTGCACCGAGCCGACGGTCGAGGTCGAGCTGTCCGGAGCGGTCAGCTTGAAGGTGATCGTTCCCGTCCCGTTGAAGCTCCCCGACAGCGTTGCCGAGTCACACGTGGTGCCCGTACCAACAACGCCGCCGCCCGTCGTCGACGCGTTCGTCACGATGGTCGGCGAGTTCGGGACAACTGTGAAGCACTCGGTCGTGCTGTTGGTGTGGCTTCCCGCGACGTAGAACTTGGCGCCGTCTGAATCAGGCGTGTACTCGGCGCGCCAGCAGTACTTGCCGGTCGTGTTGATCAGCGATCCGCTCGCATTGTCCGAGGTGGCCGAACCGTTGGCGATCGTCACCGCGCTGCCGACCTGGGTGCCGCCGGACTCACAGCCGCCGGCCGTCACCTGGGACGGGTTGCAGAGGAAGAAGGAGATCGTGCCGGTCGGATCTGGGTGGCCGCCGACCGCGGAGACGGTCGCGACGTCGTGCTGGTTCGTGGCGCCGAGCGGGACCGTCGAACCACCCGGGGTGGCCGTCGTGTCCATGATCGGCGGCACGCAGGTGTTCAAGCTGCCGCTGGCGAAGTCCTTCAGCGTCGCCGTCAATACATCGGACGAACGGGTCTCGGCCAGGAAGTTCGTGAAACAGCCGCCGCTGTCGCCGAGCAGGGCGGTCAAGTCGATCCCCGTCTCCACGAAGGTGTTGGAGGGGTGGAGCGTGGGCGACCACGGAGTCGTGATCGCAGCGCTGTTCGCGATCGCGCACGAGTTGTCGTTGCTGAGGGAGGCGCTGCAGATCGACCCGTTGAACGACGCGTCGAGCACCGGACCCCCGGTGGCATCGTTGCCCACCCACTTGTAGACGGACACGTCCTGCGTGCCGCCACCGTTGGTGTAGTCGCTGATGATCAGGATGTCGCCGTCTTCGTGTTGCCCGGAGAAGTTGTTCTGGCCGGAGCAGCCGACTGTCGGGTCCTTCAGGAGCCAGAAGCCGGCGAACGACGTGCCGTTGTTGCTGCCGCGCTCAGAGCCCATGTAGAGCACCGTGTCGCCGGCGTTGTCCGGCGCGTTGTTGGGCACCTGAACCACCGCGGCATAGGCGTTCTGGATGTCGTCCTTGTTGAGCGGGTTGTTGATCGGGCTGCAACCCCAGTGCGACGTGCCGCTCGCGATCGGCTGGATGTCCTTGTTCGACTGGAAGTAGCTCTGATCCGGGAGGGCCGCGTCCGACACGAAGGTGTCGGCGAGAAGCGGACCGTTGATTGGATCGGGCGTGATCAGCCGGTTGCCGCTCGCGTCGAACAGGCTGTTCCAGTCGTACGGCGGTGTCGTCGCGGCGTTGTGGACTGTGTTGCCGTCCAGCTCGAACATGCCGTTGTCATGGACGGCCTGTGCGGAACCGATCCACATCAAGCCGGCCAGGATCAAGACGGTTACTACCGCGATGCTGCGGACGCTGCGCAGCCGTCCGCGGCGGAAACTTCTCCAGGCACTCATCTCGTTACGTGCTCCTCTCCACACTTGCTCATGGATAGGAGCGCGCTCCTACCCCAGCCTTTGACTCTCCAAGCCAAAGTCAAGAACGAGCCGGAATCCGGGGAGCCCTTCGATGGGCTAGTCGGGCCCGTCCTTAGGCCCGGACCCGTTCACGGAGCGTGAACACATGAGAGGGGGTGCGGGAAGCCAGTTCCCGCACCCCCTCTCAGGACTTACTTGCTCAGCCGGTCACCGGCGGGGTGAAGACGCCGGTGACACCGATCCGGCCTACGCAGCGGGCTACCCCGCCGGTCGTGAGCGGCGTGAAGATAAGGACTCCAGACCTCTTCATCTTCACGACCTTCTTGATGACGCCCTTCGCGTTCGAACGCTTCGTCACAACGTTGAACTTCTTGCCCGTGATCCGGACGCGGACCCCGCTCTTCGCCTTGCCAGCCTGAGTGAGGTGGACGGTCAGCGTGGTCTTGCGCCCAACGAAGAGCTGCCGCGGCGTGACCTTGCTCACCTTGACGCACTCGATCTTCAGCGGGCTGGTGACTTCGACCGATGCGGTCGCGGTGTTGTTGGCCAGGTTCGTCTCCGGCCTGTCACCGGACACCACGACCGTGTTGGTTTGCGTACCGGCCACGCTCGGCGTGGTGATCAGGGTGATCGTGACCTGGGCGCCGGCGGCCATCGTGCCGATGTCGCAGGTCAGGATCGGGCCGCCGGTGCAGGTTCCCTGCGTCGTCGTCGAGGAGACGTAGGTGTTCCCGGCCGGCATCGGATCGGAGATCTTGACGCCGGTGTCCGTATCCGGGCCGTTGTTCGTGACGACCATCGTCCAGGTGATCCGGGTACTGCCGTCCGGATTCAGCTCCTGGGTCGCCGGCGAGCCGCTCTTCGTGATCGAGAGGTCGACGCGGAAGGCGCAGGACTCCTCGGCCGAAGCCGGATCCGGGTTGTTCGCGTTGGTGGTGGTCAGGGTCGCCGTGTTGTCATAGGTGCCGCACTCGGTCTGAGAGGTCTGGGCCGTGACGTGCACCTTGTAGTCGGCTCCTGCAGGCAGCGTCGACGAGGCCAGGCTGAGCGTCTGGCTGCCCTTGGCACCGCTGAGCACGAACTTCGTCGGACTTCCGACGCTCGAGTCGATCGCCCAGGTCACACCCGAGCCCGAACCGGCAGGCAGCGGATCGCTGAGCTGCACGCCCGTCGCCGCCCCGGTGCCGGTGTTCTTGACCTCGACCGTGAACCCGATCGAGTCTCCGGCGTTGACCGGTGCGGAATGGTCGGCCGTCTTCGTGATCGACACGTCGGCCGGCAGGACGCAGACCGAGGCCGACGAGTTGTCAGTGCCGTCGTTGCCGGTGGTCACCGTGCCGGTGTTGTCGACCAGACCGGTCTCCTGGCAGTCACCCGCGGTCGCCTTCGACGTGTGCGAGGTGATGCGGACGGTGAAGGTCGAGTTCTGCTGCGTCGTCCCCGCAGGCACCGTCACCGGGCCACAGTCCAGCTCGCCCGCGTTGATCTGGCAGGTCGAGTTCCAGCCAGAACCCTGGCTCTCGATCGTCCAGGACAGACCCGGATTCGCCGGCAGCGGATCCTTCAGGGTCACACCCGTCGCGTCACCGATACCGGAGTTCCAGACGGTCATCGTGAAGCCGATGTCCTCACCCGCGTTCACCTGCGTCGCATCCGCCGTCTTCTGGATGTGGATCGCCGGCCCGGCTACGCAGATCTCGGCCGACGACTGGTCGGAACCGTCGTTGCTGGTCGTCACCATGCCGGTGTTGTCGACCAGGCCGGTCTCCTGGCAGTCGCCACCGGTCGTCTTGTCGGTGTGCGAGGTGATGTGCACCCAGAAGGTGCTGCTCTGCTGGTCCGTCCCTGCCGGCACCGTCTCCGGGCCGCAGGTCAGGAGGTTCTGCTGATCGATCGAGCAGTCGGCGCCTGAGCCGAACCCGGCACCTGCGCTGTCGACCGACCACGAGAGACCCGGGTTGTTCGGCAGCTGATCGGTCAGGGTCACACCCTTCGCGTCGCCGATACCGGAGTTCCAGACGGTCATCGTGAAGCCGATGTCTTCGCCTGCGTTGACCTGCGTCTTGTCCGCGGTCTTCTGGATGTGAATCGCAGGAGCCGCGACGCAGATCTCGGCCGACGACTGGTCGGAACCGTCGTTGCTGGTGGTCACGAAGCCGGTGTTGTCGACCAGGCCGGTCTCCTCGCAGTCGCCACCGGTCGTCTTGTCCGTGGTCGAGGTGATGTGCACCGTGAACGCCGGATCACCCTGCTGGGTACCGGCCGGCACCGTCACCGGGCCACAGTCCAGCTCGCCGTTGCTGATTGCGCAGGTCCCGTGCCAACCAGAGCCCTGGCTCTCGATCTGCCAGTCCAGACCCGAGTTCGTCGGCAGCGGATCCGACAGGCTCACGTTGTACGCGTCACCGTTACCGGAGTTCCAGACGCTCATCGTGAAGCCGATCGGGTCGCCCGCGTTCACCTGAGCCTTGTCTGCGGTCTTCTGGATGTGAATCACCGGCTTGGCGACACAGATCTCGGCCGACGAGTCATCCGTACCGTCGTTCGTCGTCGACACATGGCCGGTGTTGTCGACCAGACCACCGGTCTCGTTGCAAGGACCACCGGTCGTCTTGTCCGTGTGCGAGGTGATGTGCACCCAGAACGTGCTCGACTGCTCGGTCGTTCCTGCCGGCACCGTCTCCGGCGCGCAGGTCAGGGTTCCGAGGTTGATCGAACAGTCGGCGCCATTGCCGAACCCGGCACCGGCACCGTCGACCGACCAGGACAGACCCGGGTTCGTCGGGAGCGGATCGCTCAGGACAACGCCCTTCGCGCTGCCGCTGCCAGAGTTCCAGACGGTCATCGTGAAGCCGATGTCGTCGCCCGCGTTCACCTGGGCCTTGTCGGCCGTCTTGTGGATGTGGATCACCGGCGACTCGATCCCCACTTGCTCCTCACCGCAGCCGCTGAGGGCGTGGTTGTTGTTGCTGTCGCCGGAGAAAGTGGCCGTCCAGTTCCAGACACCGGCGGTGTCGGCAAGGACGGTCGTGTTCGAGGTCGTGTAGTCGCCGTTGTGGTCGGCGGTCACGGTCTCGGTGTAGGCCGGCTGGCCGTCGCAGTTCGGGTCGCCCGGCCCGTACAGGTTGAACGTGATCGTCCCCGAGCCGTCGAACTGGACGCCGCCCGAGAGGTGAGCGGTGTCGTTCAGCAGGTCGTCCACCGACCCCGCCAGCTCGCTCGGCGTCGTCGAGATCGCCGGGTTGGCCGGGTTGACGGTCACCCGCTCCGACACATCGTCGTTCTCGGAGACCGTGTTGTTGTTCCCGTCACCGTTGTACGTGGCGTTCCACTGGTAGGTGCCGGTCACGGTCCCGGGGGTCGGGAGCGTGTAGCCGGTCGGCGTCGAGTACGTGCCGTTGCCGGTCACCGTTGCCGTCTCTGTATCGACCGTCACGCCCTTGTAGACGAGGGTGAAGGTGATCGTCCCGGTCGGGTTGTAGCCACCCGACAGAACAGCCGAGTCGTTCAACGTGATCGTTGAACCGTCCAGCGTCGCCGACTTCGGATCAGGCGTCGTCACGATCTCCGGCGAAGCCGGGTTGACGGTCACCCGCTCGAGGGCACTGTCACCCGGATCGGTAGCGGAGTCGTTGTTGCCATCACCGCCGTACGTCGCAGTCCAGACGTACAAGCCGGTCACCGTCGCATTGCCCGGCAGCGTGTAGCCGCCAGGGTTGTCGCCCGACGCGTTCGTCGAGTACGACCCGTTCCCACTGTTCACGGCAACGTGGTCGGTGTAGACGGGGCTCCCCTTGTAGGAGAGCGTGAAGGTGATCGTCCCGGTCGGGTGATACCCGCCCGTCAGGGAAGCCGAGTCGTTCAGCGTCGGTGAGCCACTGTCGTCCAGCGTCACCGTGCCATGCGGACTCGCCGTCGTTACCAGGCCAGGACTGGCCGGATTCACGGTCACACGCTCGAGGGAGCTGTCGCCCGGATCAGACGCGGTGTTGTTGTTGCCGTCACCACCGTACGTCGCAGTCCAGACGTACAGGCCGGTCACCGTGGCATTGCCCGGCAGCGTGTAGCCACCGGGGTTGTCGCCCGACGCGTTCGTCGAGTACGACCCGTTCCCACTGTTCACGGCAACGTGGTCGGTGTAGACGGGGCTCCCCTTGTAGGAGAGCGTGAAGGTGATCGTGCCGGTCGGGCTGTAACCACCCGCCAGCAGCGCCGAGTCGTTCAGCGTCGGCGAGCCGCTGTTGTCCAGCGTCACAGTCCCGTGCGGAGTCGCCGTCGTCACCAACGTCGGGTTGGCCTTGTTGACCGTGACCTGCTCGAGAGCACTGGTGCCCGGATCAGAAGCGGAGTCGTTGTTGGCGTCACCGCTGTAGACAGCCGTCCAGACATACGAGCCGGTCACCGTCGCGTTGCTCGGCAGCGTGTAGCCACCGGGCTCGTCACCGGACGCCGTCGTGTACGGCCCGTTGCCCGACACGATCACGTGGTCGGTGTAAACCGTCGACCCGTTGTACTTCAGCGTGAAGGTGATCACGCCCGTCGGGTTGTTGCCTCCCGACAGGGCAGCCGAGTCGTTCAGGATCGGCGAACCACTGTCGTCCAGCGTCACCGTCCCATGCGGAGTCGCGGTCGTGACCACAGCCGGCCCGGCCGGGGCGACCGTCACCTGCTCCTGGGCGCTCGTGCCCGGGTCAGTGGCGGTGCTGTTGTTGCCGTCACCTCCGTAGACAGCCGTCCACACGTACGAGCCGGTCACGATTCCCGAGTTCGGCAGCGTGTAGCCACCGGGGTTGTCACCAGCAGCGGTCGAGTACGTCCCGTTCCCGCTGTTGACGGTCACGTGGTCGGTGTAAACCGTCGAGCCGTTGTACTTCAGCGTGAACGTGATCGTGCCGGTCGGGTTGTAGCCACCCGCCAGCAGTGCCGAGTCGTTCAGCGTCACTGACGAGGTGCCCAGCGTCACCGTCCCGTTCGGGCTGGCCGTCGTCACCAACGTCGGATTGGCCTTGTTCACGGTCACCTGCTCGAGAGCACTGGTGCCCGGATCGGAGGCGGAGTTGTTGTTGCCGTCGCCGCCGTAGGTCGCAGTCCAGACGTAGGAGCCGGTCACCGTGCTGTTGCTCGGCAGCGTCCAGCCGCCCGGGTTGTTGCCCGAAGCGTTGGTCGAGTACGTCCCGTTCCCGCTCACCGTCACGACGTCGGTGTAGACCGTCGAGCCGTTGTACTTCAGCGTGAAGGTGATCGTGCCCGTCGGGCTGTAGCCACCCGAAAGCGCCGCCGAGTCGTTCAGCGTCGGCGAGCCGCTGTTGTCCAGCGTCACCGTCCCATGCGGGCTCGCCGTCGTCACCAGAGCCGGGTTGGCCTTGTTGACCGTCAGCTGCTCGAGAGCACTGGTGCCCGGATCGGAAGCAGTGTTGTTGTTGCCGTCACCGCCGTAGGTCGCAGTCCAGACGTAGGAACCGGTCACCGTACTGTTGCTCGGCAGCGTCCAGCCGCCAGGATTGTCACCCGAGGCGTTCGTCGAATAGGTCCCGTTCCCACTGTTCACGGCAACGTGGTCGGTGTAAACCGTCGAGCCGTTGTACTTCAGCGTGAACGTGATCGTCCCCGTCGGGTTGTATCCACCCGCCAGCACCGCCGAGTCGTTCAGCGTCGGCGAGCCGCTGTTGTCCAGCGTCACGGTCCCATGGGGAGTCGCCGTCGTCACAAGGGTCGGGTTGGCCGGGTTGACGGTCACCTGCTCCAGAGCACTGGTGCCCGGATCAGACGCGGACTCGTTGTTGCCGTCACCGCTGTAGGTGGCGGTCCACACATAGGAACCGGTCACCGTCCCTGAGGTCGGCAACGTGTACCCGTTTGGCGTCGGGTAGGTGCCATTGCCGGAGACCGACACCGTCTCGGTGTCAACCGTCGTGCCGTTGTACTTCAGCGTGAAGGTGATCGTCCCCGTCGGGCTGGAACCACCCGTCAAAGCCGCCGAGTCGTTCAGGGTCACCGACGAGGTACCCAGCGTCACCGTCCCGTGCGGACTCGCTGTCGTCACCAACTGCGGCGAACTCTTGATCACCGTGAAGCACTCATTGGTGCTGTCGGTGTGACTGCCGGCGACGTAGAACTTCGCGCCGTCCGAGTCAGGTGTGTACTCGGCGCGCCAGCAGTACTTGCCCACCGCGGTCGTCAGCGATCCGTCCGCCTTGGCCGAGGTCGCGGAGCCCGAGCTGATCGTGACGGGGCTGCCGACCTGGGTGCCGACGCCGGAAGGACAGCCGGCGGCCGTCACCTGCGACGGATTGCAGAGGAAGAAGGTCATCGTGCCGGTCGGATCCGGACGGCCAACGACCGCAGAGATGTTCGCTACGTCCTGCTGGTTCGAGACGCCGATCGGGTTCGTCGAACCACCCGGAGTCGCCGTCGTGGTAATGGGCGGCGCAACGCATGTGCTGAACGAGCCGCCGGCGAAGTCCTTCAAGGTGGCAGTTATCACGTCGGACGAACGGGTCTCGGCCAGGAAGTTCGTGAAACAACCGCCGTTCGCGCCCAGCAAGGTCGTGAGATCGATTCCGGTTTCGACGAACGTGTTGGAGAGGTGGCTGGTGGGGGACCACGGCGTAGTGATCGTGCTGCTGTTCGCGATCGCGCAAGCGTCGTCCGGGGTCGAGCTACCGCAGATCGATCCGTTGAACGACGACTGAAGCACCGGACCCCCGGTGGCGTCGTTGCCGACCCACTTGTAGACGGATACGTCCTGTGTGCCGCCGCCGTTGGTGTAGTCGCTGACGATCAGGATGTCGCCGTCGGTGTGCTGTCCGGAGAAGTTGTTCGTGCCGGAACAGCCGACGTTCTTGTCCTTCAACAGCCAGAAACCGGCGAAGGATGTGCCGTTGTTGCTGCCGCGTTCGGAACCGAGGTAGAGAACCTGGTCGCCGGCATTGTCCGGTGCGTTCGCAGGCACCTGAACCAGCGCGGCATAAGCATTGAGGAGGTCGTCCTTGGCGAGCGGGTTGTTGATCGGAGCACAGCCCCAGTGCTGCGCACCGCTCGCAATCGGCTGGATGTCCTTGTTCGATTGGAAATACGTTTGATCCGGGACGGCGGCGTCCGAGAAAAAGCCGCTCGCGAGGAGCGGCCCGTTGATCGGGTCCGGCGTGATCAGCCGATTGCCGCTCGAGTCGAACAAACTGTTCCAGTCGTACGGCGGTGTCGTCGCGCTGTTGTGGACCGTGTTGCCGTCCAGCTCGAACATGCCGTTGTCGTGGACGGCCTGTGCGGAACCGATCCACATCAGACCAACCACGACGAGGACTGTGACGATTGCGATGCTGCGGACCCTGCGAAGCCGGCCGCTGCGGAAGCTCCTTAGTGCGCTCATCTGCTCGCTTGCCCCTTCCACGTTGTTCGCGGGCAGGAGCACGCTCCTCGCCCAGCCTTGTTAGACCTCCAAGCGAAGTCGTAGAACCAGCCGGTTTGCGAGGAGCCCTTCGATGGGCTAGTCAGACCCTGTCCTTAGGCCTAGACCCGTTCAAAACAGCTGAACAAGGCCGTCGGAGAGGGGGTGCGGAAGCCACCTCCCGCACCCCTGCGCGCACTACCCGCTCAGCCAGTCACCGGTGGCGTGAAGACGTTGGTCACTCCCACCCGCTTGGTGTTGCAGTTCCCGCTGGTGATCGGGGTGAAGATCAGGATCCCGGCCTTCTTCATCTTCAGCGCTTGCTTGACGAAGCCCTTGCCGTTCGAGGCCCTGGTGCGGACGTGCGTCATCGGGCGGGTGATCCGAACGTGGATTCCCTTGACCGCTTTGCCGTGCCGCGTCACGTGGAGCGTCAGCGTCGTCTTGCGCCGACGAACAGCTGCTTCGGGGTCACCTTGCTGACCGCCACATAGAAACCGGGCGACGGCGCGTCTCAACGTTGACCTCCGCCGAAGCATCGCGGTGTTGTTGCGTCTCGATGCCGGCGACCGTCACGGTGTTCGTGACTGTTCCCGCCGCGGTCGGCCTCGTGACGAGCGTGATCGTCACGGAACCTCCGGCCCGGACCGTGCCGAGGCTGCAATGCAGAATTGCGCCACGCGCGCACGACCCTCGTGTCGTCGACGGCGGACACGAAGGTATTGCCGGCGGGCATCGGGTCGGCGGTCGTAACGCCGGTTGCCGTGTCTGGCCCGTTATTCGTGAGGACCATTGTCCAGGTGACGGTTCCAGCGCCGAGTTTCTGCGAGGGCCTGCGCTCCGCCTCTCGCCACGACGAGATCGATGAGCGGAACAATTACGCGCTGCTCGGCGGTACACGCGGTTTTCGCAGCTTGTTATTCGAATCGCCTGAATACTCGACCTGCCAATACAACATGCCCAGGTAGTTGAATTTCACGGTGTTCGAATTCGGCACCGCGCCATTCTCGACCGTCACCGCTCCAGCGTCGGCCACCTTGTTGGTGCAACCGCCGTCGCCATACACGCTGTAGGTGACCTTGCCCCCGGCATTTGCGGTCGCGCCACTCATCGTCGCGGAGTCGTTTCACAGTCGCGTCGTTAATTCCGGTCGAGGTCGATAGCGCCGTCGTAATGCTCGGGCTCGCGCACGTGGACGCGTGGAACGGGACCGGAGCGATGAAGTCCTTCAATTCGACGCTGGCCGACGAGCCCAAGGAACGCGCCTTGACCATGATCGAAGCCGGACGACTGGCAGGCCTCCTGACTGAACCCGGCGGCAAGGAGCGCGTCGGAGAGATTGACCGACGCCTCGCCGATCTCGCCGGCTGCGACGGCCGAGTCGCCGTTGAGCAGGTCGGCGAGGGCGTCCGGTTTAACTCGACGTGCTTGGGGCGAGGGTCGCTCCCGTAGTGGCCACGAACAAGATGCCGAAGACCAGACCGGCCGGGCCCGGCGACCTTG
>Ga0207646_10007932_pt1 | contig 10715 bp, 9 predicted proteins | sample KBSK5502metaG_FD_184343 | JGI IMG/M metagenome (GOLD analysis project Ga0207646, IMG submission 184343) | Corn, switchgrass and miscanthus rhizosphere microbial communities from Kellogg Biological Station, Michigan, USA - KBS K5-50-2 metaG... | ecosystem: Host-associated > Plants > Roots >...
TGAACTTCAACGCTCCCGCATATCGTAGCCCGGTAGCTAGTTGCCTAGCCCTGGCTGAGTCTGGTCAGGTCCAGGCTTGCTCGGAATGACTCCACAAGCCCCTAGCTTTAGCTATGGGGTACCTGACTGAGACTTTCACTGGCTCAGAACTCGTATCGCTCAAGCGTCACCTCCTGGCGCGTCGCTCGCGTCGGCATCGGCATCGGCGTCGGCGTCGGCGTCGGCGTCCTCCTCCACAGTGCGCAGGGCAGTCAGATGCTGCACGACCTCCCACGTCAGCGTCTGGGTGATGGCAGCATCTATAGCTGCTTCATCTGCGCTCTCCAGGTCTAACCCACGGAGCACACCGACCGCTTCAGCTTCGCGCTCGTATTGCTTCATCTCCTCGGCTTTTAGCCGCACCATGGTCATATCAAAGCTCCCCCAGGCAATCAACTGAAGATAGAAACCATAGTGCGACGGATACCCGCGCGCCGCACACAGACGGCGAACCTGTGCTGCATACGCGCCGTGGTACAGATCAAAGTGCCCCAGCGCCGCTTCCATACCGGCCAGCTTCCGATCTAGGTCGGTGACCTCGCCCTCCTCAGTCGCCGCCTCCAGGCCAAACCGCTCGGCATACAGCTCGCTCAGTCGGTTGAGCTTGTCCATGGTGGTCTCCGTCGTCGTGGACGGCTCAGGCGACGCCTGTGGGCGAAGCTCGCGCCACTGCTGGAGTGCGCCCTCAAGTGTGGGGTCGCGGTAAATGATCTTACCCGGCTCCGTGGTGGACGTTCTGTGGTAGAAGGGGTCGCCAGCCTGCTGCACGTTCAACTGCATGCGGGCACCAATCCAGCGCAACAGTTGGTCCGCATCCGTAATGTCTGCCACCGTGCCGTGTCTGGCGATAGCATCGCGCGTCGCCTGGCGCGCCGCCGTTTGTGCCGCGGCCTCTTGCCGCAGGCGCTGCGCCTCAGCCAGCAACTCCTCTGGGCTGCGTGCTTTGAGCAGCGCCACCTCTGCCTCCAGCGCGCGTAGCCTGTCGGTCTGCGCGCGGATGATGGTCTGCGCTTCCGTCTCGGCTGGGCCTTGTAGCAAGCCGCCGATTGAGGTTTCCTCAACCGGACGCTTGCTGACATCGCCGTAGGCTTGGCTCAGCGCGTATTGCACGCTACCGTAGTTCTCGTCGTGGTCGCGGCACCACTGCTTGAACTGGCCGTAGGGTGCCAGCAACGTCTGGATGCGGTGCAGCGCCTCCAGCCGCACCGCGCGCACCATGGTATAGATGTGCTCGCAGTCGTTGACGACCTCACTGGGCACGCCGGCATAGCAGGCCAACTGCGTTCCTAGCGACCCACCGTTCTCCTGCGGCATGAGCGTCCGGTCGGTGTCTTTGCTGCTCATGAGGCACCGCCTGTCGGCCCACGCGGCGCGGGGCGGTCGTAGTCGCGGAACCACTCGTCGGGCTGGACCCCTTGCAGTTCGTGGATCGAGGTATCGAGCGCCAGCGCCAGTTTGCGCGCGCTCAAGAGACTCACCTTGCCGTTGGCCTCGGCGCGACTGACGGTGATCTTGGCGACGCCGGCCTTCTCGCGCAGTTGTTTCTGCGTCAGCCCGCGATGCACGCGCCAGGCGCGCAGCATGGGCAGGGCAATGTGGCTCGTGGGCGCGGGCATCCAGCGCTCTCGCTTTACTTGGGGGGCGGCAGTCGGGGTAACTCCCCGCACAGCACGGTTCATACCAACCATCCTCTCGACTATAGCACCTGTGCGCCTTTGTGGCCAGATGGCTGCTTGACATCGCAGATCACAAGTGATAACATCAATGTATCATCAGTGTACTTAGAATGTCAAACCAGCCCCACGCACGAAAGGCCCGATCATGCCCCGCTTCCCGATCCTCACCCGCGACCAGGCGCGCAGCCGCGCGCTCTACGACGAAGACCACGCCGAAGCCACGTCGCTCTTTGACGACGCCGAGCTTGGCATCACACCCGACGCCAACGACTTTCGGCTCAGCGATGCGGACTGGCGCGAGCAGTACGCGCGCTCCATGCTCGCCGAACTCGTCGGCAAGTAAACGGCGAAACGAGAGTACGCGGAATCCGCGTACTCTCGTCGTGTGGTCTGGCAGACCGCGTCCGATGAGCAGCCAAGACAGATGAGGAGAACCCCCACCATGCGAACCGTCACCAAGCCCCCTACCACCGAGTGGTGCGTCCCGTATTGCCGCGTGTCCAGCGACCATCAAGCCGCCGAAGAGAAGGGCAGTCTCGACCAGCAAGAGCGCGACGGTCTCGCCAAGGCCAAGGCCGCCGGTCTCGCGGTGCTCTACGTCGTGAAAGACGCGGAAAGCGCCTGGGTGCTCGATAAGCGCTCGAAGTTCCAAGCGGTGCTGGCCGACGCCAAGGCCGGCAAGTTCAGCGTGCTGGTTGTGGACAGAATGAACCGCTTTACCCGGTCCGAAGACCTGGGCGAGTACATGTCGGTGATGGCAGCGCTGCGTGAGGCCGGCGTGCGCGTCCTCTTCAGTTCGCGCGAGTATGAGGAGTCGCCCACCGGGCAACTCTTGCAGACGGTGGATGCCTATGCGAGCGGCCAAGAGCAGGCCAACCGCCGCAAGCAGTCCCTGGTCGGCAAGCGCACCCGCGTGCGCACGCGCCAGCAGCCCAACCCCGGCAGTTGGTCGCGCTATGGCTACGTGTGGACCAACGAGAAGAAGACGCGGGCGGACTTCGATCCCGGCGACGCGCAGGCCGTCGTACGCCGCATCTGGGGGCACTTTCTCACCGGTGAGCATCCGACGCTCTCTGGCACCGCCAAGCGGCTCAGCCGCGAGGGCGTGCCGCCCCCGCGGGTGTATGCCGGCATTACGCGCGCCAAGAACGCCGCCAAGAACGGCCCGCGCTGGAACCCGGAGACCGTGCGCGGCATCCTCACGACCCCGATCTACTGGGGCGGCGACGAGCAAGGGCAGGTGGAGACCTTTACCGCCTCGCAGTATGACGCGCCGGTCGCCATCCCGGCGTATGCGCCGGCCTACGTCACACGCGAGGAGGCGGCACGGGTGCAGGCGCGCCTGACCAGCAATCAGCGCTACGCCACCCGCAGGAGCAAGCGCGCCTGGCCAACCCTCTTGCATGGCGGGCTGGCGCGCTGTGCGGGCTGTGGCTGGGGGCTGACCCCGCATGAGGACAATCACGTGCGCGCCGATGGCAGCCGCCTCGTGCACTACCGCTGCCGCACCGCGACGCAGCGCGGCAGCACCGCTTGCAAGGGCGTCAGCATCCAGGCCGCGGTGCTCGACTACGCCGTCATGGACCTCTTAGACCAAGAACTCAACCGCGGGCAGTTCCTCGACACGCTGTTCGCGGCCTGGGACCAGGACGCCGCGCTGGTGCAGGGAGCGGTGACCAGCGCCGCGCGCGTGCTGCGCGAGACCGAGCAGCAGGTCGCCAACCAGGCCGCACGCCTGGCCACCTACGCCCCCGGCGATCCGCTGGCCGCGCCGATTGAGGCGCACATGTTGCTCTTGCAGGGGACGCTGCCGGGCCTCGCCGAGCGCCACCGCCAGGCGCAGGCTGCCGTCACACGGGCGCACAACAATCCCGCGCTGCGCGCCGAACTCGGTGAATGGTTCAGCGCCTGGCTGGGCGGCTTCAGCGACCTCTCACGTGAGAAGCAGCGCGACTTCCTCTTCGCCATCGGCGCCCAGGTGACGCTCTGGCGGGTGGACGCACGCACCCCACGCGCGCAACTGGCGATTGCGCTGCCCACGACGGTGGCCACACTGCCCGTCGCGCCGGCAGACGCGCCCACGCCCTGGACGCGCGACCTCGACCTCGCCGAGGGCGCGGCGCTGGTGGTGGCGGCACGCGAAGCGGCGGAGATCGAGTGGATCGGCCCACAGCGTGGGCCAAACGTCTGGGAGACCGGCACGGCAGAAGAGGCGTTGGAGGCCGTCAAAGATGCCATTGCGACCAGTCCATCTCGGCCGATCCCGAGGGCAAGCCGTGGTCCGAGTGCAAGCGACTGATCTGGTGGGACCCGGCAGCCAACGGCGGCAAGGGGGAGTGGACCGGCTTCGACGCGCCAGACTTCATCAAGGACAAGCCGCCACATGCTGACGCCGACGAAAAGGGCGAGGGCATGGACGCGCACTCCGGCGCCGACCCGTTCATCATGACGGGGGACGGCCGCGCCTGGATCTGGGCACAGCAGGGCATCAAGGACGGCCCGCTGCCGACACACTACGAGCCGTGGGAGTCGCCGGTGCGGAACGCACTCTACCCGCGCCAGCAAAACAACCCCTGCATGGTCACCTTCGACCGGCCGGACAATCCCACCAATGGCACGGAGAATCCGCGCTATCCGTACGTCATCACGACGTACCGGCTCACCGAGCACCACACCTCGGGCGCGATGTCGCGCTGGAACACGTGGCTCTCCGAGCTGCAGCCCGAGCTGTTTGCCGAGATCAGTCCGGAGCTGGCAGCGGAAAAGCGCCTCGTCACCGGCGACTGGGTAACGATCATCACCTCACGGGCGAGCGTCGAGGCGCGCGCGATGGTCACGGAGCGCATGCGGCCCGTGCGCGGTAGCGGCCGCCCGGTGCACGTCATCGGCCTCCCCTATCACTGGGGTCCAGCCGGCGTGGTGACGGGCGACATCGCCAACGACCTGATCGGTGTCGCGCTCGAACCTACCGTGAAGATCCACGAGGCCAAGGCCTTCACCTGCAATCTGGAAAAGGGCCGCAAGGCGACCGTTTCGGCGGTTGAGCGTGCGCAAGAGCAAGCGCTGTTCGCCGCCTCTCCGCGTGGCGGCGTCGCCGCGCCCGCGGACAGCGAGGGCGCGGACATGATCAAAGACGCACCGGTCGCGGGCGCGTAGGAGGGCGGCATGGCGAACGGCTTCTTCACCGACACAACGCTGTGCATCGGCTGCAAGGCGTGTGAGGTGGCCTGCAAGCAGTGGAACCAGCTGCCCGCCGACGGCTACGACTTCTCGCGCATGAGCTACGACAACACAGTGGCGCTGACCGCGACGACCTGGCGCCACGTCAGCTTCATCGAGCAGCTGAGCGGCGGTACGGCCGGCCGCACGAGCGGGACTGGACAAGAGGCCGGCGCGAGCGCCATTTCGCAGACGATCTTGCAGGGCGACGGCGCCGCACCTGGGCAACCTGCAGGCTTCCTCGGCGAGAACCGCTGGCTCATGATGAGTGATGTGTGCAAGCACTGCACGCATGCCGGCTGCCTCGACGCCTGCCCAACCGGCGCCATCATCCGGAACGAATTCGGCGATGTCTACGTGCAGCCGGACGTCTGCAATGGCTGCGGCTATTGCGTGCCCGCGTGCCCATTCGGCGTGATCGACCTGAACCACGCGGATGGGCGCGCGTGGAAGTGCACGCTCTGCTACGACCGGCAGAACGATGGCTTCACTCCTGCCTGCGCCAAAGCTTGCCCCACACAATCCATCCTCTTCGGTGACGTGGACGAGCTGCGCGAGCGCGCGCACGCGCGGGTAGGCGCGCTCCACGAGCGCGGCGTCACCGATGCATATCTGTACGGCGTGGACGAGCATACCTCTGTCGGCGACCTCAACGCGTTCTTTCTCCTGGCGGATCAGCCCCAGACCTATAACCTGCCGGAGCGGCCGCACTTACCGCAGGCGCAGGTGATTCCTGCGTACGTTGCCACCGCCGTGACGGCGCTCGCGCTCGGCACGGCCACGCTGATGGCGTTCGTGATGGGTGGGCGGCGGTCATGACGCAGCCGAAGAAAGCACCACCGACCTACTAGGGCCGGCCGATGATCAAGCGGCCGACCTGGAGTTGGTTTATCCCGCTGTACTTCTTCCTGGGCGGCATCGGGGGCGGCGCGGCGGCAATCGGCGCGGCAGCGGATCTGGTGGGCGGCAGACGGCACCGCGCCACCGTGCGACGCGCGCGTTACCTGAGCGTGGTACTGGCCGCCATCTGCCCGCTGCTGCTCATCATGGACCTGGGCCGCCCGGCGCGCTTCCACCACATGCTGCGCGTCTTCAAGTTGTCTTCGCCGCTGAGTGTGGGCACCTGGATCCTGAGCGGCTTCGGCCTCGCCTCCGGCGCGCTGGCGGCGCGGCAGGCCCTCGATGACGGCCTGCTGCCGCGTCAGGAAAACCTGCTGCCGGCGCGGCTGCTACGCCGCGTGCCGACGGCGCCACTTTCCACGCTGCACGGGCTGCTGGGCCTCGGGTTGGGCGGTTACACCGGCGTGCTGCTCACGGCGACGGCGGTGCCGCTCTGGGCGGCGGCGGGTCTGCTGCTCGGCCCGCTCTTCCTCTGCACGGCGCTGGCGTCGGGCGGGGCGGCGTTGATACTCCTGGGCGCTTTGTCGCGCTCCGGGTCTGTGCAGGCGCGGCGTGAGATCGCCGCTGTCGAGTGCACCGCCGCGGTGGCGCAGCTAGGGTTGGCACTTGCCCGCGAGGTGCTGGTCCCGCCAGAGACCGCGCGCCCACTGCGCCGCGGCGTGTGGGGACCGGTGTGGCGGCTCGGCGCGGTCGGTGGCGGCATGTCCACCCCGCTGGCTCTACGCCTTGCCATGCGCCTCTCGGGGGGACGCATCGGGCCAGCGCTGGATGCGACGCTGGCCGCGCTCACGCTGGCTGGCGCGCTGGCGGAGCGCTTCGCGCTCATCGAGGCAGGCAAGCTCTCGGCGGACGATCCGCAGGCCTATCAGGCGCTGACGCACGGAGCGCCGGGCGAGACACGCCCGACTCCGCAGCAACAGGCCGCGCGTGTTGGGAGCGTGCCGGCCTACCGGCCCCACCTGGTCGCACCCGAAGTCACAGGTAGCTGAGCATACGTACAGTCAGCCAGCCGCTCGTCCGGTCGCTGCGACCGCCCTTGAGGGCGCGTCTGGCGTGTCGAGACGGAGTGCGACAAAGCAGGCAGGGTGACTGGTTGACGAGGCATGACAGGACTCCTTTCCTAGCCCGCTTCATGTCTCACGAATGCCCATAAATTCGTGCCTCACCCCCTTGACGGTTACCTAAGTGGCGGTTATACTTCGCGTGTAAGGTGAAGGTGTACCGTGAGAAAGCGGACGCCTCCCTTCTGGCCACTGCAAACGCCTGACGCTCCGTGTCACCTCGTAGACCCGTTCCGTGACGCACGTCCCATGCGCCTTCTCCAGCTCATGGTGCGCGCGTGTTCCGACTTCCTTCTCTGTTGGGCAAGGCCTACGCTCTATGGATTGGGCTGGAACCGTGTCACACGCAGTGTGCTCTCCCCTCCACTCCGCTGTGGTCCGCGTAGACCTCTCCCCGCGAGCGGGCGCTCGGCAGGCTGAACCCTTTTCGGAGGGGCGCCTGGTGGCGGAACGTGTCCTGCACGCCTGATGCTCACGCCGCACCGCCCGCGTACCACCCCACGACGGTGTGCAGTCCGCGGACCTTCGGTCGGCGCGCATTCGGCGCGCGGTTGGTGACACGGCGCACGTGTGGATGACGCATATGAGCTGCGGCCATCCCTTCCGGGCGGCACAGCGCACTCGCGCGACAATGAGGTCGTGTGCGGCGTGCGCCCAGACCTCCCGGGAGCAGCCCCCGGCCTTCGCTCCGCTATGTGCTCCGCAGCAGGTGTGGCCGTGATGCTTGGCCCACAAGCAACTGTCGCACGCGTGACGTCAGCGCCGACGCACCGTCTACACGCGCTTGGTCGGGAAGGCATTCACGGCACGTAGCGGTGGCCGCGCGTTCATCCGCATAGCGCGTCGTCTAGCAGCCTGATTGATTGCAACGTGAACAACGCAGCCCATCTCAGGCACTCGTGCACCCGCAAGCAATTGAGCACAAATTACGGAAGTAACTCCTAGCGCACCAGGGGGCAGTATGGAATCCGAAGAGCGCGCAGAAGACCAGCAACCCGTCACCATCGCAACCGACGAAGCGCCCGAGGCCACTGAGACCACGGAGGCCAGCGACGCAACCGAAGCTGCCACCGCCGAGGCGGCCGACGTGGCGGAGCCAATAGAGACTGCTGCCGGCGAGACCGCAGCAGAACCGGAGAGCGGCGAGGCCTCCGCAGATGCCACTGCAGAAGCCTCCGCAGATGCCACTGCAGAAGCCTCCGCAGACGCCACTGCAGAAGCCTCCACCGAGGAAGCACCGCAGATCGATCGGGAGACCATGCTCAGCAGCGCGTTAGCCGCGCTGGGCGAGCTACGCGACCTGATCGGCGCCCGCATCAGTGAGATCGGGCACATGATGGCGTCGTCACGCCAGGCAGAGCCTGCGAGTGCCGAGCCAGCGGCAGCGGCGGCCGCCGACGAGCCGGCGGCTGCAGAGCCGGCGGCAATGGAAGACAGCGCGGAGCCGGCAGCCGAGGAAACGCTGGCTGCGGTCGCTGAGGAGGCCCCTGCGGCAGAGGAGCCGGCGATGGAGGCGACCACTGAGGAAGCCGCCGGTGAGGAAGTCACTGGTGAAGAGGTTGCCAGTGCAGAGGTTGCCGAGCCAGCCGTCGAGGAAGCCGTAGCCGAGACCACGGACGAAACCGACGCTTCCGCTGCCGAGCCCATCATGGCGATGGCTGAGGAGTCGGCGGTTGAGGAACCCGCCGCGGAGGAAGCAGCCGCTGAAGAGGCGACGGCGGAACCCGAGGTAGAGGCAGTAGCCGCGGCCGAGGAACCCTCCGAGGAGGAGGCGGCTGCCGCAGAGGAGTCCACCGAGGAGCCGGTCGCCGAGGCCAGCGCCGAGGAAGCTCCCGAGGTGGTAAGCGAAGAGCCGGTGGCGGAAGAGGCCAGCGCTGAAGAGGCCGCGGAGGCGCCGGCGCTAGAAGAGACTGTCGTGGTGGCGATGGCCGAGGAGAGCGCCGAGCCGACTGCCGAAGAGGCGGCGGCTGAGGATGCCGGCGCGTCTGCCGAGAGCATCGAAGAGCCAGTCGCGGAAGAGTCCGCGACTGTTGAGGCGACGGAGGCTGAGGAAGCGCAGGCAGCGGAGGAAGAGTCCACTGAGTCCGCCGAAGCCAGCGAAGAGCCGGTCGCCGAGGAGACCGACGCGAATGGCGCCGCCGATGCAGAGTCGCTCGAAGAGCTTGCGGAAGACGCGCCGGCGGTGACCGCCGAGGCCGAGACGCAAGATGTGACCGTCGAGGTCGAGACTGTGGAGGTGATCGCGCTCCAGAGCGAGACGACCCCCGAGTAGGGATGCGACACAGTGTGCGCGGATGGCCTGTTGGCGCCGGAGACAACTACTCCGGCGGGGGCGGTGAGGAGGAGGCTTCGTCGCGGCAGGCCACGCGCAACCATACGACGACACAGCCATTCGGGCAGCGTTTGCGCGCTGCCCGTTTAGCGTGTCTGCCATCCGCTCACGTGCCGGCGTGCACGCCCCATGCGTTCATCAACCGCATGCCGATGTGCTCTGGGGTGTTGACCAACGCGCCGGGCAGGGGTGCATCCCCTAGCGTTCCTCTTTCCCGTGCGCCGGCACGGGCGTGGCGCGAGCACTCACCAGTGATCGGTAACACACCGTCAACGTGCCGGCCAGCTTCGCGTAGCCCGAGCGCCGCGGCCCCTCAGGCCATCTTCCTTGCCTCACCAGCGTGCTTGCCAGGCGAATCACATGAAATGAAGCGCCGCCTCTACCTGTCGTAAAATGGCGGGAACGAGTGCGGCATGAGGAGTGCACCCGGAAGGAGCGCGGTATGACAAGCACCAACGCTGGCGACACGCGGCCCTTTCGCCAGCGCCTGGACGACACACTGCGACGGCGCAACCCGGCCGCCCTGCGTGAGTTCCTGGTGGCTGAAGGTCAGTGGCCGGAAGACAGCAGCAACGACGAGTTCGCCATGTGGATGATGATTGCCGGCAGTCCCGCACTGCCCGAGCTCCATGCCGAGGCGGACCACTGGCTGATGACGCACGGCCACGAAGCGGATGCGCGCCTGATCGCGGGGAATCGCACGAAGCCAGAGCGCGGGCGAGCGCCCGGCGCGTCGCACGGGCACCGCGGTGGACCTGGCAAGCGGCCACGCCCTCGATGAGTCCGCGGCGCCAGACCGCCGGACTGTGAGCGTCTACGCCAATCCCGCCTTGCGCGCGATGGCCAGCGTGCGGCGCATCACGCGCAGCGTGGCGGCGTCTACCATCTCGTCGTCGAGAATGATGGCGCCCACGCCGCTTTCCACATCTGCTTGCGCGTAGGCGTCGAGCAGGCGCTGAGCCCTGGCAATCTCCTCCGCTGAGGGTGTGAAAGCAGCGTTGATGACCGGCACCTGTGAGGGATGGATCGCCCACTTGCCGTCGAACCCCATGCGTGCCGCCATCTCGCTATCGCGCCGGCAAGCGTCCAGATCGCGAATGGCGAGCGTCACGCCGTCGACGCAGCTGATCCTGGCGGCGCGCGCCGCGGCGATCGTCTTGGCCTTGGCGTAATTGTAGTAGAAGAATTGCTCGGCACCGAGCTCGCGGGCGCCGATGTCGCCCGCGTAGTCTACCAGCCCGAAGATCAGCCCGCTCGTGCGTGGTGTCGCTTTGGCAATCTGCTCGGCATGCAGCACCGCCTCGGCGGACTCGATCAGCGCCTCGATACGAATCTTGCCTACCTCGTAGCCCATTTGCAGCTCGATCTGCGTCAGGAACCGATCCAAAAACAGGACATCCGCCGGCCCGTCCACCTTGGGGATGACGACGCCGTCCAGATGGCGACCAGCCGCCTCCACCACCGTGACCAAGGCGCGAGAGAAGAATC
>Ga0207646_10007933_pt1 | contig 10715 bp, 9 predicted proteins | sample KBSK5502metaG_FD_184343 | JGI IMG/M metagenome (GOLD analysis project Ga0207646, IMG submission 184343) | Corn, switchgrass and miscanthus rhizosphere microbial communities from Kellogg Biological Station, Michigan, USA - KBS K5-50-2 metaG... | ecosystem: Host-associated > Plants > Roots >...
TCACGTGACTCGCAATTCCAGCAGATAGAAACTAACGCCAGCGCTACAACGGCCCAACCGACAACGATTCCGAGTTCCGGGTGGGAATCCAACGAGGTTCCAAGGCGTTCCGCCCAGGTCCATCCCATCCATGGAAATAAGGGCCGTGCAACGGCCCCGATCAGAAGAATTACAACGAATCCGATCCCGACCCGCACCCCAGGTTCTAAGGTGTAACCATATTTCCTGCGTCCGTAGTAGGCCCAGGCAGGAAGGTATACTCCTATTACTATCCAGCCGTAGAGCCATGTAAATTCGCTGACATTTAGCCAAACGCTGGCCACGTGTCCGCGCGGAGCAAGCGTCGAGAGAAGATTCAGGACGAAGATGTAGTTGTATGCCGTCAAAACCCCTAGCGTCGCTAGACTGACGAATTGAAGCCACAATCGCGTAGGAGAAGCGCGGCATCCGGAGCAAATCGATTGCCCATTCATCCGCAGACCGCACTCCTCACAGTAAATTCTCCCTTCTGACGTTGATTGCAACCGCGTTCCCGCAGAGAAATGAGGCGCGCGCACACTTGTCTTTCGGATCCACGGAAATTGCCCAGTAGATTGTGCGCGCCGCTGCCGCTCTATATTTGCAATGTACGTTCGCGCTAATTCATCAATACTCATATCTGCCTTTTTACTATGGCCTGCAGAACCAATCCGGTAAAAGTGCCAGGCGCTACGCCCGCTTGTGGCCATTGGCATGGCTTACGGGCTTGCAGGGCTAAGTTAACCCCCTAGCCAGTTCTGAAAACCACTGTTCTAAAGACTCGTTTCGGGCCAGGAGACGCAGCTTACCCTTTGAGCCGTTTTTATCGCGGTTGACAGAACTTCGACAGAAACGAAGTTGCCGCCCCGGCAAGGGCCTACCGATACGTGGATACAAGTTTGATTGGCAAGAGAGGATGACCCATATTTAGATGAAACTTGAGAAAAAGAAGCAGCGGTCCTCGCCCGAACTCGATTAAAGTTCGGGTTGAGAAATCCCTTTTAAAGGAGAGAGCCGCCGTGAAAAGGAATTACTGGAGGAAAGCGCACAAGTCCAATCACAAGTTTGAGGCAGTCGGAGAGCAAGAGTTGCTGGTGCGGGTGCCCTTGCCGATGGCCGAGGTGCGGGCGGTGAATTAGCAAACCGCCTGCTATTGCCTCTTGCCGCTTCTATGCATGGTAGCTTTTGTCACGGTTCCCATCATGATGGCGGAGGCCGGATTGCTGACAATCCAAGAGTTATCTTTTGTGGCAGGTCGCATCGAGAAGCCAAGTGCGGGCATCTCTAAAGATCGCCTGTCTCGGGGGCACTGGGCAGCTACTCAGGCCAATTTCTTAGGGATGCTGCGAATCGCAACGCCCAGTGACGCGATTTGAGAACATCATCCGCGGTCCAGAGATGGTGCAGCATCAGAGTTCCCCACGCCGCCATGATCTCACTTCTGTCGGCCCGTTCGCGTCACGCGTTCGCGTCACGCGCTCGCCTCGCGCACCGCTTCTTCCAACGCCATCATCGCCCTGACGTAAGGGTGGGGGACCAAAGCTCACCCTTGCGACGCCATGCTCTGCTAGCGCGCACCCGGACGGAGTGGCGTCGCCAACCATGATGTTGAGCGGGCTTCAGCCAAACGTGCGATCAGAGTGATATCCGCTAGACCGGGCGCGAAGAGCCCATCCGCGCCAGCTTCCCTATATGCATTGGCGCGCTCAATCACCTCAACAAGCATGCCCGCATCGTGCTGTTCGGGCGGTCTCTGGAAAAAGATATCTGTCCGAGCATTAATGAAGAAGGGGATATTGGCTGCGTCGGCCGATTGGCGAGCGCGGCGGATACGATTGGCCTGATCGACTGTCTCACGGAGTTTTCCACCAACTGGAAAACTGTCCTCTAAGTTGCAGCCTATGGCCCCCGCGTTGATCGCCGCAGCAATGGTCTCTCCGACCGCTTCCGATGCGTCACCATAACCGCTTTCCAGATCGATTGTCACCGGCAGGTCCGTCGCTCCGACGATCCGGCGCAGATTTTCGATGGCTAAAGTTAGGCGATATTTGTTCGCCATCGGAGAACCGTTTGCGTTGGCAACCGACCAACTACTCGTCGCGATGGCCTTGGCACCGCTCGCGGCGACGGCCTTGGCGCTGCCCGCGTCCCAGATGTTGAAGAGTACGAGCGGCGTTCCGGGCACGTGCAACGCCCGGAAGTATTCTGCCTTACGCCTCTGATCGCTCATTTTCATCGCGGCCAGTGTCATGGCGCCACCTGACTGGCTGTCTTTTGAGCCACTTGCCAGTGGGCACGGAGTTCTTTGTTGAACTCCTGCCAGCGTTCCTCGGGGAAGAAAATTCTCGCGCCTTGCAACTCGACGCGGCGCCGTGTGCCAGGAATGTTTTCGGCCAGCCAGTGCGACCATTTCACGTCGAAGTACACATCGTCGGTACCCCAGACGATGAGCGTTGGCGCCTGCAGTGTTTTAAGTTTCGCTTCGATGGCAAGCGTGTGTTTGTTGTCAAAGGCGGCGAGGAAACGTTGCAAGTCGCGGGTGCGTTGCTCGGTTTTGACAAGCGGACGCAAATACCTTTCGATGCTGTCGTCACTCAACTGTTCCGGATGCTCGTACGCCGGTCCGAGAGCTTGCGACGAGCGATAGACGCTCTTGTCGGACAACATTGTTTCCAGCGTCCCGCGTAAGCCGCCAGCGGCCGCCATAGCGAGGAAAGGTTTGAAGGCCTCGGGCGGCCAGTTGTCGTGCGTGTCGCAATCGGTGAGGGTGAGGCTGCGAACATGCTCCGGATACAACGCGGCGAAAATCTGCGCGATGCCGCCGCCACTATCATTGCCGACAAGATCGACTTGATCGATGTGCAAGGCATCGAGAAATTCCTTAAGCATCCTGGCGTTGGCCGTGACGGAAACGTCCTGGCCGGACGCGATTTCGGTGTCGCCATGCGCAAGAAGGTCCACGGCTATGCAGCGCCGGAAGTCGGATAAATCTTCCAACTGATGACGCCAGAGATAGCCGTTCAACAAAACGCCATGGACGAATAGCGCAACCGGCCCCGTGCCTTGTTCGGTGTAGCTTATACGTCCAGATGCAGTCTGTACGCTGCGGTGAACCGGCGATGATTTCTTCCCGTTCATGACTAAGGCCTCCGAGATTTTGGCGGATGTTGCTACACGCGCATCCGAATATGCGGCAGCCAGAACGGGCCGACACAGAAGTGATCCAATAACTATCGTTCCAAGCAATACAACGGCGACATGACGCTTCATGATTTACCTCTTCCTCGAAGCTGCCGTGGAGCCGTGCGCTTCCTTCAGCTTCCGCGCGCAGTCGTCACAACAGACCTCGACCGTCTTGCCGCCGATTTTGACTTTGAAAAAATTTCCATCCAGCTTGCAGTCGCAAGCTGCACAAGTTATTACAACCATAAAGTTGTTCTCCTATACCCGAAGTCCGGGCACGAGAGCAGTAGGCCATGAGCGGAGAGAATGCGGCTGTCAGAATCTTTAGCGATATGCAGGAAGAGAGCTAGCGACGAAGCGCCGACTGGCGGAACTCCGAGGGTGAACGGCCGAAAGCTTCGCGGAAAGCGGCGCTGAAATGGCTGTGACTGGAAAATCCGAGGTCGAGGCTCAGAGTGGTCAGGTCGTCATAGTGCGCGAGAAGATCCAGCGCCCGCGCCAATCGTAGCCGCAACTGGTAGCGATACAAGGGCAAGCCTTCGACTTGTTGGAAAACCTGAGTGAGATAAACCGGAGAGCAGCGCACTTCCGCGGCGATCTCGGCCAACGTCCAGCGCTGCGCCAGATCGCTGGTCAGCACGAGCTTTGCCCGATCCACGAGCAGCTGGCGTCCGACGCTAGCGCCAGCCGCGTGCGTGGTGCGTGGGCCGAGAGCCCGCTGCACCAGGGTCAGGGCCAGGCTTTCGGCTTCCAGAGGTTCCGCGATGCTGTGACGCAGGCTGTGACCAATAAGCGCTACAAGCACCTGGGCCCGCGCGTCAATTCGCCGCCGCTGCTGCTGAAATGCGAGCGTAGCACTGTCGCGCAAGAACGCACGTGGCGCCAGCTCCCGCAGCAGCGGTTCACTGATTACGAGCGTTAGAGAGGCATCGCCGCCCTCCACCGGATGGCTGATTCGGTAGTCTTCGGTGGCATTGAAAAACAGCACTTGGTTGGCTTCGGCTACTGCCTGGGCTTGCCCAACATGCCGAACATACACACCGCGATACGGAAATACCAACTGGGTGGTGGCCGTACATTCTTCCGTGCTCTTGTGCCGGCAAGTACCCTGACAATATGTGTCTCGAATCGTAATTGTTGGAGATTTCAGTAAAGGCCGAACGGTAATTTCAGGGACGCGATTACTTTCATTTAATGCCGCCATATTCCGGTCCATCCGTGGAAAAGTCAACAGTACCACGTTCCACGTCGACTATTCCGCTCCGAAGCGTCACCAATGCATCTCGAAGGAGAGGTGGGTGGGACTGAGCGACGTCAGAAAGGCTCGCGCGGCGAATGCGTCACCAGCCGCGACGACACCAGTCCTCTTGGCCAGCCCATTGATTACACGATGTGTCGCCTCTACCACAATCGGCGCAGTGATTGCATAGATATCTCTTCCACGCACCATCGCCCGGCGCACCGCGCTTCCCCTTCGTGCGATTGCCTCCATAACGAAAATCTGGGATGAGCGACCGCTCTCGTCCGCCGCTGTTGGCGCAGGCGTGTTGGGATCGCGAATATCCGTAATCGGTGCCACATTGATGTATGCGCGAATCTCGGGTGTCTGGAGATGCCGTGAGATGGTAATAGTTTCAGAGAGTGAGAGACCTATCACATCTTGCTCTCCGAACGGCGCCGGAAAATTCCATTTGCGCGCGGGAGGAGGATCGGCGCGCTGTAACCTATTGTTTGAAAAGCCGAAATGTTGGCCGGGATTGCGCTGGCCCGTCAGCCGAGTTCCCCGCGTAGGCTTCCAACTATCGAGCGCGATCGCGATGCAAATCTCATCGGCTGCATCCCACTCACCCACAGCGGCAGTGGCCAGAAGGTCGCCCAATCCACCGTAGAACCCCATCGCGGGAGCGACCACGACACCGGCATCTTGCGCGGCATTCGTGAATCGCTCAAAGACAGCCAGAACGGACGCCTGCTCCGCGGCTATATCCAAATAGTGAATAGATGCGCGCAAGGCTGCATCGATGACCGGCGCCGCCGTGTCGATGAACGGCCCCGCGCAATTGATGACGGCCGCGGCGCCGGAAAGTGCACGGTCGAGCGAGCCGGGATCGTCCACCGTGGCCACGCGCACTTCCGATCCCTGGTGAGCGTTCCCCGCCTCTTTCAGCTTCGCGGCGTCTCGAGCAGAAAGAATGGGCGTAAATCCGCGTTTGCGTAACTCTTGAACAACAAAGCGTCCGGTGTGTCCATACGCCCCGAAGACCGTAACGATTCGATTTTGAATCATTGAAGAATTCACCGTGAATTGCATTTTCTATCGCGCGCGACCGATTTTGACCTCGATTCGCTTCGTGGGATCAGTAGGCCACGTAGGAAGTGAGGATCGCTGTCAGAATCTTTAGCAGTTTGGCGGACAATCTTCGCTGGCTCGTAGCGCTAATCGGCCTCTGCGATTGCCCCGAGTGACTGTGGGGGACATATGGGGGACAAGAAAAAGGCAAAATGGGGGTGCCGGAAAGCCGTTAACTGACGCTAGAGAAACGAGTTATTTGATTTGAATTTCTCTGTTAACAGCCGAATGCTCTACCGTTGAGCTACCGGGGAACAGCCTTATTTTCTGATAGTTGCGAGCGATTTTCAAGGGACGAATACGGGGGGACATCATTTGCCACGATTGCAGAGAAAGACAGAAGCACAATAATTCTCAATGAATTATGCGCCGTAGAGTATTCGGTTGCGCCTCGATTGCTCTTGGATGAGGGATTGATTTTCCTGAGACGTTTCCTGTGGCGCGGCGCACCTTAGCACCCATGTAGCGCTAGTAAAGTGCGGTCCTTAGCGCGCGTACCTGCCAAGCACGTGCGCTGACATGGCGTGGAACGTTCGGTAATCCCTCGGTCTGTGGGAAAGCCAACCTACCGCAACAGTCCAGCGAACCGTGGTTTGAGTCGATGCCGGGTGATCACTTCCTACAAGCCGACAATTCCGGAGCTGGCAAGCCGGATCAGAAAACCTGAGTCGGGTGGCCAAGCCGCGTGCTTTTGCCCGACGAATACGGGCATCTATACTTAGTTACGCATAGTCTTAGGAATAGAGAATTCCATGAGTTTCTCAGGCCAAATGCACCCACACACTCTTCAACAGGATTCGGGACAATACCGGGAATAGGATTAGAAGCAAATGTTGTTGAGTCGTTCGGCCGTCCAGGAGCTTTACACAAGAAGGATTGACCGCTATGGCTCCTTCATCGCTGCGTTCCAATCTCCTCAGGGCATGCAGGCGCTGCTGCGACGCTCACACCTGCTGCGTGCCGGCCTTCGCGTGCTCGATGCCGGTTGCGGTTTCGGTATGGTCACGTTCGCTTTCCTGGAAGCACTGCGGGAGAGGAATCTGGATTATGAGACAGTCGATGCATTCGACCTCACGCCGGCGATGCTGGCGCGGTTTCACAGCGAGTTAGAAACCCGTCGCGTCACGCGAGTGCAGCTTCGGCAGGCCGATGTGCTCGCCCTTGAAACTCTTCCGCTATCGTGGACAAATTACGACCTGATCATTTCGGCTTCGATGTTTGAGTACCTTCCGAAGCGAGACTTTCCCCGTGCCCTTGCAGGATTGTCTGCACGGCTCACGCCAGGTGGCCACATTTTGGTTATGATCACGCGGAAAACACCGGAAACAAAAGTTCTCATCGACTGGTGGTGGCATGCCGAACGGTATACCAAGAACGAACTGCTGCGCGCTTTCGTCGAAGCGGGCTTTCGAAACGCCGTATTCGAGCGATTTCCCTTGCGTTACTTCTGGCTAAACCGCGCGAATTACGTTGTTGAGGCCCATGTATGAGTTTCAAATCATTGCGGGGGATGGACACCCAGCCAAAATTCGAACAGGGGCCGCGATGTTGCTGAGGATCGGGCGATTCATCAGTATTTGTCTGACTGCAAGGACGCTGTCGCTCACGTTATGCGCTCTTCTCGCGGGATGCATAGTCTTGCGGTTAAGCGCCAAGGCGACAGCGGCAGTCTCGATCAAACGCTCTGAAAACCTGACCTTGGACGGCGCGAAGATGTACCTTCTGATGCGTGGCGCTGATCGGAGCGCGCCCGTGTTGCTCTGGCTGCATGGAGGTCCGGGCGGGGCTGAGCGGCCCCTGTTCCGCTATTTCAACAGCGAGCTCGAAAACCATTTCGTTGTGGTCTATTGGGATCAGCGCGGTGCAGGGCGTTCGTTCGATCCGAAGGCGGATCCACATCGCCTGACCATCGCCCAGCATGTCGTCGACCTCGACGCCGTCGTCGATCATCTTAGACAGAGTCTTGGCCAGGACAAGATCATCCTAATGGGTCACTCGTGGGGAGCGGCGCTCGGCCTGCTATACGCACAGGCCCATCCAGACAAGGTATCTGCTTTCATCGGCGTCAACCCAGTGGTTTCCACGCGCGAGGGACAGCAGGCGGAATACGATTTCGTTTTGGCGGAGGCCTCACGCCGCAAGGATAACGGGACCTTGGCTCACCTGCGGAAAATCGGCTCTCCACCTTACAAAAAGGTCGGCCAAGTGCTGGCAATGGAAAAGCTGGTCCAGCGCTATGGCGGCGTTTTTCACAAGGAACCAAGACGGACTTGGATCATGGTTCGAGCCATCTTTAGCGGCCTGGTCACGCCGTGGGAAATCCCCCGCCTCATTCACGCCAACAACGTATCGCTTGAGGCGATGAACGAGGAACTCCTCGGCTTGGACTTGGCTCGCTCGGTCCCCAGCGCCGGTGTGCCCGTCCTGTTCTTTCTCGGCCGATACGATCGGCACACGGATGGAAAACTGGCAGCCACTTATTTCGCAACCTTGTGCGCGCCGGTCAAGCGGCTGGTTTGGTTCGAGAAATCCGCGCACAACGTGCCGTTCGAGGAACCCCGCCTATTCAATGCCACTGTCGTACGCGAGCTCCAGTCGATAGGCGTTCGACTTGCGGCCGCAGAGGGGGTGCAACGCGAATGACTGTTCTCGTGAATGAGTGCGGGAGGCACGTTTGTCACGCGCCTCTAACGTTCGCTTTCTGCTGCCGCCTTGAGCGGCTCCACGACATATCGACGCATCCTCGCGAGCACGAGGGGCTTTACAAACGGTGCAGCGAGCCGGTACGGCCACTTCAATCGAACCGACGCCGTTAGTGTGTAGCGCATGCCTTCGCCCTCGGGAATGAATTCGTTAACGAAAGTCGCGTCGTAACGTCGCTTGAACTCCACAAGGTCGATGCGCGTTGAGGAGATGTCATGCAGGATGTTCACCACCTTGCCCTCGACGTGATCAACCTCGACAACCGTCGTGTTCCCTTCCTTGCGAACGACACGCGCGCCGCGGATCGTCGTCGGAAAGAGGCGTGGCCAATTGTCCGGATCCCGATACAGCACCTGGACGCGATCAGCCGGCGCATTCACGTGCTCGCTGACGACGGCCTCGATCATGTTTGACCTCACAATCCGGCGAACGGGTCTTAGGAGAAGAGCGCACAGGAGGATTGCCGGCGCAAGCCACATCCAGCGTTTCGGTCGCCACTTAGTTGGCGCAGCAATCATCTTCCCTCGCTGTTTTCGATCGCAGCCCGAGGCCTGTTGGATTCGCAAATGGTGGGGCTGCTTCGCTAACCTCTTGCCCGCTAGCCGGAACGGGGTGCGCTAGCCGAGTCCCGCGCGCCCCATGTCTGCCCTCAGCAAACGAGGGAGATTTCCTTCCGCAGTGAGTTCGATGTCAGGTTCCTCTGGCGGTTGACGAGCAACTCTGACGTAACGCGATTAGGTAAGGGTTGCCGACGACACGCCCGGAACTAAAATAGTTATCGCTGAAGCGGAGCGAGCAATTGGCGATAATCATCGACTTCACGGCCGCCGTTGGCGTTCGCAATCACCTGTACCGGGTATCCATCAGGATCCTGTTTTTTGTCCGCTACCCGGGGAGTTCACAGCCTCAAGGACAAGACCGGAGACAGCAACTACGGGCCAACCATCCTGATAACTCGCATGTCCGCTTCCCGCCGCAGGAGCCAGATCTCCCGCGACCATAGCCGTTGCATAAGCCTTGCTCATGCAGAGGCGCGTGGACGCGTCGAGAAGCCGGCGTCGGCATTCGACCGCGCCCTGACGAGCACGAAATCGAAGATAATATGCGCATCGCCGCGGCTGCGGTCGGGCGTCGGCAGCAGACCTTCGCGCGTACCGAAGGCGAAGTCGTCGCGGGCAAACGGGTCGTCAGCGAAATTGATCTGCGTTGTCAGCGTGCGATAGCCTGGCGCCTCGATGAAGAAATGCACGTGCGCCGGACGGTTGCCATGGCGGCCGAGCGCCTGCATCAGGACGTCGGTCGCGCCCCCCGGCGGCACGCTGTAGCCGCGCGGCATGATCGAAGTGAACGCGTAGCGGCCATCGGCGCCGAGCTTGAGGCGGCGGCGGTTGTTGAATGTGGCCTGCTCGCCCGTCGGATCAAAATGCGAGTAAAAGCCCTTTGAATTGGCATGCCAGACATGGAGGATCGCGTTCGGAACGGCCTCACCGTCAGTGCCGCGCACCGCGCCCGACATGGTCAGAACTTCACCCTCGTCCGGATCATCGGTGAGGTTTGCGCCGCTTTCGACAAGCGGTGCGCCGGCAACGTAGAGCGGCCCCTCGATCGTCCGCGGTGTGCCACCCGACAGGCCTGCAGCCGCGTCCTTTGCATCCATATGAAGATCGAGAAAATGTTCGACGCCAACCCCTGGGACGATGAGTTTGAATTCCGGCGCGCCATTCTGCAGATAGTTGATCGCCTGCCAGAATTCGCTCTCGCTGATGTCATGCTTTTCGATAAGCGACATGGTGCTTTCAAGGAAGTCACGCATGATCGCCTTCAGACGGGCATTGCCGCCAGCTTCGCCAATGCCGCTGGCACGGTCAAGCAGGGTTTGAACTTCCTTTGATGCTACCAGGTTCGTCATTTGGATACCTCTCATGGACAATAGGAAACGGCGAAGGATCGTCAAGGACCAAGGGCCTCGTCCGACGTGCGGCCTAACTATTAAGCCGAAATCTGCATTTTAGGTCCGAAGGCGTCACTTCAAGAAAGGGAATTTACGTACGTTTAGGACTCCCGGCACGCCGCTGGACACCACCGGATGGCAGACCGTTATTGTTGATTGCTTCTTTGTCAAACCCATCGACTCCGATGGGGAAATGATCGACTTTGCCAGCAGGGTTGCCCGCGGCGCAGAAAATGCCGCCTGCCGTCGCCCTGCGCTGGATCATCGCGTGAACGTTGGCTTGCGGTAGGGGAGTGCGGGCGGTCAGCTGACCGTGGAGGCATGGTCGGGAAGAGGGGAGCGGTGCGCTCAACCGAGAGCTCGGACTTGCTCAACCATTCGTCCAGGATTTCTTCAAGGGTATGGTGGCAGGGGAGCTCGGTGACCTTGCCGCCTTTTTCGTGAAGCCTGACCCATCCGCGCCGACGCGAGCGAAGGTGTAGCCCATGAGCGCGATGAGCGCGCGATCGC
>Ga0207646_10007934_pt1 | contig 10714 bp, 8 predicted proteins | sample KBSK5502metaG_FD_184343 | JGI IMG/M metagenome (GOLD analysis project Ga0207646, IMG submission 184343) | Corn, switchgrass and miscanthus rhizosphere microbial communities from Kellogg Biological Station, Michigan, USA - KBS K5-50-2 metaG... | ecosystem: Host-associated > Plants > Roots >...
GCTTGGCCTGGACCGCGTCATCGGGCTCACCCTGACCGAGCCGGTCGCCGACGAGCGCGGCTGGAGCTTCGGCGACGACGGTGATCCGCTCACCGGCGCCCGCTTCCTGTCCGACCTCTACCGGGCGACCGACCCGGCTTACCATGGATCTTGCACGGTGCCGCTGATCTGGGACCTGCGGACCCGCCGGATCGTCAGCAACGATGTCGCGCAGATCACCGTCATGCTGGAGACCGAGTTCCGGCCGTTCCATCGCCCGGGATCGCCGGACCTTTACCCGGCGGCGCGGCGCCGCGAGATCGAGTCGCTCGCGACGCTGATCTTCCATACCGTCAACACCGGCGTCTACAAGGCCGGCCTGGCCAGTGGGCAGTCAGGTTACGACCAGGCCGTCGAGGCGCTGTTCACCACGCTCGACGCGCTGGACGAGCGGCTCGCCAGGCGCCGCTTCCTGCTCGGCGCACTCCTCACAGAGGCTGACGTCAGGCTGTACCCGACGCTGGCCAGGTTCGACGCCGTGTACTACCAGATGTTCAACTGCAACCTGCGGCGGCTGAGCGATTACCAGCACCTGTGGGGATACACACGGGACCTGTACACCCATCCGGGCTTCGGCGAGACGACCGACCTCGGCCAGATCAAGCGCCATTACTACCAGTCCGCCGAATGGATCGGCTCTCGCGACTATCAGGACAGACAGGATAGATACGGCATAATTCCTATAGGACCTCAAATCAACTGGAACGAACCTCACGGCCGCGCGCGAATGCCGGGTTAGGCTGGAGCACAAGCTGGTGAAGTGCACGGGCAGGTGAAGAACGCGGCCAGGTGGGTCTTCACGGGTAGCCTTGCCCGCAGGGGTGGTACAGATCAATCAAGATCCGGAAGAGGCGATGTCGGCCGTGTCTGCCGAGAACTCCGCCGCCATGCAGGCGCCAAGCGCGGACTTCGGGCCAAACGAGTGGCTCGTCGACGAGCTCTATCAGCGCTACCAGGCCGATCCAGGATCGGTCGACCGGGCATGGTGGAACTTCTTCGCCGACTACCGGCCAGACCAGCCGCGCGTCACCGCCACCCGGCCAGGCGCGGTCCCGGCGCAGCCGGGCGCCACCCCGGCGCAGCCGGGCGCGACCCCGGCGCCGGCCGAGACGCGGCCATCAGCCCCGGCCGCGGGCGCGCCGCCGAGCGGACATTCCGCCCAGGACACGGCGGGCCCCGCGGCCCATGCCGTAGGCGCTGCCGCCGCACCGGGCGCTGCGTCGCCCGCAACCACACCGGCCGCCACGGGTCCGCAGACGGCCGCGAGCCCGCGCCCGGCCCCTGGCCTGAATGGCGAGGCCACGATGACCGGGCCGGCGCAGGCCACGGCACCGCAACCAGGACCCGGAGCAGGACAGGGGCCAGCACAGCCGCCAGCGCCCGCCGCCCGGGCCGCGAGCGAGATCCGGCTGCGCGGCGCGGCCTCTCGCACGGTCGCCAACATGGAGGCCAGCCTCGCGGTGCCGACCGCCACGTCAGTGCGCGCCGTTCCCGCCAAGCTCCTCCTCGACAACCGGATCGTGATTAACAACCACCTCAAGCGCGGCCGCGGCGGCAAGGTGTCCTTCACCCACCTGATCGGGTACGCGGTCGTCAAGGCGCTCGCGGTCGCGCCCGAGCTGAACGATTCGTTCGCCGAGGTCGACGGCAAGCCTGTCCTGGTCAGGCCCGAGCACGTGAACCTCGGCCTGGCGATCGACGTGCGGAAACCGGACGGCAGCAGGCAGCTGCTCGTGCCCAGCATCAAGTCAGCCGAGCAGATGGACTTCCGTCAGTTCTGGCTGGCCTACGAGGAAATCGTCCGCAAGACGAGGACCGGCAAGCTCACCGTCGAGGACTTCGCCGGCACCACGATCAGCCTGACCAACCCCGGCACGATCGGCACCGTGCAGTCGGTGCCGCGGCTGATGCCGGGCCAGGGCTGCATCGTGGGCGTCGGCGCGATGGAATACCCCGCCGCCTACCAGGGCGCGTCGGCGGAAACGCTGGCCCGGCTGGCGGTCAGCCAGACCGTGACGCTCACGTCGACCTACGACCACCGGATCATCCAGGGCGCGCAGTCCGGCGAGTTCCTGCGCATCATCAGCGGGCTGCTGCTCGGCGACCACGAGTTCTACGACGAGATCTTCGCGTCGCTTCGCATCCCGTACGAGCCGGTCCGCTGGGTCCGCGACTTCCCGGCCGGGCACGAGAACGACATCAGCAAGGCCGCGCGGGTCCATGAGCTGATCCACGCCTACCGGGTGCGCGGCCACCTGCTCGCCGACACCGATCCGCTGCAGTACACCCAGCGCAAGCACCCCGACCTCGACATCATCGAGCACGGCCTGACCCTGTGGGACCTGGAGCGCGAGTTCGCCACCGGCGGCTTCGGCGGCAAGCCGCGGATGCTGCTGCGCGAGATACTCGGCGTCCTGCGCGACGCCTACTGCCGCACCATCGGCCTCGAGTACATGCACATCCAGAACCCGGTCGAGCGAGCCTGGCTGCAGGACCGGGTCGAGCGGCCGCACCGCAACCCCGACCACGACGATCAGATGCGGATCCTGTCCAGGCTGAACGTCGCGGAGGCGTTCGAGATGTTCCTGCAGACCAAGTTCGTGGGGCAGCGCAGGTTCTCACTGGAGGGCGCGGAGTCGCTGATCCCGCTGCTCGACGCGGTGCTGCACGAGGCCGCCAAGATGGGGCTGCACGAGGCCGTCGTCGGGATGGCGCACCGGGGCAGGCTGAATGTCCTCGCGAACATCGTCGGCAAGTCCTACGCCCAGATCTTCGGCGAGTTCGAGGGCTACGTCGATCCCGGCAGCTCGCACGGCTCGGGTGACGTCAAGTACCACTTGGGCGCGGAGGGCCGGTACACCGGCGCCGACGGCACGAGCATCCCGGTCAGCCTGGTGGCCAACCCGAGCCATCTCGAGGCGGTGGACCCGGTGCTCGAAGGCGTGGTCAGGGCCAAGCAGGATGTGCTCGACATCGGCACTCCCGGCTACACCGTGCTGCCCTTGCTCATCCACGGCGACGCGGCCTTCGCCGGTCAGGGCGTGGTCGCCGAGACACTCGAACTGTCCCAGCTGCGCGGCTACCGCACCGGCGGGACCGTGCATATCGTGGTGAACAACCAGGTGGGCTTCACCACCGACCCGCGCTCGTCGCGCTCGAGCGTGTACGCGACGGACGTGGCCCGCACGATCCAGGCGCCGATCTTCCACGTGAACGGCGACGATCCCGAGGCCGTGGTCCGGGTGGGCAGGCTCGCGTTCGCCTACCGGGAGGCGTTCGCCAAGGACGTCGTCATCGACATGGTCTGCTACCGCCGCCGCGGCCACAACGAGGCCGATAACCCCTCGTTCACCCAGCCGGTGATGTACGACCTGATCGACGCCAAGCGGTCGACGCGCAAGCTGTATACCGAGGCCCTGATCGGCCGCGGCGACATCACTCTCGACGAGGCAGAGCAGATACTCCGCGACTACCAGGCCGAACTCGAGCGCGCGTTCACAGAGACCCGCGACGCGATCACGCGCCCCGCAGAGCCGGGCGCCGTGCTCCCCGCGCCTCCGCAGCAGGCCACGCCGGTCGACCACACCAGGACGCCGACCGCGATCAGCCAGGAGACGATCAAGCGGATCATCGACACGCAGCTGAACCTGCCTGAGGGGTTCACGCCCCACCCGCGGCTGGCGCCGCAGCTGGCCAGGCGCGCCGTCATGGTGGAACAGGACGAGATCGACTGGGCAACCGGCGAGCTGCTCGCGTTCGGCGCGACGCTGATTGACGGTCACACGGTCCGGCTCATCGGCCAGGACAGCCGCCGCGGCACGTTCGGCCAGCGGCACGCGGGCATCGTCGACCGGCACACCGGCGAGGAGTACACGCCGTTGCGCGCCCTGAACAACGACAACGCCAAGTTCCACGCCTATGACTCGCTGTTGTCGGAGTTCGCCGCAGTGGGGTTCGAGTATGGCTACTCGGTCGCCAGGCCCGACGCGCTGGTCTGCTGGGAAGCCCAGTTCGGCGACTTCGTCAACGGCGCGCAGACCGTCCTCGACGAGTTCATCTCCTCAGGCGAGCAGAAATGGGGCCAGCGCTCTGGCGTGGTGCTGCTGCTGCCGCACGGCTACGAGGGCCAGGGACCCGACCACTCATCGGCGAGGGTCGAGCGGTTCATGGCGTTGTGCGCCCAGGACAACATGACCGTGGCGATGCCGTCGACCCCGGCCAGCTATTTCCACCTGCTTCGCTGGCATGTGCTTTCCGACCGGATCAGGCCGCTGATCGTGTTCACGCCAAAGTCCGTGCTCAGGCTCAAGGCGGCGGTCTCTGCCGCGGCGGACTTCACGGGCGGCTCGTTCCTGCCCGTGCTGGCAGATCCCTCCGTGGGCGACCCGGCCCGGGTCCGTCGCGTGCTGCTCTGCTCGGGCAAGATCTATTACGATCTGGCCGAGAAGCGGAGGGCCGGGCAGCGAACCGACCTCGCGATCGTCCGGGTCGAGCGGCTCTACCCGCTGCCCGCCCCGGAGATCGCGTCCGCACTCGCCGCTTACCCGAACGCCGCCGACGTGGTCTGGGTGCAGGAGGAACCGGCCAACATGGGCGCGTGGCCTTACATGGCGATGCACCTGCCCGGCGCGCTGGGCCGCGGGCTCGCCGTGATCGCGCTACCCGAGAGCTCGGCGCCCGCCCAGGGCTCCAGGCGCAAGCACGCGGCCGAGCACGCCGCGCTGGTCGACGCGGCGCTGAGCTAATCCCGGCGTGCGCCGTGTACTTCACCGACCGCGGTATCGAGGAACTGGCCGCGCGGCGCGGCGACGACGACGTCACGCTCGGCTGGCTGGCGGAGAAGCTGACCGAGTTCGTCGACCTGCACCCCGAGCACGAGGCCGCCGTGGAGCGGCTGGCCACCTGGCTCGCCCGCGGCGATGACGATGAGGATTAGGGACTAACAGTTCGCCCGGCGCTGGCCTGCGCAGGCAGGGCCGGTCGCCGCGCCGAGCGGGTCACGATCCGCGGCCCGCGCGGGCTTTGCCACACGAGATATATCGCATATACACTTACTGGCAGGTGAACGCCGGGACGCCAGGCGCCAGGCCGGCGTACCCCGGTGAGAGGGGAGCTGATCGTGAGTCCGGTCTTCAGGCACGGCGGCTTGCGCCTCTATCTGCTCAAGCTACTCGACGAGGCGCCGCGGCACGGCTACGACGTGATCAGGCTGCTCCAGGACCGCTTCCTCGGGGTCTACTCCCCCTCGCCCGGCACCATCTACCCCCGCCTGGCCAGGCTTGAGGAAGAGGGCCTGGTCACGCACGACGTGGTGGAGGGCAAGAAGGTCTACAAGATCACTGACAAGGGCCGGGAGGAACTGAACCGGCGGCTTGATGACCTGGCCGACCTCGAAGAGGAGCTGTCGGCCTCGGTCCGCGACATCGCCAGGGAGATCTCCCGCGACGTCAGGGAGACGGTCAGGAGCCTGCGGGACGAGTTCACCTGGGCGGTCCGCGAGGCCGGCCGGACCGGGAGCGACGCAGGACGCCGGGACCGGCCGGCCGGCGCCGACGACTCCGCCGCAACCGCGGGGCCGCACGCCGACGCTGATCATGCAGAAGCAGACGCGGACAAGGTGCACGCCGACGCCGACCATGCGCAGGCCGAGGCCGACAGGGCACAGGCCGCGGCGGACCGGGCACAGGCGGAGGCCGACCTGGCGCAGGCCCGCGCTGACGGGGCCCTGGACGGTGCCGACGAGGCGGAGGAGGCGCGTGCCGCGGCTGGGTCGGCGGCCGAAGACGGGGACGCCGACGACGCGGTCTGGACCACGGCCGCCGGCGAGGAGGCGCCAGGGGCGCCTGATGCCGCCGCTTCTGACAGCGCGCAAGACGCGTCGGGCGGCGACGGCCGATCTACGGGCAAGGACGAGCGGCAGGCCCCATGGCCCGCAGGCGGCTGGCGCGAGTGGGCCGACTGGGCGGAACGCCGCGACTGGCGCGAATGGGCCGCCTGGGCCGAGCAGCGTGACTTGGGCGACTGGGCCTCCAAGCAGGAGTGGAAGGATCGCGTCAAGGCCAGTCAGAAGGACTGGAAGGAGTGGGCGAAGGCCGGCAAGCAGGAGTGGGCGGCCAGCGGCGCCCGCCGGCGTAACGTCGACCGCGATCTCATCGTCGACCTCGAACGCCTCGCCGCGGCCTTCGCCAGGGAGATCCGCGGCGTCGCATGGCAGGCAGAGGCGCTCAGTGAGGACGCGGTCGGCAACCTGGGCCGGATTCTCACCGACGCGCTGAACCGCATCCGCAACGAGGTGTTCCGCCCGCCAGGTCCGCGCAAGGAGGACTGATGAAGATAGCGATCACGTCCTTGGGCCGAGCTGCCGTGGCCTCAGGCCTGGCCGCCCGGCTTCTCGCCGACGCCACGGCGGTACGAGACAGGGGTTGCTACCCCGAGGCGGCCGCCGAAGCGGGCGACGGCTGCTTCCCGCGGCCGGACGCACCGCGTGACGGCTGCTTCCCGGCACCGGCCAGATCGCCGGTCAGACGGTAAAGACGACCTTTCCAAACAATTCGCCGCTGATCATGGCGGCGAAGCCGTCGCGGGCGTCGCCTAGCGGCAGGACCCGGTCGATCAGCGGCCTGACGCCGGTCTGCTCGCAGAACCTGACGAGCCTAACCAGCTGATCCCTCGTTCCCATCGTCGACCCCACGACGGAGAGCTGGAGGAAGAACACCCTGGCCAGGTCGGCGGGTGGCATCGGGCCGCTGGTCGCGCCGGAGACCACGATCCGGCCGCCCGGCCGCAGCGCCCTGAGCGAATGGGCCCAGGTTGCCTCGCCAACGGTCTCCATCACGACATCCACGCGCTCGGGCAGCCTCGCCCCCGCCGGGAACACCTGGTCGGCGCCGAGTTGCTGGGCACGCTCGCGCTTCTCCTCGCTCCGGCTGGTGGCCCAGATCCGGTAACCGGCAGCGGAGCCGAGCAGGATCAGCGCGGTCGCCACGCCGCCGCCCGCGCCCTGGACCAGAATCGTGCTGCCAGGCTCGGCGCCCGACTTATCGAACAGCATGCGGAAGGCCGTCAGGTAAGCCGTGGGCAGGCATGCGGCCTCGGCAAAGGAGAGCGCCGCCGATTTGGGAACGAGGTTCCTTCGCGGCACGGCCACCCGCTCAGCGAACGTGCCGTCGTACCGCTCGGACAGCAGCGACCGAGCAGGGTCGAGCGTCTCGTCGATGACGGCTGCCCCGGGATCGCTGATGACAGCGTGCACGACGACCTCGTTGCCGTCGGCGTCGATTCCGGCGGCATCACAGCCCAGGATCATCGGAAGCCGGTCAGCCGAGAGCCCGACGCCGCGGAGCGTCCAGACGTCGTGGTGGTTGAGGGCGGTGGCCTTCACCGACACGGTCGTCCAGCCGTCTGGCGGCGCCGGCTCGGCGTGGTCACCCGACTCGAGGGCGGACAGGGGATCGTCGCGGCTGAACCGGGCCGCGGTCACTGCGAACATGGCAGGACGATAGCGTCCCGGAGCTACGGCCGATCCAGCGGATGACGCCACCGCAGGCCAGGGAACCGCCGGAAGTCCCGATCAGCCGTGATCAGCTCGCATCCGCGCTCCAGTGCCAGCGCTGCCAGGTAAGCGTCAGGCACCAGTTTGCCTACCGCGTCGGCCTTCCGGCACAAATCGGCGAAGATCTCCCAGAACCTGCCTCCAGGGCTGACCACCTCAGCGTGCGGCTGACCCCGGATTATGCTGGTGAACTCCAGCGCCTGCGCTAACGGCGCCGGTGACCTGAAGATCCTCGGATCCGTCACGATGCGCACGAGCCCGGTCAGCGCGAAATCCGCGACTCCGTATGGCTCGGGTCCATTGACCATTGCCTCGACCCACGCCTTGTACTGGGAATGCCGCTCGGCACCAGCGTTGAAGGCGTTGACGAGGACGTTAGTGTCGGCGAGCATCATCCGCCGCGACCTCAAGGTAGTGCTCGACGTCCTGACGATCGAGGATCGCCTTGATTCCCTCTGGGCTGAGGTCAACCCCCGGCATCGGCTCGCCGGTCCAGGTGATCAGCTCGACCATGGGCCTGGTCTGGACCTCATGCGCGGCCGCCACCATGCGCCGCAAGGCATCCTCCATCACAGAATTGAGCGTCCTGTGCTGCCTGGCGGCCAGCGCCTTGGCCTCGGCCAAGAGCTCAGGATCGAGCCGGAAGGTCGTTCTTGCCACCCTCTCAGCGTAGCTGTTGACATTTAAATGTCAAGTTGAGCGACGTGGGCTGACGTGCGGCCTTTGGCGCGAATGCCGCGCACGGGCTTATACCGAAGCGCCCCGAACCACGGCGGGCCTGTGAGATACTCCCGGCTAAGGCTGGCGCCGACCGCTGCCTGTTAGGACCGGCGTGAATCTCGCATCCTTTGCCGACCTAGCTGTGCGCCTGGTCAATTCCGGCGTCTGTGACGCCGAGGCCGACCCGCTGCGCAGCTGCGAGGCGTTCCGCGCGTTCGTCGCGGAACGCCCGTTCCTTGCTGTCCGGGTCACGCCGCACGACCTGGACCAGTTGCGGCTGCTAAGGACCGAGCTTGCCGCGGTGTTCTCATCGGCGGCACAGGGCGAAGATCACGAGGCGATCGGCAGGCTCAACGCGCTGATGACCGTGCACCCGGTGCACCCGGTCCTAGTCGAGCACGACGGCGCGCCATGGCACGTCCACCTCAGCGAGTCGGGCTCGATGACCGATCGGTATGCGGCCGCCGCGGTGATCAGCCTGGCTCTGCTGCTCAGCCAGCTCGGCACTCAGCGCCTGGGCACCTGCGCGATGGCATCCTGCAGTCGGGCATTCATCGACGCCAGCAGCAATAAGTCGCGTCGCTACTGTGCGGAGCATTCCGCGGCCAAAGCGAATGTAACTTCGCTTCTGCGTCAAACCCGCGGCATCGCCGCAAGCCGCGAGGGACCCGTCACCTCGGCAGCTAGCTGACATCACCGTCACCTGCTGCCCCAGGAACACCTCTCTGTGTTACCGAAACGACACCTAAGGGCTTCTTCTCACGCCCGCTGATGATCATTACCATGAGGCCTACTTGCGGGCGTTAGCTTCTCGTCACAGGACCGGAAAGAAGGTTCAACATGGCAACTGAGTCGGCCGTCACGACTGCCACCCCGGCAGACGTCGGCCTCAAACGAGAGCTGGGGTTCATCGGCGCCATGTGGGCGTCCGAAACTTCGATTATCGGCTCCGGCTGGCTGTTCGGCTCGTACTTCGCTGCGGTAGCGATAGGAGGCGCGGCCATCCTGGCCTGGATCATCGGCGGTGTCGCCGTCATCATCCTGGCGCTTGTCCACGCCGAGCTTGGCGCAATGTTCCCGGTTTCCGGCGGGACGGCGAGATTCCCGCACTTCGCGTTCGGCAGCGTCGGCGGGATCTCGTTCGGATTCTTCTCCTGGCTCCAGGCGGTCACGGTGGCGCCGATCGAGTGCTACGCGGTGTTCACCTACCTGTCCTTCTACTGGCACGGCGCCTACGACCCCAACGGCACCATCTCGGCCGCCGGCTTGTGGGCGACCGTTGGCCTGATGGCCATCTTCACGGCGGTCAACTTCCTCGCAATACGCGCGTTCGGCCGCGTCAACAACGTCATCACGTACTGGAAGGTCGCGATTCCCATCCTCGCGATCATCATCCTGCTCTTCAAGTTCCACAGCGCCAACTTCACCGCCGGCGGCGGATTCTTCCCCACGGGCACCGGGGCGAAGGCCCTGTTCGCCGCGATACCCAGCGCGGGCATCATCTTCGCCTACCTGGGTTTCGAGCAGGCCGACCAGCTCGCTGGCGAGGTCAAGAACCCGCAGCGGAATCTGCCGAGGGCGATCATCGGCGCGATCCTGCTCGGCACGGTGATCTACGTCCTGCTCCAAGTCGCGTTCATCGGCGCTACCCCGGCCAGCCTGCTCCATCACGGCTTCGCCGGCATCTCGTCGAAGAGCCCGATCGCCATCGGGCCATTCGCCGGACTGGCGGGCGCCGTCGGCCTCGCCTGGCTCGCGACCGTCTTGCGGGTCGACGCGTTCATCTCGCCGTCGGGCACCGGCCTGATCTACGTGACCTCGACCTCCAGGGTGGGGTACGGCCTGGCCAGGAACCGGTACTACCCCCAGGCGTTCCAGAAGGTGGACTCTCGCGGCGTGCCGTGGTTCAGCCTGATCGTGGCGTTCGTCCTCGGACTGGTCTTCCTGCTGCCGTTCCCGAGCTGGCACTCGCTGGTGGGCTTGGTCACCTCGGCGTCGGTGCTGATGTACGCCGGCGCGCCGCTGTCGATGGGCGCCTTCCGCAAGCAGATACCTGACCACCACCGGCCGTACCGGATGCCAGCCGCCGAGGTACTCGGGCCCATCGCGTTCATCGTCGCCAACCTGATCATCTACTGGTCGGGGTTGGAGACGCTCTGGAAGCTGGGCGTGGCGATGGTTGTCGGTTACGTGATCATCGGCATCTTCATGGCAACCGACTCGCAGCGGCCGCCACTGGAATGGAAGTCCGCACTCTGGCTGCCGGTCTACCTGGTCGGGATGGGCATCATCTCCTGGCAGGGTCAGTACAGTGGCGGTGCCGTCAAGCCGCCCCTCAACACGGGCAACATTCCGTTCTGGTGGGACATACTGGTCGTCGCCGTGTTCAGCCTGGTGATCTAC
>Ga0207646_10007935_pt1 | contig 10713 bp, 2 predicted proteins | sample KBSK5502metaG_FD_184343 | JGI IMG/M metagenome (GOLD analysis project Ga0207646, IMG submission 184343) | Corn, switchgrass and miscanthus rhizosphere microbial communities from Kellogg Biological Station, Michigan, USA - KBS K5-50-2 metaG... | ecosystem: Host-associated > Plants > Roots >...
AGAGAGATTGCTTGACGGCCCGGAAGGCAAACTGATTCGTCTCATAATGGAAACCGGGATCTCCCCACAGTTCTTCGCGAAGAGCCGCCTCCTGGGGCGGACCGGATGGCCCATTGCCCTGCTGACGCCGAAAGGCGTCGTAACGGTAGCTGGTGTAACCGGCAAACAATTCGTCCGCACCTTCGCCGGTCAAGACCACTCGGACGCCGTCCGACTGCGCCGCCGCGGACAGGGCGAATGTGGCCGCATTGTACGTTTCCTTCAAAGGGCATTCGCAGTGCCAGATGACCTCCGGAAGACGGCTCGCGACATCCCCAAGGCCGAAGTCGACCTGCCGGTGGGGAAATTTCAGGTGATCGACCATCACCGCCTGATACTCGCGTTCCGCGAAGAAGGGATCCTCGAACGCGATGGAGAACGTCTTCTTGTCTCCGGGGGACAACGTCTTCATCATGCTCGTCACGAGCGAGGAGTCGAGCCCGCCGCTCAAATAGGCCCCGGCCGGAACATCCGCCTGCAGTCGGCGCTCGACGGAAGAGAGCAACCGCTCTTCGAGACCCGCCAGGTCGTCTGCTTCCGGTTTGTCATAAACGGCATCCGCCTCGCGCGGATACGGCACATCCCAATATTGCGCCGTTCGCAAAGCGCCGTTTCGGACCTCGAGGAAGTGGCCGGGGGGAAGACTCTGAATCCCCGCGAACATCGTGCGCGGGCTGACCAGACCCGGCAGCGAGAGAACCTGGTCGAGGCCCGTCAGATCGACGCGGCGTTCCACCCGGGGATGGACCAGGATGGACTTGATTTCGGAGGCAAAGATGAGCGCATCGCCGACAACCGTGTAGAACAGGGGAAGGACGCCGAAGGGATCACGCGCCAGCAGAACGCTCTGTCGCCGTTCGTCGAAGATCGCAAACGCAAATTGGCCGTTCAGCCGGCCGAGCAGCCCCTCTCCTTCCTCCTCGTACAGATGGACGAGAGTCTCCACGTCCGACCGCGAGCGGAAGTGGTGCCCGCGGCCGATCAGCTCGCGGCGCAGATCGAGATAGTTGAAGATCTCGCCATTGCAAATCAGGTGGATGGTTCCGTCCTCGTTGGACATCGGCTGATTGCCACAGGGAAGGTCGATGATGCTCAGGCGGCGGACCCCGAAACCGACGCGCTCGTGGAGGAAATACCCGTCGTTGTCGGGTCCCCGATGAATCAGCGTTTGAGTCATGTCCCCGAGCAGCCTCCGGTCGATCTCGCGAGGTTCACGGATGTTGACGATGCCGCAGATTCCGCACATGACTGGTTGTCCGTCAGTAACTGTTCAAAAAACGAAAGTCGGTGGGTTGCCCGGACAGACGTTCTCCCGGGAGGTACCCGCCGTTCGATTTCTTTTTTTCATGGTGAGAGGCGGCGAAGAATAGCAGAACTGCTGCCGCCGAGAGAAGAAGAAGGAGAAAGAAAAATGACGAAGGTCTTCGCTACGGGACGGATCAGCCTCCAGCGAAAGGCGTTGGCTGGACGGGAAGCGTGGACGGACGCGGCGTCACGCCGCTGCCTTCCTGCGGAGTCTCTGGCTGTCCGTCGATGGCTTTCCCGATGCAGTCGCGGAGTTGCTCGGCCAGGAGCCCGACTTGCGGCCGCAGCAGCATGTTGACGTGGTCTCCGGGCACCTCGCGAATCTCGACTCCCCCTCGCGCCAGCCGGCTCCAACCCATGTCCTGAGTCCCCGCGTCCGCCGCCGAACGCAGGCCCGCGCGGAAGAGCGTGACCTTACCGCCGTAGGGCTTGGCGACGTATTGCTTGTTGGCCAGATACCCGGCCTCGCGCACATCCTGCAGCACGCGCGGTAGGGGCTTGGACCGACCGCTGTAGGAGCTGTAGATCATCTGCCAGATCCGACTTCGAATCCGACGGCGGAGGGTGCGGGACTTGCTGCGAATGTAGCTGCTGCGCTCGGATCCCAACAGCAGATTCTTCCCGTGGTACGCCAGCCGAACCCCGTAGCGCTTCAAGCGCCGGCGCATTGTCGACAGCCACGGCGATGAGTTGCCTCCGCCGGGCGCGAAGGCGTCGAACATTGCCACCAACGCCACAGAATGCCCTTCCGTCTCCAGCTGCCGGGCCATTTCGAAGGCCACGCTACCCCCGAAGGAGGCCCCGCCCAGTAGAAACGGCCCCTCCGGCAGCACTGCCTTGATCTCCTTGATGTAGTGCGACGCCATGTCCTCGATCCGCGTCAGTGGCTCCCGCTTCCCGTCCAGCCCCGGCGCCTGCAACCCGTACACCGGCTGATCCGGACCCAACTGCCGGGCCAGATCGTAAAAGCCTAGGATGTTCCCCCCCACGCCCGGCACGCAGAGAAACGGCGCCCGCCCCTTCCCTCCCTGGATGACGACCAAAGATGACCAGGGCGCCTCCCACCCCTCCTCTCGCAGCTTCGCCGCCAACTGCTCGACCGTCGGAGCCTGGAAGAGAGTCGCCAGAGGCAGGCTGCGACCGAATGCCTTCTCGATGTCCGCAAACAGCCGCACCGCGAGCAGAGAGTGGCCTCCGAGCTCGAAAAAGTTGTCACGAATTCCGACGGGCCGTACTCCGAGCACGTCCTCCCAGATCTTCAGCAAAACCAGCTCCAGCGTGTCCTGTGGCAACAACTCGCCGGGCGCGAGCTCGGTCCGCTCGACGCCCGGGCGCGGCAGCGCCCTCCAATCCACCTTACCGCTCGCGATCAGGGGCAAGGACTCCATCGGAACGAACGCCGAAGGCACCATGTAGTCCGGCAACTTCGCCGCCAAAAAGTTGCGCAGATCGGCGAGCGAGTCCTTCTTCGCGTCGTGGGGAACCACGTAGGCCACCAGCCTGCGGTCGCCTGCACGATCTTCGCGCGCCACGACAACGGCGCTGGCCACGGCAGGATGCCGCGCGAGCGCCGCCTCGATTTCCCCCAGCTCGACGCGAAAGCCGTGGATCTTAACCTGCTTGTCCAACCTGCCAAGAAACTCGATCTGCCCGTCGGGCCGGTAACGGACCCGATCGCCCGTCCGATAGAGCCGCCCGACCGGCTGATCGGAGAACGGATCGCCGACAAACTTCTCGGCCGTCAAGTCAGGATTATTGAGATAACCGCGGGCCAGCCCGTCGCCGCCGATATAAAGCTCGCCCGTGACCCCGATCGGAACCGGGTTTCTCTTTTGATCGAGGATGTAAACGCGCGTGTTGGAAATCGGACTTCCGATCGGAATCGAGTTGACTGACTCGGCAAGGCGATGAGGGATCCGGTAACAGCAGGCGAATGTGGTGCTCTCAGTCGGGCCGTACCCGTTGATGATCTGCGTCGAGGCAAGGGCCTCCTGCGCGCGACGGACATGGGCGACCGACAGCGCCTCCCCGCCGATTAAGAGGTGGCGAATCCCCGAGAGCGTGCCGGGGTCCGCGTCCACCACCGCGTTGAAGAGAGATGCCGTCAGCCAAAGCGTCGAAATACCGTGCGTGGCGATCACGGCGCGCAGGTCAGCGGCTGTCGGTACCCTCTCGGGGAAGAGAACGCAGCGGGCGCCGTTCAACAGCGCGCCCCAGAGCTCGAACGTCGAGGCGTCAAAGGAGATCGGCGCGAGCTGCAAGAAGACCTCGTCGGGACAGATCCGGATGTAATCGACTCCTTTGACGAGGCGGAGGACGCCGCGATGCGGAATGGCGACTCCCTTTGGCGTCCCCGTCGAGCCCGAGGTGTACATCACGTAAGCGAGCGCATCGCCCGAGGCGACCGGCGGAAGGCCTTCGTCCGATTCCCGGGCGATTGCCTCCGCTTCTTCGTCCAGGTGCAATCGCGCACAACCCTGGTCGGGAAGCTTGTTGGCCAGAGCTTTCTTCGTCAACAAAAGCGGCATTCGCGTGTCCCGGATCAGAAAGGCTAGCCGCTCCCGGGGATAGGAGGAATCCAGTGGGACATATGCCCCGCCGGCCTTGAGAATCGCCAGAATGCCGACGATCATGTCGAGGGAGCGCTCGAGGAACACGCCAACGGGCACCTCCGGACCGACGCCGCGGTCACGCAGAAGGCGGGCCAATCGATTGCCTCGGACGTTCAGTTCTCCGTACGTCAGCCGTTCCTTGCCGAGGGCTAGCGCGACGGCGTCCGGCGTTTTCGCGGCCTGCGACTCGAAGACCTCGCCGATGCTCTTCTCCCGCGGATACGAGCTGGCGGTGCTGTTCCACTCAATCAGAATCCGCCTGCGCTCCTCCTCGGTGATCAAGGGAATCTCGGAGACGCGGCGATCCGGATCGGCCACGATGCCAGCCAAGAAGACCTTCCAGTGCTCGAGAAGTCGTTGGATGGTCTCCGCCTCGAACAGATCAGTCTTGTATTCGAAGGTGCACGAAAGCCGGTCAGGCCTTGCAATCATGTGGAGGCTCAGGTCGAATTTGGCGATCTCCCCCTCGATGCGGAGCGGCTCCACCTTCAGGCCCGAAAGGTGCACCTTCTTTTGCGGAATGGCGATGAGTTGGAAGAGGACCTGGAAAAGGGGGGTGCGGCTCAGGCTGCGGGCCGGCTGTAGCTCCTCCACGAGCTTTTCGAACGGAAAGTCCTGATGAGCATAGGCTTCGAGTGCCGTTTCCCGCACGCGTGCGAGCAGCTCAAGGAAACTCGGGTCAGCCGAGAGATCGCCGCGGAGAACCAAGGTGTTGACGAAGAAGCCAATCAAGCCTTCGGTCTCGACCTGAGTCCGTCCAGCGATCGGCGAGCCGACGGGAATGTCTTCCTGCCCGGTGTAGCGCGAAAGCAGTGCGTGGAACGCCGCGAGCAGCGTCATGAACAGCGTCGCGCCCTGACTGCGGGCAAGCGCGTTCAATCTCTGGTGTAGGTCGGGTGGCAGGACCGCGTTGATCGACGCCCCGCGCATAGAGTGCGCCGCGGCCCGCGGCCGGTCGGTCGGCAGCTCGAGCAGCGCGGGGATCCCGGCGAGCTTTTTCTTCCAGTAGGCGAGCTGCGATTCCAGCACCTCGCCACGTAACCAGTTCTGCTGCCATAACGCATAGTCGGCATACTGGATGGGCAACTCCGGCAAGGGGGAAGGTTTTCCGAGCCGGAAGGCCTCGTAGAGCGCGGTGAGCTCTCGCAGGAAGACCTCCACCGACCAGCCGTCGGAAACGATGTGATGCATCGTCACGACCAATAGGTGCTCTTCTTCGGCGAGACGCAGCAGCTTCGCGCGGAATAGCGGTCCCTTCGCTAGATCGAACGGCCGATTTGCTTCGAGCGCTGCCTGACGGGAGGTCTCGGGTTCGCGAGCCTCCACGGGCAGGTTCCGCAGGTCATTTTCGGGAAAGGCGATTTGGCAAAACGGTGAGATGACCTGAACGGGTTGTCCTTTGGAGACCGGGAAAGAGGTGCGCAGAGCGTCATGACGCCTCACGATCTCATTGAGAGTCTCCTCCAGAGCTCCGGCGTCGAGCTGTCCCGTAAGGCGCAGCGCCAGCGGAAGGTTGTAGGAGGCGACCTCAGGCTCGAGATAGTGGAGGAACCAGAGCCGCTGCTGGGCGAAGGAGACAGGAAACGACAGAAGCTGTTCCCGGGGGAAGCCGTTTGCCGGTTCCTGGCGAGCCGGGAGAGCGGATGTCACAGGGGGCACGGTCATCAGAATCTCGAGCCTTTGGATGAATCCCCGTGGCTGGTGGCGGCGCTAGGAATGCCCCGGCGCGAAACAGGAATGATCGGCGAGCGGCGCGGCGCAAGACGTTTCGGGCAGACTCTCCCCCGGGAGGTACCCGCCGCTGCGTTTGGTTTTTTCATGGCTGGAAACAGTGAAGGATAGCGGAACTGCTGCCGCAAGAAAAGGGGAAGAACGGAGAAAAAAGGATGACGTAGCGAGGGAGCCGCTGCCGGGCAAAAGTGACCGAGAACGCGAGCCGCGCTCTGGAGTCGTTGGGCGATCTCTGGCGCGTTCAGAAAGCGGATTCCGGAGAGAGCGATGTCATCAGGATCTCGAATGCTTGGATGGATTCTCCCGGCCGGCGGCGGCAGAGATCGCCTGGCGGGAAACGGGAACGATCGGGGAGCGGCGCGGGTCGGCTTCCGCGCTCCGCAACTCCTCGATTGCTCCCGACAGCTCGGCTACAGTGGGCTTTTCGAAGAGCGTGCGCAGCGGAAGCGGAACGGGAAAGGCCTTCTGCAGTCGCGCGAAGACGAGCGTCGCCAAGAGCGAGTGCCCACCGAGATCGAAGAAGTTGTCATGAATTCCAATCTTTTCGAAGTTCAGAACCTGCCCCCAGATGCCGGCGACCGTCTGCTCGACGGCGTTGCGGGGTGCGACGAAGACGTCTTCGAGCTCGGGCCGCGTCTGCTCCGGGGCCGGCAGGGCTTTACGATCGACTTTCCCGTTGGGCGTCAGCGGCAGGGCATCCAGGAAGACGAAGGTCGAAGGAACCATGTAGGCCGGCAGCGAGCTCTTCAAGAATTCGCGCAACTGCATCACTGACGGGGGTGCCCCGTCGCGTGTCACGACGTATGCGATCAGGCGCTTGTCGCCCGGCGCGTCCTCACGCGGCACGACGATGCCTTCGGCCACTCCAGGGTGCTGTGCGAGCACGGATTCGATCTCGCCCGGCTCGATGCGGAAGCCACGGATCTTGACCTGATCGTCGATGCGCCCCAAGAACTCGATCGTCCCATCGGGCCGATACCGCGCCCGATCTCCCGTCCTGTAGAGACGCCTCTCGCGGTCACCTCCGAGCGGGTTCACAACGAACTTTTCAGCCGTCAGCTCCGGACACCGGAAGTAATCGCGGGCAAGACCGTCGCCCCCGATGTATAGCTCTCCTGGCACTCCGATCGGCACCGGCTGGCGATTGCGGTCCAGGATAAAGACGCAGGTGTTGGCGATCGGTCTCCCAATCGAAACGCTCCCGCCAAGCGGTTGATCGCGGCGCAACGCATGGCAACAGGTGAACGTCGTGTTCTCTGTGGGGCCATAGCCATTGATCAGGCGACAGTCCGGAAGCTCCCGCAGCGCCTTTTCCACGTGCGGCACCGACAGCACATCGCCGCCTGCCAGCAACTGCCGCACTCCCCGCAGGCTCTCGATCTGCGAGTCGACCATCTGATGAAAAAGACCCGCGGTCAGCCACAGCGTCGAGACTCGATAGCGCTCGAGCGCGATGCCCAGCTCGTCTAGCGACGGCAGACCCGGCGGCATGACTGCGAGGCGGGCGCCGTTCAGGAGCGCTCCCCATACCTCGAAGGTCGAAGCGTCAAAAGAGATCGGAGCAAACTGCAAAAAGACCTCGTCGGGTCCAAACCTCGCATAGTCGGTCTCCCGAACCAGGCGCACGACGCTACGGTGCCGGACGCTGACTCCCTTGGGCGTTCCGGTGGAACCAGAGGTATAGATGACGTAGGCGAGGTTTTCCGCGGTCGTCTCGCTCTGCGGGTTCTCTCTGCTTTCCCGGGCAATCTCCGGCCAGTCCGCGTCCAGTCTCACCCGCTTAAAATCACCCTCCGGAAGACTCTCCGACAGATTTTCCTGCGTCAGCAGCACACGCGCTCGAGTGTCTTCCAACATGAACGCCAGTCGCTGCCGCGGATAGGCCGGATCCAGAGGCACGTAAGCCCCTCCCGCCTTCAAAATACCCAACAACCCCACCACCATCTCCAACGACCGCTCGACACACAGCCCGACTAAAACCTCGGGACCCACACCAAGCTTGCTCAAATACCTCGCCAACCGGTTCGCGCGCTCGTTCAACTCCCAGTAGCTCAGCCCCTCTTGACCGAAAACGACTGCGACAGCCTGCGGCGTCCTCTCCACCTGCTCCTCGAATAGCCCGTGCACCGTCTTGCCCCGCGGGTACTCCGTCTGCGTCTCGTTCCACTCCACCAACACCTGCCGGCGCTCCGCGTCCGGCAGCAGCGGAAGCTCCCACACGCCCCGGTCCGGATCGGCGACGACACCTTCGAGCAGCACTCGGAAGTGACGCGACATCCGTTCTATGGTCGAAGCGTCAAAAAGGTCCGTGCTGTAGATGAAGCTTCCGTTCAGGCGCCCCTCGCTCTCCCAGAGATAGACTTCGAGATCGAAACGCGTCGTCTGGCTCTCAACCCCAAATCCGTTCAATACGAGACCGGGAAGATTGAGCTTCGCCGTGGGCGCGTTCTGCACGGCGAATATCACCTGAAAGAGGGGGTTCTGACCGAGATCGCGCGCGGGCTGCAGCTCCTCAACCAGTTTCTCAAACGGCACGTCCTGGTGCGCGTAGGCTTGGAGCGCAACCTCGCGCACTCGACCGAGCAACTCCCGAAAGCTCGGGTCTCCCGAAAGGTTCGTCCGCATCACCAGCGTGTTGACGAAGAATCCGATCAGCCCCTCGATCTCCCGTCGGGTCCTGTTGGCGATCGGAGAGCCCACCACGACGTCTTCCTGCTCCGTGTAGCGCAGAAGCAGCGCCTGGAACGCAGCCAGCAGCGTCATATAGAGCGTCGCGTTTTCCCGACGCGACAGCTCCTTCAACGCCTCGGTCAGGCTCTCCGGAAAAACCGTGCGGTGGTGCGCGCCCCGAAACGTCTGCTCGAAGGAGCGCGCCCGGTCCGTCGGCAGCTCTAAGACCGGCAGGTCGGCAAGCTGCTTCCTCCAGTAGGCGAGCTGCTTCTCGAGCACTTCGCCGGAGAGCGACTCCCGCTGCCACCGCGCGAAATCCGCGTACTGGATCGGAAGCTCCGGCAACGCCGCTCGACGCCTACACGAAAACTCCTCGTAAAATGCCGCCAGCTCTTTGACCAGGATCCCCATCGACCAGCCGTCGCTGACAACGTGATGCACCGTGAGCAGAAGCACGTGCTCTTGTTCGGCCAACCGCAGCAGACCTGTTCGCAGCAGAGGGCCATCTGCAAGGTCAAACGGACGTCGCGCTTCGGCCGCGATCCAGCTCCTCGCCCGCGCGTCGCGCTCGGCCTCAACCGCACCGCTGATGTCCACGACAAGCAGCTGCACGTGCTGTTCCGCCGCGATTTGCTGCACGGGACGTCCCTCCACAACGGCGAACGTCGTTCGGAGCGACTCATGGCGGGCGACGACCGCCGCGACCGCTCGTCGCAATACTTCTCGATCGAGCACGCCGCGTATCCGATAGGCGCTCGAGATGTTGTAGAAGGGATTATTTGGGGCGAGCTGGTCTAAGAACCAAAGCCGCTGCTGCGCAAAGGAGAGGGGGCCAGTCTCGCGCTCGGCGCGCCGCGGGATCGACTTTGCCTGCAGGGCGCTGCGCTCCCGGAGCTTGCGCTCGAGCAGCTCGCGCTTGCGGGGAGAGAGTCCCGCAATGCGTTCGGCCAGATCAGGCGTGGATGGGCGGTTCATCGTCGATCTCAAAGCGTTCAGACTCCTCCTCGGGAAGGCTCTCCAGTTCGTCGAGGATGAGGGCAATCTCTTCGCGTTCGGCCGCCTCGGTCACAGCGGCAAGTTGCGACACGGTGGGAGACTCGAAGATCCACCGAAGGGGCAGATCCCCCTGAAACGCCTGGCGCATCCGCGAGATAACCTGTGTCGCGAGTAGCGAGTGTCCGCCGAGCTCGAAGAAGTTGTCATGAACCCCGACCTTCTCGAGGCCGAGGACCTGGCCCCAGATGCGGGCGACGGTCTGTTCTACGGCGTTGCGGGGTGCCACGAAGACATCTTCCAGCTCGGGTCGAGTCTGCTCCGGCGCCGGCAGTGCAGTGCGGTCGACCTTTCCGTTGGGCGTCAGCGGAAGGGCATCGAGAAAGACGAAGGCCGAGGGAATCATGTAGTCCGGCAACGTCTTCTTCAGGAACTCGCGCAGCTGCGTCACCGAGAGCGAGGCCCCTTCACACGGCACGACGTAGCCGACCAGGCGCTTGTCCCCCGACTCCTCCTGCCGCGCCACGACCGCGCACTCTCGGACCTCGAGATGGCGCGCCAGCGCCTCTTCGATTTCGCCGATCTCGATGCGATAGCCACGAATCTTGACCTGGTGGTCCAGCCGTCCCAAAAACTGAATGTTCCCGTCCGGCAGAAACCGCGCACGGTCCCCGGTCCGATACATCCGCTCGCCGGGATGGAACGGGTTGGCAAGGAACTTTTCCGACGTCAGCTCGGGGCGGTTCAGGTACCCCCTCGCAACGCCCGCGCCGGCCACGTAGAGATCGCCGGGGACACCGATGGGCACCGGTTGAACGTGCGCATCGAGAATGTAAACACGCTTGTTGGAGATCGGCCGGCCGATAGTCACCAGCCCCTCCCCGGACCGCGGGGCGCAGGTCGAATACGTCGTGTCCTCCGTGGGCCCATAGAGGTCGAAAATCCGCCGCACTTTGCCTCGCCGCAAGATCTCCCTCACGAGGGCGGCCGCCAGAGGCTCCCCCGCCAGGTTGACAGTCTCGACCGATTCCGGAAGCTCTCCCATCCGCAACAGCTCCGCCATCGCCGAGGGAACCGTGTTGATCAGTCTGACCTCGCCCGCGGCAGGCAACTCACGCAACTCAAGCGCGTTTTGTGCCAGGATGACCTTGCCCCCCCAGACCAGCGGCGCAAACAACTCAAAGACCGAAAGGTCAAAGCAGATGGAGGTCGAAGCCAAAACCCCCTCCAACTCCGTGTCGGAGAAGAGTTGCCTGGCCCAGGCTAAGAGCGCGACCGTGCTGTGATGCTCGATCGCCACCCCCTTGGGGGCGCCGGTGGAACCGGAGGTGTAGATGACGTAGGCGAGGTCGTCCGCGGCGGA
>Ga0207646_10007936_pt1 | contig 10712 bp, 12 predicted proteins | sample KBSK5502metaG_FD_184343 | JGI IMG/M metagenome (GOLD analysis project Ga0207646, IMG submission 184343) | Corn, switchgrass and miscanthus rhizosphere microbial communities from Kellogg Biological Station, Michigan, USA - KBS K5-50-2 metaG... | ecosystem: Host-associated > Plants > Roots >...
TAATTCCGTTAACTGATTAAAAAGGCGCACTTGCTCCTTTTCATAGTACGAGCGCCACATGGCTGTTTCCAGACGGGCTACTTCGTCCGGATCGAATTCGCGCATCTTCGTAGTGCGCGGATAGTAGAGGTCAAGGACCACGCCGCCGATCAGCAGCACCAGCAGCAGGCCAATGACCCGAATTACAATCTTGATGATTCGTTTTGCAGTCTGACTCGACATACGCAGCCTCGACGTGGTATCTCAGTAGGTCATTACCAATGCAGAGCTATTATCTTTCCATGTGAGGACACACACAAATGGCATACACACACAAAGAACTCAAACACAAAACTCTGGCCGAACTACGCGATATCGCCAAGGACATCGAGCACGAAGCCGTCCAGGGCTATACTCAGCTAAACAAAGAACACTTGATAGTGGCAATCTGCAAAGCTCTGAATATCGATATGCATGCCCATCACGAGGTTGTGGGTATCGATAAGGCCACAATCAAATCGCGTATCAAGGAACTGAAAGAGCGACGCACCGGGGCTCTGGCCGCGCACGATCACGCGCAACTCAAGGCCGTGCGCCGGCGCATCCACCGCCTGAAGCGACAGATTCACAAAGCGACGGTGTAGAGTTACGCAAACACTGAACTTGGTTTCATAACCCTCCTGCAAACAAACTGGAAGGATTCCGCGAGGATTGGCGGGCAACGTGTCCACTAAAATGGTTCGTTCGACTAAAGCGTCCTAATATCACTTGCTGCTCTTTCCCCCGAAGAGACGAACCCGTAAACAGCAATACAAACCCGGAGGAAGAATAATGAGAAAGAGAATCATAAGAACAGCCGGCGCCCTCGTGGTGGCAATCACCTTCGCGATGGCGATGACAGTTAGCGTGGCAGCACAAGGTAAAGGCCATGGTGGCGGTGGCGGCGGCGGCGGCGGCCGCGGAGCATCGGGCATGGGCCAGCCCACCGGAATTGGTGTTGATCGCGGCCTCGAACGATCATCCGACGCGTCTAACGGACGTGCGGACTCTGGGCGCGGTAACGCCTCAGACCGATCAAATGGTCGTTCGGATGCCGGGCTTGAACGCACGCGCATCGCGAGCGAGAACCTCAGCAATGCTAATCGGGAATTAACGAAGCACCCTGGAGTGGCTAACGCACTGCATATTAACGCTAACGCCCTGCGCGCTGGTTATCAATCAGCTTTGCTCAAAAATCCAAATCTAACCTTTGGCCAGTTCGTTGCGGCTACGCGCCTGGCTCACAACCTGGGCAGCGACCATCCGAACATCACCCGAGACGCGATTTTGGCCGGCTTAGCAAATGGCAAGAGCATCGGGCAGACTTTGCAGAGTCTGGGGCTGAGTTCGCGTGAAGCCAAAGACGCGAAGAAGCGGGCTGAAAAGGAAATCGAGCAGAGCAGAAAATAGCGCACGCATCAGCGTAATATTATAAAGAGCGTGCCGGGCGTCACTCGCGGCACGCTCTTTCTTTTTTCCCGCCTCGCATTTCAGGTCCTGCTTACACTGGCCCTGTTCACACTGTTCCTGCTCACAACTGTTCCTCTCACACTTTACGGAATCCTTTGGCGGGTGTATCCTGCCGTCACACTCTGACTCCATTGCTCCCAGTACCTGTTTTCTTCAAACTCTGAGTAAGGAAGTCAATCCCAATTCGAGGAGGAAGATATGAATGCCGCCTCGGCAACAGCCTCGGCTCAAATCCAAGATGAGCCCCACGTTAACATTAGCTTCTCAGTTCAAGGGAGACAGTTACCCGCGGATCATGGTTATCTCGTGTACGCGGCAATATCGCTCGCGACCGGTTACGCTCATCCTCCTGCTGGGAGCGCGGACGTCCCGTCCGCACCTTCGCCATTACACAGAGCCGACTGGCTTGCGATCGAATTGATCAGCGGCTTCCCTTCCGGTCGCGGTTTGATCACGCTCCCGGAGCGCGGCGCAACTTTGCGTCTGCGGATTCCCGCCGGTCACTACCGCGACGTGCTGCCGCTCGCGGGAAAACGACTCGACATTGGCGGTCACCAGATTCGCCTCGGCCTTCCCGTCGCCCGCCCGCTCGAGTCCGCGCCATCGCTCTACGCGCGCGTTGTGACAATCAAAAAGTTCACTGAAGCCGATCCGTTCATCGAAGCAGTAAAGCGCAAGCTGGATACGTTTGGCGTGCAAGGCCGCGTCGAACTTCCGCGGTCAGAACCGCCTGCGGTAGCGGGCGGGCACTCTGGTGTTCGTTTGCGCTCTGACAGTAACTCGAAACTCGAAACTGAAAACTCGAAACTGCGCTTCCGCCGCCGCATCGTCACCATCCACGGGAAATCCGTCGTCGGCTTCTCCGTCGCCGTGCACGAATTGAATGACGAAGACTCGCTCCTTCTCCAAGCCGGTGCAGTAATGTCTCGCGCTGACGGTCATATTAAGTGGCAAAGCATCTTCAGCCGCCGCGCGATGGGATGTGGAATTTTCAATCCGATTCTCGCAGAAAAAGAAAGATGATGAGTCCTGACTTTGGATTGTCGGGCCGCGAAGAACTGCTGCGATTCTGGGCAACTCGTACTGAAACGCCTAACGGCATCATTGTTTTTCTCGCAATACAGAACAGACTTTTCTCCAGTGCTCAACACCTCGCGGTTTCACAATGGGGAGTTTGAAGACTTTACCAAACAAGCAGTACCTTGGGCAAGCACCAATGTGGAGTAAAATATTGTCTGGACTTTTCAATCATGCAAGACTATAGTGACCTGCCAAACGCGGCCTTTCCTTGGTTGGCACTCCCGAAGGTGGGAAATCGTGAGGTACCGCTGCAGCGGGCTAGCTTTCCTGAGTTCCTGCCTTCGGAGCATATTTCAGCTCGCAATTGCGTAGAGATTTCTTAGGTACTGATATGTTTCTCGACGTTGCATTTAGACTCATTGGGGACGACATACCACTTGAACACTCGTATTCGCTTTACAGTAGCCTTTCTCGGCAGATTCCAGCGCTTCATGGAGCCGATTGGTTAGGAATTCACCGAATAACTGGCCTTCAGTTAGACGCTAAGACGCTGCGGCTTAAATCAGACTCTCGTCTTAGGCTTCGTTTACCTTCAGAGCATCTGCCTTTGATAATGCCGCTCGCCGGTGCTTCGCTGAGGATCTTTAACGAGGGGGAAGCCTTTCAGTTTCGGCTCGGCGTTCCAGAAGTTTTCGCTCTCAAACCTGCTTCAGAACTTTTCTCCTCGTGCGTAGTGATCAAGGTTAGTAGCGTTGAAAACAAGGGTATCCCTCCAAATCGCGAGATGTACTTGGAGGCGCTTCGCGCAAAGCTGAAACAGCACCAAATTTCGGGGGATGTGTGGATTGATCCCGCGGTCGACACGAAGGGTCGCGAGCGAAGTCGCCGGGTCATTAGAATTAAGGGAAAGTCGGTAATTGGCTACGCCATTCATGTCAGAAATCTGAATGGCTGCGATTCCCTAAAGCTCCAGTCGCTCCACATGGGTAAGCGCCGATTTGGGTGTGGTCTATTTGTTCCCGTTACACCAACCGGTACAGGGGCGGCGCATCAACTCGTAAGTCCGAAAGCGACCAAGACCAAAGGCGAGTTTGAGTTCTTGCTAGCGAAGAGTTATCAGGATGCTGTTTCCGGCGCTGAACCTCCGGCCTACGCGCGACTCCTCCCTCATCTACGCGCTGTCGAGCGAGCAGGTAAGAGTATTGTGGAGGTCACGGGTGAACTTATCCTTAAGCAACTAAATCTCTCTCAGGATCCCTGGCTATCGCGCTTGGAGAGGGCTGTACGTGTTGGCAGCCTTTGTCATGACTTAGGAAAAGCCAATGACGGTTTTCAAAAAATGGTCAGGGGGCAACTCGATCCGAAGCGTCAACCAGTTAGGCATGAGCTTTTGAGTGCTCTCGTACTAACGGACAAGAATAATCCTATTAGGGACTGGGCACTTAGTCTGTTAGCCGTAGATGGTGACGGCCAAGATGCGCGGATGCTGTTTGATTGCGTCATCGGCGCCGTTGCTGGCCATCACACAAAGCTCGATGAAGAGTGGAGGACGGCGGCCCTTGCTTTACGAGGTGGTTGCGGCCGAACGCTGGAGGCAATACTTGATCATTCAGACCTAAAGCCACTTTTCGGTCAATTAGTGTGCAACCGGATCAAGCTTTCGCTGATTAATGGCGAGCGAAACTTTGTCGGGCTTCAACAACTGCCATTTAACATGGCTAGTAATCGCTGGCGACACAGCCTAAAAGAGAACCCTGAGTGGTGGCGTTTCGCCGCTGCTGTTAAAGCGTTAGTAGTGGCTGCTGATGTGGCCGGAAGTGCGATGTTACCTGAAAAAGGCAAGGTCGTGATCAGAGAGTGGATTCATAAGACGCTTGGTAACAGGGTAACTGGAGTTCTTATGCAACAAGTGGTTGCCGCAAGGCTGGACGGGAAGAAGCCATGGCCTTTCCAGGAATCTGTCGGAACAACCACGAAACGCGTAACGCTGGTTGAAGCTGGTTGCGGAAGTGGCAAAACTGCGGCCGCATATATGTGGGCAGCTCGTAACGCGGACGGCAAGAAATTATTCTTCTGTTATCCGACAACTGGGACAGCGACTGAAGGATTCTTGGGTTACGTTCATGAAACTCCAATTGAAGCAGACCTTATTCACTCACGATCGATAGTCGACTTGGAGGGTGTGGCTCAAGTTAACGACGAAGACGCGAATGACCATTTGCTCAGAATCCAATCACTTAACGCTTGGAGTCCTCAGGCAGTAATCTGCACGGCTGATACGATCCTCGCTCTAGTTCGTAATAACCGGCGGGGGTTGTATAACTCACCGGCGATTCTTTCCGGGGCGTTCGTATTTGATGAATTGCACGCCTATGACAATCCAATGTTCGAAGCAGTGGTTGCTTTGATAAAAGCCCTGCCGGGTGCAAGCTTCTTGCTAATGACCGCGTCCCTGCCGAAAGGACGCAAGGATTTCTTGCTAAGGAATATTGGCGAGCTTGAAGAAGTTCCTCCACCAACAGAACTCGAAATTATCCCTCGTTATCAGTTTAAGCCACTTGATTCGGTAGAAGAATGCTACAACAAAGCGAAGACGGCATGCGCGGATGGCAAACGTATTTTATGGGTTTGCAATACGGTAGCTCGCGCCCAGAAAGTCCTAAACGAACTCAAGGATCGGGGAGTCGCAGCGAGGACGTATCACAGCAGGTTCAAGTACATGGATCGTGTCCGGCAACATCGCAAGGTCGTGAGATGGTTTGGAAAGACTCAACGAAGAGTCGGCATCGTGGCAGTAACAACACAGGTTGCGGAGATGTCACTCGATCTTGACGCCGATATTCTCATCAGCGAACTTGCTCCAATGTCAGCTTTGATTCAACGATTGGGCAGGGTGAATCGCCGCGTGACGCCGACGAACCCGGGTGAACCGCGAACCGCGTATTTCTATCCCCCGCAGAAATCGACGCCATACCAAGAACTCGAGCTTGCGCTGGCGGAACAATGGATCGATGGTCTGGTAGCATTGGGCCGTCCACTGGCTCAAGTCGATCTATCCGAGCGATTCAATTCTCTCTCGCCTCAAGAGGAGTTGCGACTCGACACCCGCACAGCATGGCTCGATTCCGGGTGGTTTGCTACTCCTCAGCCTGTGCGGTCGCCAGGTTATTCTGTATCCGTGATTCTGCCTGAAGACGAAGGCGCTTGCCGTCAAAGCAACCGAGAAATAACGAGGCGCGCCATTCCGATGAATTACAGCGAGAAGAAGATGGGTGTGTGGCCAGAATTCAAGGGCAATTTCGTCGCACCGGCGGGCGCAATTGATTACAACCGAAAGACTGGAGCCGTGCTGTTGTGAGGATCGTACTCAGACTCAACGCGCCGGGAATGACAAGCTTGCACAAGGCAGGTTTGGCAGGTCTATACATGACACTGCAGGCATTCGAAGAAGCAAACCAGAACATCAACGGCCTAACTTGGACACGCGAAGCGGCCGCGGTTGTATTGGACTGGGATGATGATCACTTAAGGTCGGCCTTCGAGGATTTCATCGATCGATCGTTTTGGGTGGATGATGGTTTTGTCCGCTTGAAAGGACTAGAAATCTCTGGGCCGCCTAATATCGATAAGAAGCACCAGCTATATGTCGCTCTTCTGAATAGTTTCTTGCAGTTTGGGCCGCATCGACCCACCGATACGAAAAGAACCCTGGCCTATGACGTCAACGATCGGCTGTTGTGGATTAAGGACTTCGCACCGATAACAGAGTTTCGTCACCAAACAGCAGTGTCCGATTTTATCGACGACAAAGGCCACTTTAGAGAGTCGATTGAGGCCGCCGGATGGCTCTATCCGGGAGCAGGGCAACGGCACGTTGTGTATAACGACACCAAACTGAATGAGAGACTTGACCTAGCGCTTGCACTTCTGTTTGCGCCGGTCGGTGTCATTTGTTACTTGATAAAGTCCTACGCAAAGGGACGGAAAGCTCGCTTGGCAATGATAGTGCCTGAAATCAAGGACCTAGGAACTTACTCAGAGATTCGGCAAGCTTTCGCACGCCAAGGCGTCTTCGAGCTCACGGCCAGCAGTTCCTCAGATGCAGCGTTGCGAATGTTAGTTACGCTCGCCGGAGATCGAACTTCGAATGCGCTCGCGGAGGTTTTTGGTGGAAGTGCGATCTGTCGAGTAGTCACTTTCGGCATCGTTAGTTGGAATGAAAAGCAGAAGAGTCGAACCTATGCGCGGTCAATCATGTCTGGACAGTTACGAGGTTTTGATAACTATCGCATTGCGGACGCGATTTTCAAGAATCGTTGGCAGCGAATTCAGGCGAAGCGAGATCGACAGGGTAATCAAATCGAACCTGAGCGATATTTTGTGACGACTTTCTGCGCGCGAGAATTCATTGCAGATAATGTCGCGTCGGGAAAATCCTGGTACGACGGTATTGCCGATCACCTGGCGAACAAGGAAAGCCGTGAACAGCTTCAGTACGAACGAAAGGAACTTTACGAAATGGTTAAAGCAGCCTCATTCGATGATGAAAGCGAGCGTTTGTTCGTAGATGTCTGCCATGAAAGTTGGCGTAGACGGTTGGGCAAACTTGGGCAACGGGCGATTTCGGAGCGTACCAGTTTTTCAATGCTCGCCAACAAGGAAGCGGAGAAGTTACGCACATCACTGGCACGCTGCAAGAATGCCGATACTCTACGAGAGACCGTCGTGGACTTCTGGTCTCGTGCCGGAGCGAACCGACTACTCCAGGGTAAGAGCTTAACTAATCTTCTTCCTCTATTTTCCGACTGGAAGAGAGCGCGAGATTTGGCATTGCTCGCTCTAATTAGTTATCAGCCGCAGAGTGAACAGGAAGCGGCAATACTCAACAATGAAAGCGAAGGAGAAGAATATGAGTAAACATTTGTTTGGACTGATTGTCACTCCTTATGGACCCGCGGCCAACAATCGCGGTGAGAACGATGGCAACATCACAACCCTCCAAAAGCTTCTTTGGAAAGGTGATGTCCACACAACTGTCTCGGCAGAAGCAATACGTTGGGCTCTTCGTTACTTTTGGGAGAAGAACGGCGACAAGGTAAATCGACAGTGGAATGAAGAGAAGTATGATCATCAGTGGCGTGACACTTCATGGGCTCCTTGGACAAGCAATGATGCCGAAGCTAAAAACAAACCGACGTTCATTGATGATGACGTAATGGGCTTCATGCTCGCAGAAGCAGCGAGCACTGATGGTAGTGATGCAGTTGACGTGCTGAAGGACGATAAGAAAAAACTAGACGTCCAGTTCAAAGCGATGTCTAAAGACGAGAAGAAATCCGAATCAGGCAAAAATCTCCAACAACAGATCGGTGAAGTAAAGGCCAGGATCGATGCGCTCTCAAAGGGCAAGACGGATAAGCGGCGGGGCGCTCTCGAGGTTACTCGCGCCATATCACTATCGCCGTTCGCCGGGGACATAACTTTCAATGCCAAGAGCGGAGAGAAGACCAACACAAGCTTGTATGGTACGGAAGTTCACGCGACGCGCTATCAATACGGTATCGCGCTAACGCCAAACCTGTTGCGGGAAAGGTCGCGAGTACTCAACGTTTTGGATGCTCTTATTAGTCTTGGCGAGGTGGGCGGCAATCACAGTCGTTTTCTTTTTGATTTCTCACCAGATTCGGTGGTGTTCCGTTGGACTGATGATTTCGCCCCGCGCATGCTTTACGGCTTCGAGATGGATGCTAAGGGAAATGTCTCCTTTCCTGCTCTCTTGCAAAAGATCAAAGACGGCGACATGGATGTGAAAGAGCTGTTCATCGGCGGATCTATTGTTCACTCGCTTGACGAGGAGACAAAGAAACAACTATCCGGCGCCACAATTAGCAATGGAGGCAAGGCCGGAGTAAAAGGGGCAGCAGAGGCTTTGAAGAAACAGATTGAGACAGATCTCAACCTGGAGGCCGCGTAATGGAAAGTGTAGGACTTTACGTTTCAGTTCCTGTCGCATGCTTTCGCGTGCCTCGGGCGCGGGAATATTTCGAGACGTTTCCTTGTCCGCCTCCTGCTACGATTTACGGAATGCTGTTGTCAATGGTTGGAGAGGTCAATCGACGCGCGCACGAAGGCGCAGAGATTGCGATGGCTCTGCTTTCAGAGCCAAGTTATTCCGTGGTGATCCGAACTCTCTGGCGTGTGAAGGATCGCAAGGAAGGACCGGGCCTGGGAAGCAATCGTCGTCCTGACTTTCAAGAACTGTTAACTGACACGCGACTGGCAATCTGGATCAGGAAAGGCGCCACAGAACAGGCCGGCATATCTTTAGCTTCGCGCGTGCAGGAAGCGCTTCAGCTTCCGTCGAGCGTCTCTCGCTTCGGGGGTCTTTCACTCGGAGAGAGTACGCACTTGGTTGATGAAATAACCATGCTCAATGTCGAGGCACTCAAAGGTCAGCTTTTGAAAGCAGAAGACGATGGCGATCTTTCATTGCCCATCTGGCCCGATCACGTCGGGTCATTCACCCGATGGGGCCAATATCGTCTGTCGGATGAGAGAGAAATTACGGACGTGGAACTTGATAACAAATCGGTTTGGACTGTCATTTGTCGACCCTCACTGACACCGTCGAATTCAAACTGATGGACGAAGTTCGGGGTAGCGAAGGACATTGACTACGGAAGCAGTTCGAAACTTACGCAATGTTTTGGACGGATCGCAAGAACAGAGGTCGGAGATCAGAGGTCAGAGATCAGAAGTCAGAGGTCAGCAAATGAGCAAGCAGAAGACAGTGCGCAGTCGGCAGCGAGAAACTGAAATGTCAAAGCAGCGCGACAAACTCTTCAACGGTAAGACCTGCGTGGCGGATGATCGCGCGGAGCGTGCCCCGATCGAGTTCCTTGTGATTTGGAATGGTGGTTTACGCGGGCGGGGACTCACGAACTATCACGATGTGGCTGCCGCGTTGTCGATAGACTTCAAAGCCAATCTTGCCGAGCGCCTTGACGCATTGTGCGCCGGAGACAACAGGCAGTTTGCTCACGCAGCGACCTCTACCAACTCCACGCGATCGTCAGGCACCGGCTCGCCGCGCTCGCGCAGCACTTCTTCATGCAATGAGATCGCTTCGCGCACATTCGTGAGGGCTTCGTCGCGGGTCTTTCCCTGGCTGATGCAACCGGGAAGGCTCGGAACTTCGGCGACAACAAAACCGTCTTCGCCAGGATATAACAGAACTCGTCGGGTCATTGTGTTACCTCAGCGCGGAGAATTTCGTCCGCGCGAGCGGCGGTGTTCCCCGGCCCGCCTGAGTAGCGACCGGCCATTGATAGCAACCACTTGGCGGCGGGTAATGTTTGATCCCAGTTCTCAGGTCGGGATTCGAGTTCGTAATGAGCTTGGGTTATTGAGCCCTCCCTTACGGTGGGGCTACTGCCCCGCTCGGCGTCTTCCGGGGCATTTTCAACCAAGCTTTCCTGAAGCAGTCGTACCACTTGGCGGCGCTCATCGACTGGCAAATTCAGGAGTTCGTCGATTTTTTCTCGCTTGATCATGACTATTGGCATTTTAACTTACTTGAGACCGTAGTGAACAGTCGATGTGAGACAAATCCAAGAGTATTCAGCCGCAGAGCGGCGCAATGTTTATAGCTCGCGCGACTGAAAGTTATCGAGCGCTCTGTAGGAGCGCGATGTTCTCTTTCGCCCATGAATGGGCTTAAAGGATTTAGGGTTCTCAGGTGCTATAAACATTTCGTGCCTAACGGCACTGAAGGCATGCGAACTCGAGAGGACGAAGAGATTCGCTCTTTCTGCTCTCGAATTGAAAAAGCGGCCACAGGTCGCCGCACTCCACAATCCTCCAGGAGTCTAGTTATGGCCCAACCACTGCGCATCATGTCTCTGCACGCGCTCGCGTATTGCGAGCGGTTGTTCTATCTCGAAGAGGTGGAAGAGACGCGTGTGGCCGACGAGCGGGTTTATGCCGGACGGCGGCTGCACGTCGAAATTGAGAAGAAGGAGGACCAGCGCACTCGTAAAGGCAATGTCCTATCGCAACCCGACATTCCGCGTCATAAGAAGAAGTCTGCCACTGCGAAAGAGAGTCAGAACACACCCTGGGAGAAGGAGAACTCATCTCGATCCGGCGATGCTGATGGCAAGATTGCGGACGAGACGTCCGCGCGCCCAGGACAAGCCGGCGCG
>Ga0207646_10007937_pt1 | contig 10712 bp, 9 predicted proteins | sample KBSK5502metaG_FD_184343 | JGI IMG/M metagenome (GOLD analysis project Ga0207646, IMG submission 184343) | Corn, switchgrass and miscanthus rhizosphere microbial communities from Kellogg Biological Station, Michigan, USA - KBS K5-50-2 metaG... | ecosystem: Host-associated > Plants > Roots >...
GGCTGATCAGGATCCACCCGGTGATCGTCCATGGCGGGGGACCGCAGATCGGGGCCCTCATGAAGCGGCTAGGGAAGGAGCCCCAGTTCGTTGGCGGCATGCGGGTGACCGACGAGGAGACCATCGAGATCGTCGAGATGGTGCTGGTCGGGAAGATCAACACGGAGATCGTCGGCCTGATCAACCACCACGGCGGGCGTGCGGTCGGGCTCTCCGGCAAGGATGGCAACCTGATCCGAGCTACGAAGCGGCTCTCCCGCGGTCCCAACGGCGAGCTGACCGATATCGGCCTCGTCGGCGAGGTCGAGGCGGTGAATCCCGAGCCGATCAAGCTCCTCGAGGAGCATGGCTTCATCCCGGTGATCGCGCCTATGGGCGTGGGCCGGGCGGGCGAAACGTACAACATCAATGCCGACCTCGTGGCCGGCGATGTGGCAGCCGCCCTCGCCGCGGAGAAGCTCATGCACCTCACCGACGTGCCGGGCATCGCCGGGGAGGACGGGAAGATCGTCTCCACGCTCACCAAACGCGAGGCGGAACGACTCATCAAGGCTGGCGTCATCGAGGGCGGCATGCTTCCCAAGGTCGAATCGTCCCTGCGCGCGTTGGCGGGTGGGGCCCAGAAGGCGCATATCATCGACGGTCGGGTGCCGCACGCGATCCTGCTCGAGGTCTTGACGAAGGAAGGGATCGGCACCGAGATCATTCTCTAGAGCGCGCGGAAGCGCCCCGACGGCGCATCAGAAAGTCCGAACGGGGGTTGACTTGCTCGACCGTCGGGCGCGGAAGCGCCCCGACGGCGCATCAGAAAGGACGCGCTGTGGATACCAAAGAGCTGATGGAATGGTCTGACAAGCACCTGATGACCTTCGCCAAACGCTATCCCGTCGCGCTGGTGCGGGGGGAAGGCGTCCGGGTCTGGGACTCGGACGGCATGGAGTACCTCGATTTCACGGGCGGCATCGCGGTGACGGCGCTCGGCCATTGCCATCCCAAGGTCGTCGGGACCATGCGCGAGCAGGCGGCCACGCTGCTGCACGTCTCCAACCTCTTCCACATCCCGCCCCAGATCCATCTCGCCAAGCTTCTCTGCGATCATTCCTTCGCCGATCGGGTGTTCTTCTCCAACTCCGGTGCCGAGGCCAACGAAACCGCCATCAAGCTAGCGCGCAAGTGGGCCAAGGAGCAGGGCGCCAGCGACCGCGGCGACATCATCAGCATGCGCGGTGGGTTCCACGGGCGCACCCTCGCCACCGTCACCGCCACCGCTCAGGAGAAGTACCACCACGGCTTCGAGCCTCTGCCCGGCGGTTTCAAGTACGTGCCGTTCAACGACCTGCGCGCGGTGGAGCGCGCGATCGACAGCCGTACGGCGGCGGTGTTGGTGGAGCCCATCCAGGGGGAGGGTGGTGTCAACGTCCCTGACGACGGCTATCTGCCCGGGCTGCGGAAGCTGTGCGACGAGGCGGGCGTACTCCTGATCCTGGACGAGATCCAGACCGGGATGGGACGCACGGGGAAGCTCTGGGGGTACGAGCACGCGGGTGTGGCGCCCGACATCATGACGCTCGCGAAGGCGCTCGCCAACGGCGTCCCCATCGGCGCCACCCTGGCGACCGAGCACGTGGCACGGGTCTTCACCCCCGGCACCCATGGCAGCACCTTCGGCGGGAACCCCTTCGCCACCGCGGTCGGGCTGACCGTCTTCACCACGCTCGTCGAGGAGCGGCTGCCCGAGCGCGCGGCCCTCATGGGGCGCGTGCTGCGCGAGCGCCTCGTCGACCTCCAGTCGGCGCATCCACGCGCGGTCAGAGAGGTCCGGGGGCGGGGACTGCTCGTGGCCATCGACCTCGCGCCGCCGGTGGCCGATGTGGTGTCGGCGTGTCGAGTACGGGGCCTTCTGGTCCTCACTGCCGGCGACAATGCGCTCCGTCTGGCGCCGCCGCTCATCGTGGACGAGCCGTCGATCGAGCGAGCAGTGGAGATCATCGGGCGAGCCCTCGGAGACGTCGGGACGTGAGCCACTTCCTGTCGATCAGAGACCTGGCGCGGGACGACGTGCCGCGTCTCTTCGCCCTGACGGCCGAGCTCAAGGCCAAGCAGAAGGCCCGTGAGCAGATGACGCCGCTCCGGGGGCGCACCATGGCGCTCATCTTCGAGAAACCGTCACTGCGGACCCGCGTGACCTTCGAGGTCGCCATGATCCAGCTGGGGGGCGCCGCCGTGTACCTCTCGGCCCAGGAGATCGGGCTCGGCCGGCGCGAATCGGTGCCCGATATCGCGGGCAATCTCTCCCGCTGGGTGGATGTGGTGGGGGCGCGCGTCTTCTCGCATCGCACCCTCGAGCAGATGGCTGGGCATGCGTCGGTGCCGGTGATCAACGCGCTCTCCGACCTCGAGCATCCGTGTCAGGCGGTCGCCGATTTCTTTACGCTGTGGGAGCGGGGACTGGATCTGGCCAAGCTCCGGTTGGCGTGGGTCGGCGACGGTAACAATGTCTGTCATTCGGTGCTGCTGCTGGCGGCGTTGTGCGGCACCTCCGTGGTCGTCGCGACGCCGCCGGGTTTCGAGCCGGACCCGGCGATCCTGGAGGCCTGCCGCGACCTCGGCGGGCGAGTCCACATCACGACGGATCCACGGGAGGCAGCAGAGGGCGCCGACGTGATGTACACCGACACCTGGATCAGCATGGGGCAGGAAGCGGAGCGGGAGCGGCGCCTGGAAGCCTTCCAGCGGTACCAGGTCAACGAAACCCTGTTGCGGTTCGCCGAGCCCGGGGTGCTGGTCATGCACTGCCTCCCCGCTCATCGTGGCGAGGAGATCACCGACGCCGTCCTCGACGGCCCTCGGAGCGTGATCTTCGATCAGGCCGAGAACCGTCTCCACGCCCAGAAAGGCATCATCATTCAGATGCTGGGTAACGCGTAGCCTCACGCCCTTCCGGCGACGGCCAAGGACCATTCCGTGACCAAGCACGTAGAGAAAGTCGTCCTGGCGTATTCGGGCGGTCTGGATACGTCCGTGATCCTGCGCTGGCTCATCGAGACCTACCGGGCTCGGGTGGTGGCCTACTGCGCGGATCTGGGACAGGGAGAGGAGCTGATCCCGATCCGGGACAAGGCGCTGCGGACGGGGGCCAGTGCCGTCCACATCCTGGACCTCCGGGAGGAGTTCGTCCGCGACTTCGTGTTCCCCATGCTCCGGGCCAACGCCGTCTACGAGGGATCGTACCTCATGGGCACGTCCATCGCGCGGCCCCTCATCGCCAAGGCGCAGGTGGAGGTGGCGCGGAAAGAGGGCGCGGATGCGGTGAGCCACGGCGCCACCGGCAAGGGCAATGATCAGGTGCGCTTCGAGCTGACCTACGCCGCCCTCGCCCCCGAGTTGACGGTCATCGCGCCGTGGCGGGAATGGGATCTTGGCTCCCGCACGGCCCTGATCGAGTTCGCCCGGCGCCATGACATCCCCGTGCCGGTGACGGCCGAGCGCCCGTACTCGACGGACCACAACCTCTTCCATATTTCCTACGAGGGCGGCATCCTGGAGGACCCGTGGGTCGAGCCGCCACCCAAGATGTTTCTCCTGACCAACTCGCCGGAGTCGGCGCCGGACGTCCCCGTCTACGTCGAGCTGGATTACGCGAGTGGGGATCCGGTCGCGGTGGACGGGCGGCCGCTCGCTCCCGCCGCGCTCCTCGAGACGCTGAACCGGATGGGCGGCGAGCACGGCATCGGACGGGTGGACATGGTTGAGAATCGCTTCGTCGGCATGAAGTGCCGGGGCGTGTACGAGACGCCCGGCGGTACCATCTTGCACGCCGCGCACCGGGCGCTCGAGTCTCTCACGCTCGACCGCGAGGTGTTGCACCTGCGCGATTCGCTCGTGCCGCGCTACGCGGAGATGATCTACTACGGCTTTTGGTTCACGCCGGAGCGGGAGGCGCTGCAGGGGCTGATCGACCAGGTGCAGAAGGACGTGACGGGCACGGTCCGGCTCAAGCTCTACAAGGGTACGGTGACCGTGGCCGGCCGTCGGTCGTCGCGCTCGCTCTACCGGACCGACTTCGCGACCTTCGAGGCCGACCGGGTATACCGGCAGAAGGACGCCGAGGGGTTCATCAACCTCAGCGCCTTGCGGCTCAAGATCCGCGCCCTCCGCGACCGCGCGCCCCGATGAGCCCCGGAGGGGGCGAAGAGGCCGGATACTGGGGCAATTTGCGTCGCCCGGGCTCGCTCGCGCTCGCCAGATCTCCGGATGCGCTCGCCTCGCCTCCGGCGGCGGCTCGCATTGGCTCGCTCGCGCTCGCCGTATCTCCGGATGCGCTCGCCTCGCCTCCGGCGGCGGCTCGCATTGCCACGTTACTCGGTCGCCCGCGACGCTTAACGTGGCTCGCTCACGCTCGCCCCATTTCCGGATTCGCTCGCCTCGCCTCCGGTAGAGCTCGCCCAGCGGAGTACGCCTCGCGCCGCGGGCTCCCGCGTGCCTCGTCTGGCTCGCAACGTGCCCCAGGACCGCGGGCGAAACGACCATGCGAATTCATGTGGCGCTGACCCCGGCGGAGCCCACGCCCTTCGTGCGCGACGGGTGCGCCGTCATCGTCGTCGATGTGCTCCGGGCCACGACGACGGTGGTGGCGGCATGCACCGCCGGGTGCCTCGGCGTCATTCCGGTCGCGGACTCCGATGCCGCGAGGACCGTCGCCGCCGACTTTCCGCGCGACGCCGTGGTGCTGGGCGGAGAGCGGGGCGGCGAGCCTATCGCTGGCTTCGACCTCGGCAACTCGCCGACGGAGTACACCGCCGAGCGGGTAGGCGGGCGCACGATCATCTTGACGACGACCAACGGCACCTCGGTGATGACGCGCGCGGGCCTCGCCCGCGCCAGCGCCGCCGCTGCCCTGACCAATGTTGGCGCGGCGGCGGACTGGGCCTTGACCCAGGGGCGCCCTGTCACGGTGCTCTGCGCGGGCGACGATGGCGCCCTGTCGCTCGAGGATGCGGTCTGCGCAGGCCTGCTCGTCCAGCGCATGGCGGCGCGTGCTCCGGGCGTGGAGCTATCCGATGCCGCAGTGGTGGCGCTGCGGCTCGCCGAGTACTACCGAGAGCGGCTCGGCGAGGTTCGCCGCGACTCGAGCTGGGCGCGGCGTCTCGCCCGCGGGGGGCGCTCGGCCGACATCGACGCCTGCCTGCGCCTCGACACGACGGCGATGGTGCCGGTGTTCGAGGCGGGGATCATCGTGCCCGGGCCCCGCGCGCGGGGCGGGATCGAGGCGGCGACCGCGGCCGATGGCGCTCGCCGTCCCCGCCCGGGGGCCGCGCGGTGAATCTGCCCATCGCGCTGACGCTCTGCCGCATCGTCCTGGTGCCGCTGATCATCGTGTTCCTGATCTCCTCGTCGCGCGTTCACGTGCTCATCGCCGCCGTGATTTTCATCGCCGCCTCGCTCACCGACTGGCTGGACGGGCGGATGGCGCGGCGCTGGAATCAAGTGACTCGGCTCGGCACCCTCCTCGATCCCGTCGCGGACAAGCTCTTGGTGGCGGCCGCGCTGGTCTCGCTGGTGCAGGTCGACATGATCGACGCCTGGGTGGCGCTCGTCATCATCGGCCGCGAGCTAGCCGTTACCGGGCTGCGCGGCGCGGCGCTCTCCATGGGGGTCAGCGTTCCCGCCTCCCCGCTGGGGAAGGCGAAGACGGTGGCACAGTACGTCGCCATCACCATCCTGATTCTGGAAAAGGGCGTGCCGGACGACTTCGTGCGCTTCCACCTGCTCTCGCTGGGAGTCCTCTGGGCGGCGGTGGGGCTGACGGTCCTCTCGGGCGCCGACTACTTTTATCGCTTCTTCCTGAGGGCGGGTGCCAAGGCGCTCGTCAAGGATCGGGAGCGCTGGCCGTGACGTGGCTGGGGCTCGGTCTCACGTACCTGATCGGCGCCATCCCGGTGGGGTTCATCATCGCGCGGATCTTCGGCGGCGGTGACATCCGCCGATCGGGGAGCGGCAACATCGGCGCGACCAATGTGCTGAGGACGCTCGGGAAGCTGCCCGCGATCGTCACGCTGCTCGGCGATATCGCCAAGGGCTACCTCGCGGTGAGCGTGGCCCGCGCCCTCGTCCCCGCGCGGTGGGGCGCGGCGGCGGGCGCCGTCTTCGCCATCGTCGGGAATTGCTGGCCTGTGTTTCTCCGCTTCCGCGGCGGCAAGGGGGTGGCTACTGGCTTCGGCGCGTTCCTGGCGCTCACGCCCCTGGCGACTGCGCCCACCGTCCTCGTGTGGCTCGCCGTCACCGCGAGCTTCCGTTTCGTCTCGCTGGCGTCGGTCATGGCCTGCGTGTGCCTGCCGGTGGGCGTCGCGCTCCTGGGCTACCCGTGGCCGTCGATCGCGGCCGCCGTCGCCGCCATCGTCGTCATCATCGGGCGCCACCGCGAGAATCTCCGGAGGCTGGCGAAGGGCAGCGAGCCGCGGCTCGGGAAGCGGGCGAGTCCGGCGTGAGCGGCATGGCATGTCCCGTCGCCGTGCTCGGTGCCGGGAGCTGGGGCACTGCGCTCGCCATTCACCTCGGACGGCTCGGCGTGAGCGCTCGCCTGTGGGGGCGCGATCCCGGGCTCGTGAAAGAGATCAACGATACCCGCGAGAATTCCCGCTACCTCCCGGGGATCGGAGTGCCCGTCCTCGTGCGGGCGACCAGCGATGCCGAGGAGACGTTCGCGGGAGCGGGCATCGTCATCGTGGCGGTGCCGTCTCGCTTCGTCGAGGATGTGCTCGACGCCCTGAAGAGCGCGATTCCACGGAGCGCCGTCCTCTGCTCCGCCACCAAGGGGCTCGAGCCCAAGGAAGCCCGCCGGATCTCCGTTCTCCTGGGCGACCTGCTGCCTCACCAGCCCCTGGCCGTGCTCTCGGGGCCGTCCTTCGCCCGCGAGGTGGCCCTGGGCCGGCCGAGCGCGCTCGTGATCGCCTCGGCGGACGCAAGCCTTGCCCGCGATCTCCAGGCGACGCTCGCCGCGCCCGCGTTCCGGCTCTACACCAACCGCGACGTGATCGGGGTGGAGGTCGCGGCGGCGCTGAAGAACGTGATGGCCATCGCGACCGGCCTCGCCGACGGACTCGAGCTCGGCGAGAATGCGCGGGCGGCGTTGATCACGCGCGGACTCGCGGAGATCGCGCGGCTGGGCATGGCGCTGGGCGCCCAGTCGACCACCTTCCTCGGGCTGGCCGGCCTCGGCGATCTGGTGCTGACCTGCACGGGCTCGCTGAGCCGCAATCGCGCCCTCGGGCTCGAGATCGCCCACGGCCGACCGCTCGGCGATGTGCAACGGGGCACGCCAATGATCGCCGAGGGCGTGGCGACCGTCTCGTCCGCGCTCAGGCTGGCTCGCGGCGTGGGCGTCCTTATGCCGATCTGCGAGGAGGTGGGGGCGGTGCTCTTCGAGGGCAAGCCGGTGAGGGAGGCGGTCCACTCCCTGCTCTCACGCGAGCCACGGCCCGAAGAGGAGGGACGCCGTGGTCCATGAGACCGGAGTGGCCGCGTGCCTGAGCTGAGGCGGGATCCCATCGTGGGGCGCTGGGTGATCATCTCGACCGAGCGCGCGCGGCGGCCGTCGGACTTCACCCCGCGGCGTCCCGAACGGAGAGAGGGCTCTTGCCCATTCTGCGCCGGTCAGGAACCGAGGACGCCCGACGAGGTGTGGGCGCTCCGGCCCGACGGCAGCCCCGCCAATGCTCCGGGGTGGCTGGCCAGAGTGGTCCCGAACAAGTTCCCCGCGCTCCGGATCGAGAACGAGCTGGAGAGGTCGGGGGAGGGGCTCTATGACCGCATGAATGGGGTCGGCGCCCACGAGGTGATCATCGAGACACCCGAGCACGCCGGCCGGATCGAGCAGCTCCCCGTCGAGCATCTGGCCGCGCTGCTCCGCGCGTATCGCGAGCGTACGCTCGACCTCGCCAAGGATCCCCGCCTCGAGTATGTCATGGTGTTCAAGAACCACGGCGACTTGTCGGGGGCCTCGCTCGAGCACCCCCATTCTCAGCTCATCGCCACCCCCATGGTCCCCCTGATGGTCGAAGAGGAGCTGTCGGGGGCGCTTCAACACTTCCGTATCAAGCAGCGCTGTATCTGGTGCGATATCCTGCGCCAGGAGCGGCACGCGGGAGGGCGCGTGGTGCTCGACCAAGGCGGCTTCATCGCGGTGGCGCCCTTCGCGCCCCGCTTCCCCTTCGAGACCTGGATCCTCCCGGTCGGCCACCACTCGAGCTACGAGGAGACGCCGGTCGATGACCTGTTGCCGCTGGCAAGCCTGCTCGGAGAAATCCTCAGGCGCATGAGCCGGACGCTGGATGACCCCCCGTACAACCTCATGCTCCACAACGCGCCGCTTCGGGCGCGGACGCTCGACCACTTCCACTGGCACCTGGAGATCATTCCAAAACTGACCCGAGTGGCAGGATTTGAATGGGGGACCGGATTTTTCATCAACCCCACCCCGCCTGAGGAGGCCGCGCGATACCTCCGCGGACAGGAGCCGTGGAGGCCCGTAAGTTGACACCATGCAAGGCGTTTGTTAGACTTTGGCGCGGTTGTGGCGGTGGCAAGGCGCGGGAATAGCTCAGTGGTAGAGCACAACCTTGCCAAGGTTGGGGTCGCGGGTTCGAATCCCGTTTCCCGCTCCACACAGAACTTCGTCGAGGGGTGCGGCACGGCCCCTCTGTGCTTGACAGGGCGGCGTAGCCAAGTGGTTAAGGCGGAGGTCTGCAAAACCTCTATTCAGCGGTTCGAATCCGCTCGCCGCCTCCATATATGATGGACGGTGGCTGCGCCGGAGCCGGGGTGGCGGAACTGGGAGACGCAGCGGACTTAAAATCCGCTGGTCCGCAAGGGCCGTGGGGGTTCGATTCCCCCCCTCGGCACCAGAGGCGAAGCACATTGGCTTGGTCTGAATGCATCTGAAAACCCAGGACCATGGAGGGAGATAAGGTGCAGACCTTGAAGGTGGTCAGGCAGACCTTCACCATGCTGAGCGAAAAGCGCACCCAGGTCGTAGACATCACCAAGCAGATCCGGGATATCATGCTGAGCGCGGACATCAAGGAGGGCATTCTCCTGGTGAACTCGCTCCATACGACGTGCGCGCTGTTCGTGAACGAGTTTCAAGGCGCCCTCGTGGAAGATCTCAAGACCATGTTGGAGCGGCTCGTCATCGACGCCGCCGGCTACAAGCACGACGATCCGCGTTACTCCGACTGCGAGCGGGGGAACGCGTCGTCACATCTACGCGCGGCCCTGCTCGGTCGCAGCGTGGCGCTCGGGATCAGCGGGGGAGAGCTGTCGCTGGGGCGGTTCCAGTCGATCCTCTTTGCCGAGTTGGACGGACCCCGGTCGCGCAGTATCGACATCCAGATCATGGGCGTGTAACCTCGGTGGGGGCTTCGGCCCCCTTCCGAAGCCTTCTGCCGATCCTTCGCCACCGCCGAGGTGTCCCCGCGACGTGGTAGACTGACCGTATGTCCTGGTCGCTCAAGAAGAAAGCCCAGGCCCTCGTGGCGAGTGAGGAGGGTGTCGTCCGCAAGAATTGGGGCGGTCGCGTCTCCGTCGCCCTCGTCTATCCGAACACCTACGCCGTCGGAATGTCCAACCTGGGGTTTCAGACGATCTACGAGCATCTGAACCGCCTGCCCTTCGTGGTGTGCGAGCGTGTCTTCTTCCCGGATCCCGAGGACGTCGACGAGTACGCGCGCACGAGGACCGCACCCCTCGCGCTCGAATCCCTGCGCCCGCTGACGGACTTCGACCTCATCGGATTCTCGGTCACCTACGAGGGGGACTACATCAACGCCGCCCGGCTGCTCCTCCTAGCGGGGATTCCGCTGCTTGCCGCCGACCGTCGGCCCGACGACCCTGTCGTGATCATGGGCGGCGTCTGCGCCTTCTCCAACCCTGAGCCCGTGGCCCCCTTCATGGACGTGATCGTGGTCGGGGAGGGTGAGGAGGTGGTCGGTGAGATCGTCGAGGCCTACCGGGGGACCCACACGGCCGCCGACGGCGACGCGCGCCGGCGCTTCATCGACGCGCTGCGGCCGATCGCGGGCATCTATCTGCCGGGCGCCTACGAGGTGAGCTACGCGACGGATGGCTCGATCAGGGCGGTGACGCCAGTCGAGCCCGGCGTGCCCACGGTGATCGCCAAGCGGCGGCTCCAGGACGTGAACCGTTTCGAGACGCGCTCCCTGTTGAAGACGCCCAAGGCCGAGTACGGGCACATGCAGCTCCTCGAGGTGGGGAAGGGGTGCGGGCGCGGCTGCCGCTTCTGTCTCGAAGGCCAGATCTACCGCCCGGTCCGCCATCGGAGCCTCGAGTCGCTGCGCCAGTCGGTGGCCGCGATCGCGAAAGACACCAAGCGCGTGGGGCTGGTAGGGGCCTGCGTGTCGGACTATCCGTGGATCGGCGAGCTGATGCAGATTCTCGAGGAGCACGGCGTCGAGGTGTCCATCTCGTCGCTCCGGGCCGACAGCCTCACCGAGGATCTCGTCGCGTCACTCCAGCGCGGCGGCCATCGCACGCTCACCATGGCACCGGAGGCGGGGACGGAGCGGCTTCGCGGGGTCGTCCGCAAGGTGATCAGCGACGAGCAGCTCTACGCGGCGTGCGACCTCGTGCGGCGGTACGGGATCCCCAACCTCAAGTGCTACTTCATGATCGGGCTACCGACGGAGACGCGCGAG
>Ga0207646_10007938_pt1 | contig 10710 bp, 10 predicted proteins | sample KBSK5502metaG_FD_184343 | JGI IMG/M metagenome (GOLD analysis project Ga0207646, IMG submission 184343) | Corn, switchgrass and miscanthus rhizosphere microbial communities from Kellogg Biological Station, Michigan, USA - KBS K5-50-2 metaG... | ecosystem: Host-associated > Plants > Roots >...
CCGCGATCGACCTTGAGCACCGGAACGCCGTTGTCACGCAACACGTGCTCGCGGCGTCCCGCGAGACCCAGCGTGTAGATCGCGCTGTGCTCGGTCAGCCAGATTTCGTCCGACGTACCGGCAGTGCGAGTCTCGGTGAACGCCTGCATCGCGCGCCAGGTGGCGACGTAATCCGTGCAACCCAGTTGCCGCATCACCCACCTGCGCTGCGGGGCAAGGTCCGCGGAGCGCGCGTCGCTCGATCCCGCGCAGCCGTCCATACCAACGCGCCTAGAGAACCATTGTGACCATCGGATGCGACGACAGCTCGCGGTACAGCGCGTCCAACTGCTCGCGCGAGGTGGCATTGACCGTGCAGGTCAACGAGAGGTATCTGCCCTCGCGCGAGGCACGCATTTCCATCGACGCGCTGTCGAAATCCGGCGCGTGGCGCAGCACGACTTCAAGAATCGCCTGCGCGAATCCATCCTCGGTACGTCCGACGATCTTCATCGGGAACGCGCAGGGGAATTCGAGTAGGGTCTCGGCCATCTCCATCGGCCCCATATGGGGCCGGCATGACATCTGCGCAAGTCCTGAGCCTTGTCGCGCCTAGCTCCGGTACATGTACTCCCGCGTCGCCGGATGCGGCAAGCGTCCGTCCGGAAGCGGCTTGCCGACGAGCAGCTGGAAGATCGACAACCAGCCGCGATCGAATGCGTGCGCCGAGCCCGCGAGATAGATGCGCCAGACACGGAACCTCTCCTCCCCGACTTCGCGCCGGGCCGCGTCGGAGTTCGCCTCCAGCCGGTCGAGCCAATGCCACAGCGTCCGCGCATAGTGCTCGCGCAGCGCTTCCGCGTCGATCAGCTCGAGGCCGTCGGCGGCGAGCCCTTCGATGACTCTCGATACGTGCGCGACCTGCCCGCCCGGAAAGACGTATTCGTCGATGAAATCGCCGATGCCGCTGCCGAGGCTGTCGCCGCCCGGCCAGTTATGCGTGATGCCGTGGTTGAGCACCAGCCCGCCGGGCTTGAGGATGCGCCTGATCTTGCCGAAGTAGCGCGGGTAGTTGGCAACGCCAACGTGCTCGAACATTCCAACACTGGCGATCTTGTCGAAAAGCCGATCTTCGGGCAAGTCGAGGTAATCGAGCAGTTGCACGCGCACGCGGCTGCCGAGACCGAGCTCGGCGATTTTCGCCTTGACGAAATCGTATTGATTCTGCGACAGCGTGATGCCGGTTGCGTTGACGCCGTAGCTTTGCGCCGCGCGAAAGATCAGCGCGCCCCAGCCGCAGCCGATGTCGAGAAACTCCTCGCCTGGGTTGAGCATCAGCTTGCGGCAGATGTGATCGAGCTTCTGCACCTGGGCCTGGTCGAGCGAATCCGTCTCGCTGCGGAAATACGCGCACGAATAGACCATGCGTTCGTCGAGCCAGAGTCGGTAGAAGGCGTTTGAGACGTCGTAATGGTGCTGGATGTTCTCCCTGTTGCCGCGCCGGCGGCTGAGCCACGTTCGCGCACGCGCGGCGAATCGATCGCGACTGTACGTGACGCTGCCGACCAGTGATTCGGCAATGCCGAGAACGCGGCGTGCGCCGCCGCTGAAGTCGATATCGTTGCGAACGTACGCCCGCGCGAGCGCCCCCATTTCCGGCGACGCAAGCGTCTTCAAGCCCTGCCACGTGCGGGCGTACACATCGACCTCGGGAGTCTCCGACAGCGGAACGCGGTCGCCGTCGGGCAAAACGAGGGCGATGGGGATGTCGCGGCCGCTGTAGCGGTTGGCGATGATTTTCTGCAGCGGCTGGTTCATGCGCGGATGTCGACCAACGAATGCGGAACCAGGCTACAGTTTAGCAGCGCCCCGCGTCCGTGCGCCATCGGTCGCCGGCGCGTCCGCCGGGCGTCCCCGATCAAACGCAGCAGCTCAGGCTTGGGGCCGGCGCGTTTTGACACCCAAAGGCGTTGCCGCCTAAGATGCGGCGCCACCGCTCGCCCGTCGCAACGGCGCGGTGCAGGACGATGCCGACAGTGAACGAGCGCATAGAGCGGCCCGCTATGGCCGAGCGGCAGTTCCGCGACGCCCTGGCGCAATTTGCGACCGGCGTCACGATTATTACCGCGCGCGCCCAGCACGGCTTCGTCGGCTTCACCGCCAATTCGTTCAATTCGGTGTCGCTGGAGCCGCCGCTCATCATCTGGAGCCTCGCGCGGCGTTCGCGCAGCCTGGCGATCTTCGAAGGCGCCGCGCAATACGCGGTCAACGTGCTCGCGCACGATCAGGTCGAGCTGGCGCGGCGCTTCTCGCGCCCGCACACCGATCGCTTCGCGGGCGTGGCATTCCGCCTTGGCCAGGCCGATGCGCCGTTGATCGAAGGCTGCGCGGCATGGCTCGAATGCCGGCATCACGCGCTCCACCCGGCGGGCGACCACATGCTTTTCATCGGCGAAGTCGTCGCTGCCGCGCACCGGCGCCTGCTGCCTCTGGTGTGGCACGGCAGCAGATATCGCGTCAGCCAGCCGGACCCGGACGGCCGCGACGATTGATGCGGCCACGTGAGGCCGTAGCGTCGCCGGTCGCCCCGCGCGGAGCATGGGAATCGCGCCTGGTCGTGGCCTTGGATGAGCAGAAGGCGAATCCCGGGAGCGAGGCTGCGATGACACACTGGCCCCGGACTTCGCGCTTCGCGCTCAACCCGGGCTACGCCGCGCTACGCGCCTTGGGCTTGCTTGCCTGAAACAACCGGTACATCTGCCGGTACACGGGCCCGGGCTTGCCACCCACGAAAGGCTCGCCGTCGAGCGTGGTGACCGCGAGCACTTCCTTGGTCGACGAAGAGAGCCACATCTCGTCGGCGGCAAGCGCCTGGTCTCGGGTCACCGGCCGAATCTCCAAGGGCAAGCCGCCTTCGCGCGCCAGCTCCAGAGCCGCGTCGTAGGTGATGCCCGGAAGGATCAGGTTGTCCTTGGGCGGCGCAATGATGGTGCCGCCTTTCACGATCAACACGTTCGACGCGGACGCTTCGGTCAGATACCCGTTGCGGAACATGACCGTCTCGACCGCTCCGTGATCGACCGCAAACTGTCGCGCGAGAACGTTGCCGAGAAGCGAGATCGTCTTCAAATCGCAGCGCAACCAGCGCTCGTCGACGGCCGTGACGGCGGCAACGCCGCCCTCGATCTGCGCGCGTGACAGAACCGGCAGCGGATTGCTCATCATGAACACGGTCGGCACCGCGTCCGGCGGGAAGGCGTGATCGCGCTTGGCCGCGCCGCGAGTGACCTGCAGGTAGACGCCTTGATCATCGAAGGGCTGCCGCGTGATCAGGTCGTGAATGATCGCCTCCCACTCCGAGTCGCGGTGCGGATTGGCGAGCCGGATTCCGTCGAGGCTGCGCTGCAGGCGCGCCAGATGTTGCGGTAACCGGTACGGCTGGCGGCGGTACACGGGGACCAGCTCGTACACCCCGTCGCCGTAGATGAACCCGCGATCGAGCACCGAGATCCGCGCTTCGTCGATCGGAAGAAACTTCCCGTTGAGATAAACCGTCATTGCCTGCATTCCTTTAGTCCGTCGTCATTCCCGCGGAGGCGTCACTTGAACCACAGCCGCACCGTGTCCCACATTCTTCCGAAGATGCTCGCCGGCGCGACATCCTCGAGCGCGAGCAAGGCAAATTCTCCCAGCGGCTTGCCTTCGAGGGTCACTTTCACGGCACCGACGCGCTGGCCGCGCGTCACCGGTGCAACCAGGGGCTCGATCGCTTCGAGCGTCAGCTTGAGCTTCTGCGCCTGACCCTTGGGCAGCGTGACATACTGATCGGCTACAAATCCCGCCGGAACGGCATTCGCGACACCTTTCCAGACGCGTAGCGTGCTTACCGACTCTCCGTTCTGATATAGCTCTACCGTGTCGTAGAACTGGAAGCCGTAGTTCAGAAGTTTCTGCGACTCGCTGGTGCGCGCGGCGTCGGAGCCCGCGCCGAGGACGACCGACAAGAGCCGTCGCGGCCCACGCTTCGCCGACGCGATCAGGCAATAGCCCGCGGCATCGGTGTAGCCCGTCTTGACCCCATCGACGAACGGATCGATCCACAGCAGGCGGTTGCGGTTGGGCTGCGTGATGTTGTTGTAACGATATTCCTTCAGCGAGTACAGCGGGTAATACTCGGGGAAATCGCGGATCAGCGCGGACGCCACCCGAGCCAGATCGGCCGCGGTCGATGCCTGCTGCGGCGACGGAAGGCCGGTCGCGTTGACGAATCGCGTGTTCTTCATGCCGAGCCTCGCCGCCTCGCGGTTCATGCGCTCGACGAAAGCTTCCTCGGAGCCGGCAACGGCTTCGGCGAGCGCAATGGCCGCGTCGTTGCCGGACTGCACGATCTCGCCGCGCAGCAGCTCATCGACGCTCACCGCTTTTTTCGGGTCGATGAACATGCGCGAACCTTCGGCCCGCCACGCCCTTGCCGACACGGTAACCATCTGCGAGGGCACGAGCTCTCGCTCCTTGAGCGCGCGGAAGACCAGGTACGCTGTCATCAGCTTGGTCAGCGATGCGGGTTCGCGCGGCTCGTCGGCATTCTGCGCCACCAGCGTCTGGCCGCTCAAGACGTCGACGAGGAGGTAGGCTTTGGCAGCAATGGCAGGAGGCGGGACCGCGGCAGCGGGTACGCCCTGCGCGTCGACGCTCGCGGCAACGCAAAGAAGCGCGAGCACGAGCAAGAAATGGAGGAAACGGGACATCGGGAAAAACGGCGGGAAGGCCCGCATTATACCTTCGTCGCGCTTTTCGCTCCGCCTCGCTGGAGTCGTTGCTTAGGTTCCTTAGTATCCCAGGAACGCGAAGGCGATGTCGGGCTTGCGTCCGGAGACGATCTCCGCAATCGCCTTGCCCGAGCCGGCGGCCATCGTCCAACCCAGCGTGCCGTGGCCGGCGTTCAGATACAGGTTCGGGTAACGCGTCCTGCCGATCAATGGTACGTTCGACGGCGTCGCCGGCCGGAGCCCCGTCCAGTATTCGACGCGCGCGGGGTCGATGGCCGCGCCGAACCACTCGGTCGCCCGCTTCGTCAGCGCTTCGCAGCGCACCGGATTCAACTCGAGGTCGTAGCCTGAAAGCTCGGCGGTCCCCGCAACGCGCAATCGATCGCCCAACCGGGTGAAGACGATTTTCTTGGCGTCGTCGGTGATGCTGATCGTCGGCGCCGCCGCCGAATCGACGATCGGCAGCGTCGCCGAATAGCCCTTGGCGGGATAGATCACCGCGCGTACGCCGATCGGATCGAGGAGCTTCGGCGTGTGGCTCGAAAGGCAAACGACATAGGCGTCGGCGGCGAGCACTTCCTTGCGATTGTTTTCGTTCACCATCCGCGCGCCGCACACGGCGCCTTCCGCGACCGCGAGCGATTCGACGGTGACACCGAAACGGAAAGCGACCCCGCGCTCGCCCGCGAGCGCGGCGAGCGCCTGTGTGAACTTCCGAGCGTCGCCGGTTTCATCGGTGGCCGTATACGTGCCACCGACAATCCAGGCTCGACGCGCCGAGAGCGCAGGTTCCAGCGCCACGCACTCCTCGGCCGTCTTCACCTCGCGCGCGATGCCGTATTGGCGGACCAGCTCGGCCGCCCGCGCCGCATCGTCGAAACCCTTGCGGTCGGTGTAGATCTGCAATATGCCGCGTTGCAGCTCGTCGTAGGCGATTCCCGTCGCACTGCGCAGCTCGCGAAGCGCGGCGCCCGAGTATTTGCTGATCGCCAGGATCTGCAGCATGTTGCGCCGCGTGCGCCAGGGCAGGCACTCGATCAGGAACTGGAGGGCCCAGCGCCATTGGTGCCAGTCGAGCCGCGGCCGGAACAGCAGCGGCGCGTCCGGCTGCCCGAGCCACTTGAGGATCTGGAGCGGCGCGCCCGGATTCGCCCACGGCTCTACGTGCGACACCGAGATCTGGCCGCCGTTGGCGAATGACGTCTCGCGCGCCGCATCTTTCTGCCGTTCGACGACCGTCACCTCGTGGCCCGCCGCGCGCAGGAACCAGGCCGCGGTCGTGCCGATGACGCCGGCGCCGAGCACCAGGACTTTCACGCCGCGTACTCGGCGATCGGCACACAGGTACAGAACAGATTGCGGTCGCCGTAGACATTGTCGGCACGGCCGACCGGGGGCCAGTATTTATCCGACTTCACCGCCAACACCGGATAGGCGGCCTTTTCGCGGCTGTACGCGTGTGCCCAGTCCGCCGCAAGCAGCGTCGCTGCGGTGTGCGGCGCGTTCTTCAGCGGATTGTCGGCGCGATCCATGCGGCCATCTTCGATGGCGCGGATCTCCTCGCGAATCGCAATCATCGCATCGACGAAACGATCAAGTTCCGCCTTCGACTCGCTCTCGGTGGGCTCGATCATCAGCGTGCCGGGTACCGGGAAGCTCATCGTCGGTGCGTGAAAACCATAGTCCATCAGGCGTTTCGCCACGTCGTCGACGGTGACCTCACTCGTCTCCTTCACCGGGCGCAAGTCGAGAATGCATTCATGCGCGATCAAGCCTCCGCTTCCCGAGTAGAGCACGGGATAGTGCGGCGAAAGCCGCTTGGCGATGTAATTCGCCGCGAGGATCGCCGACTCGGTCGCCGCTTTCAGCCCGTCGGCGCCCATCATTGCGATATACATCCACGAAATCGGCAGAATACCGGCACTGCCATACGGCGCTGCCGATACAGGACCGATCGCTTCTGGCCTGGCGTCGAGCATCCGGTGTCCGGGGAGGAATTTCGCCAGATGCGCGCGGACTGCGACCGGTCCGACGCCGGGACCGCCGCCGCCGTGCGGAATGCAGAACGTCTTGTGCAGGTTCAAGTGCGATACGTCGGATCCGAACGCTCCGGGCGCGGCCAGGCCCACAAGCGCATTCAGGTTCGCTCCGTCGACGTAGACCTGGCCGCCATGCGCATGCACGATGTCGCAGATGTCGCGGATGCCCGCCTCGAACACGCCGTGCGTCGAAGGGTACGTGACCATGATCGCGGCCAGATCGGCGCGATGCGCCTCGGCCTTAGCGCGCAGGTCGGCGAGATCGACGTTGCCCTGATTGTCGCAGGCGACGACGACGACCCGCATGCCGGCCATCTGCGCGGACGCCGGATTGGTCCCGTGCGCCGACGACGGAATCAGGCAGACGTTGCGATGTGCTTCGCCGCGGCTTGCGTGGTACGCGCGGATGATGAGCAGGCCCGCGTACTCGCCCTGCGACCCCGCATTGGGCTGCAACGAGACCGCCGCGTAGCCGGTCGCCGCACAGAGCATGCGCTCCAACCCGGCGATCATCTCGCGATAGCCCTCGGTCTGGGCGGCGGGAGCGAACGGGTGCATGTGCGCGAACTCGCGCCAGGTGATGGGAATCATCTCGGCGACCGCGTTCAGCTTCATCGTGCACGAGCCCAGCGGGATCATCGAGCGATCAAGCGCGATGTCCCTGTCGGCGAGTCGACGCAGATAGCGCAGCATCTCCGTTTCGGAGTGGTAGCGATTGAACGTCGGGTGCGTGAGGAACGGCGACCGGCGATGCAAAGCGACGGGGTACGCGTCGTCAACCTGCGGCTCCAGCGCATCGAAATCCGGTAGCGCGACGCCCTCGGACGCAAAGATCTGCCAGAGCAGCTTGACATCCTCGCGGGTGGTCGTCTCGTCGAACGAGATGCCGACGTGTGTCGTGTCGACGTGACGCAGATTGGCGCCGCGGCCAATGGCAGCGGCATGCAAATCGAAGCTGCGATCTCCGGTCGCGACGGTCAGCGTGTCGAAAAACGTGTCGTTGATCACGGCGAGCCCCAGCCGCTTGAACCCGGCCGCGAGGACGCCGGTCAAGCGATGGATCCGCGCCGCGATCGTCGCCAACCCCAGCGGCCCATGGTAGACCGCGTACATCGCCGCGATCACTGCGAGCAGGACCTGCGCGGTGCAGATGTTCGACGTCGCCTTCTCCCGCCGGATGTGCTGCTCGCGCGTCTGCAATGCCAGGCGATACGCGGGCTGTCCATTGCTGTCGATGGTCACGCCGACCAGCCGCCCGGGAAGGCTGCGCTTGAATTCGTCGCGCGTCGCAAAAAACGCTGCGTGCGGCCCGCCGAATCCCATCGGCACGCCGAAGCGCTGGCTCGAGCCGACGACGACGTCCGCGCCCCATTCACCCGGCGCGGCGAGCAGGGTGAGCGCCAGGGGATCGGCGGCGACGAGGACGAGCGCGCCGCGCGCGTGCAACGCCTCCGCAAGGGCGCGATAGTCGCGCACGTCGCCGTTGACGCCCGGATACTGGAGCAGCGCGGCAAAGCAATCCGCCCCCGCGGCCGCCGCGGCGGGGCCGACGACCACGTTGAGGCCGAGCGGCAGCGCGCGCGTGCGCATGACGTCGATCGTCTGCGGTAAGACATCGTCCGCGACCCAGATCGCGTTGCTCGCGCTCTTGCCGACCCGGCGCGCCAGCGTCATCGCTTCCGCCGCGGCGGTCGCCTCGTCGAGCATCGACGCGTTGGCGATGGCCAGCCCGGTGAGGTCGCACACCATCGTCTGGAAATTGACCAGCGCCTCGAGCCGGCCTTGCGATATCTCCGGCTGGTAGGGCGTGTACGCGGTGTACCAGGCGGGATTCTCGAGCACGTTGCGCAGGATCACCCCCGGCGTCAGCGTGCCGTAATAGCCTTGGCCGATATACGATTTCAGCACCCGGTTCTTGCGCGCCATTGCCTTCAATTCGTCGAGCGCCTCCTCTTCTCCTTTCGCGGCAGGCAGCGCCAGCGGCCCGCGCAGGCGGATCGCGGGTGGTACGGCCGCGTCGATGAGTTCCGATCGAGACGCATAGCCGAGCATCTTGAGCATCTCCGCCTGCTCGGCATCGGTCGTGCCGATATGGCGGTCGACAAAGCCGCGATGCTGTTCGAGTTCGGCGAGTGGACGGCGAGCGACCGCGGTTCCAGGCTTGTCCATTTTCATCGGTGGGTCCTCATGCCTCACCGATCACTTTGGCATAGGCGGCCGCGTCGAGCAGCTTGCCGACATCGGCCGCGCTTGCGGGCTTGAGCTTGTAGAGCCAATGCGTGTAGGCATCGGCGTTGACTTTCTCGGGGGCTTCCGTCACCTCGGTGTTGGCTGCGGCCACTTCGCCCGCTACCGGGGCATAGACGTCGGAGGCTGCCTTGACCGATTCGACAATGGCGACAGCCTCGCCGGCTTTCACGGTCCGCCCGACCGCGGGCAGCTCGATGAACACAAGATCGCCCAAAGCTTCCTGCGCGTGATCGGTGATGCCGATGGTCAGCGTGCCGTCGGGCTCGGTGCGGATCCACTCGTGGCTGTCGGTGTATTTGAGATTCGCGGGAACGTTCATGGAGGCTCTCCGAGCGGATTACGAAACGAGGGCTTTGCCGTGACGCACGAACGGCGGCTTGACGACGCGGGCATCGAGCTTCTTGTCGCGGACTTCCACCGCCACGGTATCGCCGGGCGCGACGCCGACGGGCACGCGGGCGAGCGCGATCGACTGCGCGAGAGTCGGCGAGAAAGTGCCGCTCGTGATCTCGCCGCCGCCCGTGGCAGTGAGCACTTGCTGGTGGCTGCGCAGGACTCCGCCCCTGCCCTGCAGCAGCAGGCCGACCTGTTGCCGCGTCATCGGCGCGGCGGAGAGCGCCGCCTTGCCGACGAAATCGCGCGGGCTCGATAGATCGACGGTCCAGGCGAGCCCCGACTCGAGCGGATTCTCGGCTTCGGTCATGTCCTGGCCGTAGAGATTCATGCCCGCTTCCAGCCGCAACGTGTCGCGCGCCCCGAGTCCGCACGGTCGAACGCCGGCCGCTGCCAGCGCAGCCCACGACTCGGCTGCCCGCGCCGCAGGCAGCGTGATCTCGAAACCGTCCTCGCCCGTATAGCCCGTCCGGGCGATGAAATAATCGCCGGACTCGGCCGCCGTAAACGGCTTGAGCGGTTCCGACGCGGCGCGGCTTTCCGGCAGCGCCTTCCAGACCTTGTCGCGGGCGTTCGGCCCCTGCACCGCGATCATCGCGAGGTCGCGCCGCGGCTTGAGCGCGAGCTCCGAGGCGCGCTCGGCGATCAAGGCGTTGAGCCAGGCGACGTCCTTGTCGGCCGTGGCTGCATTGACCACGATGCGGAAAGCATCCTCGCGCAGGAAGTAGGCGATCAGATCGTCGAGGATGCCGCCGTCGGGCCGGAGCAAACACGAATAGAGCGCCTTACCCCGCACCGCGAGCTTATCCACGTTGTTGGCAAGCGCGTAGCGCAGGAAAGCGCGCGCTTCGTCGCCGGAGAGATCGACCGCGAGCATGTGCGACACGTCGAACATGCCGGCGTCGCGGCGTACCGCGTGGTGTTCTTCGATCTGCGAGCCGTAGCTGACCGGCATCTCCCAGCCGCCGAAGTCGACCATCCTTGCGCCGGCGGCGCGGTGCGCGGCGTTGAGCGGAGTCTGTTGGAGCATGGCTTCTCCCGGGCGACAAGAAAGGGCGGTACCGTGCATGCCGGTCTCGCCCCGTCTGTCCTTTTACCTGAGAGATTGCGGCGCGAGCAAAAGCGGCGCCGGATGCCCCTTCGGTGGGCCGCCCGGATGCTGCGGACAGCCGCTCTCCAGATTGGTTGCTGCGCCCGCGCAGTCCTGGGTGCCTGAGCGATTGCGGGAGTTACGCCTTCGGCGGCGAGCCGAGCGTCCAACGCTCGACACCGCACTCTCC
>Ga0207646_10007941_pt1 | contig 10709 bp, 10 predicted proteins | sample KBSK5502metaG_FD_184343 | JGI IMG/M metagenome (GOLD analysis project Ga0207646, IMG submission 184343) | Corn, switchgrass and miscanthus rhizosphere microbial communities from Kellogg Biological Station, Michigan, USA - KBS K5-50-2 metaG... | ecosystem: Host-associated > Plants > Roots >...
ACGCAATCGTCTGCAAGGCGCAACGTGCGTCAGCGGGGCGAAGGTGTTGAAGACGGTGATGACCATCGTGCGACCCTGGAAACCCGAAGGGTCATTCACGACGTATCCGTCGATGCGGACGCCGGTGATCGCCGAGTTGATCACCTTGACGTTCACGTCCGGGACCCCCAGCTCGAGGCTCATCACGTGCTGCGCTTCGCGCATGGCCCGCTTCTGGACCAGCTGAAGGGTCTGGAGCAGCTCGACCTCGTTGATCTTGAGGTTGGGGTCGGCCCGCGGAACGGTCACCGTCGTGCTCAAGCCCTTGACCTGTTCGCCGGCGATACCGATCACCGCCTGACCCGGGATCGTGTCGCACATGTCCTCCGCTGCCGACATCGCGCGGTCGCAGCTCTCGATGATTCCCTGGATGTTGGAGGGCACGCCACCCTGCATGTCCGTGATTTCTTGCCGCTGGCGCGAGGCGCCGAGCACCACGCCATTGCGTCCCTCGCGCTTGACTACGAGCGCCTTGATGTACTCGGTGCCGATGTCGAGCGCCGTGTAGTAGTTCTCATAATCGGCGCCGCGGCGCAATCGCTTGATGCGGTCCTTGATCTTGATCATGTGTCTTCCTTCAAATGCGCCCGGACATAGTCCTGCAGCGACTTGAAGCCGTCGCCGACCCGTGCCGGATCGATGCCACCACCCTGCCCCACCTGGCCGCGTCCGCCTCCCTTCCCCCCCACCACCTGGCGGAAAGCCTGGATAAGATCGTTCGCCGGCAGACGCTCAGACAGGGGGCTTGCCACCTTGAGGGCGAAGTTGCGACCGCCAACGACGATCGCGACGCCATTGCCGTTGGCTCGGTTGAGCGCCTGGTCAGCGAAGAGAAGCAGGTCCTTCTCGCCTTCGTCGACGTGCTGCAGCATCAACCGGACGCCGTTGACGTCCGCTTCTTCGATCTGGGCCCCGCCTCCGGCGGCTAGCTTCTGGCGAAGAGTCGCCGCCTCTTTCTCGAGACGCTTGACCTCCGCTTGCAAGGCCGCGACCCGGGCGGGGAATTCCGATGGCGATGTCCGAAAGGCATCCCCGAGTTCGCGGAGCACTCGCTCGTTATCGCGCACCTGTTGCTCGGCCGCGGCGCCGGCTCGCATCTCGATGCGACGGACGCCCGCGCCAATGCTGCGGTCGTTGGAGATCAGGGCCAGGCCGATCTCACCGCTCCGCTCGACGTGCGTTCCGCCGCAAAGTTCACGCGCCCAATCGCCGAAGGAGACCACCCGGACCAGATCGCCGTACTTTTCGTCGAAGAGCGCGACCGCGCCGGTTTTGATTGCCTGGTCGAGTGGGAGCTCCTCGACCCGGCGCACCAGATCGGCGCGGATTTTCTCGTTCAGCAGGCGAGAGACACGATCGACCTCGTCCTCGGTCAAGGCACGCGGGAATCGGAAATCAAAGGTTGCGTAGTCGGGTTGCACGGAGGAACCAGCCTGGACGGCCTCCTCGCCGAGGACATCGCGGAGCGCCCGGTGCAGGAGGTGCGTGGCCGAGTGATGCCGCGCTATCGCCTGGCGTCGCGGTGCATCCACGGCCGCGTGGACCCGATCGCCGACCTTCAGGCGGTCAGGCGCGACCTCGACGCGATGCCGGATCGCCTCGCCCTGGGGCTGGACGTCGCTCACCCGCGCCGATTCGCCCTTCCAGCTCAACACCCCGGTGTCGGCCGTCTGCCCGCCCCGCTCGGCGTAAAAGGGCGTTTCGTTGAGGAAGACATCGGCTTGCTCCGGCTGGCCGGCCACCGGGAAAACGTCCGTGACCGTGGCGTCGCTCTCCAGCCGGTCGTAGCCGACGAAGCGGCTTGCGCTCCTGGCCATTGGGGCGGTGAAGCCGCCGGTTGCGACCCGGCTCCGGTCACGCTGGCTCTGCATCAGGGCGGCCACAACCTCCAGGTCGACGCTCACGCCATTCTCTTTGGCGAGCTCCGCCGTGAGTTCGATTGGGAAGCCGAGCGTGTCATGGAGATAGAACACTTCTTCGGGGCTAAGAGTTCCGCGCTCTAGTAAGGGTTGCAACCGCTCCATTCCCTGGCGCAGGGCGACCCCAAAGCGTTCCTCCTCCGAGCGGACCAACTCGGCGATCCGGTCCACCTGTTTGCGGACCTCAGGGTAGACGTCGCCCAGCAGCCGCGCGACGATCGGCACGCCCGATGAAAGGTGGATCGCCGGGCCAAGCCGGCGGGCGTGCACCATGCCACGGCGGATCATGCGACGAAGGACGTAGCCGCGTCCGTCGTTCGCGGGCGCGACCCCATCCGCCAGCAGCATCGTGCTGCCCCTCGCGTGATCGGCCAGGACGCGAAGCGACGCGTCCACCTCCGGGTCGCTGCCATCGGATTTGCCGGCTTCTTCCGCCCAGTGTTGGATCAGCGGCTGGAACAGGTCGGTTTCGAAAACGCCCTTTCGGTAGCCGTTGACGACGGCGGTGATGCGCTCGAGGCCCATACCCGTATCGATCCCTTTGCGCTCTAGGGGGGTCCGCTTCCCCGACTCGTCGCGATTCCACTGCATGAACACGAGGTTCCAGATCTCCAAGAAGCGATCGCAGTTCTCGCAATTGGGCCCGCAGTCCGGCCGGCCGCAGCTGTACTCATCACCCCAGTCGTAGTGGATCTCGGAATCCGGCCCGCATGGTCCGGTCGGCCCGGCCGCCCAGAAGTTGTAGTCGTCGCCAAAGCGCCGGATGCGCTCTTCGGGAACCCCGGTCTTCTTCCAGATTTCGAAGCTCTCGTCGTCGTCATTGTGAATCCCGGCCCAGAGACGCTCCTTGTCGATGCGCAGCTCTTTTGTCAGGAACTCGTAGGCGTACGGAATGGCTTTCTCCTTGAAGTAATCGCCGAAGGAGAAGTTGCCGAGCATCTCGAAGAAGGTCAGATGGTGCCCATCGCTACCGACAACGTCGATGTCGACCGTGCGAAAGACCTTCTGGCAGGTCGTCACTCGCGGGAATGACGGCTTGGCCTGGCCGAGGAAGTAGGGCTTGAACGGGACCATCCCCGCGCTGGTGAACAGCAGCGTAGGATCGCCGAACGGGATCAAGGGGGAGCTCGGTAAAACCTTGTGGTCCCGCTCTTTGAAGAAGTTGAGAAAACGTCGGCGGACTTCCGCGCTCGTCATATTTGGCCTGCGCGCTTCGTCATTGTACTGAGTTCGAAACCTACTGACCCAGCCATTTTCACTGTTTGCCGCTGTGACGAGTGCGTCGAAGGGCTTTCGCAATTCAAATTCCAGCGTTCTGCCCCTGAGGACGCGGTTCGATGTCAGCAAGGCCACGAGCTCACGCCGTTGCTCCGGATCGGCCCGCTCGAATATTTGGGGAGCCTGCCCGATCAGTTCGATGAGCTTGCTGCCGACCTCCATGTAGGCGCCTTCAGCGTGCTGATGGCGGGCCAGGTCGCGGGTTAGGTCGCGGCGCTTCTCCTCGAGGACGTCGAACCGCTGCCGGAAGAAGTCTTCGGAGATCAGCCGATGAAGGCGATCGTCGTAGAGCCGATCCATGAGGACCTCTTGCTCCTTGATTTCGGCCCGGATTTCTTCGACGACCGTCTGGTGGTAGGCGCGCTGCTCCTCGCGGCTCTTGGCGATTCCCTGCAGCAGCCACGCCTTGACCTTCTCCGGGATGGCAATGCTGGCCAGCAGGGCACGGACTTGCTCGTCGAGCTGCTCCTCGCGAATGTAGGTCCGGCGACACGCCTCCTCGCCGGCGCAGTGGTAGTAGACGTAGCGCTTCTTCTTTAGCTCGGCGGTCAGGTGACGGCCGCAGGAGCCGCAGATCAGCAGACCCTTGTACGCGAAGTCGTGTTTCTGGTAGACGGGCTTCTCGTGGGCGCTGAAGGCCGCCTGGACCGCGTCCCACAGTTCGCGCGACACCAACGGCGGATGGCTCCCGGCCCACATTCGTCCTTTCCAGCGAAAGTCGCCGTAGTAGAAGGGATTCTTGAGCAGCCATTGGAGTTGGCTGAGGCTGATGAGTTTTGCTTGTTTCGTGGTGGCCAGGCCCTCATCGCGGAGCTTCTTCCGCAGCGTCTTAAGCGAGTAGGCGCGGGTCGCGTACAACTCAAAGGCGCGTCGGACCATCGGGGCCTTGATCGGATCCAGGACGATCACTTGTCGATCGCCTTCGCGAGCGTTGTGGTAGCCAAGCGGCGCCTGGTGCGGAAAGCCGCCTTCCTGGACCTTCTCGGCCATGCCCTTCTTGACTTCGTCAGAAAGGTTGTCGATGTAGTGCTTGGCCAGCAGCACCATCATTCCGAATGAGAGCTTGCCTGCCGCATTGTCTGGAAAGTCTTGCTGCCAGAACAGGGTCTTCGCCGGTAGTTCGTCGATGGTCAAATAATCCCGAAGGTTGCGGCAGAGGCGATCGACTTTTTCACAGATGATGGCGCCTATCGTCGCGTCGTGGCGCGCGGCTTCGACCATCCGCGAGAACTCACGGCGTCCGGGCTCCTTGGCCGTCTCTACGTCAACGTACTCGGCGACGATCGTAAAGCCGTGGCGCTCCGCGTACTCGCGGACTCGCTTCAACTGGACCGGGATCGAGTAGCCTTCGCGCTCCTGCTCTTTGGACGAGACTCGCGCGTACGCAAAGGCCGGAATGATGACGCCCTTGGTGCGCGTTGTTTCGATGTCTCGCCCGATCTGCTTCGCCTTCACGCGGCCTCGTCTCCGTCGGTCGTGGACAATTCGCGGGCCCCGAGTATAGAGCCGCTGATGCTGGCGAGCAAGTCGATGAAGCGAAACAGATTGCCTTCAATTTCCGTCAGGTCATCGTTGGAAAGCGGATGGCCATAGACCGCCTCCCAAACAACGCGCGTTGTCGATGCATCGCTCGACCCTTCAGCCGATTGCTCGACGTCGTCCTGAAGGGGGCTTGACTCTGGCCCTCTCCCCGCGCGTTTCTGGGTCAGGCCACCTCCCCGCCTCCAGGCCTGCGCTCCCACCAGCTGCCTCGACCGATGCAGTCGGCGATCGTCCGCAGTAAGGTCTCTCGAGCCGACAGGTCTGTCAGACGTCGGCGACGAAGGCGTTGAAGGTCGACCGGCTTCGGCTCATCAAGTTCCTCGTCGTCATCCTTCCCCGAGTCGGATTCTCCGACCGCTGCCCAGAGCGGGCCTAACGGGCCGACATGGTCGATGCGCTCGACCGTGGTGGTCCAGAACCGGCAGCGATCAGGCCCGACAAAAACGAGCTCGCGAGCCACGTGGTGGAGCAACTCCTCGCGGCTGCTGCGATGCAGAACAAACAGCACGTGCTCGCGGTCGGCACCTTTTGTGTCGTTGTAGAAGCCAACGTAGGTCCGAAGCTTCGACCGCAGGCGGCTCACGGACTCTGTTCCGCGATCCCATTCCAGGTCGAAAGTCACGACACGACCACGCGTGACGTAAAAGCCTTCCCCGTCGGGCGTGGCGATCGGTCGTCGATGTTGCTTCGCCCAGACGCGCCGGCTGCTGCGGCAGCTCTCCTCGCCGATCCACAGCCACAATCCCTGATCCACGTGCAATCGGCTGGCCAGGGCGAGATCCACGAAGAACCCATTGGCCTCGAGATCGTGGGTGACGTGCCAGCAGTGGTCCCGGGCATCCTCGGCGCGGCGGATGTAGGACCAGGGCGAGTGGCCCCGAAATTCGGCCAGTAGGCGCCCCCCGCGGGGTGTCAGAAGAAGCAGTGAAGGCCGACGGGTAAGGCCGGGCGGATCGATCATGTGCCAGCGGTAGATGAGCCCGTGATTGGAGAGGAACTGCAACCGCATTTGCGCGGAGCGGATGCCGTGAAAGAAGAGCTGCTGGATTTGCAGGGTGTTGAGGTAGCGGTAGTCGTGGAGAGCCTGGAGGATAGAGAGGTCACGTTGGGTGAGCGAGCGTAAAAGCCGGGAGGTGGTTTCCTGGGTGAGGAGTGAACTGGCGCGTTTGCGGAGATCGCGAAGAATAGAGGGACGACCACGTATGGGTGTCCGTCCCGGGGTGGGAGCGAGCGTTTCCCGAATTCGCAGAGGCTTCGCGATGGGGTTCGTTCCCTGAACCGCAGGCGGAAGCGAAGGGGCAGGAGCGAAAGCGGAAGCGAGGTCTTCCCGCACCGCGTCGAGGTACGAGCCGGGGTCCCAATTGTGGCTGGAGAACTCGACCTCGGCCGAGGCCACATCAGGCAGCGCGCGGCCTGATTCGCCGTCGGTCGATGTCATTCGTTCAAGACGGGTCTTGTCGGGGTCCTTCGCCCTCCCTACTCTCTAAAAGGTGAGGCCAGAGTCGGTGTCTCGAGCCTCACCCCTTAAAAGGCCGGTGCGGACGGTCGTTTTGGGACAACGGGTTTTTAGACCGACCTTCCTTGCGTTCCGCCTCTAATCTTTAAAAAGCCGGTTTTCCGCCCCGATTTCATACATCGGCCTTCACTCTCTAAGGAGTGAGTCCGTTTTGCAATCGCCACCTAATCTCTAAAGAGCCGGTTTTCCCAGGCGTTTTGTTACATCGAATTTCGCCTCACTTCAAAGGAGTAACCACCCGTTATCGCCTGTACTCCCTAAAAGGCCTGTTTTCGGCCAGGTTTGGTTACACGGATTCCGGCCAACTTGGGCGGCCACAGCCTCCACGAGATGAGCCATGGGTGCGGCGATCCCGTCGTCCCGTCCGCGATCGATATGAGGCCGCCTCCTTAGAGTACCTTGGATAAGCAGATAGGGCCAAGTTGGGCACGGGTGATGGATCTGAATGTGACCGCATCTAGCGAGGGTCGATGGCGCCGCCGCCTAGTTTGGGCGCGCAATCTCGAGTGGGCGGCCATGGTTCCGTTCTTGGTGCTCGACTTCCTTAAATTGGGGACGAACCTCGGCGCAAACGCGCTGTTCATCGTCATCACTGCCAACCTTCTTTCGTATGGAGTGACAGTCCTCCACGTTGGAGTTTGGGTCAACCCGGCAAGACTGAAGTCGAACTATGCGCCAAGAGGGCAGGGACTATGGGCGAGGGCAGAGATTCCATTCTTTGTGACTGTTTTGAGCATACTCGTGGTGCTGGCTGCAGTCTTGCTCCTCCTAACCGGGAGATAACCGCGCCACGAACTAAGGCTGAGACCTACGACCAAATAGCGATTGATCCTTCAGGCTTACCCTAAACGCTAAGTCTTGTCGCGGATGCCGCATCGAGCCCGCCCGGTGGCATGTGGACCAGCGACTGGAGCGTTATAGCTCGTTGCGGGGTCCATGGCCCTGATCGCTCGTGGAGTTGATCGAGATCCCCTTATTAGTGGCACGAGGCTGCGACAGCTCCAGGGAGTAGATTTCTCGCATGGCTCGGCGCAGTTTTCCAGACATCCGATGTTCCTTCTGCGGGAAGTCCAGAGATAAGGTCAAGAAGCTGGTCGCCGGACCTGGGGTCTATATCTGTGACCAGTGCGTCGCCCTCTGCAACCAGGTCATTGCGGAAGAGCCGCCAGCCACTCCGGCGCCTGTCGGCAGCCCGCTAGGCGCATGGGTTCGCAGCTCAGTCCGGCGTGTCTTCGGGGTGTGGCTGCGTAGATTTCGTGCGATGACGGCCCCCGCCTCCTAGGGCAGCACAGGACTCGACGCCGCCAGAAGTCGCCCGAGCACCGCGGCCACATCGGTTGCAGCGTCGGCGAGGAGAGTTGCCAACCCTGACCAGTTGGCCCAGCCATCGCCTTCAAGGCCTTGGCGCTCGGCGGTCATCTCCTACGTGCGGCATCGGGGACGCCGGTTCAACGAAACAGTCCAGCCTTGGGCTTGGCCTCTGGGTCGGACAGCAAGTTTGCCGCGTGCCGCTGGAGGGCTCGCCATGTACACGACACGTCAGGCATTGCTACCCTCGAGGGTGCTTTAAATCGTCCGATCACCCGGATGGGAACGTCCTCTTTACCTGCAACGAGGGCGCGAACGCCATCTCTGTACGGACGGCCCCGTTCGTCGACCATCTCGACGATCGGCACGTCTCCTACCCGGTAACTGTGTACAGCGAGGGTCCTGAAGCGTGCTTCCCGCCCATCTTGGAGTCCCAACACGAATGTCTCGCCCGCCTGAACCGTAGAGAGCTCTCGTTTGGGCGGACGGACACGGATCGGCTGTTTCTGGGGACCTTACAGCTGGCTTCGCAGCTTCGCGAAGACCGCCTTGCGACGGGCGGCATCTGCTGACTCCCACGTGTGTAGATCACCACCAGAATCAATGACCGCAATTGTTTGGTCTCGGACCCGGTCGTCGAGCCGACCCACCTGCATCTGGGTAGCTGCAAGCGCGGTCCAGAAAGCTGCTCGGTTGTCTGGATCGTTCGACGCGTAAGAAAACTCCTTCTCGACCTTAAGCAGCGCCTCTTCAGCAGAAACGCCGTCCTCGAGAAGCTCGCGGTAGGTGGCACGGACGTCAGAGGCCAGATCGTTCCCGAAGATTGCGGTGCTCGAGTAGCCCACGTTGGAAACCTACACCTCGCAAAAGCTGTCGCCTTGATCAGACGATCACGCTCTCGAAGTGTGCAGCAGCACAGAGAATCCGCGCGCCGTCAATCAACCTGATCTCCAGGGCTTGAAACGACCCTAAATTCCGGTCGGCATTGCCGCTCTCCCTTGGCGGATCACCATTGTGCTCGCGAACCTTTGCAAGGCACGTTCTGAGAAAGTCGGTGTCGGACTGAAGGCTCGCAGACTCCACGATCGTCTCGTCCCAGAAGCCGATCGTCTCGTAACCAATGTATCCCCCCGCTACGACTTCGACGGTGCGACCTCCGGATTCTCGAACCCGGATGCGGGCCTCATCGTAGTCCAGCTTCACGCCCTCGACCGTGGCGTCCGGCCACTGGACAGCTAGAGCTGTCATTGCCGTTGACCATCATGGCGGATCTCCGCTTCCCAAGCTAGCCCTCCAACCTCGACGTTAAGGAAGGTTTAGAAGGTGGCTTAGAGATGCCTTAACGGTAGGGGCGACGCCGCTAAGAAGAGTTGCCAAACCTGACCAGCTGACCCAGCGATCGCCTTCAAGCTACGGCCGTGCCCCCGTATTGGGTCTTTTCTGCGATTGCCATGCCTGGGCCCGGGTCTGGATAATCAGCTCGTGGTCTCTAAAACGGCCCGCTTTCATTTGCAGGTCAAGCTGGTGGAGGCTTTCCGGCTATCCGAGGAAGCCCTAATCGTCATCGGAGGGCGCCTATCGGTCCGCGATCAAGCGGCACGACGGCTTGAGGCCACTGTCCCCTTCAGTTTCAAGTCCTTCGGCGAGAAGGTCCAGGTTGAGTTGTTAGGCATTGATGGGGACGTCCTCGTGCAGGTAAAGAGCGTAAGCAGAATGCCGACAACCCTGCTTGATTGGGGAAAGAACGCCGACAACATCGCGCGCTTCACCGACTGGTTGACGAAAACCCAACCGCAGTCGTAGCAGGCTTTCGCCGTTACCGGCCGAACAGCGCCAATACGCGATCGAACAGTTCGGGCAGAGAGGACCCAGCCCCCGAGAGATCCGTTGCTAATCCTGACCAATTGGCCCAGCCATCGCCTTCCGCCGGCCCGCTGGTCTAGATTGGGCTTGTGGGCGAGTTTCGAGATTTATCCATTCGGCTCGAAGACTGAGGGACTGAGTGAATTACGAACTCGCGGACGCCGCCTGATCAGCCGGAGTTCGGTTTGCGTGGCGGTGGTGGCATCGGCCCGGCGGAAGGGGGGCGCGTGGGCATCACCCTGATCGAACCGGACGTGAATCGAACCGATGAGCCCACCCTGGACGATCTCCGCGCCGCTCTCATCCGCGTCGACGGGACCGACCACGGGGTGCACAGCCCGCGCTTTATCTCTCGCTTTACCGACATGACACGTCAACCGGTGGCCTATCGCAGCGGGCGACTGCTGGTTGCGGGAGACGCGCACACGTGCATCCTCCAATGGGCGGGCAGGGCTTGAACATCGGCGTGCAGGATTCGGTGAATCTGGGTGGAGGCTGGCCCAGGTGGTCAAGGGAACATCACGCGTGAGCCTGCTTGACACACATCAAGCTGAACGACACCCGGTGGGTGCGCGTGTGCTGGGGAACACGATGGCGCAACGTGCATTGGGCGCCACCGACGAGCGGACGGGTGCACTGCGCGACTTCCTGGCCGAGTTGCTAACGATGGATCAACCGAGGAAGCACATCGCCGGGATGATCTCCGGCCTCGATGTTCACTATGACCTTGGCCAGGGCCATCCACTGCTCGGATGGCGCATGCTGGACCTGGACCTTGCGACCGCAAACGGGCCCGTGCGCGTCTTCGAGCTATTGCACAACGCCAAACCAGTCTTGCTCAACATCGGTGATGCCCGGCGCCTTGGACATCACGGGGTGGGCTGAGAGAGTTCAGTTGGTCAATGCGTCGTCCGCAGGCCCGTGGGAGCTTCCCGTGCTGGGCCAGGTCAGCGCTCCTTCGGCGGTGCTGGTCCGACCTGACGGACACGTCGCCTGGGTTGGCGAGGGCAGCGATGCCGGGTTGCGCGACGCGCTGACGAGGTGGTTCGGACCTGCTGACGCGGCGGTGACCGCGCCGCCGGATCCGATCGAACCCGTTACCAAGGAGGACTTGTGATGCGCAGCGTGACCTATTCGATGGGCGTCTCACTTGACGGCTATATCGTCGGGCCCGACGGCAAGTTCGACTGGACGCCGCCCGACGAGGAGGTCTTTCGCTTCGTCACCGACGAGATACGAGAGGT
>Ga0207646_10007942_pt1 | contig 10708 bp, 8 predicted proteins | sample KBSK5502metaG_FD_184343 | JGI IMG/M metagenome (GOLD analysis project Ga0207646, IMG submission 184343) | Corn, switchgrass and miscanthus rhizosphere microbial communities from Kellogg Biological Station, Michigan, USA - KBS K5-50-2 metaG... | ecosystem: Host-associated > Plants > Roots >...
CTGAACACGATGTTCATGAACAGCCCCGAGCACAAGGCCAACATCCTCGGCCCGTATCGCTACATCGCCACGGCCTGGGCGGTCCGGTCCGACGGACGCGCCTACATTGCCGTCGAATTCGGCTAGAACGCCCTTCGAACCGGTCGAGTAGCACCCCTCAACCGGGCGTTTTCTCGTCGTAGCGCTCGTACGCGGCGTAACAACGCCCATGTAGGCGCTCGGAGGAGGGCAGAAGGAAGGGTGTCGGTCACACCGGTCGCTCGCAGCGGCCAGCCCGCCATTTGGCTCCAGCCCTTCCACTGGCTGTGGGCCCGGAAAGCGTGGGTTGCCGCTGCCATCGGCGTCCTTCTAATCGCCAGCACGCTCTACGTGCTCTGGGTGCTCAAGGATCTCCCGGATCCGAGCCAGAACGTGCTTGCGGCCGGTGACGTCGTCGTCCTCGATCGGAACGGCAAGCTCATCGAGGACTGGAGCCCCGCCGGTCACTACCACGTCACTCTGACGCTGAAGCAGATGGGCCAATACGCGCCCAACGCCGTGCTGGCCGCCGAGGATCGCAACTTCTACAAGCATGGCGGCATCGACCCGGCGTCGATCGCGCGCGCCGCGTGGGTCGACATCACCTCTCGCGGCTTCACCGAGGGTGGCAGCACGATCACGCAGCAGTTGGTCAAGATGCAGCTCCTCACGCCCGAGAAGTCGATCTCGCGCAAGGTCCAGGAGATGGTGCTGGCGGTCGTGATCGAAGAGCGGTACTCGAAGGACCAGATCCTCGGCATGTACCTGAACCGTGTCTACTTCGGGCACGGCGCGTATGGAGTAGGGGCGGCCGCGCGCACCTATTTCAACAAGGACGCGAAGAACCTCACCGCCGCGCAGGCGGCGTTCCTCGCCGGCTTGATCCAGGCGCCCACCGCCTATGACCCGGTCCTTCACTACGACGACGCATACGATCGCGAGCTCTACGTGCTCAAGGGCATGGTCGACATCAACGCGCTGAGCCAGGAAGACGCCGACAAGGCCGCCTCCGAGGACGTGAAGAAGGAGCTTCACATCCAGCAGAGCGCGCGCCAGAGCAAGGCTCCTCACTTCGTCGACTACGTGCTGACGAAGCTCGAGTCGCTGTTCGGGTCGGCGGCGATCCAGCAGGGCGGGCTCGTGGTCCACACGACCCTCGACCTGGGCATCCAGCAGACCGCCATGAGCGCGGTCGCCAACGGCGTGGTCGACCTCCGCTACCTCAACGTGAACAACTCGGCCCTGCTCGCCGCGGACCCGAGGAACGGCGACATCCTGGCCTGGGTCGGCTCGGCGAGCTACGCCAACGACTCCATTGGCGGCCAGTTCGACGTCGCGCTCTCCAAGCGCCAGCCGGGCTCGTCGTTCAAGCCGTACGTGTACGAGGTGGCGCTGCTCGACCACAAGATCACGTGGGCGACGATCCTCCACGACAGGCCGACCAACTTCAACGGCTACCGCCCGAGTGACTTCGACAACGGCGGTATGGGCGACATCTCGGCGCGCAAAGCGATCCTCTACTCGCGCAACATCCCCGCAGTCGAAGTCGCGCAGATGGAGGGCATTGATCGCGTGATCGACCTGGCACACGCGATGGGCATCAAGAGCGACCTCCAGCCTTACCTGCCGACTGCGATCGGCGCGAGCGACGTCACGCTGTACGAGCACCTCCAGGGCTACGCGACGTTCGCCAACCAGGGCCAGCGCACCGACCTGCATGTGATCAACCGGGTGGACGATTCGACCGGCAACACAGTCTTCAAGTACGACAACCCCAACAGCGGCACGGTGCTGACGCGGGCCGAGGCCTACCTGATGACGGGCGTCCTCAAGGACTACCAGTACCAGTGGAACTTCGGCTGGAACCGGCAGATGGCAAGCAAGACCGGCACCAGCGACGACGGCCATGGCGGGATCCCGGACTCGTGGATCATGGCCTACAACCCGGACATCGTCGTCGGCGTTTGGGTCGGCAACACCGGGCCCAACGGCAAGGGCGGGCGGATCCAGGCGTACGGTGAGAACGTCGGCCTCACGATCATGGCCCGTTTCGTCAACGCCTTGCCCCAGAACATGCGCGACTGGTACGCAAGGCCGCCTGGCGTAGTCATCGGGTGTGGAGACGATTCCAAGGACCCGTTCCTGCCGGGCGCGTGCAAGCCCTCACCGAAGCCTTCGGCGTCGCCGAGCGCGAGCCCCTCCGCCTCTCCGTCGGCGTCGCCCTCGCCTTCACCGTCCCCGTCCCCATCGCCTCCGCCGTCTCCGCCGGCGCCCCCACCCTCGCCATAGAGATGCTTGCGACGAAGAGCAGCGAAAGCGCATTCCTGGACAGCGTCGAGCGGCGGCGGCCGGGAACCTCGCTGCGCGGGTACGTCACGCGGACGCTTCCCCACAGCTCCGCCATCGTCGTCGCCAACCGGGCGCCACACGAGCCGCGGCCCGAGGGTGGCTTCACCCGCGGGGCGGGCGGCGTGATCACCGCGCTCTTGACCTTCGCCGAGGTTGCGGCGGCCGACTGGGTGGCATGCGCCCGCACCGAGAGCGAGCGCGCCCTCATCAAGGAGCACGGCACTTCGTGGGACGCTCCCCTCCTCAGGAGCAGCACGCGCCTGCACTACGCGACGCCAACACCGGAGCAGTACGAGCAGTACTACTCGGTCATCGCGAACCCCGTGCTGTGGTTCGTCCAGCACTACCTGTGGGACCTGGCCAACCAGCCGGTGATCAACGGCCGCATTCACAGGGCGTGGAACAACGGCTACGTCGAGGTCAACAAGGTGATGGCGCGCAAGGTCGTCGAGGTCGCGAGCGCGCGGCCAGACCGCCCTCTCGTCATGGTTCACGACTACCAGCTCTAACTGGTGCCCAAGCTCGTCCGCGAGCAGCTGCACGGCGCGATCATCCAGCACTTCGTGCACATCCCCTGGCCGACACCGCAGTACTGGAAGGTGCTGCCCCGAGAGATGCGTGACGCCATATTGCACGGGCTCCTGGGGTGCGACATCGTCGGGTTCCAGACGAGCCTCGACGTGCGCAACTTCCTGATGACGTGCGAGGAGAACGCCGGACTGGCGGTCGACGAGCGCGAGAAGGCAGTCCTCGTCGATGGGCGGGTCGTGTACGCGCGCGCATATCCGATCTCCATCGACGTGGCGAACACGACCCGACTCTCGTACTCGCACGGCGTGATGGTCGAAGAGCGCAAGCTGCGGGACTGGCGGCCGGAGTACCTCATCGTGCGCATCGACCGCACCGACCCGTCGAAGAACATCGTGCGCGGCTTCCTGGCCTACGAGAAGCTGCTGGCGCATCACCCGGAGCTTCGAGGGCGAGTCCAGTTCTGGGCGTTCCTCCAGCCGTCGCGCCAGGATGTCGCCGCCTACCGGAACTACGTGCGCAAGGTGCGGCAGACGGTGCAGCGGATCAACACCCAGTACGGAGCGCAGGGCTGGCTGCCGATCCGGCTCGAGCTGGGCGAGAGCGTGCGCAAGGCGATGGCCGCAATGCGCAACTTCGACGTTCTGCTGGTCAATTCCGTCTACGACGGGCTGAACCTGGTGGCGAAGGAAGGCGCGCTCGTCAACCGATCCGATGGCGTGATCGTGCTCTCGGAGAACGTGGGCGCCCACGAGGAGCTGCACGAGCACGTGCTCTCGGTGAACCCGTTCGACATCGAGGCGACCGCCAACGCGATGCACCGGGCGCTGGTGATGGGGATCGACGAGAAGCGGCGACGCAACCAGGGGGCGCGGGAGGTCGTGCGGACGAACGACATCGCTCGGTGGATCACCCGCCAGGTGCAGGACATCCGCGACCTGGCGGCGGCGCCGGGCCTGCGGGCGGGCTAGTTAGTCGCTACCGACAAAAAAAGCGGCCGGGGGGATCCCCGGCCGCCGCAAGCTCGCTCGGATCGGTTTAGAAGAACCCGCGCCGGGCGACGGTCACGTCGCGGAAGAAGATGATCGCCATCAGGCGCGCCATCGCCCACGCGATCAGCGCGTAGACGAGGATCGCCACCACGACCGACATCTCGAGCACCGAGTGCTCGCTGCCGATCGTTGGCAGCAGGTTGCGGAACGGCGCCAGCAGCACGTTCGTGACGCCGTACACCCACTGCGTGAAGCCGGCCGCCGTGTTGGCCCCGAGGAGCTTCAGCACAAGCCGGATCAAGAGCAGGCCGTCGATCACGCCGAAGAAGAGGTAGACCAGGTCCATCGCGCGACGGCCTGGGTTGGCCCTGCTGACGACTTCAGAAGACGACGTCGCCACGGGCGGTTGGTCAGCGACTACTCGCCGGTGCTCGATCTCGGTTTCTCGCCGTTCCATGTGTGCTCTTCCTCCTTTGGGTCACTGATCAATAGGTATGAATCAGGGCCACGTAAAGAACGCCCGGGTGGACTCGGCCACCCGGGCGCCGAAGAGGGAGGTACTCCCGGTCAGGATCCGGTGACTAGGGCTGTGGGTACCACAGGGGAAGGCTCGAAAGCGCGAGGTCCTGGTCGACGTCGATGGTGTTGCCGGCGCTCAGGACGTACTGCCAGGCTTCCATGTTGCCGGCGCAGCCTGGGCTGTACGGATTCCAGCCCGGTGTGCGTGCCCTGCTGAAGCGGCCCAGCAGCGACGGCTGGAAGGTCCACAGGTCGGAGCCGGTGGCGATGCTGGGAACGGCGGTCACGGCCGCGCACCACGCGCGCGAGAAGTCGCTGCCCCGCGTCCCGTTGCCGTAGTACACCGGCACATAACCGGCCTGGCTGACGCCGTCGTACCACCCTTCGATGAAGCCGCCGTCGACGGACCCTGCGCCGGGGCAGGCTTCGCCAGGCGGTTCGATGTCGATCGCCAGCAGCCGGCCCTGCGGGATGCCGAGGCGCTGCGCGGCCGCGACAGCCTGTGTCGCGTAACCGCGCCCTGTCCCGTAGTAGACGACCGCGGAGCAGTTGTAGTCGTTGTAGATCGGCAAGATGCCCATGTTGTGCGCGGCAGCGAGCGCGACCTCGGTCGAGCTGATGCCCGGGCAGACGGTGTTGGTGAGGTAGCGGCCCCAGAAGTCAGGCGTGCCGAGGTGCTTGACCACCTTGCCGTACAGGTAGCCGGTGGGGTCGCCGACGAAGGCCTTGCACGAGTCGACGCCCCACAGCAGGTGCGCCGGTGCCACCGGCGCCGACTTGGCCTGGACGTTGACCAGCGTCGTGGCGGCGGCGCCGGTAGCCTCGGTGGCCTGCGGCTTGGCCTCCGGCAGCGCGCCCACGACCGCGGTGAACTTTGGCACCGTGCCTCCGCTCGCCCACGCCTGGACGCTGCACGTGCTGCCCGTCTTGCATGCGTGGTCGACCAGGCGGCCCTGGTCGTCGTAGATGCCAACGACCCACGGGGTCGCACCGAGGTCGGCGTTGGTCGTCGCCTTCAGGTAGATGTAGCCCGCGTTCTTCGGGTCCACAGACGTCGCCGAGAGGCGAACGTCGAGCCAGGTTAGGGAGAGGGCGGGTGACACCGCTTCCGGCGCGCCGGTCACGTAGCCGACGATCTGGTGCATGCCGCCCGTGGACAGCTTGACCGACGTGGTGCAGCTCGTCCCGCGGCTGCAGTAGGTGATCCGGGATCCGGCGGTGAGGTCGTAGATCTCGAGCCGGCGGCCGGTGTCCTTGACGTCGACCGTCGAGGTCGCCGTGACCGTCACGGGCTGGCCCTGGCCGACCAGGGCGGCGCTGGCGGTGATCCCGCTGTCCAGCCACCCGACGCTGACGTGGTTCGAGCTGAGCGCGACCGATTCGTTGGGCAGCGACGATGTTGGAGCCGTGACGTACGCGGCGAAGTCGTGGACACCCGACATCGCGCTGTAGGCCACCGCGCACTGGCTGCCGTGGCCGCAGGCGGCGATGATCGTCCCGGTCGTGCGATCGAAGACCTCGATCGCCAGGTCGGTGCCGGTCATCGTCCCGCTCGCGGTTGCGGTCAGAAGGACCTGGGCGTTGGCGCGGACTGTTTCGGCGTTGGTTGACAGCGAGAGCCGCATCGGCGCGCCTGCGCCGAGCGAGGGATTCGGAAGGCTCGGCTGCACGATGGGCGCGCCGTCAGCCGCAGTTGGTGCAGGCGCCGCCGATGGGAGAGTGGCGTCGCTGCACGCGGCTGGAGTGACAGGCAGTGCCTTCCCGTCCGCCGCGCAGGCGACCTGACCGGCGGGAAGCACGGGCGAACCGGGCACGAAGTCGGCCGGCGACCCGCGGTGGTCGCAAGCGGCCGCGGGACCCGAGTCGTGGCACTGGATCAGGCCTTTGGGCAGGCTCAGGTTGGAGTCGGCGACGGCCTCAGGCCGGATAGGTGCGCACCCTTCGGTGGAGCAGGCCGAATGCGTGACCTGGAGCGCGGGCGCCGCGAGGACGGTCGGCCCGGCGGCCAGGGCGAGGAATGAAAAGGGGTTGGTGAGAGCGACGAAAGCCACCCCGAGATGCGCCTTCGGACGTGAGCGGACGTTGGAGAGAAGCTGACGTAGTGACTGCACTGGTACCCCCGTTCTGCGCGCACCGCAAGGGGCGGGCGCAACTTGACCGGGGGCACGCTACTGACGGCATGCCGGTACGGCAGCGGCGTCGAGGTTAATTAGCCTCAAGCATTGTCAATTGGCTCGAAAGAACGCGCACGAGCCGCCTTTTGCCACAAAACGGCGGTCCGTGGCGCCGAGAAACAGAAGAAGCAGCCCGGGGCAGGTGGGCTGCTTCTACGGGTTACAACGCCTCGAACCCAGGCGCTAACCGCTCAGGGACTGCTCAAACCGGCCGCGCCGAGGACGTTCCCGTAGACCATGCCGAGGGCCAGCAGCCCGACCAGCGACAGGAGAACCAGGACGAAAGTCCGCGCGCACGTCTCCATGAGCCACGAGTCCTCGTCGCCCTCCGACTCGGCGACCCGCCAGACACGGCCGAGAACCCCGGCTCTCACCGAGAGCGCAAGCGTCGCGGCCAGGATGATCAACAGCACTGCCATGGGATGAGGCGAGGACGCCGAGCGGGTCAGCGTCCTCGCCATCCGAGACAACGCGCGAAGTCGGGAATGTGAACAAGTTGTAACGTCAGGCGCGTCTCGGGGACTGCCCTGCACATATGCCCTGCACATATAAAGACGCGAGCAGGGGTCGCCAATACTCGACCTTCGGGGCGCGTTCTCTTGGCGATGGGAACAGCGATGCTGCTCCAGTTCTCGATCGCTCTTCTCACCGGGATGGTGGCAGCGACCTTTGTCCCCCACGTGAGGAAGTCGATCCCCAGGCCCATCGAGTCTCTGCTGTGGATCGGCCTGGTGCTCGTTTGCCTGCTCGGGATCCTGAGCATCACCGACGCCAGCGCGCGCAACCTGACGACCTCGGTCATCTGGGGCACCGACCGTGTGGTCAACACCGTCGTGGCCCTGATCCTCGGCGGCATCGCGGCGTGGATCATGGAGAACCGGTTTCCGATCACGACCTGTCTCCTGGCCATCGCCGGTGCTGACACGTTGGCCCTGCTCATCGTCCGCTCCGCACGCAGAGCGCGACGCTGGCAGCCTCGGTTGCGCCTTCGCGAGTGGGTGGAAGTGCCGATGCCCGCGCCGAGCGTGGCCGTCCCGGCGCCGGCTGGGGTGGCTGCTCCAGCCAAGCCAAGGGTCGCCGCGGGGACGACGGTCCTTGGTGCGGCAATGCTCACCACGAGAGCCGGCGTTGCGGGGTGGATCAGCGAGGTTGCGCTTCCGAAGGGCCGGGCTGGTTCACGTGCGGGACTGGACTCCCTCCGCGACCTCGCCGGGCAGCTCGGATACGCGGCTCGCGCCTGGTACACCGCCGCCGGCGAGCCCATGGTCAGCGACATCGCGAACAGGGCCGGCGAAACAGCGCGCTTGGGCCAGGTCATCGAGATCCAGACGCACCGGAGAGGACAGCTGAGGGGGGAACAAGATGCCGATCGACCACCGAAGTCGGACCGCCTGGCCTCGTAGGCCGAACGGGTCGCGCCGCCGCGCGAGCGCCGAACGGGTTCTCGACCAGGGCTTCAAGATTTCGCGACCCGCAGGCTGGCTGCTGCGCCTGTGCCTGCTGGTCGTGATCGCCGTCCCGAGCCTGATCATGACCTCGCCTGGTTACGTCGCCTTCGCGGACAAGCTGCCCGAAGCGGCCAGCATCGCGAACGGGATCCCCGAGGACACGCTGATCTTTGCCTCGGACAACAAGACGCTGCTGGCGGACCTGCACCCCCCCGGCTACCAGGCCTACTACGAGCCGCTGTCCGACATGGGCACGCTGCTGCCCGAAGCCGTGATCTCGATCGAGGACCACAACTTCTACTCCGAGCCGGGCGTCGACCCGCAGGGCATCCTGCGCGCCGCCACGGTGAACCTGAAAGCGCACCAGCCGGTAGAGGGCGCCTCCACCATCACACAGCAGCTGGTGAAACTGCGCCTGGTCGGCAACGAGACGAGCCTCGACCGCAAGATGCGCGAGGCGCTGCTGGCCTTCGAGATCGAGCGCCGCTACACCAAGGACCAGATCCTCGAGTGGTACCTGAACAGCGTCTTCTTCGCCAACACGGCGTGGGGGACGGCGGCCGCCTCGCGGATCTACTTCCACAAGCAGACCAAGGACCTCGACCTCGCGCAGGCGTCGATGCTCGCCGGCATCATCCGCGGGCCGACGCTGTACAACCCGCTGGTCAACTGGACCTCAGCCAAGCAGCGTCAGCAGACGGTGCTCGACGCCATGATCCGCGACGAGAGCATCACCGCCGCCGATGCCGCCAAAGCCTTCGCCGAGGACCTGTCGCCGCCCAGGCACATGTTCACGCCCACCAACCAGGTCGTGGCGCCGGCGTTCGTGGGGTACGTGACCAGCCTGCTGATCAACGAGTACGGCGCCGAGATGACCTACAGCGGCGGCCTGCGTGTCGTGACGTCGCTGAACCCGAAGCTCCAGTCGCTGGCGCAGCGAGACGTGAGCCAGAACATCGCGCGCCTCCGCTGGCGCAACGTCACCCAGGGCGCGCTGGTCGCGCTAGATCCGACGACGGGGGCGATCGTCGCCATGGTCGGGTCAGCCAACCAGACGCGGTACGGCGGCCAGTACAACCTGGCGGTGTGGCCTCCGCGCAACCCGGGGTCGTCGATGAAGATCTACACGTACACCGCCGCCATCGCGAGCAAGAAGTTCACGATGACGACGCCGATCACCGACAGCCGGATCACCGTGTACGCGCCGGAGCGCTGGACGCCCAGGAACTACGACGGCCGCTACCACGGCGTCTGCCAGCTGCAAGTGTGCATGGGCAACTCGCTGAACATCCCGGCCGTCAAGGTCGAGCTCGCGATCGGCGTTGCCAGCGTGGTCAGGATGGCGCGCCTCATGGGAGCGCCGCCCTACCAGCGGCACGGCATCGATGCCAACGGCTACCCGATCTTCTCGACCAACGACGCGCTCAACACGTACGGTCCGTCGCTGACCCTCGGCGGTTACGGCGAGACCCCGCTGCAGATGGCGATCGGGGCTTCGGTCCTGGCGACGCAGGGAATCCTGCGTCAGCCCTGGGCGATCGGCACCATCACCCAGCCGGGCGGCGGGGTCGTATTCCAGCACAAGGCCGATCCCGGCAAGCGTGTCCTCGACGCGCGGGTCGCTTACATCATGCAGCAGATCATGTCGAACGACAGCAACCGGGCCATGATCTTCGGCCGCAACTCGCTGCTCACGCTGCCGGGCCGTCGCGTCGCGGTCAAGACCGGGACGTCGGACTCGTTTGCCGACGCGTGGACGGTCGGCTTCACGCCGCACCTCGTGACCGCGGTGTGGGGCGGTAACGCGGACTGGCGCGTCAAGATGACCCTCAACTCGGACAGCTACTACATCGCGGCGCCGATGTGGCACCGCTTCATGCAGGACGCCCTCGACGCGATGCACATGCGCAACGAGTGGTACGCGCAGCCGCCGGGCCTGATCGTCATGAGCTGCCGCGGCCAGCGGGCGTGGTACCTGCCGGGCACCCACTGCTAGGCGCATGAGCCCTGACGAACAGGCGCTGCCAAGCGCGGCCACCAGGTTTGACAAGCACGGCAACCAGCTGCCGGAAAGCAGGCACGGTTGCGGATGTCAGATCTGCGCCGACGCCCACGCCGCACGCTCGAGACCGCGGCGTCCGTGGACGCGCCTGGTCCAGTTCGTCAAGCGGGTGACCGGGGACGGTGGACGCCGCCCGCAGGCCGCTTGAGCCAAGAAATAGCCGCCGCCAACAAGAAAAAAAGAAAGAGACCTGGCGGCGGGCGCCAGGCCTCTTGCGTCGGTACCGCCGGATTGGCTAGCTAGTCGGCGATAGCGAATCCGCGCTCGACCGGCTCGTCGATCAGCGCCTGCGGTCCGTACGAGTGCTTCAGCATCACGCGCAGCCGCTCCTTGGCGACCGCGAGCCGCGAAGCGACGGTGCGCTCGGGGATGCCCAATGCCTGGGCGATCGCGCGGTTGGTGTAGCCGTGGTAATGGCGCAGCACGATGGCCGCCGCCTGCTTCGGCGGGAGCTTGGCCAGCGCCGTCGCCAGGTCACGGTGCTCGACGACCTCCTGCGGGTCGGGGGCGAGGCCCGGCCGGCCCAGACGCCGAATCACCTCGCCGACCTCTCGCAGCCGCATCTTGCGCTGGTACGAGACCGCCGCGTTGATGGCGATCCGGTGCACCCACGCCTCC
>Ga0207646_10007944_pt1 | contig 10706 bp, 9 predicted proteins | sample KBSK5502metaG_FD_184343 | JGI IMG/M metagenome (GOLD analysis project Ga0207646, IMG submission 184343) | Corn, switchgrass and miscanthus rhizosphere microbial communities from Kellogg Biological Station, Michigan, USA - KBS K5-50-2 metaG... | ecosystem: Host-associated > Plants > Roots >...
GCCTGGGCGAGCTGGCGGCGATCGTTGATCCCGAGGATCTCCTCGCCATCGTCGACCCGAAGCGTCTCGACCTTGCCTTTGATCAGCCGCACGATGTCGGTCAGGTAATACTCGCCGGCTCGGTTCTTGTTTTCGAGCTTGAGCAGGGCCGGCCATAGCTCGCGCCCGCTGAAGACATAGACGCCGGAGTTGACCTCGGAGATGGCGCGCTGCTCGGCGGTGGCGTCTTTTTCCTCGACGATGTCCCGAAAGACACCGTTACGCCCGCGGATGATCCGGCCGTAGCCGTGCGGATCGTCGAGATTCGCGGTCAGCAGCGTCGCCGCCGCGCCAGACTTGCGGTGCCCTGCGAGCAGCGCCTTCAGCGTCTCTCCTCGAAGCAGCGGCGTGTCGGCGTAGAGGACGACCACGGGGCCCGACGCCCGGTGCGCCGCCGCGACCTGGGAGAGCGCGTGCCCGGTGCCAAGCTGCCGTGCCTGCGAGACCGTCTCGCCCTGTCCGTTGAGCGCGGCCTGGATGCCGTCCTGGGCCGGGTTGGTGACCACCAGCGTCCGCTCGGGATCAAGAGCGTGCGCCGCCGCCATCGCCCAGAGCAGCATCGGCCGGCCGGCGACAGGGTGAAGGACTTTCGGGATCCTCGAGTTCATCCGCACACCCCGGCCGGCAGCGAGCACCACCACCGTGACGCTCCCGCGCGGCTCCGGCGAGATGGGCCGTTTGGACCCCGCGGATGCGTTGGCGCGCATGGGAGGAATTGCCGCCGATTATACCTTGCGAAATCGCCCTCCCAATTCTCCCTGCCCCTTGCGGGGGAAGGTCGGGGTGAGGGGTGTAAACGTTGCCTCGATGCCGCGGACGTCACCGTCTTGGTCGCACAGAACGCTGACGTCGACGTAGCCAAGGCGCGCGAGGTCGTCGCGCAAGGCATCGGCCTGCTCCCCACCGAGCTCGAGCAAGAGCGCGCCACCGCGCCGAAGGAAGCGGGGGCTCTCGCGCAGGACGCGCCGCAGGACGTCGGTCCCGTCCAGACCGCCGTCGTAGGACAAGGTCGACTCGAAGGCGAAGGTGTCGCGCTGCAGCAGCGGCAGCGCTGACGTCGGCACGTAGGGCACCACGCCGACGACGACATCGACCCGACCCGCGAGCCCGCTCGGCAGCGGGGCGAATAAATCGCCGCGGTAGACCTCCACCCCATTCGCGGCCGCGCAGGCTACCGAGCGCTCATCGATGTCGGACGCAACGACGCGCGCGCCCGGCCGATTCGCCATCAAGGTTCGAGCGATCGGCCCGGATCCGGTGCAGAGATCGATCGCCACACCGGTGGCCGGCAGGCGATCGGCGGCACGCCGCGCCAGCGGCTCGCTCTGCCAGCGCGGGACGTAGACCCTGGGATCGATACGGATTTCCATGCCGCAAAACGAGACCTTCCCGATGACCCAGGCGAGCGGCTCGCCGGTCAGGCGACGCGCGACCAGCGAGTCAAGGAGGTTGCTATCGCCGGCCGCCCGCGCCACGAGCTCACGTGCCTCTTCTTCCGCAGCGATGAACCCGGCGCGAGAGAGCTGCTCGGCGAGCTCCGTGATATCGCGCTGCATCGGCACACTGGCAATTGGATCACGCGAGCCAAGAGCCGGCTTAGGCAGCCCAGTCGTCAGGTTCGAGCGCTCGATCAGGCTGCGCCATTTCGGGGGCGAACCGTCCGCGAAGCCGCGGGCTCATTCGGTCAAGACGCCGGCCGAGCCGGTAGGCATAACGCTGCACTACGTCTTCAAGCGCCAGATAGGGCAATTCGCCCCAGGCGAAGCCCTTCAACAGATACCAGGCGGCGCGTTTGACGAAGTGCCGCGAATCGGGCCAGAGCGTGCCCCCACCGTCTCCATGGTGCTGATCGGTATATCCGGTGAGTAATGCGTTGCGGTATGCCGCCTTCAGGCCGGCGACGACGTCCCTGACGACGACCGCATCCGGCGCATACGCGATCGTATAGCTGGCAAGGACGACCTGTCTTGCCCAGACGCGATCGGCCCCGACCGGCAGATGCTCATTGAAGTGGATACCGCGCCAGACCGTGCGGCGCACCGCCGCGTTTTCGATGAAGAACGGGAGCGACTTGTACGAGACCGCGTCTCCCACCCGGATCCGCCGCCAGTGTGGCTGTTCGCAAAACCGCTGAGCCAGCCGGAAGCCGATGACCGGGTCGCCACCCATCTGGACTTCCTGACGGCCGTACACCCCGCCGACCGACGGATCCTCGAAAGGTGCTGTGAGATGGCTCAGCCAGTCACCGTTTCCCGGAAGCCCGTCCTGGGTGATGAAGACGACGACGTCGCCCCGGGTCTCCTCCATCGCCCGGTTCCAGGAGCGCGGCCCGGCGGGCTCGGCGATCTCGACGAAGCGGGCCGTTGGGAACTGGCTAACGATATGCCGGATGCCATCCGTGGAGCCGTAGTCGGCGCAGACGATCTCCAGCGGGACCCGGCCCTGGCCCATGATCCGGTGCAGGATAGTGCCAAACGCCCGGCCCGGGTTCAGCGTCGGGATCACGATCGAGATCGAAAACGCGTCGTCGCCCATCAGCACTGTAACGTCCGCGAGGGGCGTTTTCCGATCCCCCGGCTTAGTAGCATGACGCAATGCTCGCCGTTCCCGGACTGGCTTGCCCGGCCTGCCGGGGCGACCTACGGATGGACGGCGAAGCCGAGTTGATCTGCGGTGTATGCGCCGCCGGCTACCCGGTGGTCGATGGCATCCCGTCGTTTATCCACGGGTCGCCCGGCGCCCGGCCGTCCCGCCATCAGCTGACCATCCTGATCTCGGCCCATGCTCAGCAGGGCCGGCTCGACCGCCTGCTGTCGGCTCTGCAGGAGGAGCTTCGCTCACTCGGGATCGATCACGAGCTGATGGTGATGCACACTGGCGCAACGTACGGGCGGGCGCTTCGCCGTGGGCTCGAACAGGCGGCCGGCGAATACGTCCTGACGCTCGACGCGGACGGATCCCACGACCCAAGCTTTCTCGCTGCGATCTGGGCGGCTCGCCGCGAGGCCGAGGTCGTCATCGCCTCGCGGTACGTCGAGGGTGGGAGCGCCGACATGCCGGGGGTGCGTCGGACGCTCAGCCGGATGCTCAATGGCGTGCTCCGCCGCGGACTCTCCCTCCCTTATTCCGACCTATCCAGTGGCTATCGGCTGTACCGCCGGGCGGCGGTCGCCACGCTGCCGCTGCAGGCCACCGGCTTCGACATCCTGCAGGAGATCCTGATTCGCACGGTCGCCGAGGGGTATCGAGTGCGGGAAGTCCCGTTCCGCTACCAGGCTCCTGGAAGGAGCCGCGCCTGGCTGGCTCGCTTTGCCGTCTCGAACCTGAAGACCTTCGGTGCGATGTGGAAGCTGCGCAATTCCATCGCCTCCGCCGACTACGACGCCCGAGCCTACGACAGCGTGATCCCGTTGCAGCGCTTCTGGCAGCGACGCCGCTACCAGGTGATCACGACCATGGCGACCGGCGCGCGGCGGGTGCTCGACGTGGGCTGCGGATCGAGCCGCATCATCGGCTCAAGCCGGATGGTCGCCCTCGACATCGTGCTCGCCAAGCTGCGCTATGCGAGGCGCTACGGCAATCCGCTTGTGCATGGTTCGATCTTCGAGCTCCCTTTCAAGGACTCGGCCTTTGATTGCGTGATCTGTTCGGAAGTCGTCGAGCATGTCGCGGCCGACGAGCGGGTCTTTTCCGAGCTGGAGCGGGTGCTCGAACCGGGTGGACGGCTGATCCTCGGCACACCGGACTACGACCGCTGGCGCTGGCGGGCGCTCGAGTGGCTCTATGGCCGGCTGGCGCCGGGCGGCTACGCGGACGAGCACATCACCCATTATGGCCGGACCAACCTGGCCGCGTACCTTCGCGCCCGGGGCATGACGCTCGACGCCATCGAATACGTTGGCGGCTCCGAGATGGTCTTGAGCCTGCGAAAATCCGCCGCTCCGATGCCTGACGTTTCGCCGCCTCCCGTCGCCACGGGCTTACGAGGCGCGCGGAAAGAGGCCGTCGCCAGCGGAGAAGCGTCTAGCTGAACCTCACCGAGATGAAGTAGTACGAGGTGGGTGTCGTGCCATCGCGCGGGCTGACGCCGAAGACCTTGATCTGCCCCTTCGTGCCCGAGGCCGCGCCGGAGAAGCTGATCGTGAGGTCATAGTGGCCATAGTCCGGTTTGGTGGCGGACGCGGTGGCGGTTGCGCGGCCGAGCTCGTTGCCGGCGGCATCCAGCACAACGCCGACCACCGTCCCTTTGTCGACGCTCGCCGTTCCCGATACCTCGACTGGCGAGCTGATGGCGGTGCTCGCATCCGGACTGTCGATGATGATCTTCAGGTTGCCGGCGATCGGGGTCGCGGCCGTGGTGGGCAGCGACGAGCTTGTGGGCGCGGCGCCGGCGCTGGTCGAGGGCGAGCCCTTCGCGGAGGACGAGGCGGTGGCGCTCGGCGATCCACTATCCAGCACGAAGGTGGTCGTGTTGTCGCCGCCGCATCCGGCCAACACCGCAGCCACCAGGACGACAAGCCCTGCCCCAAACCCCTTCATAACAGCCTCGAGCTAGGCGCATTATAGGTCGCGCTCGCCATGCATCAAATCGAGAGCAGGCTGGTTCGGGCTGAGCCCTACGTCGTCGCCGGGCTGGCCACCACCTACTTCGTCCTCTATAGCGTCCTCTCGGTTTTGCGCCACGTGACCTATCACTCCTTTGGGCCGGACCTGGGCATTTTCGACCAGGTGTTCTGGAATTCGACCCAGGGTCGCTTCTTCGAGTCCACCATGAGCCTGGCCCAGCCACAGCCGCACTCCTACCTCGCGGACCACTTTTCACCGGTCTACCTGCTGCTGCTGCCGGTTTACGCCCTGATTCCCAGACCGGAGACGCTGGTGGTGCTCCAGACGCTCTTCCTCGCGCTCGGCGTGGTGCCGATCTATCTGCTGGCTCGGCTCAAGCTGGAGCCGGGGCCGCCCCGCTTGCTCTGGGTGCTCGTCTACTTCCTCTTCCTGCCGCTGGCCTTCATCAACCTGTTCGATTTCCATGAGCTGGCCTTCTCAGTGCTGCCGCTCGGTTTCGCGATCTACTTTGTCGAGCGAGGCCGCTTTGGACTCTTTCTCTTGAGCCTGGTCTCAACCTTCTTCATCAAGGAGGAGCTGCCGTTGGTGGGCATCGCGTTTGGCGTCTATATCCTGCTGGCCAAGCGCAAGCCCGTGCTCGGCCTGAGCGTCCTGGCCGGCAGCCTGGTGACCTTCCTGGCTCTGGTGAGGGTTGTCATCCCTGCATTCGGCGGAGGTTCGTCCGCATACTTTGCGCGCCGGCTCGCGCTGCGCTATGCCGAGCTGGGCACAACCCCCCAGGAGATCGTCACCACGACCTTCGCGCACCCGGGGCGGCTGGTTCACATCCTCTTCCAGGGCCAGAAGCTGAAGTTCCTGGTCGGGATCTTCGGGCCGGTACTCGGGCTCACGGCGGTCTCCGGCTGGGCCGCGATCCTGGTGCTACCGACGCTGGCCATCCTCCTGTTGTCCAACTATGCCCCGCAGTACGCGTTCACCAGCCATTACTCGGCCCCGCTGATTGCGCTCGTCATCGGCACCGCTATCCTCGGCTTCGCCCGGGTCCCTCGGTCATGGCAGGGAACGGTTGGAGCGGCGGTGCTCGCCAGCTCCCTCGCCTTCTCATTTTTGTTTGGCGATCTGCCATTCTCCCGGCACTTCGACCCACACCAGTTCCAGGAGGAGCCACGCTATGCGGCGTTTACCGGCAACCTCGCCCGCATCCCGACAGACGCGACCGTCGCCGCGGAGAACAACCTCACCCCTCACCTCTCGCAGCGGCGCTTCATCTACAACCTCGAATTCGAGGGCGTGCAAAACGCCGAGTACGTGGCCCTCGACGACGCCGCCCTCGGTCGCAGCGCGGCGGCTCTCCATCAGCAGATCGCTTTCCTCGAATCCCTCGGGTACACGACGATTGCGACCGGCGACGGCCTGGCGCTGATGCGGCGACCCTGACGTGGTCGTCTAAACTTTCCCCATCAAAGTTCTGGCGTATCAGCACGGCATCTATCCCCGATCCGAGCAGGTGGTGGCCGCGACTCGCGGCATCGACCGCGGTCGGGTCGGGGCGGACGCGGTCGACCAGGCCTTCTCCGACGATCAGGCCGCGTTTGTTGGCGTGCAGAAGAAGGCCGGCATGGACTTCTTTTCCGATGGCCTCCTCAAATGGCAGGACATCTTCCGGCCGCTGATGGGGGCGCTCGGCGTCAAGCCTCACACACTAGTCCGCTGGTTCGACACCAACACCTTCTTCAGGGAGCCCGAGCTGGTCGGGAAAGTCCCGACGGTGAAGAACCCCGAGGGTGTCGTTGCGGCGGCCTCGGTGCCGCGTCCGCGGGTCGCCACGCTCCCCTCTCCCTATATGTTTTCGCGCGCCGCGCGCACCGACGAGGATCGCAACCGGCTCATGGTCGACCTGGCGCAGCGGGTCCTCCGCCCCGCGATCGACGCTGCGGTTGCCGGGGGCGCCGAACTGGTCCACCTCGAGGATCCCTGGCTTGGCTACTTCGGCATTAAGCGGGACGATTGGGCGCCACTTGGTGAAGCCCTGCAGGCCCTGCATCACAACCTAAAGGCGACGCTGACCTTCCACGTCTACTTCGGCGACGCCGGACCGCATATCGGTCAACTGCTCCGCCTTCCGGTGGACGCTATAGGCGTCGATCTGACCGAGACCGACGTTGCCGAGCTGGGCTCGGGCTGGGACAAGGGACTGGTCGCCGGCATCATCAACGGACGCAGCTCGATCCTCGAGTCGCTCGACAATACGGTCGAGGTGGCCCGCCATCTCGCCGACACCGTGCGCCCGCGGAACCTCTACCTCACGTCGAATTGCGAGCTGGGCTACCTGCCCACCGGCGTCGCCGAGCAGAAGGTCATGCGCCTCGGCGAGGCCGCCCGAAAAGCAAAGGAGCTGGTGTCGGTATGACGGTAGCGCTCGATCACAAGCCGCTGCTAACCCACGAGGTCGGCTCGCTCGACAAGCCCGGCTGGCGCGTCAAGGCGTATGCCGGCAAGCCGCTGGAGGAGAAAGACCTGGAAGAGGCCCGCGCCTGGGGCGAACGGCTGAAAGTCCCGGAGTATGGAAAGCTCCTCGACCTGTTGCGGCACGCCCCCTTCAGCAAAGAGCAGAAAGCCGAGATTCAGCGCTGGTCCAGCCTCTACGCGCTGCGCCTCGAGGAAAGTGCCGGCCTCGATGTCGTCTACGACGGTGAGCAACAGCGCACCGAGATGTACGACTGGGCAGTCAACCACACCAACGGCTTCGAGCGCCGCGGCAGCGTGCGCGCCTTCGACAACAAGTACTACAGCAAGGCTGCCGTGGTCGGGCCGATCTCGCTGCGCGAGCCCTTCCACAACAACGAGTTCTCTTACCTGGTCTCGGTCGCCGACGCCGAGCTCAAGGTCCCGGTGACCGGCGCCTACACCATCGCCGACTGGTCCTTCGACGAGCGCTACGACGTCGACACCGACCTGCGCGAGCCGGCGGCCGACCGGCGCCGCAAACGCCACGCGGCCCGCCGCGACTTCGTTCTGGAGGTCGCGCGCAATATGATCCGACCCAACCTCGAGGCGCTGATCGGGCTCGGCGCGCGCTGGATCCAGGTCGACGAGCCGGGCGCCTCGACCGAAGCCGACGAGCTCGACCTCTTCGTCGATAGCTTCAACGCCAGCGTCGAGCGGCTCAACGCAACCTTCTCAACCCACCTCTGCTTCTCGGACTACAACCTCTTCTTTCCGGCGATCGAGCGGATGTCACAGTGCCGCCAGTACGCCGTCGGCTTCGCCAACTACGACAGCCGCGAGCTCGGCACCTCGGCTGAGAAGCGGCCCGGCTACGAGGTGATCAAGAAATTCCGGGACCTCTCCTACAAGCCGGCGCTCGGCCTGGGGGTGCTCGACATCCACAGCGACTTCATCGAGTCGCCGGAGTTGGTCCGTGACCGCGTCCTGTACGCCGTCAAGGTGTTCGACGATCCGAGCCGGATCCACGTCATGCCCGATTGCGGGCTGCGCACCCGCTCCTGGGAGGTGGCCTACCAGAAGCTGCGCAACATGACGGCGGGCGTCGAGTTGGCGCGCGAAGCGCTTCGTCTCTAAAGCCATAGCATTAGAGCCAATGGCGGAGGCGCCGATCTCGGTCGAGGCACAGCCAGTCCGGGCGAGCCTTGTGGCACGGCTGGTCGGTGACCGGTTGATCCGCAACAACGCGATTTACCTTGCCGGCAGTCTCGGCGTCGGCGTGGTGGGCTACGTCTTCCACTTCGCCACCGGCCGCCTGCTGGGCCCGGCCAGCTATGCCGTGGTGGCGGCGATGGTATCCGCCCTGTCACTGCTTTCCCTGCCGTCGATCGTCCTGCAGACGACGGCAGCCCGCTACACCAGCCTCTTGACCGCCCGGTCTGACCCGGGCGCCATTCGCCGGCTGCTGCTCCAACTCAGCCTCGCCTGCCTGCTCGGCGTGCTGGTTATGGGCGGCGTCCTTATCGCCCTGGCTCCAGCGGTGGCCGGCTACCTGCATATCGCCGACGCCCGACTGGTCTATCTCCTCGCCCTGGCCAGCGCCCTGGGCCTGCTCGTTGCCATCACCCGCGGCGCGCTCCAGGGGCTGCGCCGGTTCGTGGCGCTCTCACTGAACATCCTCCTGGACATGACCACCAGGGTGGTGGTGGCCGTGGGCCTCATCCTCGGGGGCTTCGGCACGATGGGCGCTGGCATCGCCCTCGCGGCCGGCCCGATCATCGCCTATACGCAGAGCCTCTACCCGCTCCGGCGATTCGCCCGCTCGTCCACCACCACCTCACCGCCGCTGACCGACGTGGGCCGCTACACGCTCTCGGCCATCGTCGCGGCCGCCGGCATCACGTATCTTCTGAATATCGATGTGATCCTGGCCAAGCATTACCTCCCGAGCCACGAGAGCGGGCTCTACGCGGCCGGCGCGGTCCTGGGACGGGTCATCTTCTTTCTCGGCATGACGGTCGCCTCCGTGATGTTCCCCGAGGTCACGCTCCTGCACGCTCGCGGCGAGACGCACTTCCACGTCGTCGAGAAGTCGCTGCTCTTGCTCGGCATCCTGAGCACGGGCTTCGTCCTCGGCTATGCGCTGCTGCCGAGCCTGGTGATCGGTCCCTTCGGCGCGAACTTCACCCAGGTCGGTCCTTACCTCGTGTTCTTCGCGATCGCGCTCAGCTTCTTTGCCATCTCCGTGCTCTTCGTCAACTACTTTCTCTCCATCAACAACCGACGCTTCATCATTCCGCTGGTGGCGGCCGCCGCGCTGGAGACGGTCCTGATCATGGCCTTCCACGCTGGTCCGCGCCAGGTCGTCACGATGGTGCTGCTCTCGATGGCTGCCTTGCTGGCCATGCTGACACTGCTTTACGTGGTGGATCGCTTTGGCATGATGCGGACGGCGCCGGCATGACCGAACTGATCCTCTCCGTCGTCGTTCCGGCTTATCGTGAAGGTCCGCGGATCCACGACAACCTCCTGCGGCTGCTGAAAGTGCTCGATGGCCTGAGCGAGCCCTACGAAGTGCTCGTGGTCTCGGATGGCAACACCGACGAGACCGTCAGCGAAGCCCGGCGGGTTGGGTCGGATCGCGTGTCGGTGCTCGACTACGCCTCGAACATGGGTAAGGGCTTTGCCCTGGGGTACGGGATGCGCCAGGCCCGCGGGTTATTCGTCGCGTTCATCGATGCCGACATGGAGATCGACCCGGTCGCCATTCCAACTTTCCTGTCGATCATGCGGCGGACAGGCTCGGACATCGTCGTCGGCTCCAAGGGTCACCGGCTTTCCATCGTCCACTATCCGGTGTACCGGCGCTTCCAGGGCTGGGTGTACAAGATGCTGATCCGGCTGCTGTTCAACCTGCACGTTCGCGATACCCAGACCGGGGTCAAGCTGTTTCGCAGTCAGGTTCTCTTCGAGGCGCTACCGCGCCTCGCCGTCAAGCGATTCGCCTGGGACCTCGAGCTCCTCGTGGTGGCCCACCACCTTGGCTACCGAAAAATCGTTGAAGGCCCGATCCGGCTGGATTACCGTTTCGAAAGCACCGTCCGGCTTTCGAGCGCCTGGCGCGTCCTCTGGGACACGGCGGCGATCTTCTACCGACTGCGCTTCCTTCGCTACTACGAGCGGCCGGTGGCGCCGGTGCTCGTCGCTCGCCAGCTGCTCAGCCCGCAGCCCCCTCCAGGGCGCGAGCCGGAGGAGACACCCGCGTCCGGGCCCGAGCGGGTCCCCGCCGCCGAGGTCAGGAAGGGACGCCCGTAGTCCTGAACCTCGAGACCGAGCCGCGCACCGTTGCCGGGCGGCTCCCGTCGGGCAGATCTGCCCGAGCGCCGCTCCGTGAGCGTACCGTCGTGCTCCTGGTTGCGGCCGCCGCCACCGTCTGGATGCTGGTCCTGACCTATCCCCTGGTGCTGCACTTGACGACCGGGTTCTACGGAAGGCCCGGCGACGCCAGCGGCAGCATCGCGGTCTACTGGTGGTGGAGCTACGCGCTTCATCATGGCCAGTCGTTGTTCGACAACACGATGGTCGGCGCACCGCTGGGCGCCGGCTGGGCGGCGATTCCGTTCACGGTCCTCGACATCGCCATCATGGCGCCGCTT
>Ga0207646_10007949_pt1 | contig 10700 bp, 4 predicted proteins | sample KBSK5502metaG_FD_184343 | JGI IMG/M metagenome (GOLD analysis project Ga0207646, IMG submission 184343) | Corn, switchgrass and miscanthus rhizosphere microbial communities from Kellogg Biological Station, Michigan, USA - KBS K5-50-2 metaG... | ecosystem: Host-associated > Plants > Roots >...
ACAACTCGCTCCAGCTCCAGTTCACGTTCAACGAGTCCGGGGTCAACAACAACGCGCAGGAGCGCGGCGGCGGCGTGTCGTGGGCCGAGATCAAGCACCCCGATCCGCAGCCCGCGGTGCCGCCGTTCATCGCCCCGGGCTACTACCGCTCGATCATCATCCCGGACAACGGCTGCGCGATCCTCGACCCCACGGCGGAGTACTCGAGCCTGCTCGGCTATCAGATGCCCGGCATCTATCGGTTCGGGGGCAGCGGCAGCAGCAACACCAAGAAGGTCCAGCTCGGCGACAACGCCTTCCTGATCGGCGATGGCGTGACGCTCGTGTTCGACCAGGACTGGCCGGATCCCACCGGCAACTCGGGAATCGTGATCGGCGGGAACGGCGCGCTGGTGCTGAACACGGCGCTGGTCACCGGCAGCACGCCACCGTGCACGCCCAGCGAGGCTGCCTCGGGCAACCTGAACGAGTCGGCGCCCCTCTCGGCGCTCCCGTATAGCGCGGTCTGCGCCGCCTGGTCGATCGACAACTCCGTGACCTCCGGGATCAAACCGGGTGCGAACGCCTGGGCGTACTGCGACCCCTCGAACCTCTCGAACCCGCATTGCGTGAACCGGTCCGCGTACAACCCGCCCGCCACATACCGCGGCGTGACCTTCTACTTCACGCCGGCGGCCTGGCCGCCCTCGACGATCACGGGCCGCTTCTCCATGGGGGGCGGCAGCGGGGCCGATCCGGGCATCGCGTTCCGCGGCGTCATGTACGCCCCGTACGACGACGTGAAGATCACCGGTGGGAACGGGTTCAACACGGTCGGCCAGGTGCTCTCGTGGACCGCCAAGTTCAACGGCGGCAGCGCCTACATCGACCTCGACTACCCCTACGACTTCACGCCCGCCGCGCCCTACCTGCTCGAGCCCACCGTCGACCACTAACCACGATGAGCGGCCTTCGTCCCGGCACGTGCCAGTGGACGGGGGACCGCAATCCGGGCGCGGTGCCGGCGCGCACCGAAGGCAGTGTTCAATCGGGCGCTCGCCCCGGGGGGCGCGGCCAGGTCCTCGCCCTCTTCGCGCTCGTGCTGCTCGTGCTCCTCGGCGTCGCAGCGCTGAGCATCGACTATGCCTCGTGGCTCCTGACCGACCGCTACCTCCAGAACGTCGCCGATCACGCCGCGCTCGCAGGCGCGTCGGCGTTCGGTGATCGGACGACACAGGGTTCATGCTCGGGCGGCTCGGGCCAGGCGAAGTGCCGGGCGGCACGAGCGCAGGCCTGGGCGTCGATCAACGACGAGCTCAAGCTCGGCCTATCCGATGACGCGATCACGCAGCTCGCGATGTCGGACTCCGGGACCGATGGCACCACGACCGCGACGGATTCAAGCGGCAACCCGTTCTCGTGGCAGGACCGCGTCTGGGTCACCACGCCACCGCCGACGTACCCCGCCTACACGGCCCCCGCGGTCGGGGGCAAGTACGCGCAGAACTTCGGGATCGTCTTCGCCCGGGTCGACCGCGACGTGCCGTCGTTCCTCGCCGGCGCGCTCGGCGTCCGCCCCCAGCCGCGCCACGGGTGGGCGACCGCCGGTGCCCTGCCGACCGGCTACGCGCTCCAGACCTTCTGCCGGAACAACATCGCACCCCAGACCGGTGTCTGCGAGAACTCGGCCGGGCTCACCATCGACGGCCAGGGCGGCATCCGCCTCCTGACGGGCGACATCGCGAGCAACGAGAGCGTCAAGGTCAGCGCGACGAACGGAGGGGGCGTGACCCTGGACGCGGGCAACCTGTTCCTGGTCAACGGGACGTGCTCGTCCGCGACGTGGCGCTGTCCCAACGGGCCGCCGTCCCTCGGTGGCATCTCCGACGGATCCACCGGCAAGAACGCCTTCTACATGGCGCCGCTGCCGGTTCCGCACTACGCGACCGCACTCGACTTCGCGCCGCTCTCCACGTGCCAGACGCCCGGGCAATGGGCGGCAAACCCGATCCCGTGCGTCCCGTTCCAGTCCCAGTCGTCCGCCCATCCGACGACGCCCGGGGACTGGATCTGCGGCGACGGCATCACGGCCTGCGGCATCCCGACGGTCACCACGGTGTCGGGCACGAGCACGGTCAGCTGTGGTGCCGGCGTCTACGACCCGGCGAGCCGCTTCCTGCGTCCCAACCTCGACCAGAGCGTGAGCCAGTGGACCGGCTCGCCGAATACGACCGCGCTCTACGAGAACCTGAAGGACCCGACCGTCGATCCTGCCGGAACGCTGCCCGCCACGACGCCCGGCTCCGCGCCCCTGACGGGCTCGCCCGCGGACCAGGTCTACAGCGACGATGGACGGAGCCCGACGCTGCGGGTCGGCCTCACGCCGCCGCAGGGCATCCCGAACGGCGGGAACCTCAGCGTCCGCTACGTCCTGTACAAGAAGGTCGGAGCGGGCACGCCGAGCAGCGACGGCAACGCGGTCAGCGTGACGGTCCAGCTCGAGGAGAAGACCGGCAGCAACACCTACACGCTCCGAGGCCCGCAGCAGGTGCACACGAACATCGACGGCACCATCACGGTCTACCAGTACAACGTCTCGATGAGCCTGCTGCCGTCGATCGCCAGCTACAACAAGCTGTACCTGCGTTTCGATGTCTCGACGACGCGCAGCACCGGTGGCTCGGCGGGCAACAACCGCGGAGCTGCCGTCACGTGGGGTGAGGTCGAGATCCCCGAGCTGCTGCCGCCCACGCCCCCGACGGTCAAGCCCGGCTACTGGCACTCGATCACGATCCCCGACGGCGGCTGCGCGATCCTCGATCCGTCTCCGAGCATCGGGCTGCAGCAGTTCCAGGTGCCGGGGATCTTCCGATTCGGAGGTTCCAACGGCGTCATCAGCATCGGCAGCGATGCCTTCCTGATCGGCGACGCCGTGTCGCTCTTCTTCGACCAGGACTGGCCCGACCCCACGGGCGGACGCGGAATCTCGATCGGGGGGAATGGGGCACTCGTGCTGAACACCGCGATCAGTGGCGGCTACAACCCCTCGTATCCGCTGATCTCGCTGCCCCGCGACGCGGTCAGCGCCGGGTGGCAGGTCAACCCGGCGGGAGCATCGGGCGTCCACGCCGGGACCAATCTCTGGCCGGTGTGCACCCAGGGCGGCAACGACTGCGTGCCTCGAGATTGCTATATGAACACCGACCCGACCCAGTGCGATGGGGACACGGTGACACCGATCGACGACGGCCGGGGCATCACCTTCTACTTCACGCCCGCCCAGTGGCCCGCGACCTCGATCCGGGGCAGGTTCCAGAACGGCGGCGGATCCGGGGCGCAACCCGGGATCGCGTTCCGCGGCGTGCTCTACGCCCCGTACGACGACGTCAAGATCAGCGGCGCGAACGGCTTCAGCACCGTCGGCCAGGTCCTCTCCTGGACCGCCAAGTTCAATGGCGGGAGCGCCTACATCTACCTCGAGTACCCGTACCGCGACGAGCCCGCCGATCCGTATCTCCTGGAGCCCACGATCGATCACTAGCTACGATCGGGCGAGGCACCCCGGCGTCAGCTCGGGGCGGGGGTGACCTCTGGACTCGGTGGGGGAGCGGTCGGCTCGACGGTGGCTCCGGGCGCGGTGGGCTTCGGCGTCGGCTTGGGCGTGGGCTTCGGGGTGGCCTTCGGCTGGTAGCAGGTGACGGCGGGCAGATTCGTCTTCGTCTTGCCGTCGGCGTTCTCGGGGATCGTCTCGAGGCCGGTCGGGAGCGTCCCCGCGGGCGGGTACGCACGCGCCGCGAGGTCGCGGATCAGATTCATGCGCGGGATCAGCACGGAGCCACGCGGATCGCCGCTCGCGCCGTGCACGAGTGGGTAGGTGATCACCGCCCGGTAGATGTGGTCGCGCTTGATCGACGCGTACTGGATGTATTGCGAGATCGTCTCGGGCGTCAGGCTGGTCTTGACGAGCTTGCCCATCGCCTCGATGAACCCGGCCGGGTCGGTCAGGAAGCCGCCCTGCATCATGCGGTCGCGGGCGGCCACGACGATCTCGCCCTGCCTTGCCGCCCTCGTGAAATCGTTCTCGCCGACCGACTCGCGTATTCGGGCGTATGCGAGCGCATGCCAGCCGTCGAGGTGGTAGACACCCGTATTGATCGCGAAGCCCTGGAACCCCTCGTAGTGCGCATCACAGAGAGCATTCCGAACCGTGACATCGACCCCGCCGATCGAGTCGATGACCTTGACGAAGCCAGGCAGGTTGACCTCGGCCCAGCCGTCGATCCTGACGTTCAGCAGCTCACCGAGCGCCGCGGCGAGCACAGCCTCGCCCGAGGTCGCGCCGGGGAACTTCTTCGGGTAGCGATTGGCGTACGAGACGAGGCTGTTGATCTTCGGCCGGAACGTCCGACCGTCTGGTAGTGGCACATCGACCATGTCGCGCGGCACGGACACCATCGAGATGGCGCCCGCGACGGGATCGAGTGAGGCGACGATCATCGTGTCGGTCAGGAACTCGGTGCGGCCCGGCTGCCAGTCGACGCCGAGAAGCAGCACCGTGAACCGGCCAAGCGGTGGTGGGGTCACGAATGGGATCGGCTCGATCGTTTCGCCGGGGACCTCCCAGAAGTCCGGGTCGCTGGCTCCCGGCGTGGCCTGCGCTGGCTCGTACGGCTGCTCCGCCGACTGGAAGACCTGCAGCGCGGCTTCGCGGGCGACATTGGTGAGGTACCCGGCGTATACGCTGGGGACGAGGACGAACACGAGCGCCACCGCCGTGAGCGCCGCGCCGCGCTCCCGCGGGCGACCCTGGCCGCGCCGGAATGCATCGGCAACGGCCGCGAGGCGCCAGGCCAGGAAGACGCCCTCGAGCACGAGGACCGCCAGGATCACGTTCGGGTCGAGGAGCACCGCCAGGCGTTGGAGTCGATCCGGGCTCGCCAGCGCGCCGACGCCGAGCGCGACGAGGATGAGCGGCGGCAGAGCGAGCAGGAGGCCCGCGCGGCGCGCTCCGACCGCGACCTGCCCGAGTCCGGGCCACAGCGCAGAGAGCAGGGCGGCGACGTGCCGATTCGTGCGGAGCGGACGGTGGATGGGGAGCCCTCGCTTCGGTGGTCGACCGGTCCAGGTACGGCGAGGGCCGGGTTCTCGCTCGCTGGCCCCGACGGCGCCGCGCCGGATTGTACGGGGTCAGGTCGCAGATACGGGTTCGTTCCGGTACTGCTTTCGCAACATCGAGCGGGTCGGTGCCGCGGGATCAGACGATTTCCGCCTCCCACGCACCGGCATCGGGCTCGCCGCCGGCCGCGAGATCCACGTCGGCGAGGCGGCGCCAGCGGTTGGCGAACAGCCATGCGAGCGCGTACAGGACCGCCACGACCACGAGCAGGAATCGGTAGCCGGTCAGCAGCGCCACGTACTCCAGCGCGCCACCGACCATCGCGCCCAGCAGGTTGCTCGCGAAGGCCATGTCGGCCGTCCGCGTATCGCGGAACGAGTAGGTGAAGACGAGGTTCGCCAGGAACACCGGCGCGAAGGCGACCGCTCCCGCGAGCAGGTAGCGCAGGGCCGGCGGGTCGATCAGCAGCGACTCCGGCGGCAGGAGGAACGCGACGGCCAGGGCCACGAACAGCAGCGCGTAGAGCACCCCGGCCCGACGGAGACGGAGGCGGGCGTTCACGAGGATCGCGAGCAGCACGGAGGCGAGAATCGCGAAGAACGCGAGCGCGTTCACGAGCCACGTGGAGCCGAACAGCAGCGAGAAGCTCACGAGCGACCGCGTCTCGAGCAGCAGGAAGGCCGATCCCAGCACGAAGAAGTGCGGACTGAACCGCCGGATCGTGGTTCCGCCCGCGCGCGCCGCGCCGAACACGCCGAAGAGCGCGATCAGCAGCGCGAACGCGAGGCCCGCGAGGTAGTGCGGCGCGATGAACGGGGAGCGCAGGTACAGGAACGGCCAGTCGTCGGTCGCGGCGACCGGCGCCGGGCCGGCGCCCGGGTCGGGGACGGCGTCGACGCCATCGCCCGGCGGCACGGCGCCGTTCAGCGCCTGGATCATCGGGCCGACCGCGAAGATCGCCTTGTGCGCGTCGTACGTTCGCAGGATCGGCTGGCTCCCGAAGGCGGCACCCAGCATCGCGTCGATCTTCGAGATCAGCCAGTTGTCGCGGTAGTAGTTGTAGACGACGAAGACCCCGTCAGGTGACAGGTGATCACGGACGGATTGGAACGCCTGGCCCGTGAACAGGAATGACTCGAGCCGGATGTTCGCGGTCGAGCTGACGAGGGTCAGCGAATCGGGCAGCGCGAAGATGACCAGGTCGTACTTCTTGTCAGTGCCTCGCAGGAAGGCCCGGCCGTCGTTCTCGTACCGCGTGACGCGCGGATTCTGGTAGGGATGGTCGGGGTGCTGGTCGATCCCCAGCTGCTGGATGGCCCGATCGATCTCCACGGCATCGACGTGGCCGGCCCCGTTCGCCAGCGAGATCGCGACGTCCGTGCCCGACCCCGCGCCGACGATGAGCACCTGGTCATACGTCCTGCCCGGGAACCAGCGGTACAGCTGGTCGTAGAACTGCTCCTTGGGCGCCGCGACAGGGTGGAGCGCCTGGTGGGGGATGCCGTTGACGTTGACGTACAGCTCGCCGTTGCCGGCGCGGTATGTGTTGATCCGGTAGTAGGGCGACCAGATCTCGCTCGCGTCGGACTCGTTCGAGGCCAGCACGATGACGATCGCAAGCGCGACGGCGGCGGGGATTCGCAGGAGCCCGACATGCCGGCCGCTCGCGATCAGGAACGCGACCAGGACCGTGGCAACGGCGAACCACACGAGCGGCGCCGTGCCCGCAGCGGACAGGAGCGTGAACCCGGCGATGCCCAGCATCGAGCCGGTGATGTCCCATGCGTAGGCACGCAGCGGCGGCATGGACCGCAGCAACGGGCCGAGCGGGATCGCGAGGGACGCCATGAGCGCCGTGACCAGCCCGAACACGATCGGCAGCACGAGGAAGTTCACGTCGGCGGCCGTGCTCTCGGCGAGGCCGAAGAAGAGCTCGTCGTGCGAGCTCACCTGGACGTTGAGCTCCAGCTTCGTGATGAGCAGGACGATCGCCACGAGGAGGATCGGGAAGAACGCGATGGTGTCGAGATCCCGCCGGCGGCCCAGCAGGATCCCGATGCCGATGCCCAGGAAGCTGGCCATCAGCAGGAAGTTCGAAAAGAACCCGATGTACTTGACTTCCGAGGGGATCCAGCGGATCAGGAGCAGCTCGACGAACAGCAGCGTCGCGCTGGTGAGGACGAGGCGGGTTCGGTCACCGCGCAGGCGAGCGAGCACGCCGGCCCACGGTTCCGCTCCCGGCCGCGGGCCGGTCGACATCTGCGGAACGGTAGCAGCCGGCATCGACGCGGGTGGTGCGAAGTACCAGGACTCGCGCGCACCACCCGCCGGTGTCCGGAGGCACCACGCCCGCCGAGCCGCCCAGGTAGGTCGAACGGGGGATACGGGCCGTCACCGGCGTTTGCGACCGTGGGTTCGTCACGCCGTCGCCACGGACGTCGGGGCTGCTATGGGACGGCGATGACGTTTGTCCGGTCATCGTCAGGAGCCGTCGAGCTCGGCGCGCCGCAAGGGAGACCGGTGGTCGACAGGGGGAAAGCGGAATCGCTCCAGAAGGCACTCCGTGTCTTCGGGCTCATCATCCTGCCAATCGGCCTGTTCTGGGCCGCGGTCGGCGCGGCGCTCGGTGTGGTTGCGCTCGCGGCCGGCGGCACGGTCGTGGCGGTCTACGCGCTCTGGATCCTGCTCGAGGCGCGGGCGTCGCGGGTTCGCGGCGAGTCGGAGCTCGCGACCCGGATCGCCCTGGGCACGCAGGTCATGGGCGTCGTTGCGGTCATCGCCGAGCCGGCGATCGGCGTGGCCATCGCCCTCGGCTCGCTCATCCCGGTGATCCTGGCCCTGCCGTACGTCCGGCGCCGGCATCTCGGCCGGCTCATGGTCGTCAGTGCCGTCGTCGGGTTCTTCGCGCTCGTCGCACCGGACGTGCTGCCCTGGGGCATGCGCCTGGGCGGCACCATCGCGCCGCTCCTGCCGACCACCACGGTCGTGATCGCCTACGTGATCTTCCAGATGCTGCTCTGGAATGCGAGCACGCGCATGTCCGACACGGCATCGGAGCTGCGGCACGTCATCGACATGTCACACGACCTCGCGGCCACGTTGGATCCCACCGACGTCGGCAACCGGCTGGCGCGGCACATGGCGCTCGTGGCGCGCGCGGACGAGTGCGTCCTGAGCACCTGGGATCGGGCCGACCACCGCGTGATGACGTTCGGCAGCTATCCGGTCGAGCGCGGCCGCGCGCTCGAGCCGGCGTACGACCTCGCGGACTTCCCGGCGACGCGCGCCGTGCTGGCTTCGCACGAGGTCTGCGTCATCGACCTCGATGACCCGGGCGCGGACGCGGCGGAGGTTGACTATCTGCGCTCGCTCGGGCAGCGCTCGCTCGTGATGCTGCCGCTCGTCGTCCGCGGCGAGTCGATCGGCATCGTCGAGCTGAGCTCGGCCAGGCCGAGGGCGTTCACGGACCGCGACGTCGAGCTCGCCCAGCTCCTCGCGCGCGAGGCGGCAATGACGTTCGACAACGCGCGCCTGTACGACGAGCTCCGCCAGCAGGCCGCTCGCGACCCGCTTACCGGGCTCGCCAACCGCTCGCGCCTCCAGGACCGCGTCGACCACGCGCTCGAGCGAATCCAGGGGCGGAGCCCGAACCTCGCCGCGGTGCTGTTCATCGACCTCGACAACTTCAAGCACCTCAACGACCGATTCGGGCACGCCAAGGGTGACCGGGCGCTGCAGGCGATCGCGGATCGCATCCGGACGATCATCCGGCCCGGCGACACGGCCGGACGGCTCGGTGGCGACGAGTTCGCAGTCCTCCTCGAGGATGTCGAGAACGGGGAGGCGGTCGCGGCCATCTGCCAGCGCCTGCTCGACGGCCTCGCGCAGCCGATCGAGCTCGGCGACGCGTCGCCGATCATCGGCGGCAGCATCGGCTACGCGCTGTCCGGCCCGGACAGCGCCACGAGCGAGGACTTGCTGCGCAACGCCGACATCGCGATGTATGCCGCGAAGGCGGCCGGTCGTGGCCAGGCCGTGGCCTTCCGCCGCGATCTGCTCGAGACGGCGTCGGCGCGCAGCGAGCTCGCTGCGCTGCTCCGAGGCGCCGAGTCCCGGGAGGAGCTCCAGGTGCATTACCAGCCGGTCGTCAACCTCGACGATGGCAGCCCCGTCGGGCTCGAGGCCCTGGTCCGCTGGCAGCCGACGGGCCACCTCCTGCACCTGCCGGCAGAGTTCCTGGAGCTTGCCGAGGAGACCGGCGAGATCCTGCCCATCGGGCGGTGGGTGATCGCCGAGGGTTGCCGCCGCGTCCGCGCCTGGCAGACGCGCTACGAGCTGCCGAACCTGCGCCTGTACGTGAACCTGTCGGCCCGCCAGTTCCGGGATGCCGGCCTGGTGCCGATGATCGTCTCGGCCCTCGCTCGAAGCGGCATGGCAGCGGCGAATCTCACCCTCGAGATCACCGAGGGCACGCTCCTGACGCCGGGTTTCGAGACCATCCAGCGCATCGGCGAGCTCCGGGCGCTCGGGCTCCGCCTCGCGATCGACGACTTCGGCACCGGCTACTCGTCGCTCGGCTACCTGCACGCCTTCCAGATCGACGAGCTGAAGATCGACCGCTCGTTCGTCCCCGGCGGCGACGGCGTCGGCGATGCCCACGTCCTCAGCCAGGCGATCGTGGAGCTGGGGCGCGCGCTCCGGCTCGACATGGTCGCGGAGGGCATCGAGACAGCCGACCAGGCCGATTGGTTCCGGGCGCTCGGCATCCAGCTCGGGCAGGGCTTCTATTTCGGACAACCGATGGCGTTCAGCGCCACGGAGCACTACCTGCGCGAGACGATCAAGCACCGTCGCCTCGATGCGGCCTCGGATCGCACGGCTCCCGCGTCGGGCCATCGGCTCGCAGGCGCGGGCATCACCGACGTGCTGGGAGTGCGAAAGGCCGCAAGCTAACCCGAACGGGCCCGCCCGGGCCGCGCGGGCGGTGCCCGACTAGACGAGGCGCAGGTCGGTCAGCTCGGCCCGGAGGTCCGCGTCGGTGCGGACGAGCTCCACGAACTGGGTGACGAGCTCGGGGTCGTAGTCCTGTCCGGCGCTGCCCTGGATCTCCTCGAGGGCCGCCTCGAACGAGATCGACTGCTGGTACGGCCGGCGGTTGGTCATGGCGTCGAAGGCATCGGCGATGCGCACGATCCGGGCCGCCAGCGGGATGCGATCGCCGTACAGCCCGTCCGGGTAGCCGGTGCCATCCCAGTTCTCGTGATGCCAGCGCGCGACTTCGCGGGCGAGCGCGAGGTGACTGCCGGCGCCGAGCGCCTGCTCGCTCCAGACCGGGTGGAGGCGGACGACGGTCCACTCGTCGGGATCGAGCGCGTCGGGCTTGAGGAGGATCCGCTCCGGCACCCGGAGCTTGCCGATGTCGTGGAATGCCGCAGCGGTGCCGACCTCGAGCGCCTCGCGCTCGGACATGCCCGTGCGTTCGGCGAGCTTGCGCGAGGTGACCTCGATGCGCCGGACGTGCTCGCCGCCATCGGTATCGCGCGACTCGGCGGCGGTCGCGAGGGCGAGCATGCTCTGCCGCTCACGAGCCTCGACCTCGGCGAGG
>Ga0207646_10007950_pt1 | contig 10700 bp, 7 predicted proteins | sample KBSK5502metaG_FD_184343 | JGI IMG/M metagenome (GOLD analysis project Ga0207646, IMG submission 184343) | Corn, switchgrass and miscanthus rhizosphere microbial communities from Kellogg Biological Station, Michigan, USA - KBS K5-50-2 metaG... | ecosystem: Host-associated > Plants > Roots >...
AGATCGCCCTCGACAATCTGGACGCCGTCATCAAGACGATCCGTGAGTCGCAAGACGAGAAGACCGCCCAGGACCGCCTGCAGGAGCGCTTCAAGCTCTCCGAGCGGCAATCGAAGGCCATCGTCGACATGCGGCTCGGCCGCCTCACCCGCCTCGAGCGCAACAAGGTGATGGAGGAGTACGAGGAGGTCATCAAGCGAATCGCCTACCTCGAGGACCTCCTGCAGCACGAGGCGAAGATCATGCTGCTGATCAAGGACGACCTGACGGAGCTCAAGAAGAAGTACGGCGATCCCCGTCGGACCACGCTCGACTTCCAGGGCTCGGTCGAGCTCAACGAAGAAGACCTTGTCCCCAAGGAAGACGTCGTCGTGACGCTCACGCATCGCGGCTATGTCAAGCGGGTGCCCGCGACGACCTACCGGCCGCAACGCCGCGGCGGCAAGGGCATCCTCGGCGCGGCCCGCGTCGAGTCCGATTTCGTCGAGCACCTGGCGATCGCGTCAACGCACTCCGACATGCTGTTCTTTACCAACCACGGTTCGGTCTTCCGGTTGCGGGTCCATGAGATCCCCGACGTCAACCGGCAGGCCAAGGGGTTGCCCGCGGCAAACCTGATCGACATCGACCCCAAGGACAAGATCACAGCCGTGATTGGCATCACCGACTGGGCGGAGGACCGCTATCTGGTGATGGTGACCAAGCAGGGCACCATCAAGAAGACGCCGGCGCGACTTTACAGCCAGGTTCGGCGCAACGGCCTGATCGCCATCAACCTCACCGAAGGTGACGAGCTGAACTGGGTCAAGCTGAGCGCAGGGTCGGATGAACTGATCATCGCCACGACGGACGGCAAGGCCGTCCGTTTCAGCGAAAAGCAGGTGCGCCCGATGGGTCGGGATACCACCGGCGTACGCGGCATCACGCTGCGCAAGGACGCGCTGGTGGCCGGCTTCGACATCGTCCGCAAGGATGCCCACCTGCTGGTGGTCTCCGAACGTGGCTACGGCAAGCTCACGCCGCTGGAAGAATATCCCGCCCACTCGCGTGGCGGCCAGGGCGTGTACACGATGGCGGTCACGGAGCGCACGGGTCCCCTCGTCGGGATGCGGGTGGTTGTCAATCCCGAGGAGGAGCAGCTGATCGTCATCTCCGAGGGCGGCCAGGTGATTCGCACGCCCATCGAGAACATCCGGGTGGCCGGCCGGCAGACGCAAGGCGTGATCATCATGCGGCTCGATGAAGGCGATACCGTCGCCACCATCGCGGGCGTCGGAGGAACCGAGGAGGCCGAAGAGTAACACTCGCAGCCGTCGGCATCGCCTGCGCCGGTGTCGGCCTGGTCCTCCTAGTCTTTGCGACCGTGTCGGTGTGGCGCGCTTACCGCAAGGCGTCGCGCCGCGCAGCCGAGCTATCGATCTACGCGAACCAGCAGGCGATCGAGCTGGAGCAGGCCGCGGCCCGGCTCAACGAGCACGGCTTTGCCCTCGAGCACACGGCGTCTGAACTCTTCCCCAAAATCCAGCGAATTCTCGCATTCCTGGAGCAACCGCTGGTCGCGGCGGCCATCCCCTGGGTGATCCGACGAGGGCTCGCCCGCCCCTACCGCCGCCGCTAGCTACTCGGCGACGACCCGATCCTTGCCGGTCCGCTTCGCCGTCAGCAGGTTCTCGTCGGCGCGCTTGAAGAAGGAAAAGGCGTTGTCCTCCTCGGGCCGGTAGGCGGTGACGCCGCCGCTGACGGTCAGGTTCTGTGCCGCCACCCCGTGCGTCTCGTCGCCGAAGGGGCTGTTACGGATCTCGGCGAGCACGCGCTCGGCGACGCCGCGCGCCGTATCGAGGTCTCCCTCGGGCACGATGATGCAGAACTCGTCGCCTCCGTAGCGGACGACCACGTTTGCCTTGCGGCTGTGGCGCTGAATGAGGTCGGCAAGGTGTCGAAGCACGCGGTCACCAACCGGGTGCCCGTAGCTGTCGTTGATCAGTTTGAAGTTGTCCAGGTCGAGCACGATCAGCGAGAGCGGCGCCCGACTGCGCGAGGCCCGGCTCAATTCGCGCTGCAGGCTTTCCTGGAAGAACCGATAGTTGTAGAGCCCGGTCAGGCTGTCCGTCAGCGCCTGCTCCTCGCTCGCCACCAGCCGCTCCAGCATGACGAGGCTGTTGACGGCCTGGGCCGCGAGCATCGACAACAGGTGGAGATCCGATTCGGGATCGCGGCTGGCGTCGGGCGCGTAGACCCCCAGGGTTCCACGAATGCGGTCCTGCTGAAGCAGCGGCGTGATGGTGACCGAGCCCTTGACGTCCTGCCGCCCGAGCAGGAACTGGGTCCATGGACTCTGCGAGGCGTCGGGGACCGAAAGCGGCCGTTTCGACTGCAGCACGAAGTCGCTCATCTCGACCAGCAGCTTGCGCAGGTCGCCGGTGCCGTTCGGTTCCGGGCCGGAATACGCTTCCTCGCGCTGCCCCTCGTCGCCGGCGAGGAGCAAAAGCGCGCTCTGGCCGCGAAGCAGCCGAATGCCCAGGTTCAGGATCATGTCGCTCAGCACCTCGTAGCTGAGGTTGGTCATGATGCTGTCGAAGGCGCGCAGTACCGTCAGCTCGTCCTGGTGCTTGTAGTTTTGCGCCACGACATGTTGCACCAGCGTGTGCACGAGGTTGGCGGCCTCCATGATGTTGGTTTGCGGGACGACAGGGACCGACTGCACCGCGCGCATCAGGTTGTCCGGATGCACCGGCAGCGCGCGGGCGAGCTCGTAGACCGTCGCGAAATCCGGCTTGGTGATCGCAAACGGCTCGCTGACCAGGCGGCCCAACAGGTGATGGCCGTCGCAGATGGGGATGATGAGATGGCCGATCTGCGCGCCGTCATAACGCAGTTGTGGCTCTTCGCCCTGGGGTGGCGCCGCCGACGATGGCACCATTTCGCAGCGCCCGAAGTTCTGCATGATCAGGCAGAAATCGTTCTGCGGCAGCCCGGGCGGGATCTGGTAGCCGTCGGCTGAGTCGGCAGCCAAGGAGATACCCGTGCGTGCCGAGAAGTTCTGCATGGCGGCTTTCGTCACATCGTGGTTGATGATGTAGGAAAGCCGAACGGTGGCTGTTTCAGCAGTCAATAGGGATCACAAGTCCTGAGGCGAGCCGCGACTCCGTCATTATAACTATGGCTCCCGTAACATCTTTGTACACGGAAGGCGTCGTTCGCGCCATCCGCCGAACTACCCTTGACAAGTTTTATTTCCCCGCTTTGATTAGCTGGAGTCGATCAAAACAACACAATGCACGATGTACTGGTTCACTACCTCGAGGTCAATTTTCCGGAGATTGCCGACCAGCTGGCGCATGCCCGCGGCCGGGAACCAAGTAACGAAGAGCGCGCGGCGGCGGCGGAGCGGCTGCGTGAGCTGATCCGGCGGCTTCGCCGGGAAGGGGTCGAGCCGGCCGCGCAGTGGCACGAGCCGCGCGCCAGCGCCAGCGAGCTGATCGCCGGCGTCAATGGCGAGCTCAGCCCAGACGAGCGCAAGGTTCTCGATCATTTCTTCGAGCTGTTTGCCCGCTCCATGGAGCGCACCCAGGCCGCGTCACCTCCGCCCGTACCGGAGCCGGCCCCAGTCCCAGTAACGGAGACAGCTCCCGCGGACGCGGCCGCCCCGCCAGCTGAGGCGGCTACCGCTGTGGTCGAGCCCCCGCAAGCAGACACATCGCCGCCGGTCGCTGAACCGGCAACAGCTGAAGCGCCGCCTGCGGTCGCTCAACCGGCGGCCGAACCCTACGAAGCACCGGAGCCGCAGGCCCCGGTTGCCGACGAAGTGGGGGCCGCGATACCGGCAGAGGCTGCCCCAGAATCAGCACCGCCTCCCGAGCCAGCTCCGGAGGCGGCCCATGCGGAGGCGCCCGCGGCTCGCCTGGTTCCCGAGCAGACGGCCGGCCCGCTTCAGACCATACTGCTCGCGGCCGCCCAGCAAGCCCTCGATTTCCTCCAGGTCGACGCGACCCAGGTGTTCACGGTCGGCGAGCACCGCCGCTTCGTGCTCCGCGCCGGGGTACCGACCGAGTCGCTCGCCGTCCCGGAAGGCACGGCGTCGATCAATAGCGGGCTTCTGCGCCGGGCGCTCGAGAACAACGAGGTCCTCACGGTCGAGGACCTCGCCGCCGAGGAGCTTTCCCCTGATGAGGCCGTCTGGGTCGACGCCGGCTACCGCGGCATGGCCGCCATTGCCCTCTCGCCGCCGCTCGAGCGTCCTGTCGGAGTCCTGGTGTTGCTCCGGCGGACACCCTGGCGCCTTGACCGTCGCGACGCGGTTCGGCTCGAGGATCTCGCGGTTGAGGCCGTCGCGGCACTCCGGTCCCACAGCCTCGCGATCAAGGTCGCCGAGGTGGCGGTCCTCCAGGAACGGCTGAACCTCGCCCGCGAGATCCACGATGGGCTCGCGTCCGACCTGGCGGCTGTCGTCGCCCTGTTCAAGTATTACGAGCAGCGCCGCCAGCGCGATCCCGACGACGCCAGCCAGCTGCTGCCACAGATCCGGTCGATGACCGAGGAGATCCTGGCGGGCGCCCGCAACATTCTCCAGTCGCTGCGGCCGAAAACCATCCGATCTCAAGGCCTGCTGGCCTCGGTGTTAAAGCTCGTCGACCAGTTCGGCCGGATGAACCTGGTGGAGACCAACGTCAGCATCCGCGGCGAGGAGAGCGCCGTCGCACCGGAGCAGAAGGAGGTCATCTTCCAGGTGCTCCGCGAGAGTCTCTCGAATGTCCGCAAACACGCCCAGGCCCGCAACCTCTGGGTTGTCCTCGACCTCTCCTCGACACCCTGGGTAATGACGGTTCGGGATGACGGTCGTGGCTTCGACGTTCGTCGCGTTGCCGAAGACCCGCGCAAGGGTGGCTCCTACGGTCTGGTCGGCATGCGCGAGCGCGCGGAGTTGATCGGCGGCACGCTCGAAATGGTCAGCCAGACGTTTGAGGGGACCCTCGTCACGTTGATCGGCCCACCCGAGCGATCCGAATGAACCGGGTCCGGGTGCTGATCGCCGATGACCGGCCGATCTTCCGAGCCGGCGTGCAGGGCATGCTCCGCGATTTTGCCGAGATCGATATCGTCGGCGAGGCGATGACGGGCCGCCAGGCCGTGGAGGGGTCCCGCCGGTTGAAGCCTGACGTTATTTTGATGGACCTCAACATGCCCGAGATGGGCGGGATCGCCGCGACCCGAACGATCAAGGAAGAGGATCCCGAGCGCGTCATTCTCGCCCTGACCGTGTCCGAGGCGGAGGAGGACATCGTCGAGATGGTCGCCGCGGGCGCCTCAGGGTACGTCTTGAAGGATGTCGACCCGGCGAGCCTCGCCCGCAGCATCCAGGACGCCCACGCGGGCCGGTTCCAGCTGGACGACGTCCTGACCCGGCGGGTCATCATGCGGCTGGGCGCGGCCTTCAAGAAAACCCGCCGGCCGCCGGCGCAACCCCTGACCGACCGAGAGACCGAGATCCTCAAGATGGTCGTCGAGGGCAAGGGGAACAAGGCGATTGCCAACCGGCTGGGCCTCGGCGAGGGCACCGTCAAGTCGCACCTGCGGAACATCTACCGCAAGCTGCAGGTCCAGACGCGGACCGAGGCTGCGGCTCACGCCGTGCAGCTCGACCTGTAACGAACGTTAGTTCGCTCCCAACAGGTCCGCCAGATAGCCAGTCGATAGATTTACGCCCGAGGTGGGGGACGGTAGCGTGAGCGGCACCAAGGGAGTCCTCTGCGCGGCTTTTGCGGAATCAATTTGGGGGTGGTCGACATGAAGAAGCTACTGGTCGTTGTAGTTGGCCTGCTTGGGGCTATCTTGGCCGGCGGCGCTAACATCACGCCGTAGACTCTGACACGGAGTTCTAAAGAAACCCGGGCCGAGGGCCCGGGTTTTTTGTTGCCGTCAGGTACGGTTCGAATTCCAGTTATCTCATTAAGATACTGAGGACCTGATGGCGCGGCCGAGACTTTTTAACGTCTATGCGCTGACCGTAGCCCTGGTCGGGCTAGGGCTTGCCCTTGTCACCACGGTGCTCGAGGCCCCGCACGACATCCACTCCTGGCAGGACGACGTCGTAACTCGTGGCCTGATCCTGCTCATCCTTACCTTCCTTTCGTCCTTCGCGCCCATGAAGACCCGCTACGGCGCTTCGCTCACCGTCGGGCTTGCCCCTCTGTTTGGTGCCCTCCTCACGCTTCCACCATGGGCGGTGATGTGGGTTGCAGCGTTCGGCACCATGGACGAACGGATTCCTGGAAAGACCATCCCCTGGACCCGATTCCTGTTCTCCCGGGGTATGTTCGCCCTGGTCTACGGCATACCGAGCCTCGGGCTTGCGGCACTCGGGTTTCCCGCCGCAGCGCAAAACCCGGAGCCTACCTGGTATCTCATCCAGCCCTTCGTCGTCATTCTTATCGTTGCCCTCAACGACGGCCTGGTCGCAGCATTTTTCTCGCTGCTCCAGGGCTCGAGCTTCTGGCACCTCGCGAAGAACACCGTGGCCGGCAGCTGGCTAACCTATATCGCGCTTCCCGTCGTCGGCTTTCTCATTTATCAATTTCTGCTCTTCCCAATGCCGCAACGCCTCGGCGTGTTCCTGCTCTATGGCCCATTGCTGGTTTATCGAGCCAGCCTGCAAAAGCAGAACCGGCTCGACCAATGGCTACGCGATTCGTTCATCATGCAGAGCCGCGTCGTGGACAAGCGAGACGGCCAGACGTTCGGCCATTCACAGAGGGTGGGCGAAATGTGTGAAACCGTCGCTCGGATGATGCACCTGAGTGAGGACGCGTGCAACACCATCCGTGTTGGCGGGATCTTGCACGATCTGGGAAAAATCGCGATCCCCGACTCGATTCTGCTGAAGCCGGGCAAACTCACGCCGGAGGAGTACGAGATCATCAAGACGCACCCCACCGAGGGGGCGGCAATACTTGCTGAGCATCCGGAACAGAAGGATGTTGCCTTGATCGTCATGCATCACCACGAGCGTTGGGATGGGGCCGGCTATCCAGACGGACTGAAGGGGGAGGCAATTCCACTTGGCTCGCGGATCGTCAACGCATGCGATGCCTTTGACACGATCACTCAGGCGCGCGTCTTTCGCCCCACCGTAAAAACGCCCGCCGAGGCAATTCGCGAGCTGCGCCAATTGGCTGGCACCTGGTACGACCCAGCGGTGATCACGGCCATGGAAGAAATCGTTCGCACGCGTTGGGGGGTTGACATCCCTGCTGGTCCAACCGCCGCGCCGGGACCAACCTACCGGGACGTGCTGGCGATCACACCCTTTCGGCGCTTCTGGGTCGGCCAAGCGGTCTCATATTTCGGCGACATGATGAACACCACTGGACTAGCGATCATGCTCCTGGTCATCAGCCACTCCGCCTCGGTGGTTGCCTTGGGCCTGATCGCCAAAGCCGTGCCGACCATACTCTTCGGGCTCGTCGCCGGGCCGATTGTCGACCGTTTCAACCGTCAGCGAGTAATGATTTTTGCGGACGTGGTTCGTGCGATCCTGACCGTCAGCATCCCTTTCCTCGCACTTACCTGGCTTCCGGGAGTCTTCGTCGTCGTTTTCCTGGTTGCGACGGCAAGCACACTCTTCAATCCGGCGAAACAGGCCATCATTCCGAACCTCGTTCCGCCTCAGTTGCTGGTGAAGGCGAATAGCCTCGTGACCTCATCCGAACGGACGATGGAACTTCTGGGCTATTCGGTCGCTGGACTGATCGCGGCTGCGTTCAACTGGACGCCGCTGTTCTTGATCGATGCTGGCACCTACATCTTCTCAGCCATCACACTGCTGGGCGTCTCCGACGCACTCCGTCGCGTTGCTGATCGGCAGGTTCGGATCGTCGATGACATCGCGGCTGGGCTGCGCTTCATTTCACGCAGCCCGACTCTGCGGTCCACGATGACGCTGACGACGATGGCGGCGGTGTTCATGGGGATGACCTTTCCGACTCTGGTCGTACTGGCGTACGAAACCCTCAAAGCCGGCGCCTCAGGATACGGTTTTCTCGAGGCGGTAATTGGTGCCGGCGCGATTATCGGGGCGCTTGCGGCGCCGCAGCTGATGAACCGCTACCGGGCCGGAGTGTTGATTCTTCTTGGGGTTGCTGGATTCGGGTTGTCGTACGCTCTCACTGGAGTGCTGCAGAACTACGGGGCAGCCCTCATCTTCCTGTTCGCCTGTGGCGCGGCCAGCACGGTTTACCTTGTGCCGTTGATCTCGGTGACGCAGCGAGAAGCGCCCGACTACATTCGGGGCCGGGTGATGTCGAGCCGCTTTCTTCTCGCCCAGGCGGGCCTCCTTGCTGGTATGGCGCTTGCGGGTCCTCTCAACGATCGACTCGGCGCACCTCTGGTTTTCGTCGCGGCGGGTATTCTTCTTATCGGCGCAGCGCTGGTCGGCTTTGCGTTCCGGAACCTTCGCGAGGCCAGCCTGCGGGAAGAAGCAACGACACCAGTGACCAAACTCACCGCGTCCGTCTGATCCGTGTTCCTCTTCTTTGCGGTCATCGCAGGGGCTCTGGTCATTGCCGTCCTGATCGGTGGGGACGTGCGTCGACTGGCCCAAATTCGGGTGCGCCATGTCGAGCTGCTCTTTGCGGCCTTCATTTGCAAGGTCGCCATCGCCGTGGTCGGGACCTGGCACTCCAGCGCGGCCGTGACGATCGGCCGTCCGCTCAACGTGATTGGTGCCATCCTGCTGTTGGCGGTGGTGTGGTTCAACCGTCGGCTGCCGGGTGCTCTCATCTTTGGGGCTGGGCTTGCGTCTAACCTGATCGTGATCCTCAGCTTCGGTGGCCGCATGTCGGTGCTCTTACCGTCCGGTTTCGATCCGACATCACCCGCGCTGCCCTTGCTGCGAACAGGCCTGGACCCACTTCACGTCCTGCTTGTGCATCCACAGGGTCTTTGGTTCCTGGGCGACGTCTTCGCCATCCCGAGCCTGTTCGGCCACTCGTCCCTCGTGAGCATCGGGGACCTTACCATGGCGGCCGGCGTCGCCTGGCTGATCATCCGCTGCAGTCAGCGCGCGGCGGTTTTGACGCCCGTCTACGAGTCCAGTCCGTCAAAATAGCCGGGTGCCCGTAGCCGGGCGCGCATGCCGCGCCGCCCTCCAATCGTTTCCTCTATACGTGAGACCCCTGTGATCCAGCACCGCCGGGTCGACGAGCTGTGGCGGAGTCGTGACTTCCGCGCCCTGATCTTTCTCGGGGTGCTGGCCACCCTCGCGCTGATCCTGGCCATAGCCATCCGCGGCATCCTTGGCCCGTTCATCGTCGCCGGCATCCTGGCCCTCATGCTCAACCCGGTCGTCAATGCCGCCGAGCGGCGTCGGGTACCGCGGATCGCGGCCGTGTTGCTGCTGTATGGCGTCCTCGGCGCGGCCCTGGCTGCGGGCGTTATCTTCCTGGTCCCGCTCATTCAGCACGAGTTCAGCTCGCTCGTTGCGCAGGGTCCGGCGATCGCCAGCTACTTCCAGGACCTGGCCGACAGGGAGCATGTGGTCTCGGTGCTCGGGGTCCCGATCGACCTGCGCCAGGCTTACAACGACTCGGTGCACAACCTGCCCGGCCTGCTCGCCGGGCACCTGTCGTCGGTCGTGGAAAACGTCTTCATGCTCGTCAACTGGTTGTTCCAGACCCTGATCGTCCTGCTCGTCGCCTTCTTTCTCGTCAAGGATGCCCACAGCATCCGGCGCTTCTTCAAAGAGCTGGTGCCGCACGGCTACCGCACCGACGTCCACGAGGTCGCGGCCGACATTTACCGCATGCTGGGAGCCTATATGCGCGGCCAGCTGGCGATCTGCGCCCTGGTGGGGTTGGTCACCGGGCTTGCGATGTGGTTCGTCGGCGTCCCCTACGCGCTGGCCCTGGGCATCGTGGCCGGCGTGACGGCCTTCATTCCCTTCATCGGCCCGTTCCTGGGCGCCCTACCAGCGGTGGCGATCGCGGCCTTTGTTTCGCAGTCCTCGGGCAAGGTGATCCTGGTGCTTGTGATCTACTTCGTGATCTCGAACGTGATCTACAATTTCATCTCACCCAAGGTGTTCGGCGACGCCGTGCACCTCAGCCCCATGATCATCATCATCGCCTTCGTCGTGGGCGGCTATCTCGGGGGGATTCTCGGGCTCTTCGTGGCGGTCCCGGTTGCCGCCACGTTGCGCATCCTGTTCAGCTACGCCCACGAACGCGTCTACGCCTGAGCCTGGCGGCGGGCCGACCGTCGCGCTGCTCTCCGACATCCACAGCAATCTCGAGGCGCTCGACGCCGTGCTCGCGGCGATGCCGCCCGTCGACCGAATCCTCGTGCTCGGCGATACGGTCGGCTATGGACCCGACCCGAACGCGGTGATCGACCGGCTCCGGTCGGTGCGCGCCAAAGCCGTGCTGGGCAATCACGACCAGGCGATGCTGGACCCGTCGGTGCTCGACTGGTTCAATCCGCACGCGGCCGCCGCCGCCCGCTGGACCCAGATGGTGCTCACCCCGGCGAGCCGGCGCTACCTGGCTGCCTTGCCCAAGTTCGGCCGGATCGACCGCCACCGTTACGTCCACGGCAGCCCGCGCAAGCCGTACCTCTGGGAGTACATCCTCGAGGAGCTCCAGGCGCTCGAGATCCTGCTGTGGCTGGGGGCGCGTTGGTGCTTCTTTGGCCACACCCATCTGCCGCGG